>Ga0209343_10000547_pt1 | contig 52442 bp, 52 predicted proteins | sample RifCSPlowO2_02_FD_184026 | JGI IMG/M metagenome (GOLD analysis project Ga0209343, IMG submission 184026) | Groundwater microbial communities from Rifle, Colorado - Rifle CSP2_plank lowO2_0.2 (SPAdes) (version 2) | ecosystem: Environmental > Aquatic > Deep subsurface > Groundwater | place...
CGCACCCCGCTTCGAGGGCTCAGCTTGTGCACCACCGCATCGTTGACCAGGATCTGTTCCGGCCCGGCCAGATCGCTCAGGCGCGAAGCCAGATTGACGGCATCGCCAAAACAGTCGCCATCGACCTGCACCACCTGACCACGGGCCATGCCGATCTGCATCATGAGCTTGAGCCGGTTGGGCCAGTTGGAAACCCGCTTGGCGTGCTCCTGCTGGATCTGCACCATGGTTTCAATGGCATGGCGGTTGCTGGAGAAAGAGAGCAGCACGCCGTCGCCCAGCATCTTCACCACCTTGCCACCGTTCTCCATCCCCATCGAACCAATCCATTGCGTCAGTTTGGTGACGGCCTGGGTGGCGCGGTCATTGCCCAGCGTTTCAAACACGGACACGCTGCCTGTCAAATCCACAAATGCAATCGTCAGTTCGGCCATGGGTATTTGAGAAATTGCCTGGAATTACAACACACTGGATCGTCGGATCCGGCCTGGACGACACCAGGGAATGCGCAGCGCTCAGGCCCGGTTCTTGCCCAGTCGTGGCCCGACCCGTTGTGACATTTTGGGCGCTGATCGGTTCACGGTTTTTCAACCGCATTCGTCCCAAGGTTCTACATACTTGAATCGACCCCGCTCACCACGAGCCATGACTACGCACAAGGTATTAAAACCGCTGAAAATGCACCTTGAATAACCCTGCCAAGCCCATGATTTACATGTTGTTTTTTTGATTTTCATCAATAACAAAACGTTGCACAGCACCGGCTCGGCGGCGTATTCTTGATACCAATAAAGACAAAGTCGTTGAGGCCACCTTCATGCGCTGGATCAAACCCGGTTTACGGAACAGCATTTCGGCCCTTTTGGGGGCGGAACTGCGCAAGGACTCGCCCGAAGCCCTGGAGCCTGTGCGCCAGGCGATGCTGGCGGCCCTGGGGCAAGAGGGAGCAAAGCTCAATCCGCGCCTCAGGAACAGACTGATGTACCTGCACGATGTCCACGCCCTGTGGTTTGCCCGCTCTGAAATGGTGGCCGTGCTCAGCAGCCTGCACGGTGAAGCGAAGGCGGTGGACACCGTCATGGGTTTGTCCCACCTCTTCCAGGGCCTGCTGCCTCAAAGCCTGATGGACTCCTGCCGCCTGCGCCGCTGAGTCGCTGCGCATTGCCACCCGGCATCTGCCCCGGGCGGTTCTCATCCCCAGAAAATCAGGGCCTCCCGGCCCTGCACCAACAGCTCCACCTTCTGCCCCACAGGCAACAGCACCTTGGTCGGCACATGGCCAAACGGCAGGCCGGTCAATACCGGGGTTTTGGTCTTGCTGCGCAACCAGTCCACCACCGTCTGCAGCTTGAACCCACGGTCGTGCGGGCTGAGTTTGTAGCGGTTGAAGGCGCCCAGCAACACCGCTTTCTGTTCACCCAGGATGCCTGCGTGCAGCAACTGGGTGAGCTGACGCTCGATGCGGTAGGGATGCTCGTTCACATCCTCCAGAAACAGGATGCCCCCCTTGACTTTGGGCAGCCAGGGCGTGCCCACCAGCGAACACAACACCGACAGGTTGCCGCCCCAGAGGGTGGCATTGCGCACCTGCAGCGATGGGGCTTCCTCGACCGGTTTCTTGGCCCGTGCCACCAGCGCCGGCAGATCGGATTTGGGCAGTTGCCAGCCCGTGCCCTCACCCTGTCCACAGACCATGTCGTCGAAACAGGCCTCCATGATGTCGTCGGGGGTGTCTTCGGTGCCGAAGTCTTCGCCCAGCGCCGGGCCGGCCCAGGTGGTGGCGCCCGTCTTGATCAGCAGCGCGCACTGCAGCGCGGTGAAGTCGCTCAGGCCCACGAAGCGGGTTCCTTTTTCGACGGCCTTGGCGATTTTTTTGTAGGGCAGCTCGGGCAGGATGCGCGTGAGGCCGTAGCCACCGCGCGAGATCAGCGCCACATCGGCACCACTGGCCGTCGCGCGGGTGACGGCCGCCAGGCGCGTGGCGTCGTCGCCGGCGAAGCGCGTGTGGCTGGCGAGCGCGGCCTCGTCGATTTCGACTTCGTGCCCCAGGCCCTTGAGGCGGGCCACGCCGCGCTTGAACGCGGCCTTGTCGCGCACGGCGCTGGACGGGGAGTAGATATAGATGTGGCTCATGTGAAACGATGGAAAACGGTCAGGGACAGGATCATCGCGTAAAAAACGCACGGGCTTCGTGGGCGATGCGCTCGCCATGCTCCTGCACGAAATGCCCGGCCTGGGGCAGCAGCAGCGGTTCGGGGCAGTTGCGGATGTCGCGCTGCAGCGCGCGCATCACCGGTTCACCCAGCACCGGGTCTTGTTGGCCGATGGCCATGAAGGTCTGCCCCTGCCAGTCATGGCGCCAGAACTCGCGGGCCTGGCGCGAGACGGCGGCACCCTCGTCGTCCGCCAACTCGGGCACCATCGCCGGGAAAGCGCGCAGCGCGGCACGGTGGCCCCGGTCTGGAAAAGGGGCGTTGTAGGCCGCGCATTCTTCGGCGCTCATCTGCGGGTTGCCACGGGCGAAGAGCCGGGCAACGTCGAAGTCGGGATTCTTGGTGCACATCTCGCGCCAGGCCAGAAAGCCGGGCGAGAGCGGCACGTCACCCGTGGCCAGGGTGGTGTTCATCACCAGCAGGCCTCGGTAGCGCTCGGGAGCGGCCATGGGCAGCGTCAGGCCGAGCAGACCACCCCAGTCCTGCACCACCAGCACCACGTTGCGCAGATCGAGCCGCTCGACCAACTCCAGCAGCACCTGCCGGTGCCAGGTGAAGCTGTGGGCGCCTTCCTTCTTGGGTTTGTCGCTCTTGCCGAAACCGATCAGATCGGGTGCGACCACCCGAGCGCCGCTGGCGGCGAACACGGGGATCATCTTCCGGTAGAGGTAACTCCAGGCCGGGTTGCCGTGCAGGCAGAGCCAGGTGATGGCGGCATCGCGCGGGCCTTCGTCCAGGTAATGCAGGCGCAGGCCGGCCAGCGAGGGCAGATCGCTGACGTAACGCGGCGCCCAGGGGTAGCCGGGCAAGCCCTCGAAACGCGCATCGGGTGTGCGCAGGGCGTCTTCGCGCAAGGGATGCGCGGCGCGGCGCTGGTCTTCGCGCCGCTGCCGGAAAAAGTCGCTGAGCAGCGCGCCGCACTCGTCGGCCAGCACCCCGCCTTGCACGGCGGTCTGGTGGTTCAGCCGAGGTTCTGCAAACAGGTTGATTACCGAGCCGGCCGCGCCGGTCTTGGGGTCGGCCGCACCAAACACCACGCGCTGGAGCCGCGCATGCAGCATGGCCCCGCTGCACATGGCGCAGGGCTCCAGCGTGACGTAGAGCGTGCAGTCGTCCAGCCGGTAATTGCCCAGCGCCTGGGCCGCCGCACGCAACGCGACGATTTCGGCGTGGGCGGTGGGGTCGAGGCCATCGATCGGCGCGTTGCGGCCGGTGGCGATCACGCGTCCGCCCTGTACCACGAGCGCGCCCACAGGCACCTCGCCAGCCTGGGCAGCCCGCTGCGCCTCAGCCAGGGCCGCGCGCATGAAACGCTGGTCGGGGTTGGCGGTGTCGGGCATGCGGCGAGTGTAGGCCAGGGTCTGCCGGCTCTGGCATGATCGAGGGTTCTTCTGGTTTACCCTGATGCCCGACACCTCTCAACGCCGCTGGGAGCTGGACGCCCTGCGCGGCCTCATGCTCGTCCTGATGACGCTGACCCACATGCCGACGATGTACTCGTTGCCATCGGGCCAGCCGTTCGGCTTTGTGTCGGCCGCCGAGGGCTTCGTGTTCCTGTCGGCCTTCATGGCGGGCCGCGTGTACGGCGGCCGGGCCCGGCGCGATGGCCTGCCAGCCATGCAGGCCGCCTTCCACAGCCGCGCTCTCAAACTCTACCTGTGCCAGTTCGGCCTGCTGTTGCTGGCCTTCACGCTGATCGCCTGGCTCGGCGTGCACAACCGGCAGGGCGGCGTCACCGGCCTGCTCGAGTTTTTCTTCATCGACCCCTCGACCGCGGTGGTCGGGGCTGCCTTGCTGATCTACAACCCGCCGCTGCTGGACATCCTGCCGCTGTACATCGCCCTGATGCTGCTGAGCCCGTGGCTGCTGCGCCGGGGCCTGCAGCAGGGTTGGCGTGGCGTGCTCACGGTCAGCGCCCTGCTCTGGCTGGCCCAGCAATGGGGGCTGGGTCTGGCGCTGCACGAGCTGACCGGCCGGCTGATCGATTTTCCGGTGCCTTACAAGGACATGGGCGCCTTCCATTGGTTGGCCTGGCAGGCGCTGTGGGTGACCGGCCTGTGGCTCGGCGCGCGGCAGCAACCGTTGCCGCGTTTCCCGTGGTGGCTGCTGGTTCCTGCGGCGCTGTACACGCTGGCCATGCTGCTGTGGCGCCACATGGTGGGCCAGGACCCGATGCCCGGCGTGCCCGCGGTCGGCCAGTTGCTCGACAAATGGTCGCTCGGGCCGCTGCGGGTCCTGAACTTCGCCAGCGTGTTCGTGCTGCTGGTGTCGGCCGGTCCCTGGCTGCGGCAGTTTCTGCCACGCCCCTGGCCGCTGGAATTGCTGGGGCGCAACTCGCTGTCGGTGTTTTGTGCCCACATCGTGATCGCGCTCTTCACGCTCGCCTTCTTCGGGTCCACCCAGGTCATCCGCCCCTGGACCACCGATGTCGCCTTGCTGGTGAGCGCATTCGCAGGTCTGTTCGCCGTCGCGATGACCGCGGAAGCACGCGAGCACCGTGGCTGGCGCCTGGCGCTGGTGTGGCGTTCAGGGGCGCAGATGCGCTGAGACGACCTGGCGCCAGAGGCCATAGCCCTCGGCGCTCAGGTGGAGCCGGTCGTGCTGATACAGCTCGGGCCGGGGCTGTCCGTCGTTGTCCAGCATCGACGTGTGCACGTCGATGAAGTCGAGATCGTCGTGCGCCAGCACATGGGTCTGGATCAGCAGGTTGGCCTCGCGCATGGCCATCATGAGAGCCAGCCGCGAAGGGCTGGGTTTGATCGACAGGTAGGCGACCCGTGTGTTGGGCAGTGCGCTGTGCACCTGCTGCACGAACCGCTCGAAATGGGCCAGCAGGTCCTGCGGCGTGGCGCCCTCGGTCAGGTCGTTTTCGCCTGCGTAGAGCACCACCAGCCGTGGCCGGTACGGCAGCACGAGGCGGTGCACCAGATCGGCGCAGTCCGACAGGCGCGAGCCGCCAAACCCGCGCCGGATCACCACCGGCTGTTCGGGGAAGGCCTTCTCCAGACCGGTCCACATCCGGATCGACGAACTGCCCACGAACAGCACCCCACCAGGCGCCGGTGGTTGCCGCCCGTCGGCCGCCGCGAAGGCATCCAGTTCGGCCTTCCAGCGCAGTTCGGCCGGTGAATCGCTCTGAGCGCGGGCGTGGACCCAGCTCAGGGCGGCAAGCGCGGCGACGAGACACCCGCGTCGGTTCATCTCGTGGGGTGTCCGCTCATGCCTGGGTGAGGCATCCTGCCAGCCAGCGAGCGCTCGCCCAAAACACCGCACGCGAACCGCGTGGCCGCTTGGGCCCCGACGGCATTCGAGATCCGGCCGGCGAACCGGCGCTTGTGCATCCATGCCTGAGCGCGGGCGAGATGTCTGTCGCAGAACCGGGGTAAGCTGTACATGGGTGGCTCCTGGTGGCCTGGCCGTACCGACGATCAGCGCAAGGGCCAGCGCCCCAGCACGATGTGCCGCGTCTGGCCCAGCAGGCTGTGCACCAACACGAACTCGCGCGCCGTCCATGCCAGCGGCTCGACCGCCTCAACAGGCATCTTCTCGCGGTCGTAGAGCAGGGTCATGTGCGGGGTGAAGCTGCCGCTGCGGGGCTTGGGGCAGGCGGCGCGCTGCAGCGCCAGATCCAGCGTCTGCCACAGCCGCCGCAGGGCTTCGTGGGGCTGCCCGGAGCACAGCACCAAGGGGTGTGTGCCCCGGTGGGTGGCAAAGCTCATGACCTGGTCGAAAGCGATTTCCATGGGCGGCAGATGCACCGTGTCGGCCGCCTTGCGGGCCGCGCTCACGATGTCCTCGCGCAGCCCCACGTGATCCCCCAGGTGGTGCAGGGTCACATGCAGCCGCTCGGGCGCCAGGAGGTGGCCCGCCAGCCCGAACCGCTCGCGCAAGCCGTGTGCTTGCTGCGACAACCTGGCTGCATCGCCGGCCTCCGGGAACAAGCCCAAGAACAGGCGGTCGGTCGGCCTTTGCGGCGGCTCAAAGCCGGGCAACGAGCCCTGCAAGGGCGCGGATGGGTTTCGGCGGGCGCCCGACATGGTGATCGCAACCGCTGGGCTTCAGGCGCCGTTCATTCCCACTCGATGGTCGCGGGCGGCTTGCTCGACACGTCGTAGGTCACGCGGTTGATGCCGCGCACCTCGTTGATGATCCGGCTCGACACTTTTTTCAACAAGGCGTAGGGCAGTTCGGCCCAGTCAGCGGTCATGAAGTCGCTGGTCTGCACGGCGCGCAGCGCCACCACGTAGTCGTAGGTGCGGCCGTCGCCCATCACACCCACGCTCTTGACCGGCAGGAACACGGTGAAAGCCTGGCTCGTGAGGTCGTACCAGCTCTTGCCGCTGGGGTGGTCGATGGTGGAGCGCAATTCTTCGATGAAGATCGCGTCGGCCCGGCGCAGCAGGTCGGCGTATTCCTTCTTCACCTCGCCCAGGATGCGCACGCCCAGGCCCGGCCCCGGGAACGGGTGGCGGTAGACCATGTCGTGCGGCAGGCCCAGCGCCACGCCCAGTTCGCGCACCTCGTCCTTGAACAAATCGCGCAGCGGTTCGAGCAACTTCAGACCCAGCTGCTCGGGCAGGCCACCGACGTTGTGGTGGCTCTTGATGGTGACGGCCTTCTTGCTCTTGGCGCCACCGGATTCGATCACGTCCGGGTAAATAGTGCCTTGTGCCAACCACTTGGCACCTTTTGTTGATGCACCACTTGAAATCAGTTTGGCGGCCTCGGCCTTGAAAACCTCGACGAATTCGCGGCCGATGATCTTGCGTTTGGCTTCCGGATCGCTCACCCCGGCCAGGTGGCCAAGGAACTGGTCGGCCGCGTCCACCCGGATCACCTTGGCGTGCAGCTTTCCGACGAACATGTCCATCACCATGTCGCCTTCATGCAAGCGCAGCAGGCCATGGTCGACGAACACGCAGGTCAGCTGGTCGCCGATGGCGCGGTGGATCAGCGCCGCCGCCACCGACGAGTCCACACCGCCGGACAGGCCCAGGATCACTTCTTCGTCGCCCACCTGCTCGCGGATCTTCTGCACCGCTTCTTCGATGTGATCACGCATCACCCAGTCGGGGTTGGTCTTGCAGATGTCGAGCACAAAGCGCTCCAGCAACACCCGGCCCTGCACCGTGTGCGTCACTTCCGGGTGGAACTGCACGGCGTAGTAGCCGCGCGCCTCGTCGGCCATGCCGGCGATCGGGCACGAATCGGTGCTGGCCATGAGTTTGAAGCCGGGCGGCATTTCGGTGACCTTGTCGCCGTGGCTCATCCAGACCTTGAGCATGCCGTGGCCGTCGGGGGTGTGGAAGTCCTCAATGCCCTTGAGCAACGCGGTGTGGCCGCGGGCGCGGACCTCGGCGTAGCCGAATTCGCGGGTGTGGCCCGCCTCCACCTTGCCGCCGAGCTGCTGTGCCATGGTCTGCATGCCGTAGCAGATGCCAAGCACGGGGACGCCCAGTTCAAACACGGCCTCCGGGGCCTTGTCGTCCACCTCGTAGACGCTGGCGTGGCTGCCCGAAAGGATCACGCCCTTGAGCTGGCCATCGGCGGCGAACTCGCGCACCCAGGCGTCGCTCACGTCGCAGGGATGGACCTCGCAATACACATGGGCTTCGCGCACGCGGCGGGCGATGAGCTGGGTGACCTGGGAACCGAAATCGAGGATGAGGATTTTCTGGTGCTGCATGGAGGACGGGACCGGTGAAAGAATCAGCGCCGGTTCAGCCAGCGCGCGCCGAAGAAGGCCGCGAGCGCCAGCATGAACAGCAGGGAGAGGGACTGCCAGAACTTTTCGGGATCGGTGACCCGGCTGAACGGGTGCCGCCCCGGGGTTTCACCGGTCAGCAGCCCGTAGACCACCATGCCACCCAGCAAAAGTGCCAGCGCGTAGAGCGCCCACACTTGCCATTGCACGGGCTCAGGCGGTGGTGTGGGTCGCACGACGATTACTCGGCCCGGTAGTTCGGCGCCTCTTTGGTGATCTGCACGTCGTGCACATGGCTCTCGCGGATACCGGCCGAGGTGATCTCGACAAACTCCGCCTTGTGCCGCATGTGCTCGATGGTGGGGCAACCGCAATAGCCCATGGAAGCCCGCAGGCCGCCGGCCATCTGGAAGATGATGGAGACGACCGAGCCTTTGTAAGGCACTCGGCCTTCGATGCCTTCGGGCACCAGCTTGTCGGCGTTGGGGTTGCCGGTGCTGGACTCCTGGAAGTAGCGGTCGGCGCTGCCCTGTTGCATGGCGCCGATGGAGCCCATGCCCCGGTAGCTTTTGTAGCTGCGGCCCTGGTACAGCACGATCTCGCCCGGTGCTTCTTCGGTGCCGGCGAACATGCCGCCCATCATCACGGTGTTGGCGCCGGCGGCGATGGCCTTGGCGATGTCGCCGCTGTAGCGGATGCCGCCGTCGGCGATCATGGGCACGCCCGTGCCCTGCAGGGCAGTGGCCACGTTGTCGATGGCCATGATCTGGGGCACGCCCACACCGGCCACGATGCGGGTGGTGCAGATGGAGCCCGGCCCGATACCGACCTTCACGCCGTCGGCGCCGGCTTCCACCAGCGCCATGGCCGCACCGCCGGTGGCGATGTTGCCGCCGATCACGTCCACCTGCGGGTAGTTCTGTTTGACCCAGCGCACGCGGTCGATCACGCCCTTGCTGTGGCCGTGCGCCGTGTCCACCACGATCGCGTCCACACCCGCCTTGACCAGCGCTTCGACGCGCTCTTCGGTGCCCTCGCCCACGCCCACCGCCGCACCGACGCGCAGCCGGCCCGACGCGTCGCGCGCGGCATTGGGGAAGTTGAGCTGTTTGGTGATGTCCTTGACCGTGATCAGGCCCTTGAGTTCGAAGGCGTCGTTGACCAACAGCAGGCGTTCCAGCTTGTGCTTGTTGAGCAAGGTCTTGGCCTCGGCCGGCGTGGTGCCGTCGGGCATGGTGATCAGGCGCTCGCGCGGCGTCATGATCTCGCTCACCGGCAGATCGAACCGGGTTTCAAAGCGCAGGTCGCGACCGGTGACGATGCCGACCACCCGGCCAGCCTCGACCACCGGGAAGCCGGAGATGCCGAGGTCGTCGGACAATTTCATGACCTGATGCACCGTGGTCTGTGGCGAGATCACCACCGGATCGCGCAGCACACCCGACTCGTAACGCTTCACCTTGGCCACGTGGGCGGCCTGCTCCTGCGGGGTGAGGTTCTTGTGGATGATGCCGATGCCGCCCTCCTGGGCAATCGCGATCGCCAGTCGCGCCTCCGTAACGGTGTCCATGGCCGCGGAGACCAGGGGCAGGTTCAGCTTGATGTTGCGGGAGAACTGGGTGGCGAGCGAGGTGTCCTTGGGCAGGACCTGGGAGTACGCTGGCACCAGCAACACGTCGTCGAAGGTGAGCGCTTTGCCGAGTAGGCGCATGGGGTAAAGCTCCAAAAGCGCCATTGTATCCGCCGCCGAACCAAGCACATTCAGGACCAGGGTGTCAAAAAACAGGTAGGGGAGTGACAAAAAACGACCCGAACCGCCACTTGTTGATGTCGCTGGGCGGCTTGTCAGGCCGTTTGCACGGCGAGGCCGTTAAACTGCTGCCCATGGCTCACCGCACGCTTTCCCCAACATTCAAACGCGCATGGTCCGTTGCTGCCGTGGCATTGCTCGGCTGCGGCAGTGTTCTGGCGCAATGGCAGTGGATCGACAACTCCGGCAACCGCGTATTCAGCGACACGCCGCCGCCAGCGGGTGTGCCGGACAAGAACATTCTGAAGAGTCCGGGCGCCCGAACCGCGCCTGCGCCCACCGCAGAAACCTCGCCTGCTGCCGACGCAGCGCCCGCTGCCCCCACCACCGCTCCCAAATTGAGTGGCCGAGACGACGAGCTGGAAGCCAAAAAGAAGCAAGCCGAAGAAGCCGAGCAGGCCAAGAAGAAGGCCGAGGCGGCAAAGCTGGCCAAGGCCCGTGCCGAAAACTGCGAACGCGCCAAGCGCGCCAAAACCACACTCGACTCGGGTGTGCGCATGGCCACGATGAACGCCAAGGGTGAGCGCGAAATCATGGACGACAACGCTCGGGCGGCCGAAAGCAAGCGCCTCGACGCCATCGTGCGCTCCGACTGCGGCCCGCTCCCAGCACCCAAGTGAGGGTGTTTCGCGGGCTGCGCCCGACTTGACTCAGTAGCCCGCCTTCGAGCCCGGACGCTTGCGGGCAAACAGACCGGCGCCGCGTGCGCCCTGCCCCACGAAGCGCTCCCGGCGTGCCACCTTGGGGTCCACCCGCAGCCGCCGGTAGACCTCCACCCGGTCCCCGTCACGCAACACGGTGTCGGGGCTGGCTTTGTGGTTCCAGATGCCGGTGGCCAAGCCCTCCTCACCGATCTCCGGAAAGCGCTGCAGCCAGCCCGCCTGCTCCAGTGCCTGCCACAGGGTGCAGGCTTGGTCCACCGACAGTGCCTGCTCGTGCACCTCGCGCGCGGCGCTGGCATACATCAGGGTGATGTTCATGCCGTGCCCTCAGCCAGCACCATAGACCTGGTCGGCGCGCTTGACGAAGGCGTCCACCAGATTGCCAGCGATCTTGTCGAAAACCGGCCCCACCAGGGTGGCCAGGGTCTGGCTGGAAAAACCATAGGTCAGGCGAAACTCCACCTTGCAGGCTCGCTGGCTGCCATCGCCCAGCGGTGTGAAATCCCAGCAACCTTCCAGGTGGGAGAACGGCCCGTCCACCAGCTCCATGAGCACCTGGCGATCATCCACGTGGGTGTTGCGGGTGGTGAAGCTGTGGCGCAGGCCACTGAGCGCCATGCCCACCCGGGCCACCATGCCGCCCGGGTCGCGTTCGATCACTTCGCTGTGATCGCACCAGGGCAGGAACTGCGGGTAGTGGTGCACATCGGTCACCAGCGCGAACATCTCGTGCGCGCTGTGCCAGAGCAAAACAGACTTTTGAATCGTTTTCATACAATCGACGTTGCATTCAGGGCCAACCGCCAGATTCGGCAAGGCGCCCGCGCAGCGTGTTCGCTGTCATTGTATTGGCCTGAAACGGCCGCAACTGAAACCCCATGGCCACCAAACCCAGCAAGACAGCGCCCACCAAGGGTGTCGACACCCGCATCGCCGACAACAAGAAAGCGTTCTACAACTACGCGATCGAAGAGCGCTTCGAGGCCGGGGTGGTGCTCGAAGGCTGGGAAGTGAAAGCCCTGCGCGAGGGCAAGGTGCAGCTCACCGACGGGTATGTGGTGATCCGGGCGGGTGAGCTGTTTCTGATCGGTTGCCAGATCAACCCGCTCAACACCGCCTCCACCCACATCAGCCCGGACGCGGTGCGCACCAAGAAGCTGCTGTTGCACAAGGAGCAGATCCGTCGCCTCATCGGCAAGGTCGAGCAGAAGGGCCACACCCTGGTGGCGCTGAACCTGCACTGGAAAAACGGCAAAGTGAAGTGCGAACTGGCGCTGGCCAAGGGCAAGGCCGAACACGACAAGCGCGACACCATCAAGGACCGCGAAGGCAAACGCGAGGTGGAGCGGGCGATGAAGTCGCGCAACCGCTAGTTTTTTTCACCGGCGCCTGGAATAAACAGGGTCCCTTGGGTGTTTGTGTGAGTGCAGCCCTGTGCTGCGTTCCGCAACATCCCCACTGGAGGTTTCCATGAAGTTCCCCGTGCTCGCCACCCTGACCCTCGCCCTGCTGGGCGCCACCGCATCCGCTTACGCCGAAGTGCCGGCCAAAGTGATGAACGGCATGCTGGTGGGCCCCAACCAGATGACGCTCTACACCTTCGACAACGATGTGGCCGGCAGCGGCAAGTCCGTCTGCAACGGCCCATGTGCCACCAACTGGCCGCCGCTCATGGCGGCCGACAACGACCAGCCCAGCGGCGATTTCACCGTGATCACGCGCGACGACGGCAAGAAACAATGGGCCGTCAAAGGCAAGCCGCTGTATTACTGGGTCAAGGACAGCAAACCCGGCGACGCCACCGGCGAGGGCGTCAACAAGGTCTGGCACGCGGCCAAGCCCTGAGGTTCGCCCTTCCCCGCCCCGCGCATGAACCCGAACGAGCTCCTGAGCGAAATTCCCAGCCTTCGGCGTTATGCGCGGGCGCTGACGGGTGATGCCTGGGCGGCCGACGATCTGGTGCAAGACACGCTAGAGCGGGCCTGCACGAAACACCGCCTGTGGCGTGAGGGCACCGATCTGCGCGCCTGGCTGTTCACCCTGATGCACAACCTTTACATGAACCAGTTGCAGCGCGTGCGGCGCCAGAGCGCCGCCGGACGCGAGGTGGATGTGGACGACAGCGAAGCCGAGCTGATCGCACCCACCCTGCCCACCGACACCGCGCTCGATCTGCAGCGCTGCCTGCTGCTGCTGCCGGAGGAACAACGCGAGGTGCTGTTGCTGGTGACGCTGGAAGACCTGTCGTACAAGACCGTGGCCAAAATCACGGGCGTGCCGGAGGGCACAGTGATGTCCCGGCTGTCGCGGGCCCGCCACCGGCTGCAGGCCCTGATGGATGGCGTACCGGCCGCAGCAGGTCTGCAACGCGCCGCCGAGCCGGTGCCGCTGCGCCGGCTGAAATGAATTTGCCGGATGAGTGAACCCATGAAACCCGAGACGCCACCGCCCGTTGCCGCCCCCGTGACCGACGATGAGCTGCACGCCCTCATCGACGGCCACCTGCCGCCCGCGGATCGCCAGGCCATCGAAGCGCGGCTCTTGCAGCAGCCCGATGCCAGCCGCCGGCTCGCCGACTGGCGCGCACAGCGCGAGGCCCTGCGGGCACTGCATGCCCCGGTGCTGGAGGCGCCGGTGCCCCAGCCGATGCGCGACGTGCTGCTGCGCGCCGCCGCGGCTCGCCGCCAGACCAACGACTGGTGGCGCTGGGGCGGCATGGCCGCCAGCGTGGTGGCGGCCTTCGGCCTGGGTTGGCTGAGCCATGGCCAGTGGCCGGGTCGGGCGGGCGCGCCCAGCGTGGCGGGGCAACGGGGCCTGGCGTTTGCGCAGCAGGCGGCCGTGGCCCATGTGGTGTATTCACCCGAGGTCCGCCACCCCGTGGAGGTTTCCGCGAGCGAGCAGGCGCATCTGGTGCAATGGCTCTCCAAACGACTGGGCAAACCGCTGGCGGTGCCGGATCTGAGCGCGCAGGGCTACCAGCTGATGGGGGGCCGTCTGCTGCCGGGCGACACCGGCGCACGCGCCCAGTTCATGTACCAGGACGCCAGCGGTGTCCGCCTGACCTTGTACCTGGGCGCACTCGACAGCGGCCCCAACGGCACGGCAGGGGGCGAAACCGCGTTTCGCTTCACCGACGATGGCCCGGTGCCGCGCTTTTACTGGGTGGATCGGGGTTTCGGCTACGCCCTGGCGGGCCCCCTGCCCCGCGAAGCCCTGCTGGCGCTGGCCCGGGCGGTTCACGGCCAGCTCTGAAGAACCGGGTCAGCCCAGCTGATGCAAGGGATGCGTGTCGGCCGACCAGGGGCTCTCAAAGAACGCGGCCGCCTGCGCGGGCGTCACGTCTTCGATGCGCGGCGGGTTCCAGCGCGGGGTGTGGTCCTTGTCCACCGCCAGCGCACGAATGCCCTCCACCGTCTCGCTCTGCGCGGCGGGGCGCAGATGGAAGCAGCGATGCACCATGTCCCGCTCCATGCGCAGGTCGTCGGCCAGGCCCATGGCGCGCGCGCGGCGCACCTGCTCCAGCACCACGTGCAGCATGAGCGGTGAACGCTGGCGCAGGGTAGCGGCGGTGGCGCGCGCCCAGTCGCTGTCGGTGGCCTCCAGCGTGGCGATGATTTGCACCATGTCGGGCAGGCCAAACACGCGATCCACTTCCTGCATGGGCCAGGCCCCCAGGGTGACCGTGGTGTTCAGGTGGCTGGCGCACCAGCGCTCCACCGAGGCGCCGTTTTCGAACGGGGTTTGCGCCAGTGAGGCCCACAGGCCGGGCAAACGGCCAGAGTCGATGAAGCCGTCGGCCAGCCCCGCGGCCATGGCATCGCGCGCGCCCAGCACATGGCCCGTGAGCGCGAGGTATTCGCCCAGACGGCCCGGGCAACGGCTCAGGAAGTAGCCACCCCCCACGTCGGGGAACAGGCCGATGTTGGTTTCAGGCATGGCGAGCTTGCTGCGCTCGGTGACGATGCGCAGGCTTGCCCCCTGGCTGATGCCCATGCCCCCGCCCATGACGATGCCGTCCATGAGCGCGACGTAGGGCTTGGGGTAGGTGTGGATCAGGTGGTTGAGCGCGTACTCTTCGGTGAAGAAGTCTTCCAGCGCCGGGTCACCGGCCAGCGCGGCCTGGTGGAAGAAGCGGATGTCGCCCCCCGCGCAGAAGGCACCGAACGGGCCTTCCTTGTTCACGCCACACACCACCACGGCCAGCACCATGCCATCGTCTTTCCACGCCTGCAGCGCCTGGGTGATGGTGCGGATCATCTCCAGCGACAGGGCATTGAGCGCCCTGGGCCGGTTCAGCGTGATGCAGCCCACCCGGCCCTGGATTTCGGTGACGACGTGGGTTTCGGCGGTGGGAGCGTTCATCTTCGTGTGTCCGGAGGTGGCGTTCATTGTGGCGGTTTGTCGACCGTCTGGATACGTGGCATGCCGGCGCGCGAACGCCAGCCCAGCAGTTCGTTGAGCACCAGGGCGCCGATGACCAGGCTGCCGCCCAGCAGCACTTCGTCGCCCGGAACCTCGCCGGCCCCGATCCAGGCCCAGAGAATGCCGAAGATGACTTCGAGCAGGGCCAGCAGCGAGACCTCGGGTGCCTTCAGCACACGGGCACAGACCACCGACAGCGCGCAAGGGATGGCCAATTGCACCAGGCCCAGCAGGGCCAGCCAGGCCACGTCGCTGCCGGTGGCGGAGAAAGGCATGGCCAGCGGCCAGGTGAGCAGCGACGAGATCACCGCACCCAGCAGCACCGAAGGCACCAGGTCGATCTTTTCGCCATGGGTCTGGCCCCGTTGCACCACCGTCCAGTTGATCGCGCCGGCCACGGGCACGCAGAGCGAAAACAGCGAGCCCAGCAGCAGCCCGCCGGTATCGATCTCGGGGTGGGTCACGGCCGCAACGAACTGGCTGCCGTACATGTAGGCGATGCCCGCGCCGGCCGCCACGATGGCCAGCCAGGTGCGTGTGGCCAGGCGGTGGCCGATGAAGACGCGCGCCAACAGGGCGGTGAACAGCGGCCCCACCGACATGATCACCAGCACGTTGGCCACGCTGGTGAAGGTCAGCGCGAGCATGAAGGCGGTGAACATCACGCTCCAGCACACACCGGAAACCCAGAAGGACCTGGATTCCGGAATCAGGCCCCAGTGGCGCTTGAGCCAGAGGCGCCACGGCCCGGTGTCGGTGCGCTCCGGTGGCAGCAGGCCCTGGCTGCGGTCCATGTGGCGCCAGACCGGCAGGATCACCAGCAGCGACAGTGCGGTGAAAGCGCTGCGCCAGAAGGTCACTTCAAAACGCGCGGCCGATTCCAGCTGGCGCGAAACCACGCCGGCGATGGACCACATGAGGGTCACCGCCAGCATGAGGAAAACCGCCTGGGTGTGGGTCAGGCGGTTCAGGGCCTTGAAGAGCATGGTGGGTGGTTCGCGCGGAGGCCCCGGTCGCCCCGCCCCAGGCGCGTGACCCGGCGGCGGAGCGTGGGGTCCAGGTTCAATCGCGGCTGGCGCGCTTGCGGTCCTGCTCTTTCAGGTGGCGCTTGCGCAGACGCACGGACTTGGGCGTGATCTCCACCAGCTCGTCGTCCTCGATGAATTCCACACCATATTCCAGGTTCAGATCGATCGGGGGCGTGATCTTGATGGCATCTTCCTTGCCGGAGACGCGGAAGTTGGTCAGCTGCTTGGTGCGCGTGGCGTTGACCACCAGGTCGTTGTCACGGCTGTGGATGCCGACGATCATGCCTTCGTACACCGGGTCACCGGCCTTGACGAACATGCGGCCGCGGTCGTCGAGCTTGCCCAGGGCGTAGGTGAAGATTTCACCGTCGTCCATGGAGATCAGCACGCCGTTCTTGCGGCTGGCAATGTCGCCCTTGTGCGGCTCATAGCTGTCGAAGATGTTGGAGATCAGGCCCGAACCACGGGTCAGGTTCAGGAACTCGTTGGTGAAACCGATCAGGCCACGCGCCGGAATGCGGTACTCCAGGCGCACGCGGCCGCGGCCGTCCGGCTCCATGTTCACCAGCTCACCCTTGCGCTCGCCCAGGGCCTGCATCACGCCACCCTGATGCTGCTCTTCGATGTCGGCCGTCACCAGCTCGATAGGCTCGTGGCGCACGCCGTCCACATCCCGGAACACCACACGCGGCTTGGACACCGCGAGTTCGTAGCCTTCGCGGCGCATGTTTTCCAGCAGGATGGTCAGGTGCAGTTCACCACGGCCCATCACTTCGAAGATGCCGTCTTCGTCGGTTTCCTTCACCCGCAGCGCAACGTTGTGCTGCAGTTCCTTTTGCAGACGGTCCCAGATCTGGCGGCTGGTCACGTATTTGCCTTCGCGGCCGGCCAGCGGGCTGGTGTTGACGCAGAAGTTCATGGTCAGCGTCGGCTCGTCGACCTTGAGCATGGGCAGCGGTGCGGGGTTGAGCGGGTCGGTCACGGTCACGCCGATACCGATGTCGGGAATGCCGTTGATCAACACGATGTCGCCCGGACCGGCTTCGGTCACCTGCACGCGGTCCAGCCCCTGGAACGTGAGCACCTGGTTGACACGGCCCTTGAAGGACTTGCCGTCCGGACCTTCCATGACCAGCACGTCCATCGAAGGCTTGATGGTGCCCGCGCTGATGCGGCCCACGCCGATGCGGCCCACGAAGGTCGAGAAGTCGAGTGCGGAAATCTGCAGTTGCAGCGGTGCTGCCGGGTCACCCTGCTGGGCCGGCACGTGCTTGAGCACGGTGTTGAACAGGGCCGACATGTCCGGGCCCCACTGCTCACCGGGCGCGCCCTCTTCCAGCGAGGTCCAGCCGTTGATGCCGGAGGCGTAGACCACGGGGAAGTCCAGCTGTTCGTCGTTCGCGCCGAGCTTGTCGAACAGGTCGAAAGCGGCGTTGATGACCTTGTCGGGGTTGGCACCGGGCTTGTCCACCTTGTTGACCACCACGATCGGCTTGAGGCCCAGAGCCAGCGCCTTCTTGGTCACGAAGCGGGTCTGGGGCATCGGGCCTTCCTGGGCGTCGATCAGCAACACCACGCCGTCCACCATGGACAACGCGCGCTCCACCTCACCACCGAAGTCCGCGTGGCCGGGGGTGTCGACGATGTTGATGTGGGTGTCCTGCCAGCTGACCGCGCAGTTCTTGGCCAGGATGGTGATGCCGCGCTCGCGTTCGATGGCGTTGTTGTCCATCACCGTGTCGACCACTTTTTCGTGCTCGGCGAAGGTGCCGGACTGGCGCAGCAACTGGTCAACCATGGTGGTTTTTCCATGGTCAACGTGGGCGATGATGGCGATGTTGCGGATTTGTTTGCTCATGTTGCGGTTTCCAGGATTTGCTGTATTTCGATGGGGCTCAGCAGCCGCCCCGGGATCAGTTCACCACCTTGGGTGTGGCCACTGCCCAGCAGGACTGGCCTGGGCGATGGTTCGTTTTCGCGGGGTTCGGCGCCGGGCCCTGGGCCGAACACGGCCACCTGCTCCTGATCGGGCCAGTTGCCGCGGCGGCGAACGCCACTGAGAAAGCGTCCGGCGCCTTCGGCATCGAGCGCCACCGGCGTGTGCCCGCCCAGCAGAATATCCACAGGCAAGAGCCGGGCCATGCGTTGCACCTCGCTGTCGGCCTCCAGCGCTTCGAGCGTGGTGCACCGCGATTCGTCAAACGGTCCGGTGGCGGTGCGGCGCAGCATGATGAGGTGCCCGCCACAGCCCAGCGCTTCGCCGATGTCTTCGCCCAGCGTGCGGATGTAGGTGCCCTTGCTGCAGCGCACGCGCAGCCGCAGCTGGGGGGCATCGCCGTGGAGTTGCATGTCGAGCAACTCCAGTTCGTGGATCACCACATGGCGTGCCTCGCGCTCGACCGTTTCGCCATCGCGGGCGTATTCGTAGAGCGGCTTGCCGTCTTTCTTCAGAGCGCTGTGCATGGGCGGCACCTGCTCGATCGGGCCGGTGAAACGGTCCAGCACCTCGACCACCTGGCCCACGCTGCAGGTCACGGGCCGGGTCTCGATCACATCGCCTTCGGCGTCCCCGGTGCGGGTTTTCACGCCCAGCCGCACGGTGGTCTCGTAGGTCTTGTCGGCATCCAGATGGAGCTGGCTGAACTTGGTGGCGGCACCGAAACACAAGGGCAACACGCCGGTGGCCAGTGGGTCCAGCGTGCCGGTGTGGCCGGCTTTTTCGGCGCGCAGCAGCCATTTGGCTTTCTGCAGCGCCTGGTTGCTGGAAAGACCCAGCGGTTTATCGAGCAACAGCACCCCATGCACAGGGCGCCGTTGCACCCTGGTGCTTTGGCGCTGCATGGTCAATCTCCGTCCTTGGAACGAGAGGCCACCGCCTTGGAAATCAGGGCGTTCATGTCGGCCGCGCGCTCGGTGGTGCGGTCGAACACGAAGTGCAGCGTGGGCACGGTGTGGATGTGCAGGCGTTTGAACAGGCCACTGCGCAGAAAACCGGCCGCGGTGTTCAGGCCCTGCAGGGTTTCGGCCGGATCGCCAGTGAGCAGGCTGAAAAACACCTTGGCGTGCGCGTAGTCGGGCGTGACCTCGACCGCGTTGATCGTGACCATGCCCACCCGCGGGTCCTTGAGCTCACGCGCGATCAGCTCGGACAGATCGCGCTGGATCTGGTCGGCCACGCGGAAGCCGCGGTTGGGGGTAGAAGATTTCTTGACGGCCATGGTCTTCAGACTCCGCTTTCCAGCGGCAGCCACCAGCGCTGGGCGCGTGGCGCGTAAAACCGCTGCGGATTGTGCGACAGGGCCACGCGCTCGGCGCGGCCCGTGATGCGGTGGACGTCGATGAACCCGATGAAACGCGAGTCCCGGCTGTTGTCGCGGCTGTCGCCCAGCACCAGCACATGCCCTTCGGGCACCTGTACCGGACCAAACGCCTTGACGTGGTTGAGCGACGGAATCAACGCGGTCTCGTGCCGGCGCTGGCCGAGGCTTTCAAGCCAGACCTCGACCGACAGCGGCCCCTGTTCGGTGGGCACGGTGCGGGCGCTGTCCAGCATGGCCCGTTCCTGCGCGTGGCCGTTGACGATCAGGGTGTTGTCGACCATCTCGACCGTGTCACCGCCGACCGCCACCACGCGTTTGATCAGGTTCAGACCATCGGCGGGTGAATCGAAGGTGATCACATCGCCCGCCTTGGGCTCGGCCCAGCGGGTGATGTGGGTCAGCGTGAAGGGCACGCGCAGGCTGTAGGCCAGCTTGTTCACCACGACACGATCGCCCGCCACCAGGGTGGGGTTCATGGACGAGGACGGCACGTAGTTCCAGTCGGCCACGGCCGAGCGGAACACGAGCATGAAGCCGATGAACAGCATCAGCCCCTTGTACTCTGGCCAGAAACCTTTGGACGGGCGCATGGTGTCTTGTGCTCCAGGCATCAAAGCGTGCGGGCCACTTCTTTGACTTCGAAGAACTCCAGCTGATCACCCTCGCGGATGTCGTTGTAGTTCTTGAGCTTGATACCGCACTCGAAGCCTTCCTTGACCTCGCGCACGTCGTCCTTGAGGCGCTTGAGGGTGTCGATCTCGCCGGTGTAGACCACCACGTTCTCGCGCAGCAGGCGGAAGTGGGCGTTGCGGGTGACCATGCCCGAGGTGACCATACAGCCGGCCACGGTACCGATCTTGGAGGCCACGAAGACGGTGCGGATCTCGGCCGAGCCGATGACCTCTTCGCGCTTCTCCGGTGCCAGCATGCCCGACATGGCCGCTTTCAACTCATCCACGGCGTCGTAGATGATGTTGTAGTAACGCAGGTCAACGTCGTTGCCCTCGGCCAGCTTGCGTGCGCCCACATCGGCGCGCACGTTGAAGCCGATGATCACCGCCTTGGAGGCGATGGCCAGGTTGACGTCGGACTCGCTGATGCCGCCGACGCCCGAGAACACCAGCTGCACCTTGACCTCGTCGGTCGAGAGCTTGAGCAGCGAGGCGCCCAGCGCTTCCTGCGAACCCTGCACGTCGGCCTTGACGATGATCGGCAGCACCTTGACTTCGCCGGCGGACATGTCGGTGAACATGTTCTCCAGCTTGGCCGCCTGCTGTTTGGCCAGCTTGGTGTTGCGGAATTTGCCGGCACGGTAGGTGGCGATCTCGCGCGCACGGCGCTCGTCGGTCATCACCATGAAATCGTCGCCGGCCTGAGGCACCTCGGCCAGACCCTGGATTTCCACCGGGATGGACGGGCCGGCGGACTTGATGGTCTTGCCGTTCTCGTCGAGCATGGCGCGCACGCGGCCCGAGGTCTGACCGACCAGGATCACGTCGCCGGTCTTGAGCGTGCCGCTCTGCACCAGCACCGTGGCCACCGCACCGCGTCCCTTGTCCAGACGCGCTTCGATCACCAGGCCCTTGGCCATGGCATCCACCGGCGCCTTGAGCTCCAGCACTTCGGCCTGCAGCAGCACCTGTTCGAGCAGCGCGTCCACGCCCTCGCCGGTCTTGGCCGACACGCCCACGAAAGGCACGTCGCCACCGAATTCTTCGGGCACGACCTCTTCGGACACCAGCTCCGAACGCACCTTCTCCAGGTTGATGCCGGGCTTGTCGATCTTGGTCAGCGCAACCACCATGGGCACACCCGCCGCTTTCGCGTGCTTGATGGCTTCCTTGGTCTGCGGCATGACGCCGTCGTCGGCCGCACACACCAGGATCACGATGTCGGTCGCCTGCGCACCGCGGGCCCGCATGGCGGTGAACGCCTCGTGACCCGGGGTGTCGAGGAACGAGATCACGCCGCGCGGGGTTTCCACGTGGTAGGCACCGATGTGCTGCGTGATGCCGCCGGCTTCGCCCGCGGCCACTTTGGCGCGGCGGATGTAGTCCAGCAGCGAGGTCTTGCCGTGGTCGACGTGGCCCATGACGGTGACGACCGGTGCCCGCGGCAGCGACTCGGCTTCGTGTTGGGAGGCGTCCTCGTCGGTGAAGGCTTCCGGGTCGTCCAGCGCGGCCACGACGGCCTTGTGGCCCAGCTCTTCCACCACGATCATGGCGGTGTCCTGGTCCAGCGGCTGGTTGATGGTGACCATCTGGCCGAGCTTCATCAACTGCTTGATGACCTCGGACGACTTCAGGCTCATCTTGTGCGCCAGCTCGGCCACCGTGATGGTTTCCGGCACGTGCACTTCGATCACCTTGAACTCGGTCGGTGCCACGAAACTGCTCTGGCCCATATCACGGCTGTCGCGGTCGCTGCGACGGCCACTGCCACCACGCGGACCACCGCGCCAGTTGGAGCGGCCGGCGCTGGTGTCGCCGCGGGTCTTGATCTCTTTCTTCTTGGCCGCATCGTCCTTCCAGGTGGACGACAGGTTCTCGGACTTGACTTCCTTCTTCCCGGCCGCGCCCGGCGCAGCCACCGCGCCGGCCGCCGCAGGAGCGGGCTTGCCGGGCGTCCCGGCGGGCTTGTGCAAGGTGCCTTTGATGCCCGCCTTGGGGTCGGGCGTCGGCTCGGGCTTCTTGGCCACCAGGGTCTTGGCCGGCGCAGCCATCATGGCGCGGATGTTTGCGGCTTCGGCCTCGGCCTTGCGGCGGCGCTCCAGCAGATCCTGGGCGCGCAGGTCCTCGGCTTTCTTGGCCTCGGCGTTTTTGTCGGCCAGCACACGGGCGGCCGATTCACGCTCCAGCGAAGCGGTCTTGGCCTGGGTCTGCTTGGCTGCGCGCTCGGCCTGTGCGGCTTCGTCGCTGACAACGGCTTCTTCCGGCTGCGCCGCGGCGGCCTGGGCCGCCGCCTGCGCTGCCTCGGCCTCAGCCGCAGCACGGGCCCGCTCGGCCTCGGCCTGGCGGGCCTCTTCGGCTTCGCGCTCCAGACGCTTCTGGGTCAGCTCTTCTTCCTGACGGCGCAGCAGCTCGGCCTGCCGGCGAGCGTCTTCCTCGCGTCGGGTCAGTTCTTCCGAATCCACCACCGGTGCAGGAGCGACCGGCTCCGCGACCGGTTCGGGCGCGGCAGCGATCTCGTCATCGCGCTTGATGAAGGTGCGCTTCTTGCGCACCTCCACCTGGATCGTGCGGGCACGTCCGGTGGCATCGGCCTGCTTGATTTCAGAGGTCGATTTCTTGACGAGGGTGATCTTCTTGCGTTCACCGCCGCCCGTGCCATGGCTGGCCTTGAGGTGGCCCAGCAACATCTGCTTGTCGGATTCGGTGACCGGATCGGTCCCGGACGTCTTGGGAACCCCGGATGCGGAGAGTTGCTCCAGCAAAACGGAGGTGGGCTTGTTCAGCTCGGCAGCCAATTCGGCGACGGTGGTACTTGTCATAGGTTCTTTTCTCCGCTGGGGCCTCCGCTGGTCAATTCGTGGATTGCGCTTCGTCACCGGTGAACCAGTGCGCGCGGGCCAGCATGATCAGCGCGGTGGCCTCTTCAGGCGTCTGTGCGGTGATGTCGGTCAACTCGTCGGTGGCCAGGTCGGCCAGTTCGTCGCGGGTGTGGATGCCCGCATCGGCGAGTTTGCCGATCAGCTCGGGGGTCACGCCTTCGAGGTCGCGCAGGTCCTGCGAGACTTCTTCGACGCTTTCTTCCCGGGCAATTTCCATGGTCAGCAGGGCATCCTTGGCGCGGGTGCGCAGCTCGTTGACCGTGTCCTCGTCAAAGGACTCGATCTCCAGCATTTCCTGCAGCGGCACGTAGGCCACTTCTTCGAGGCTGGTGAAGCCTTCCTCGATCAGGATGTCGGCGATTTCCTGGTCCACGTCCAGCTTGGCCATGAAAATCTTGCGGATGCCGTCGGCCTCTTCGGCCTGCTTCTGGGCCGACTCGTCGGCCGTCATGATGTTGATGCGCCAGCCGGTCAGCTCGGACGCCAGGCGCACGTTCTGGCCGCCACGGCCAATGGCGATGGCGAGGTTTTCCTCGTCCACCACCACGTCCATGGCGTGGCGCTCTTCGTCAACCACGATGGACTGCACATTGGCCGGCGCCAGGGCGCCGATGACGAACTGGGCCGGGTCTTCGCTCCAGAGCACGATGTCCACGCGCTCGCCGGCGAGTTCGTTGGTCACGCCATTGACGCGAGAACCCCGCACACCCACGCAGGTGCCGATGGGGTCAATGCGCTTGTCGTTGGTGTGCACCGCGATCTTGGCGCGCGAACCGGGGTCGCGGGCGCAGGTCTTGATCTCGAGCAGGCCCTGTTCGATCTCGGGCACTTCCTGGCGGAACAGTTCGATCATGAACTCGGGCGCCGAGCGCGAGAGCAGGATCGGTGCACCACGCAGGGTGAGGTCGACTTCCATGATCATGGCGCGCACACGGTCTCCCGTGCGGAAATTTTCCTTGGGAATCATCTCGCCGCGCTTCAGACGCCCTTCGACACGGCCGCTTTCGACGATCAGGTCGCCCTTGTCCATGCGCTTGACGGTGCCGACAAAGATCTTGTCGCCGCGCGACATGAAGTCGTTGAGCAGCATCTCGCGCTCGGCGTCGCGGATCTTCTGCAGGATCACCTGCTTGGCGGCCATGGCGCCGATGCGGCCGATCGGCACGCTCTCAACCGGCTTTTCGATGTAGTCACCCTCTTCGATGTCGGCGATCTCGTCGCGCGCATCGGTCAGCAGCTCTTCGGCGTCCGGATTCTGCAGGCCGGCTTCATCGGGCACGACGAGCCAGCGGCGGAAGGTCTCGTAGGCACCGGTGTCCGGGTCCATCGCGACACGGATATCCACATCGCCTTTGTAGAGTTTCTTGGTGGCCGAGGCCAGCGCCAGTTCCACGGCGCCCAGCACCACGTCGCGTTCGACGTTTTTCTCGCGCGAGATGGCATCGATCAGCATCAACATTTCGCGGTTCATATCACTCGCCCACCTTTCCGGATATCGTTTTCAAATTCAAAACAGTTGCTTCCATGCATTTCCACGCTGCGTGCGCCATTCAATGGGGCTCCGCCGCACCTGGGGCCTGCCGGCCCTTGAAATTCACAATGGGCGCCAACCGTGCCTGCTGGACATCGTCCAGCGCAAAGGTCAGCGCCTGCAGGGGCGGCGGCACGCGCTTCTTGCTCACGCGCTGCCCGGGCTTGGGTTCTGGCGCATCGCTCCAGACCACCTGCCACTGCGCCCCGTCGGCGGCGCGCTCCAGCGTGCCGCGAAATTTTTTCCGGTTGGCCGAGACGTCCGTTCCCGTGGCACCGATCGGCGCCCTCAGGGTGATGTCCACCACGTGGCCAACGAAGCGGACGTAATCGATCTCGCGCTTGAGCGGCCGGTCAATGCCCGGCGACCCCACTTCCAGCCTCCGGTACTCCAGCCCCTCAACCTCCAGCAGGTACTGCAGCTGGCGGGTGATTTTCTCGCAATCTTCCACCGTCACGAAACGCTCGACCGGCGCTTCCTGCCCGTCTTTCGGGGCCTGCCATGGCCAGTCGATGGTGACCCGCAGCAAACCACTGGCGGAGCGTTCGAGGTCCACCAGGTCGTAACCCAGTCCGGTGACGGTTTGCTCTACAGTGTCTTGCCAAGCCATCTTGTGTGGTGTCTGCCCTGAGGGTTTGCGTGGAGGGAAAAGCGTTCGGCCAAAAAAAATGGGCCGGTAGTAACCCGCCCATTTGGTCGTGAAGCTAGGATTGTAACCCGTCTACTCCCCGGTTTGCAAGATCGCGCAGGTGCACCGGCCCCGCAGCGCCGAATTCATATCCCGAGCGCCCATTGGATGATGTTTTTGGCCAGGAAACCCAGCATGCCGAACGACAACACCAGGAAAAGAATGAAGGTTCCGAATTTGCCCGCCTTGGATTCCAGCGCCAGGTTCAACACGATGAACAGCATGTACAGAATGAACGCGCCGACACCGAAGGTCAGCCCGAACTGGGCGATCTGGCCTTCGGTGTAGCCAAAAAGGGTGGTTTCCATGATGAAAGTGTTGGGATTCAGGTCGAGGTCGGCGCGGGCGCCTGGGGGTCGGGCGGGCGCTGACTCAGATCGCAGTAGGCGTGCCAGCTGGCGTGGGCGATCACGGGGATGAGGACGATCAGGCCCAGCAGCGCTGTGAGCATGCCGATACCGGCCAGCACGGCGATCACCAGTGCCCACAGCGCCATGGGGCCCGGGTGGTTGGCCACCGCGCGCCAGCTCTCGGCCACCGCCATGCTCACCGGCACCGAGGTGTCCACCAGCATCGGCAGCGCCACCACACTGGACGCATAGACCGGGGCCGCCAGCAGCGCGCCCATCAGCAACCAGACTTCAAACAGGCCAATGTCGCGCACCAGCACCACGTGGCGCAGGAAGTCGACCGGTTTCAGGATCGGTTCGGGCGACCACAGCGTGATCAAACCAGCGGAGGTGAGCACCCAGCCGGTGCCCGCCAACCCCAGCAGCAGGCCGAAACGCACCAGCCGGCCGTCGCCCGAGCGCCAGAGCTGGAGCACCTCCGCCATGCCCACGCAGCGACCGCTGCTGCGGGCCCGGCTGACGTGGTACAGACCGGTGGCCAGGATGGGGGCGACGATGAGGAAGCCCGAAAACGCACCCGCGAGCCACCAGAACTGGTCGCGCGCGGCCCACAGCAACAGCCAGCCGAAAGCCGCCAGCAGCAGGCCGTGGATCAGGCCCGGTGCCGGGTTGCGCCGCAGATCGGCCCAGCCCAGCGCCAGCCAGCGCAGGGGCGAGCGCAGGGTGACGGGGGCTGACGAGGTGGTGGCCGGGGGGGATAGCCTGTCGTTCATGCTGATGTCCAGAAGACGGAGGGCCGGGCAAACCGCGTGTTGTAGCCGGTCGGCCCCCGTTTGAGGTTGATAAAAGTCAAGAGGCCACAGTGTGGCCCCTCTCAAGACGATGCTTGAACCAGGATGCGCGTGTAGGAATGCCCGGGCGATTCCAGCACGTTTTGCACGGGCCCTTGCTCGACCACCTGGCCGTCTTTCATGACCAGCACGTCGTGCGCCATGGCCCGGATCACGTCCACATCGTGGGTGATGAGCAGATAGCTCAGGCCGCGCTCGCGCTGCAGGCGCTGCAGCAGGCCCAGCACCTGCTTCTGCACCGTCACGTCCAGCGCACTGGTCGGCTCGTCGAGCACCAGCAACCGCGGCCCCACGATCAGCGCGCGCGCGATGGCCAGGCGCTGGCGCTGGCCACCGGAAAACTCGTGCGGGTAGCGCTGCAGCCAGTCGCTGCCGTGGCGCGGATCGTCCACCAGGCCCACGTCGGCCAACGCGACCACCACCCGCTCCCGCCGCTGGGCGGCAGTGAGTTGCGGCTGGTGCACCAGCAGACCCTCCCCCACGATCTGCTCGATCGTCATGCGCGGCGAGAGCGATGAAAACGGGTCCTGGAACACCACCTGGATGCGCTGTCGCAGGGCGCGGGCCTGCCCCGCACGCAAGGCCTCGGGCCAGCCCTGCCCCGTCACGGCCAGCTCGCCGCCGTGCGGCAGCAGGCCCAGCACCGCCAGGGCCAGCGTGGACTTGCCGGAGCCGGATTCGCCGATCACCCCCAGGGTCTGGCCAGGCGCGATGTCCAGGTCGGCGCCCTGCACCGCCACGAACTCGCCTTTTCTGAACCAGCCGCGCACCCCCGGCAAGGGCACGGGGTACCCCACCCGCAGCCCCCGCGCCCGCAACACCGGCTCCGCCGCTGCCTGGGCCGCGGCCACCACGTCGCGCTCGGGTTTGCTGGCCAGCAGCCTGCGGGTGTAGGCGTGCTGCGGCGCGCCGAACACCTCGGCCACGCCCCCCTGCTCCACCAGATGGCCGCGCTCCATCACCGCCACGCGATCGGCGAACCGGCGCACCAGATTCAGGTCGTGGGTGATCAGCAACACCGCCATACCGTGCTGGCGCTGCAGATCGGCCAGCAGGTCGAGGATCTGGCCGCGCAGACTCACGTCGAGTGCGGTGGTGGGCTCGTCGGCCAGCAGCAGCTTCGGCGCACTGGCCAGCGCCATGGCGATCATGGCGCGCTGGCGCTGGCCGCCACTGAGCTGGTGCGGAAAGGCGTTGGCACGCCGCGCCGGCTCGGGAATGCCGGTGGAGGCCAGCAACTCGACCGTGGCCGCCAGCGCCTGCCGGGGCGTGAGGCCCTTCTTGAGCTGCAGCACTTCGCCGATCTGGTCGCCCACGGTGTAGAGCGGGTTGAGCGCGGTCATGGGTTCCTGGAAGATGATGGCCACCTCGTCGCCACGCACGCCGCGCAACTGGTGTTCGCTCATCCGCAGCAGATCGCGCCCTTGCAGCAATGCAGAGCCACTGACCTCGGCGTTGTGCACCAAGCGCAGCAGCGAAAGTGCCGAAACCGTCTTGCCCGAGCCCGACTCACCCACCAGGGCCAACTTTTCGCCGGCCCGGATGGAGAAATCGATGCCGTGCACGACTTCCTGGCCGCCGAACGCCACACGCAAACCTTTGACGTCGAGCAGCGCAGGGCCGAGCCCCGCCGCCGGGCCACCCCAAGGCGGGGCTGCCCCCTCAGGGGGCAGCGAACCACGCGCGGCGGGGAGTGTGGGGGCGCTCATTGGTCGGCCTTGCGTGGATCGAGCGCATCGCGCAACGCGTCGCCCATGAAGGTCAACAGCAGCAGCGTGATCACCAGCACGGCGAAGGTGGACATGGATATCCACCAGGCGTCGATGTTGTTCTTGCCCTGGCTGAGCAGCTCTCCCAGCGACGGCGTGCCCGGCGGCACGCCCAGGCCCAGGAAATCCAGCGACGTGAGCGCCAGGATGGCGGCGCTCATGCGGAACGGCAAGAAGGTCACGACCGGCGTGAGGCTGTTGGGCAAGACATGGCGCCAGATGATCTGCCAATTCGACAGGCCCAGGGCACGGGCGGCCCGCACGTAGTCGAGCTGGCGATTGCGCAGGAATTCCGCGCGCACATAGTCCGACAGGCCCATCCAGCCAAACAGGCTCAGCAGGATCAGCAACAGGCTGAGGCTGGGCGCGAACACGGCGGAGAAGATGATGAGCAGGTAAAGCTCGGGCATGGAGCCCCAGATTTCGATGAAACGCTGGAACGCCAGGTCGGTCTTGCCGCCAAAGAAGCCCTGGATGGCACCCGTGACCACCCCCAGCGCGACGCCGATGGCCGTGAGCGCCAGCCCAAACAACACACTGACGCGAAAACCGTAGATCAATTGGGCCAGCAGGTCGCGCCCGCGGTCGTCGGTGCCAAACAGGTTGTCGCGGGTGGGCGATGAGGGGTTGGGCTCTTTCGCGAAGTAGTTGAGTGTCTTCGGGCCATAGGGGTTGGGCGCGTAGAGCGCCCAGTTGTCGCCCCGGCTCAGTTGTTCGCGGATGAAGGGGTCCAGGTAATCGGTGGTGGTTTCGAAGTCGCCCCCGAACACGGTTTCCGGGTAGTCGCGCACCATGGGGAAGTAGGTCTGCCCCTCGTAGCGCACCAGCAGCGGCCGGTCGTTGGACAACAGCTCGGCGAACAGGCTGGCCACCACCAGCACGCAAAAGATCACCAGACTCCAGTAACCCAGGCGGTTGCGCTTGAAGCGCTGCCAGGCGCGGCGGGAGGGGGAAGCGGCGGCCATTTCGCTCAATCAAACTTGACGCGCGGGTCCACCCACACGTAGCAGAGATCGGAAACCAGCTTGGTCACCAGCCCGATCAGCGTGAAGAAGAACAGCGTCCCCAGCACCACGGGGTAGTCGCGCCGGATCACGCTCTCGTAGCTCAGCAGGCCCAGCCCGTCCAGCGAAAACAAGGTCTCGATCAGCAGCGAACCGGCAAAAAAAGCACCGATGAAGGCCGACGGAAAACCGGTGACGATGGGAATGAGCGCGTTGCGAAAGATGTGCTTCCACAGCACCTGCCGCTCGCTCAGGCCCTTGGCACGTGCCGTCACCACATACTGCTTGCGGATTTCCTCCAGGAAGGCGTTCTTGGTCAACATGGCCGTGACCGCGAAACTGCCCAGCACCATGGCCGTCACCGGCAGGGTGATGTGCCAGAGGTAGTCCACGATGCGTGCGCCCCAGCTGAGTTCCTCCCAGTTGGACGAGGTGAGGCCGCGCAGCGGAAACCACTGCAATTGCCCGCCGAAGATCACCAGCAGCGCCACGCCCAGCACAAAACCGGGGATCGCGTAGCCCACCAGCACCAGCAGCGTGGTGACCAGATCGAAGCGCGAACCGGCCCGCACCGCCTTCGCCACCCCCAGCGGCACGGCCACCAGGTAGCTGATGAAGAAGGTCCACAGGCCCAGGCTGATCGACACCGGCAGCTTTTCGATGATGAGTTCCGACACCGCCTTGTTCTGGAAGAAACTGGTGCCCAGGTCAAACCGCGCGAACTGCCCCAGCATCTGGACAAAGCGCTCGTGGGCCGGCTTGTCAAAGCCGTACAGCGCCTTGATCTGCTCCAGCCGCTGCGGGTCGACGCCCTGGGCACCGCGGTACACGGAGCCCCCTTCGGCGCCGCCGCCCCGCCCCGTGCGCGCCTCGGCCAGGTACTGGTCCACCGGCCCGCCGGGCACGAACTGGATCACCACGAAGGTGAGCAGCAGGACCCCGAACAGCGTCGGGATCATGAGCAGGAGGCGTTTGAGGATGTAGACCCACATGGTCAGTTTGTAACCGATGACGGGCCTGCGCCCGCAGGTTTCCTGAGCGCGTCACGCCCGCCGGGAACGCCGCGGAACCGCCCTTCGACAAGCTCTGGCCGGGTCGCTGGCGTTGCCCCCTCGAGGGGGTGACGTGCAAACCGCAGCGCGGGGGTGATCACCGCTTGCTCCACCAGGTATCGATCGCCCAGGTTTCCCCGGCGGCGTAGGGCGGCATGTCTTTCGGTCGCTCCAGCCGCCAGGCGTTGTAGACCATCCGATGGGTGGTCGCGGACCACTGTGGGATCAGGTAGTGGCTGTGGCTGATGACGCGGTCCAGCGCCCGGCAGGCGGCCAGGAACTCCGGCTTCGTGCGGGCGTTGGTCATGCGCGTGATGAGGGTGTCCACCGCTGGGCTGTTCACACCGGCGAAGTTGCCGGAATCTTCGGTTTTTGCGGCCCGGCTACCGAACAGGTCGGCGTATTCGGCGCCGGGGTTGGGCGTGCCGCCGAAGGCGATGGAGATGATGTCGAAGTCGAAACCGCGCAGCCGCTGCTGGTACAGCGCGAAATCCACGGGCCGGAACTTCAGTTGAATGCCCAGCTTTTCGAGGTTGCGCGCCCAGGGCATGACCACCCGGACCCCGGTTTCGGCGCTGTCCAGGTACTCCAGCACCATGGCCTGACCCTGCGCGTTGCGCAGCTGCCCCCCCTGCACGGTCCAGCCCGCCTCGCGCAACAGCGCCTGGGCGCGGCGCAGGTTGGCCCGCAGCGAATTCCCGCCATCGGTGCGCGGCGGGGTGTACATGGGCCCGAAGGCCGCTGCGGGCAATTGGGCGCGCCAACGCTGCATGAGCGCCAGTTCATCCGGCCCGGGCTCCCCGGTGGGCGAACAATCGGTGTTGCCAAACAGGCCCTGCACCCGCTGGTAGGAGCCGTAGAACATCTGGCGATTCATCCACTCGTAGTCCATCGCCAGCCCCAGCGCCTCGCGCACGCGGATGTCGGCGAGCAGCGGACGGCGGGTGTTGAGCACATAGCTCTGGAAACCCATGGGCAGGCGGTGGCTGAACTCGGCCTTGACCAGTTCGCCGGTATTGAAGCGTTTGCCGCTGACCCGACGCGCCCAGTCGCCGGCCGAGAAGAAACGCATCAGGTCGAATTCACCCGCCTTCAGCGCTTCCAGCCGCGCGGTGTTGTCCTTGTAGATCTTGACCGTGATGCGGTCGAAGTTGGCGGTGCCCCGACGCACCGGCAGGTCGCGCGCCCAGTAGGCCGGGTCGCGCACGTAGGTGATGTCCTTGCCGAACCGCACCGGGCCGATCCGGTAGGGGCCACTGCCGATGGGCAGGTCCATCACCACCTGGTCGAAGGTCTTGCGTTGACCGGTTTTGGGATCCTTGGCGTTGCCCCAGGCGCGGCTGAACACCGGCAGCCCCCCCACGGTGAGCGGCAGTTCGCGGTTGGGCTTCTTGAAGCGGTAGCGCACGGTGCGCTCGTCCAGCACATCCATCCCGGCCACGTCCTCAAGGATGGTCTTGTAGGCGGGCGAGGTGTATGGGCCCATCAGGGTGTCAAAGCTGTGTTTCACATCGGCGGCCAGCACCGGGTCACCGTTGTGGAAACGGGCCTCACGCCGCAGGCGGAAGGTGACCGACAGGCCGTCGCTGGCCGCGCTCACGTCTTCGGCCAGCAGGCCGTAGCCGGCCCCGGTTTCGTCCAGCGAGCCGGTCAGGAGCGTGTCGAACATCAGGTCCGACAGATAGGCCGGCGCATTGCCGCGCAAGGTGAACGGGTTGTACTTGTCGAAAGTCGATACCCGCAGATTGCTCACCAGCCGCAGCTCGCCGCCCTTGGGCGCGGCCGGATTCACATAGGCGAGATGCGCGAACCCGTCCGGGTACTTCAAATCACCCCACAAGGCATAACCGTGTGCCGCCCAGACGCCCGGACTGAACCACAACGCCACGGCGGCCGCGCACAGGCTGAACAAGCGTGAACAGAGGCGGGGGCGAAAAAAGCGCATGCGACAATTCTGCTGGAAATTTCTCTGGAGTCTGAGCAATGGGTTTTCTCGCTGGCAAGAAACTGCTGATCACGGGTGTGCTGTCCAACCGCTCCATCGCTTACGGCGTTGCCAAAGCCTGCCACGCGCAAGGCGCCGAGCTCGCGTTCAGCTACGTGGGCGAGCGTTTCAAGGACCGCATCACCGAGTTCGCGGCCGAATTCGACTCCCAGCTGATTTTCGATTGTGATGTGAGCGACGACGCACAGATCGACCGGATGTTCGCCGATCTGGCCCAGGCCTGGCCCAAGTTTGACGGCTTCGTGCACAGCATTGGTTTCGCTCCACGCGAAGCCATTGCAGGTGATTTTCTTGACGGCCTGTCGCGCGAGAATTTCCGCGTCGCCCTCGACATCAGTGCCTACAGCTTCCCGGCCATGGCCAAGGCGGCCCTGCCTTACCTCAACGACCGCGCCGCCCTGCTCACGCTGAGCTACCTGGGCGCCCTGCGCATCATTCCCCACTACAACACCATGGGCCTGGCCAAGGCCAGCCTGGAAGCCTCGGTGCGTTACCTGGCCGAATCGCTGGGGCCACGGGGCATGCGCGTCAACGGCATCAGCGCCGGCCCGATCAAGACCCTGGCCGCCAGTGGCATCAAGGACTTCGGCAAGCTGCTGGGCATGGTCGCGGCCGCCTCGCCCCTGCGCCGCAACATCACCATCGACGACGTGGGCAACGTGGCCGCCTTCCTGCTGTCCGATCTGGCCTCGGGCGTCACGGCCGAAATCACCTACGTGGACGGCGGCTTCAGCCAGACCGCGGGCGCCAGCCGCGACAGCGAACCGGTGGCCTGAGCACCGCTCGCCCCCTGCAACACGTCGCGTCAAAACGGAACACGCCCCCCCGATGCTTCGCCGCCGGCCGTTTCTAGCGCTGCTGGGCGCCGCCTTGGCAGCGCCGCGCTGGGCCGCAGCCAAAGACCAACCCGCGCTCATGCTGGCCGGGGTGTACCGGCCCGGCGTGCGGCTGGACGCCTATTGGGTCAGTGAAAAATACGATGGGTTGCGGGGCTACTGGGATGGCCAGCGGCTGCTGACCCGAGGTGGCGAAGTGGTGCAGGCACCCGCCTGGTTCACCGCGGGCTGGCCAGACCAACCCATGGACGGCGAGCTCTGGGCCGGTCGGGGCCGGTTCGAGCAGACGATGTCCACCGTGCGGCAGCAGACACCCGACGACGAGGCATGGCGCGCGATCCGTTTCATGGTGTTTGACTTGCCCGCGCACCCGGGCACCTTCTCGGAACGGCTGCAGGCCTATCGGCAACACGTCGCCCAACTGGGCCAAGCCTGGGTGCAGGCCGTGCCGCAGGAGCGGGTGGGCAGCCACGCGGCCCTGATGGCCCGGCTGGACCGCGTGGTGCGCGACGGAGGCGAGGGCTTGATGCTGCACCGCGGCGATTCGCTCTACCGTGGCGTTCGCAGCGACGACCTGCTCAAGCTCAAGACCCATGAAGACGCCGAGGCCCAAGTCGTGGCCCACCTGCCCGGCCGAGGCAAATACGCGGGGCTCATGGGGGCCTTGCTGGTGCAGACCCCCGACGGTCGGCGCTTCCGCCTGGGCTCCGGGTTCAGCGATGCCCAGCGCCGCCACCCGCCGGCGGTGGGCGCCTGGGTCACGTACCGTTTTCGGGGTCTGCACGAGAGCGGGTTGCCCCGCTTTGCCAGTTTTGCGCGTGTGCGCGAAGGCCTGGATCTGAACGCGCCGGACGGTGCGGCGGCTCAGCGGCCCTGAGCCAGGGCCTTGGGTGCTCAGGAATCGGCCTGACGCAGCAGACCGTAGATCTGGTCCTTGAGCATCAGCTTTTCCTTTTTCAGCGCTTCAATCTGGATCTGCGTGGCAGGCTCGATGTGCGCTTCCATATTTCGGATGGTCTGGTCCAGTGCATTGTGTTTGTCGAACAGGCGTGTGAAGTGAACATCGTGGCTCTTGAGCCTTGAGATCAGTTCTCGGTATTCTGGAAACATGGGTGCTCCTTGCTGAACCGGGTTGGAAAAGCACAGGTTACCCCGCCTTCACGCAATCGGCAAAGTAGTGCTTGCGCCCATCGTCACCCACCACCTCCACCAGGCCGTGGATGTCGGTCTCGAAGCCCGGGCACTGGGTGTTGAACTCGCGCGCGAACTTCAGGTAGTCCACGATCTTCTTGTTGAAGACCTCGCCCGGGATCAGCAGCGGGATGCCGGGCGGGTACGGCGTGACCAGGCTGGTGGTGATGCGGCCTTCGAGCTCGTCGATCGGCACCCGCTCGGTGGTGCGGTGCGCGATGTGCGCGAAGGCGTCGCTGGGCTTCATGGCGGGCGTGAGGTCGCTCAGGTACATCTCGGTGGTCAGGCGCGCGATGTCGTAGCGCGCGTACAGCGCGTGCACGTGCTGGCACAGGTCGCGCAGCCCCATCTGTTCGTAGCGCGGATGTTTCTGGCAGAACTCGGGCAGGATGCGCCACATGGGCTGGTTCTTGGCGTAGTCGTCCTTGAACTGCTGCAGCGCGGTCAGCAAGGTGTTCCAGCGGCCCTTGGTGATGCCGATGGTGAACATGATGAAGAAGCTGTAGAGCCCGGTCTTTTCCACCACCACGCCGTGCTCGGCCAGGAACTTGGTGACGATGGAAGCGGGAATGCCGGTGGTCTCGAAGCGGCCGTCCAGGTTCAGGCCTGGCGTGACGATGGTGGCCTTGATCGGGTCGAGCATGTTGAAGCCCGGCGCCATGTCGCCAAAGCCGTGCCAGTCCTTGGCCGTGGCCTGCGAGCCCGACGGGTCGGGGTTAAGCACCCAGTCGGTCGCTTCGCCCATGCCCTCGTCGGCCAGATCGTCCGGACCCCAGACCTGGAACCACCAGTCGTCCTGGCCAAACTCAGCGTCGATCTTGCGCATGGCGCGGCGGAAGTCCAGCGCTTCGAAAATGCTCTCTTCGACCAGCGCCTTGCCCCCGGGCGGCTCCATCATGGCCGCGGCCACGTCGCAGCTGGCGATGATCGCGTACTGCGGGCTGGTGCTGGTGTGCATCAGGTAGGCCTCGTTGAAGAGGTGGCGGTCGAGCTTGACGTGCTGCGAGTCCTGCACCAGCACGTGGCTGGCCTGGCTGATGCCGGCCAGCAGCTTGTGGATGGACTGCGTGGCGTACACCACCGACTCCATCGGGCGCGCCCGCTTCTTGCCCATGGCGTGGAAATTGCCGTAGAACGGGTGGAACGCCGCGTGTGGCAGCCAGGCCTCGTCAAAGTGCAGGTTGGCCACGTAGCCGTCGAGCATCTGCTTGATGGCCTCGGTGTTGTAGAGCACGCCGTCGTAGGTGGACTGGGTGAGCGTGAGCACGCGCGGCTTCACGGTATCGGCATCGACACCCGCGAGCAGCGGGTTGGCGCGGATCTTGGCCTTGATCGCATCGATCTCGAATTCGCTCTGCGGGATCGGGCCGATGATGCCGTAGTGGTTGCGCGTGGGTTTCAGAAAGACGGGGATCGCGCCCGTCATGATGATGCTGTGCAGGATGGATTTGTGGCAGTTGCGGTCCACCACCACCACATCGCCCGGCGCCACCGTGTGGTGCCAGACCATCTTGTTGCTGGTGCTGGTGCCGTTGGTCACGAAAAAGCAGTGGTCGGCGTTGAAGATGCGCGCTGCGTTGCGCTCGCTCGCACCGATCGCGCCGTTGTGGTCCAGCAGCTGGCCCAGCTCTTCCACCGCGTTGCAGACGTCGGCGCGCAGCATGTTTTCGCCGAAGAACTGGTGGAACATCTGGCCCACCGGGCTCTTCAGAAATGCCACGCCGCCCGAATGCCCCGGGCAGTGCCACGAATAGGAGCCGTCTTCGGCGTAGTCCAGCAGCGCCTTGAAGAACGGCGGCTGGATGCCTTCGAGGTAGCTCTTGGCCTCGCGGATGATGTGGCGCGCCACGAACTCGGGCGTGTCCTCGAACATGTGGATGAAGCCGTGCAGCTCGCGCAGGATGTCGTTGGGCAGGTGGCGACTGGTCTTGGTTTCGCCGTAGATGTAGATCGGCACGTCGGCGTTCTTGCGGCGAACCTCTTCGATGAAGTTGCGCAGGTTCAGCACCACCGGATCGAGATCGTCCCCGTGGCTGAACTCTTCGTCGTCGATGGAGAGGATGAACGCGCTGGCCCGGCTCTGCTGCTGGGCGAACTGGCTCATGTCGCCGTAGCTGGTGACCCCGACCACTTCGAAGCCCTCGGTTTCGATCGCCTGCGCCAGCGCGCGAATGCCCAGGCCCGAGGTGTTCTCGGAGCGGAAGTCCTCGTCGATGATGACGATGGGAAAACGGAATTTCATGGCAATCTCCAGCCGCAGGACGACTCTCGGGTTCAAAAGAAACTAGGCAGGCGCGAAGTGTACGGAAAACAGGGGCGGCGCCCTGGGACGCCCGGCCTTTTGGCGCAGAATGTGGCGCTGGTTACACAAACGTTTCGCCGTGGCCCGGGCTTGCGGCGATGTCATGTCTTTTTGATCGGATGGTGGTATTCATGTCGGATTCGACCCTTTGGTGGCTGCTGGCCGGTTCCACGGTGGCGCTGGAGCTGTTCACGGGCACTTTCTATCTGCTGATGCTGGCCGTGGGCATGGTCGCCGCCGCCCTGGTGGCCCACACCGGCGCCGGAACCGCGACCCAGCTGATCACCGCCGCGGTGGTCGGGTCGGCCGCCGTGGTGGGCTGGTATCTGATCAAGCGGCGCAGCCCGGCCGACCCATCGGTGCGCGCCATGCGCAGCGTGAACCTGGATGTGGGCGAGGTGCTGCAGATCGAAGAATGGCAGGCCGACGGTACCGCCCTGGTGAAGTACCGGGGCGCGCAATGGACCGTGATCCAGCGCCCGGGCAACGCGGCGGTGCCGGGCGCCTACCGGGTGGCCGAGCTGGTGGGCAACCGCCTGCTGGTGGAAAAGGTCTGAGAGGCCGAGGCGGCCGCTGGCGGCGCAGCCCATTCTTCAAACCTGCGCACAACTGCGCTACCCTCCCCTCCTCCTCAACCCTTCACAAAGCGACAAGTCATGGAAATTGCCGTCATCCTGTTCGTCATCGCCGCGATCTTCATCACCCGCTCGATCAAGGTCGTGCCCCAGCAGAACGCCTGGGTGGTTGAACGCCTGGGCAAGTACCACTCTTCCCTGGCGCCCGGCCTGAACTTCCTCGTGCCCTTCGTCGACAAAGTGGCCTACAAGCACAGCCTGAAGGAAATCCCGCTGGACGTGCCCAGCCAGGTCTGCATCACGCGCGACAACACCCAGCTGCAGGTGGACGGCATCCTGTACTTCCAGGTCACCGACCCGATGCGCGCCAGTTACGGCTCGTCCAACTACATCATCGCCGTCACCCAGTTGGCGCAGACGTCGCTGCGCTCGGTCATCGGCAAGCTCGAACTCGACAAGACCTTCGAAGAGCGCGACATCATCAACGCCCAGGTGGTGCACGCCATCGACGAAGCCGCGCTCAACTGGGGCGTGAAGGTGCTGCGCTATGAAATCAAGGACCTCACACCGCCCAAGGAAATCCTGCTGGCCATGCAGGCGCAGATCACCGCCGAGCGTGAGAAGCGGGCCCTGATCGCCGCCTCCGAAGGCCGCCGCCAGGAGCAGATCAACATCGCCACCGGCGAGCGCGAGGCCTTCATCGCCCGCTCCGAGGGTGAAAAGCAGGCCGCCATCAACAACGCTCAGGGCGAGGCCGCGGCCATCACCGCGGTGGCCGACGCCACCGCACAGGCCATCGAACGCATCGCCACCGCCATCCGCCAACCCGGCGGTGAGCAGGCGGTGCAGCTCAAAGTGGCCGAGCGCGCCGTCGATGCCTATGGCAAGGTCGCCGCGGACGCCACCACCACCCTCATCATTCCCGGCAACATGACCGAGGTCGCGGGCCTGATCGGCTCGGCGATGAAGATGATCGGCACCGGCAAAGCGGCCTGATACCGAAAACAGGCCTCGCCGCCTGCTACAATGCGAGGCTTCGCGGAGAGGTGGATGAGCGGTTTAAGTCGCACGCCTGGAAAGCGTGTGTGGGCTAATCCCCACCGCGGGTTCGAATCCCGCCCTCTCCGCCAGTGACATTGCAAACAAGCGCCTTTCGGGGCGCTTTTTTGTGCGCCCGAGATTCGTTCGATCAGTGCTGGAGAACGCTCGATGGATCATCCCGCCGCCACGGAGCGCCCACCGCCGGGCGATGTCCCGAATCCGGCCCGAGCCACCATCTGGGCGCGGGCGACGCCCCAGGCCTGGCTCAGGCTGGCGTTCGCGCTGCTGATCGGGCTGGGTCTGTTTCTGCGCATCTGGCAATACGCGTTCAACCGCTCGCTCTGGCTGGACGAGGCCTATCTGGCCACGAGCATCGTTGACCGCACGATGGCGGACCTGCTGACCCACCCGCTGGCCAACGACCAGGTCGCGCCGCTGGGCTTCCTGTGGCTCGTCAAGATCAGCGTCCTGCTCTGGAACGACAGCGACCTGGCGCTGCGCCTCGTGCCGCTGTTGTCCGGATGCCTGAGCGTGCTGGTGGCCAGGCGTATCGGCCTGCTGACGCTCAGCCACCCTGTGGCCCGCCTGCTGTTCGTCGGCCTGATCGCGTGTTCTCCGGTGCTCGTGTATTACAGCTCGGAGCTCAAGCAGTATTCGGGCGATGTGCTGGTGGCGATGCTCATCCTCTGGGCGGGTGCCGCATTCCGGGCCGAACGCTGGCGCTCGGGCGCTGCCGTGCTGGCCATCACGGGAGGCCTGGGGGTCTGGTTTTCGCACCCCGCCGTGTTCGTCCTGGCGGCGGTGGGTGCCACGCTCTGGCTGGAAATGGCGATACACAGGCAGCACCGTGCCTGGGCGGCGATCTCGGTCGTCGGCCTGATCTGGCTGGCGAGTTTCGGGCTCAACTACGGGGTCTCGCTGCGCGCGCTGTCGAGCAAAAGCAGCTTGCTGGACTTCTGGAGCTTCGCCTACGCCCCCGTGCCGCGTGGCCTTGAAGATCTCTTCTGGTACTGGGAAAACGCCCTGGCCCTGGTGCATCTGGCGCTGCGCCATGTGGGCGTGGCGGGGCACCTCGGCCTGCCCGACTGGTTCGAGCCCCTTAACGTCGCCTTGCTGTGCCTGACCCTGGCCGGTGTGCTCGCGCTGCTGCGCTCACCCGGACGCCTGGCCGGTTTCCTTGTGCTGTCGGTGCTGTCGGTGCTGCTGGCCTCGGTATTGCACCTGTACCCGTTTCGCTCCCGTCTGATTCTGTTTCTGGTGCCGGTGGTGCTGCTCACCCTCTCGGTGCTGGTCGACTGCGCCCTGCGGTGCCGACACCGCGGCTGGGCCTGGGGCGCCCTCTTTGTCGCGGCCGGCCTGATGGTCGCGACCGGCTCGCTCAGTCTTCCGAAAGTCTGGCACCCCCACAACCACTCCAACATCAAAGGAGCCCTGGCCTACGTCCAGATGCACCGTGAGCCGGGCGACCACATCGCCGCCAGCACATGGACAAACAAGGCCTTCGGCCTCTACGCACCAGGATACGGGCTGGACGGTGTTGCGCTGTGGACTTACCGGGACACGCCCAATGCCCAGCACAACGCGTATGCCCTCGTGAGGCGCATCTGCAGCGGCCAGGCCCCGGGGCGCACCTGGATCGTCATCAGCCACCACTTTGGGCAGAGACAGGATTTCCTGGCCCTCCTGCACACGCTCTCGCCCATGCTGCCCGCCTGGGAAGATGCCGACGCAGGCGCCTATCTGTTCGATTTCTCGGGTTCTGCGTACTGCAAGAGGTACACCGCATCGGCGCCCGTTGGCCCATGATGCCGACGGTGCGGCACACTGCAGCCCTCAGAATCCAGCCCTGTACCACCACCCGACGGCGGCACCCCACCGTTTCCTTCGCGAAAGACCGAGGCCCAGCATGCGCATATCCAACCGCAAAAGAATCCTGGTGACGGGGGGAGCCGGCTTTCTGGGCTCCCATCTGTGTGATCGCCTGCTGGCCGAGGGCAACGACGTTCTGTGCGTGGACAACTTCTACAGCGGCGCCAAGGACAACGTGGCGCACCTGATGGGCGACCCCCACTTCGAGCTGATGCGCCACGACGTGACCTTTCCGCTTTATGTGGAGGTCGATGAGATCTACAACCTGGCCTGCCCCGCCTCGCCAGTGCACTACCAGTGGGACCCGGTGCAGACCACCAAGACCAGCGTGCACGGCGCCATCAACATGCTGGGGCTGGCCAAGCGCACCAAGGCCCGCATCTTCCAGGCTTCCACCAGCGAGGTGTATGGCGATCCGGAAATCCACCCGCAGCAGGAAAGCTATTGGGGCCGGGTCAACCCGATCGGCATCCGCTCCTGCTACGACGAGGGCAAGCGTTGCGCCGAAACCCTGTTCTTCGACTACCACCGGCAGCACCAGGTGGACATCAAGGTCGCGCGCATCTTCAACACCTACGGCCCGCGCATGCACCCCAACGACGGGCGCGTGGTCAGCAACTTCATCGTGCAGGCGCTGCGGGGCGAAGACATCACCATCTACGGCGATGGCTCGCAGACGCGCAGCTTCTGTTATGTCGACGACCTGATCGAGGGCTTCGCCCGCCTGATGGCCAGTGGCGCCGGGGTCACCGGCCCCATCAACATGGGCAACCCTCACGAATTCACCATCCGCGAACTGGCCGAAGCGGTATTGAAGAAGGTCGGAGGCAGCTCCCGGCTGGTGTTCAAGCCGCTGCCACAGGACGACCCCAGACAGCGCCAGCCCGACATCGGCCTGGCCAGGGCCGTGCTGGACTGGGAGCCCCAGGTCCAGCTGGACGCGGGTCTGGACAAGACCATTCACTACTTCCGCCGTCGCCTCGCCGAATGAGCACACCGAAGCACCCCATCATCGTCGTGACCCCGGTCTATGAAGACCGGGAAGCCAGCAGCCGTCTGTTTCAGGAGCTGGCCAGCCAGTTCGACCGCGAGGTCTTCGTGATCGCGGTGGACGACGGCTCGGTGAAACAGCCCCTGTCCATCGACAGCCTGCGCAGCGCCGGCATCGACGGCGTGATCCTCAAACTGCGCCGCAACGTGGGCCACCAGCGCGCCATCGCCATCGGCCTGGGCTATGCATCCGAGTTCGTCCAGCCCCACCAGCGTGTGGTGGTCATGGATTCCGATGGCGAAGACCTGCCCTCGACCATCCCGCCCTTGCTCGCGGCACTGCGGCGCGACGATGTGGACGTGGTCGTTGCCCGGCGCAAGAGCCGCGTGGAAACCCTGCGCTTCAAGGCCTTCTACGTCATCTACAAGCGCTTCTTCCGCCTGATGACGGGCCGGGCCATCAGCTTCGGCAATTTCATGGCGATCAAGGCCCACGCGCTCAAGCGCCTGGTCGCAATGCAGGAGCTGAACATCCACGTCGCCGGCGCGGTGCTGGCGTCCAAGCTGCGTACCCAGGTCTGCGCGCTGGATCGCGGCCCCCGTTATGCCGGCCATTCCAAGATGAACTTCGTGGGCCTGACGCTGCACGGCTTCAAGGCCCTGATGGTGTTTGCCGAGGACGTGCTGGTGCGGGTGGGCATCGCCTGCGCCGTGATTGCGGCCTTGTCGGTGATCAGCACCTTCGCCGCAGTCGCCCTCAAACTGTTCGGGTTCTCCACACCCGGCTGGTTCTCGCTGGTGCTGGGCATTCTGGTGCTCATGTTCCTGCAGACCGGCGCGCTGGCGCTCATGACGCTGATGCTGACCGGCGTGGTGCGCGGTGGCACGGTGACCACGGCCATCGCCTACCGCGACTTCGTGGAACAGATCCTGGAAACCGACTGATGGTGCAGGACCTGGCCCGGCGGCACGGCGGCGAAATGCTGCGCTACGCCCTCAACGGACTGCTGGCCACCGCGGTGCACTACGCGGTGCTCACCTACAACCTGGAGGTGCTGCGTTTTGCCTCCGCTGGGTTGGCCAACCTCTGCGCCGCGGTGGCCGGCATCGCGGTGTCGTTTCTCGGCAGCCGCTACTTCGTCTTCGGGCACAGCGGCGAAGCGCTGCTCGGGCAGGCGCTGAAGTTCAGCGGACTGTACGGGCTGATCGCCATCGTTCACGGCGTAGTGCTGCTGGTGTGGACGGACTGGCTCGGGTTGGACTACCGCCTGGGCTTTGTGCTGGCCACCTCCCTGCAAATCGCCCTGAGTTATCTCGGCAACAAGTTTCTGGTATTCAAAAAATGAAATTCCTGCGCGCGCTCGTCGCCACGGTGCTGTTTCTGGTGCTGCTGGTCGTGGTCTATCTGCTGCACATCCGCTTTCTGGCCATCGACGTGGTGTTTTATGCGGCCATCGCCGACGGCATCATCGCGGCCCTCGCCGCCGGCGCGCTGGTGTTCGCCCTGGGCTACTTCCGGCCGCTGGGCGGTTTCGAGAAGCTGCAACTGGTGGTGATCTGGCTGCTGACGGGCTACTGCCTCGCCATCTCCGTGCCAACCGTGATCGACCGGTCCCTGTCGTTCTACATCCTGGAGAAGATCCAGCAGCGCGGCGGCGGCATCCAGCACCAGCGCTTCGCCGAGGTATTCACCCAGGAGTACATGAACGAGCACCGACTGGTCGATGTGCGCCTGACCGAACAACTGGCGTCCGGAACCATCGTGATCCAGAACGGCTGCGTCAAGCTCACCGAAAAGGGCCAGCGCATCGCCCGCGCGGGGCGCTACTTCCGGCAACATTTCCTGCCCAAGAAGCGCCTGCTCATGGGCGAGTACTCGTCGGACCTGACCGACCCTTTCCGCAACAGTGCGCCTGCCGTTGACTACCAGTGCCGCTGAGCCCGTGAGGGCTTCGGGGCGGCCCAGGCGGCTGCCACCGAGGTGAGGCCAGCGCCGCCCTTGCCCCAGCGTGCCCGAGCGCTCAACGCGCGCCCAGCCCCATGCCACGCGAGATCACCTCTTTCATGATCTCGTTGGTGCCGCCGTAGATGCGCTGCACGCGCGCGTCGGCGTAGGCGCGGGTGATGGGGTATTCCCACATGTAGCCGTAGCCACCGTGCAGCTGCACGCACTCGTCCATCACCTTGCACTGCAGGTCGCTGCACCAGTACTTGGCCATGCTGGCGGTGGCGGTATCGAGCTTGTCCACCGCCACCAGCTCGCAGCACTTGTCCACGAACACGCGCGCCACCTGCACCTCCGTCTGCAGTTCGGCCAGCGTGTAGCGGGTGTTCTGGTAGCTCGCGACCGGCTGGCCGAAGACCTTGCGGTCTTTCACGTACGCCACCGTCCAGTCGATGGCGGCCTGCGCCGCGGCCACCGCGCCGATGGCGATCTGCAGCCGTTCCCAGGGCAGTTGCTCCATGAGGCAGATGAAGCCCCTGCCCTCGCCCCCCAGCAGGTTCTCCGCCGGCACTTTCACGTTGTCGAAGAACAGCTCCGATGTGTCCTGCGCCTTCATGCCCAGCTTCTTCAGGCGCTTGCCCTTGCTGAAGCCCGGCATGCCCTGCTCCACCAGCAGCAGGCTCGTGCCTTTGGCGCCGGCGGCCGGGTCGGTCTTGGCGACCACGATCACCAGGTCGGCGTGCCAGCCGTTGGTGATGAAGGTCTTGCTGCCGTTGAGCAGGTAGCTGCCGTCGGCTTGTTGGATCGCGGTGGTCTTCACGCCCTGCAGGTCGCTGCCGGCGGCGGGCTCGCTCATCGCAATGGCGCCCACCATCTCGCCCGTGGCCAGCAGCGGCAGGTATTTTTTCTTCTGCGCCTCGGTGCCGTAGTGCAGGATGTACGGCGCCACGATCTCGCTGTGCAGGCCGAAGCCGATGCCGCTGACCCCGGCGCGGGCGATCTCCTCCATCTGCGCCATCGAGTACAGCTTGTCGGCCCCGGCCCCGCCATACGCCTCCGGCATGGTCATGCAGAGAAAGCCGTTCTCACCGGCCTTGCGCCAGACATCGCGATCCACATAGCCCTGCTCTTCCCAGCCCTCGTGAAATGGGGCGATCTCCTTTTCCACGAAGCGGCGAAAGCTGTCGCGGAAGGCTTCGTGGTCGGTGTTGAACAGGGTGCGGTCGATCATGGGGTGCTCTCGGGTGCTGGGGTTGCCGTGGGTATCGGAAAGTGCGGCAATGTGCATGATGGCGTGGTGTCGCGGGTTGGACGGCGGTGCCACCATTTTCACAAAGCATTTGCTTGGCAAAAGTCTATACTGATCCGCAGGAACCGCAAATCACCTTTCGGCGGGCGCGTGGCCCGGCCCGTCAACCTGGAGACAAGCCCATGAGCGAAGCATTCGTCTACGACGCCATCCGCACCCCACGCGGCAAGGGCAAGAAGGACGGCAGCCTGTACGAGGTCAAGCCGGTCAACCTGCTGGCCGGCCTGCTGCGCGAGCTGCAACACCGCAACCACCTCGACACCTCGGCGGTGGACGACGTGGTGATGGGCGTGGTCTCGCCCATCGGTGAGCAAGGCTCGGTGCTGCCCAAGGTGGCCGCGCTCAAGGCCGGCTGGGACTGGCGCTGCTCGGGCGTGCAGCTCAACCGCTTCTGCGCCTCGGGCCTGGAGGCGGTGAACATGGCCGCCATGAAGGTGAAGAGCGGCTGGGAAGACCTGGTGGTGGCCGGTGGCGTGGAGAGCATGAGCCGCGTGCCCATCGGCTCCGACGGCGGCGCCTGGGCGCAGGACCCGGAGACCAACAGCGCCACGCTGTTCGTGCCGCAAGGCATCGGCGCCGACCTGATCGCCACGCTCGACGGCTTCACGCGCGAAGACGTGGATGCCTTCGCGCTTGAATCGCAGAAACGCGCTGCGGCCGCCCGCGCCGCCGGGCATTTCCAGCACTCGGTGGTGCCGGTGAAAGACGCTTTGGGCCAGATCATCCTGGCGGTGGACGAGTTCATCAAACCGCACTCCTCGATGGCAGGTCTGGCCGGCCTGAAGCCCGCCTTCGAACAGCTCGGCGCCATGGGCTTCGACGCGGTGGCGCTGCAGCGCTACCCGCAGGTGGAGCGCATCCACCACGTGCACCACGCGGGCAATTCGTCGGGCATCGTGGATGGCGCTGCCGCCCTGCTGATCGGCAGCGAGGCCGCCGGCAAGACCCACGGCTTCACGCCGCGCGCGCGCATCGTGGCGGTGGCGCTCTCGGGCGCGGACCCGACCATCATGCTCACCGGCCCCATGCCGGCGGCGCGCAAGGCGCTGGCCAAGGCCGGCCTCACCATCGACCAGATCGACCTGTTCGAGGTGAACGAAGCCTTTGCCGCCGTGCCCATGCGCTTCATGCGTGAGATGGGCGTGCCGCACGAGAAGGTGAACGTGAATGGCGGTGCGATCGCGCTGGGCCACCCGCTCGGCGCCACGGGCGCGATGATTTTGAACACGCTGATCGACGAGCTGCACCGGACGAAAAAACGCTACGGCCTCGCCACACTCTGCGTCGGCGGCGGCATGGGCATCGCCACGATCGTTGAACGCATCTGAACCGAGCGGGGACACCAACATGATCACCAAGACCATCCGCTACGAACTCGCCGACGCCGCATTCGGCAAGGTGGCCACCATCACCTTCGACGAGCAGGATTCCCCCGTCAACACCATGTGCCTGCAGTGGCAGGACGATCTGGATGCCGTGGCCGCCCAGGTGCTCAAGGACCGCGAGCAGATCCAAGGCATCGTGCTGGCCTCGGCCAAGAGCACCTTCTTTGCCGGTGCCGACCTCAAGGGCGTGATGCGCTCGACCGCCGCCGACGGCCACCGCGTGTTCACCGAAATCGAACGCATCAAGCGCAATTTCCGCACGCTGGAGACGCTGGGCGTGCCGGTGGTGAGCTGCCTGAACGGCGCGGCGCTCGGCGGCGGCTGGGAGGTGGCGCTGGTGGGCCACCACCGCATCGCGGTCAACAACCCCAAGGTCCAGTTCGGCCTGCCCGAGATCACGCTGGGGTTGATTCCCGGCGGCGGTGGCATCACCAAGATGACCCGACTGCTGGGTCTGGTGGCCGCGCAGCCCTACATCCTGGAAAGCAAACTCTTCGGCCCCGAGGAAGCGATGAAGATCGGCGTGGTGCACGAACTGGTGGCCACGCCCGAAGAACTGATGCTGCGCGCACTGGCCCACATCGAAGCCTCGCAGGGCAAGCCCGAGGCCTGCCAGCACCCCTGGGACCGCAAGGACTACAAGATGCACGGCGGCACGCCGAGCCACCCCAAGATCGCCGCCATGCTGAGCGTTGCGCCCGCGGTGCTGAAGCAGAAGACGCGCGGCCTCTACCCTGCGCCAGAAGCCGCGCTGGCCGCGATGGTCGAAGGTGCCATGGTGGACTTCGACACCGCCATGCGCATCGAGAGCCGCTACCTCGCCGGGCTCATGACCGGCCCGGTGGCGCGGAACATGATCAACACCTTCTTCTTCAACCTGAACGCCATCAAGGCCGGCCAGAGCCGCCCGAAGGATGTGCCGCGCTACAAGCCGCAGAAGGTGGGGCTGCTGGGCGCCGGCATGATGGGCTCGGGCATCGCCTATGCCCAGGCCAGCCGCGGCATCGCCACCGTGTTGAAGGACGTGAGCATGGAAGCGGCCAACAAGGGCAAGGCCAACAGCCTGAAGGTGACGCAGCCGCGCGTGGACAAAGGCCGCATGAGCGCGGCCGATCAGCAGGCGCTGCTGGCGCGCATCACGCCCACCGCGAACACCGCCGACCTGCGGGGCTGCGACCTGATCATCGAGGCGGTGTTCGAGCACCGCGAACTCAAGGCCGCGGTCACGCACGAGTCCGAGCCCATGCTGGCCGAAGGCGGCTTCTTCGCCAGCAACACCTCCACCCTGCCCATCACCAGCCTGGCCAAGGCGAGCGCGCGGCCACAGAAGTTCGTCGGCATCCACTTTTTCAGCCCGGTGGACAAGATGAAGCTGGTGGAGATCATCCGCGGCAAGGAAACCGACGACGAAACCATCGCCCGCGCCTACGACTACGTGCAGGCGCTGGGCAAGCTGCCGATCGTGGTGAACGACGCGCGCGGCTTCTACACCAGCCGCACCTTCGGCACCTTCGTGATGGAGGGGGCGGCCATGTTGGGCGAAGGCATTCCGGCGCCGGTGATCGAAAACGCCGCCATGCAGGCCGGCATGCCGGTGGGGCCGCTGGCCGTGCTGGACGAGACCGCGCTCTCGCTATCGGTGCACGTGCTGGAACAGACCCGTGCCGACTATGCCGAAGAAGGCCGCCACTACGACACCACGCCGGGCGAACACCTGGTTGAACAGATGGTCAAACAGCACCACCGCGGCGGCCGTGCGGCGGGCGGTGGTTTCTACGACTACCCCGCCGGGCAGAAGAAAACCCTCTGGCCCCAGCTCAAGACCCTGTTCGAAAAGCCCGGTGTTGCGTGGGACCTGCAGGACGTGAAGGACCGCCTGCTCTACCGCCAGGCGGTGGAGACGGCGCGCTGCCTGGCCGAAGGCGTGCTCACCAGCGTGCACGACGGCAACATCGGCTCCATCTTCGGCATCGGTTTCCCGGCCTGGACCGGCGGCGCGCTGCAGTTCATCTACGGCATGGGCATTGAGGCGTTCGAGAAACGCTGCGCCGCACTGGCGGCGAAGTTCGGCCCGGGTTTTGCGCTGAGCGACGCCACCAAGGCCGCGATCCGCCAGCACCAGCCGGTGTACTGAACGCCTTCCCGACCAGCGACGAAGCGAGCCACGTCAACGGCACGGTGATCGAAGTTTCTGGCGGCATGTCGGTCTGAATCGGTCTGAATATGAAAGCACATCTTTCCTCCGGTGCCCACCTGCGCGACCCGCGCCCGGGCGACATGGGCTGGGTGATCCAGCAGCATGGCGAGCTCTACTGGCGCGAATACGGCTGGAACGCCGAGTTCGAGGCGCTGGTGACCGGCATCGTGGCCGGCATGATGAAGCGCCACGACCCAACCTGGGAGCGCGGCTGGATCGCCGAGCTCAACGGCGAACGCGTGGGCTCGGCCTTCGTGGTGCGCAAGAGCAAGACCGTGGCCCAGCTGCGCCTGCTGATCCTCACGCCCGCAGCGCGCGGCCTGGGTCTGGGCGGGCGGCTGACCGACGAGTGCATCGCCTTCGCGCGCGCCAAGGGCTACCGCAAGATGGTGCTCTGGACCAACCACAACCTTGAGGCCGCGCGCGCCATTTATGCCAAACGTGGCTTCGCCCTGGTGGACAGCGAGGCACACCACAGTTACGGGCGCGACCAGGTGGGTGAACACTGGGAACTCCCCCTGTGAACCTGGCCCTGCTGGCGGCCGCGGCCACCGGCGTGCAGGTGGGTGCGACCATCGTCGCCTCGCGCTACGTGGTGACCGAGGTGCCGCCGCTCACACTGGCCCTGCTGCGTTACGCCATCGGTTTCCTGAGCCTGCTGCCCTTCGTGTGGCGACCGCTGCGGGCGCACCCCTGGCCGGCGGGCACCGCCCGACCACCGGGCCGCGACCTGCTGGCCATGGCCGCGCTGGGCGTGGGCCAGTTCGCCCTGCTCATCGCCTTGCTCAACCTCGGCCTGCAGCACGTCGGCGCGGCCCGCGCGGCGCTGATCTTCAGCCTGTTCCCCCTGCTCACCCTGCTGCTCGCGGGCGCGCTGGGGCAGGAACGCATCACGCCGGGCCTGCTCGCGGGCGTGGGGTTGTCGATCGCCGGGGTGGGGCTGTCGCTCTGGCCGCGGCTGGCGAGCGGCGGCACCGGCCACTGGTGGGGCGAAGCCGCGGTGCTGGGCAGCGCACTCACCGGCGCGGTGTGCAGCGTGCTCTACCGCCCCTACCTGCGCCGCTATCCCACGGTGCCGGTGTCGGCCCTGGCCATGGGCGTCTCGGTGCTGTGTCTCGCGCTGCTGGCCCTGCTCGAACACTGGCCGCAGCGCGTGGGAACCCTGGCTCTGGGCACCTGGGCGGTGGTGGCCTTCATCGGCCTGTCCAGCGGTGCCGGCTACTTCGCCTGGCTGTACGCGCTCAAGCACGAATCGCCCACCCGCGTCACGGTGTTTCTTGCGCTCAACCCGGTCACGGCGGCGTTGCTGGGTGCCGCGTTGCTGGATGAACCCGTCGACGGATTCGCGCTCGGCGCCCTGGTGCTGATCGCGCTGGGCCTGTGGCTGGCCACGCGGCCCGTCAGACCGCGCCCGCGCTGACATCCCCATCCGATGCGGGCCTGCGCGCAATACCACGACAGCCCCTGGGGCCAGAACGGGCGCCCGATAATCGGGCCATGCCCGCCCCAGCGAACACCCTCACCCCGGCCACCGACGCCGCCCCCAACCACCCCCGATCCAAAACCGACCTCTTCATGTCCTTCACCTGGCTGGCCCTGCAGGGCTTTGGCGGCGTGCTGGCGGTGGTGCAGCGCGAGCTGGTGGAGAAAAAACGCTGGATGACGCGCGAACAGTTCGTGGAAGACTGGGCCGTGGCGCAGATCATGCCGGGCCCCAACGTGGTCAATCTCTCGATGATGATCGGCGGGCGCTATTTCGGTTTGCCGGGCGCGCTCGCAGCGCTCGCGGGCATGCTGGCCGCACCGCTGGTGATCGTGCTGCTGCTGGCCGCGCTCTACGGCAGCGTGGCCGACAGCGCCACCGCACAAGGCGCGCTGCGCGGCATGGGTGCGGTGGCCGCTGGCCTCATCACCGCCACCGGCATCAAGCTGATCGCCGCGCTTGGCAAGAACGCCATGGGCATTGGGGTGTGCATCGCCCTGGCGGTGCTCACCTTCGTGGCGATCGCCCTGCTGCGCTGGCCGCTGGCCTGGGTGCTGCTGGGCCTGGGGGGTGCGGCCTGCCTGTGGGCGTATCGGGTGCTGGGCCAGCGCCCTAACGGGGAGACCCCATGAGCATGGCCCCCACGCTGGCGAACTGGACCGACCTGTTCCTGCATTTCGCCTCGCTCTCGCTGCTGGCGGTAGGCGGCGCCATCACCACCGCGCCCGACATGCACCGCTACCTGGTGGGCGAACAGGGCTGGCTGAGCGAGGCGCAGTTCACCTCGTCGATCGCGCTGTCGCAGGCCGCGCCCGGCCCGAACGTGCTGTTCGTTGCCCTGCTGGGCTGGAACGTGGGACTCAACGCCGGCGGCGGCCCGTCGGCCGGCTGGCTGGCCTGGGCGCTGGCGCTGCTGGGCGTGCTGGTGACACTGGTGGCGATCATGCTGCCTTCTTCGGTACTCACCTATACCGCCACCCAGTGGGGCCACCGCAACCGCGAGCTGCGCGCGGTGCGGGCCTTCAAGGCGGGCATGGCCCCCATCGTGATCGCGCTGCTGATCGCCACCGGCTGGCTGCTCAGCGCGGCCCACAACCAGCCGGCGCGCGACTGGCCACTGTGGTTGCTGACGGCGGCCGCCGCCCTGCTGGTGTGGCGCACCAAAATACACCTGCTGTGGCTGATCGGTGCCGGCGCGGTGCTGGGGGCGCTGGGTCTGGTCTGAGAGGCAGGGCGCCCGAGGCGCACAGGTCGAGCCAGCGTTTATTGCTGGCGCTGCAAGCCCGCCATGCCCTTGGTGTCCAGGGTCGCCACGGCACTGCGCACGGCATCCATGTCGAGGTTGTTGCCACTGACTTCAACCATCACGCCGTTGGGCAGCATCAGGGCCATCTCGGCACTGCTGCCGTCCTTGCGGTATTCCTCTTTGATGGACACGCCGTCCTTCTGGTAGATGCGCTCCACCTCTTCCTGGGTTTCGCGGTTGACCGTGGACTGGGCCCAGGCGCCCATGGCCATCGCCAGGGCGGGCACGGCGCCAATGTCCTGCACCTTGACTTCCAGGACGCGATCGTCCTTTTCGTATTCGGCCGTGACGCTGGTGAAGTTCATGCCCATGGCGTTGTCGGACCGCGCTTCGAGCGTGTTGCGGCTCAGTCCCGCAAGCGAGGCCGGCACATAGCCCTGCAGCACATCGGGCGCGAAGGGCTTGCCGCCCTTCCCGCCCAGGGCCGCGCCCATCATTTCATTCATGGCCTGGCCGGCCGCGGCGCTGTCGCCTCGGGCCTGGGCCTCTTCCATCTTCTTGCTCGCCGCTTCCATCTTTTTGCTGGCCTCTTCGAGCTTGGCCGTGTCCAGGGTGATCTCGGTGCCCGGCAGCTTGATGCTGACGTCGCCGGCGTCCGGGCGCCCACCACCCATCATGTAGCCCGGCCCGCCACCGCTGAACAATGCGCTGGCCGCGCCCAGGATGATCCCCGCGACAATGCCGCAGACCACCACCACGGCGGTGTACACCGCCGCCTTCTCCTTGGGCGCCTTCATCAGCACGGGGATGCCGGTGTAGACCAGATAGATGGAGTACAGCGCTGCGAGCAGCCCCAGCACCGCCAGCATGGGAATCAGGCTGAAGATGCCGCCCACCATGCCGGCGGTGGAGCCGAAGGCGATCAGCTTGAGCGCGTTGAGCTGGTTCTTTTCACCCTGGAAGCTGGGTGCCAGGGCGTTGGTGATCATGGCCAGCACGTAGATCATGACCAGCGAGAGCACGTAGCCCACCACCATGTTGCCCAGCCCGGCCAGGATCGGCACCCGAAAGCTCATGCCCATGGCACCGGCGCCCACCAGGCTCATGCCGATGAAGCCGGCCACGGCGGGAATCGCCGCGAGGTAGATCAGGTAGTTCTTGTAGATGCCCTGGGCATCGGTGGATTCCTGTTCGATGACCGGCCAGGTCTCCACCGGTTTGAGCAGGATGGCTTGCACGCGTTCGACGATGTTCATGGGTCACTCCTTGAAATGAAAGGACGGCTGCCTGAATGAAACCAGCTTGAAACCAGCTTCAGCGCGGGTTCTCGAAGAACACGGCGTTGGTGTAGTCGCTGATCTCGAAATAGACCTTCTTCTCGCCCGGATCGGCCTGCATGTTCAGGTTCTCGTCGAGCACGCCGTACCCATAGCGGTAGGCGCGGGGGGTGTTGTCGTCGGTGCCGAGCGCGGTGCTGATCTTGTCGATCCGCAGGAAGCGGCGCACCACCTTGTCGCCGGCATAGACCTCGAGCACGCCGTTGGTGCCGGTCCAGTTCTGGATCTCCCGACTGAACTTGTTCTGCTGCTCCTGGGTACAAGCCGCCGCGAACAAGGCGACGCTCAAGGCAGCGATCAACCCGGCGCGTTGTGCAGATGGGCTCGTCATTCAATCCTCCAACAGTGTTGGCAGGCATTGTGCCGCAGGTTCGTGCAGGCACACGTCGGCCACGGCGTCCAGTTCGGTTGCCTCGGGGTTGATCACCACCAACCGGGCACCGCGCCGGTGCGCGGCGTGCGCCAGGCCGGCGGCCGGGTAGACCACGCCCGAAGTACCGACGACCAGCATCAGGTCACAGCCGTTCGCGGCTTTTTGCGCCGCGTCCAGCGCGGGCAGCGGCAGCATTTCGCCAAACCAGACCACGGCCGGGCGCCGCAGGTTGCCACAGGTCGGGCAACGGGGCGGACGCCCCGTCTCCACGAACTCGGGGTGGCAACAGTCGCGTGGCATGTCCAGCCAACGGTCATCGGCCAGGTTGCCGTGCAGGGCGATCGCGTCGGCGCTGCCCGCGCGCTGGTGCAGGCCGTCCACGTTCTGCGTGATGAGGGCGAGTC
>Ga0209343_10000550_pt1 | contig 52397 bp, 35 predicted proteins | sample RifCSPlowO2_02_FD_184026 | JGI IMG/M metagenome (GOLD analysis project Ga0209343, IMG submission 184026) | Groundwater microbial communities from Rifle, Colorado - Rifle CSP2_plank lowO2_0.2 (SPAdes) (version 2) | ecosystem: Environmental > Aquatic > Deep subsurface > Groundwater | place...
TTAGCAAGAAGCATGAAGGGCAAACCTTATCAGGAAGTGCTTAAAATAGCAGATCAGCTTTACGCTTTATGCCCGCAAGCACCAGATGGATTCTTTGGAAAAAGCAACCTATTTCTGGGAGAGAATAAATAAAATGACAGATGAAATATTCAAAACACAAGGTAAATAAAATGGTACATAACATAAGAGAAAATTCACCTTCCACGACAGACAGTTCACACTGCATGGCAGATGGATTGTTTGGTGATTTAGATGGAATTGATGACGCAAGAGATGTTCAAGCTAGAGAACAGACTACTCTGGACAAACTAATTGAAGTAGGTAATCAAATGGTGGCAAAATATTCACAAGTAATTAACAATCATACGATTAAAGATTATCTAAAATATATGGCTATGTACATTGAATTAACACAAGAAAGATTATCAGAGGCTCAGTTTAACGAAGAAGACCTCAAAAATTTTATCTTTTATTGTGTTAATCATGATTATGAATCTTCTAAAGCGCAAGCTTACGGAATGTATTCAGGTTGTTTGTTGCAACTTTTGACAGAAAGAAATAAAGAGCAAGGAAAAAGCACGCAGTTCTACATAGATGGCAAAGGCAACAGATTTGATTATTTATTTTGTTACGCAAACCATGTAGATGAAGTAAGGATTGTTAATTTTTCAGGGGATTATATATGTTCTTTTATGGGTAGTTTTGGAGGCTCTGCCAATCTAATTTATGGAGAAAACTTAACGGGTAATTTCATATTTTCTAATATTGGCAGTTATAATAGTAATATCAACCGTATATTTGGCTCGCACATTAAAGGGAATTGGGCTTTTTCTAGAATTGGAACTAATGGATGTAATATTAATGAGGTTATTGGCGAATCTATAGAAGGAAGAGGGGCTTTTTCAGCGATTGGCGATCATGACTATGAATCTGAAAATGTATGTGCTGTTACTAAAATTAACAGATTAATAGGTATTAACATAAAAGGAGACAATGCATTTACTATTCTTGGAAAGAATAGGAGTTTAATAACGCAACTAGTTTTAGTTGGAATAGAAGGCAATAACTTGTTCTTAAATGATACCAGCCGAACATATCCTCTTGTATTAAATCAATTAGTAGCAGTGGGAATAAAAGGAAACAATGCATTTAGAAATATACACAAAGATGTTAACATAGACCAGCTAATTGGTGTTAAGGTTGTTGGAAACAACTCCTTTTTTAATGAAAATATAGGTCAAGCAATTATTAGGCAGGCAATAATTAATGGAATTGAGGGTGATTATACTTTCTCTACTGAAACAACTGGTTGTGCACATAATATAGACCTGTTGGTTGGTGTGAATCTTCATGGAAACTATGCATTCTCAAATCACAGTTTCTCATCAAGAAATTTCTTATTATTTAACTGTCGAGGTGATGGCTTGTTTTCAAATTCAGATTTAAGTAACAGTGATGTGTTATATTATAATGTTTATCCTCCACCATCAAAAACGAAAAATCCTTATAAATCACTTCATCATATTAAAGACTCAGTAAGAGTAAATAGAAGAGGTATAAAGATTCTCAGAAAAGCTCACTTTGATGAAATATTAACATTAGCAAAAAGCCTTGAAGGTAAATCTTATCAAGAGGTGTTGGATATTGGAGAACAGCTTTATGCTTTACACCCAGAACCAGAATCAATGATACATTTACAATTGATGAGGTAAACTAAAATGGTACAACAACAAACTACCCAATTAACTTTAGAAGAAAGAATGCCAGCTTTATTCGAGCAGGTTAAGACAAAATATACTCGCCCTCCTATTTATGGCCCTGATATTTTCACAGAAGAAAGTCCTGTATCTGGCAAAGGCACTGCTTTATTTAATTTTTTAACCATGCGCATTGGCATTAATACTCCTTTTGTCAGAAGATTATCACAGGGTGGAAAAAGAAGCGAGGACAAGATTACAAAAGGCTTATCTTCACACGAGTTTGGCCATTATGTGCTTCATCCTTTCCAATTAAGCCTTTCTTTGTACTTATCATATATGGCGCAAAAGGAATTTAAAGAATTGGCAGCATCAATATATCCTTTGTACACTGATTTTGTAAACAATCAACTGATTCTTGACAGAGATTACTGCAGAGAAGATTTGAGGGAGATGTTAATTGCGTCATGGGAAGTATCTGAAAGAGAGCCTTGGAGAGCAGCAATATGCTCTGTGTTGAATGAGCGGTATAAATTTGGTTTGGATATTGATCTCAAAGAGTATGAAGAATATATTCCTTCTTATGCTAAAAGAGTGATACGAATTGCAGAAGCACTTGGCGAGCCTTTGAGCGCTGATGAGATTGACAAGCATAAAAAGAATGTAAGGCCTTTAGTTGAGCATGCAATAAGTGAATTAACAGATATATGTGTTAAATCTCCGCAAGATTATGGAACAAGGAATGAGCATATTATTAATGGTTTGCAATATTCTCAACTGCACAGATTTGGCGAGGCAATAACCCCATTGATTGAATTAGAAGGTCATGCTGGTGGTGGGAGTGGCGACGAGGAAGGCGAAGGTAATGATGAAGGAGAAGATAGTGAGGGTGGTGGCAATGGCAGTGAAGACAAAGAAGGCGGAAATAAAGACGAAAAAGATGGCAAAAAAGGTAAAGATGACGAAGATAAAGACGAAAAAGAAAAGAAGAAGAGCAAAGGAAAAGGCAAGGGCAAAGGCAAAATAATTATTGATATTTTAGGTGAAGGAGGGGGAAGCGGTGCAGGTGAGCTAATCACTCCAGAAGATGTTAAAAACCTCCCACCAAATTTAAGAACAAAGATAAATGGTGCATTAAGAGATTTACTCAAAAACATGCCGCCTGATTTATACAACAAGATAAAGGGGCATTTCCTTGGTGAAGACAAATCAACCTCACCTGAACAAGGCACAGGGATTGGTACTGGTAGTGTTGATACAAAAGATGCAAAAAAAGAGACAGTTGAATTTTACAGAGATGCTGCTAAATATTTTGGATTAATGATAAGGCCAAAAAGATCACTAAGCCCTTCTCGCGTCTATATCCCTTTTGGCAAGAAGGAGTTTAGGACAACTGATTCAGCAATTGGCTTAGATACAAGATTTTCAGGCCCAAGAATTTTGCCAGGGTTAACTAAAACAAGAAGAGTTGAGCCAATTCCTTACCCTCCAACAAGAGAAATTATCCCAGCATTGCTTATCAGAAAAGATGCTTCTGGAAGTATGTGGAATCCAAATGACTTAGGCCATAAATGTTATGGCACTCTTGCAGGAGCAATTTTTATTATGAGCTATTTAAGAAGCGGCTCAGAGGTTGGTGTTGCTATTTTCGACACTGAAACAACTGATGTTGTTCATAGCTATGACGAGAATGAATTATTAGCAGCATTATGCAGCTATAAAGGCGGCGGAACAGATTTAGACATGAAAAAATTAAGGAAAGACTTAGATGAAGGAATGTGGGGTGGCAGACTGTTAATTGACAGAAATATTGATATTGAAGAGTTAAAAAGAAATCCGATTTACAGGTCATTCCTTAAGGCATACGAGAGAAAGAATGCAATTGTCAATGTTAAAGGTCTTAAAGCCAAAAGAATGACTGATTTTGTCATCATTACAGACGGAGGCATTGGCAACATAGATGAGTTGCTTCAATTCTTTCACGACAACCAAGAATTCAGGCCAACAATACTACATACAGGCGGCTATGAGATTAAAGTGCCGGGTTACGACGGAAAAACCAGCGGCATCTATGAAGGCATAACTATCTGGAAAGCAGAAACAAGAGAAGATATAATTGAAATGACGCATAAATCATTAAAGGAGAATTTGTTGTCGACGTATAGAGTATAATAAACTGTAAGAAAGCTTGAAAGTTTGAAAGCTTGAAGGTACTACGAGACGACGGAAATAAGTCGTTACCATCAAACCATCTGACCTTCAAACCATCTTACCTCAAAGTTATTTATGAAAATTAAAATGACAGATGATAAACAAAGTGATAATAAAATGACAGACGGATTGCTATCAGGATTAGAAGGAATCGAAGACGCGAGAGAAGTTCAACCCAGAGACCAGACTACAATAGACACGCTTCTTGAAGTTGAACAAAAGCTCGTCAGCAAATATTATTTGAAAATGCCGGAGATAACTACTTTAACTGATCTTGAAAGAACAGAGACGTTTTATCTAGATGTCTTTAAATTTGTGATTCTTAATTTACATGGCATGAAGTTTAATGAAAATGACCTGAATTATTATCTTATAAGCAGGATGAATAATGATTTTGAAGAGAGAAAAGCCATGGCAATAGGAATGTACACGGGGTGTTTGGCTCATTTGTTGACAGACCGAAATGCTCTGCAAGATAAAAGAACAACTATTCATGTTAATGGTAATGGCATGCGGTTCGAGAAGTTATTTGCATTTGCCAGGGTTGTTGACACGCTGATTGTTGAGAATGTTGTTGGTAATGATATATGCTCTTATGTTGGAAGTCATTATGGCAGCGCAAACACTGTAATTTGTAGTGGTATAAATGGAATAGCAACTCTTTGCGGCGCAGCCAAATATCATGGTAGGATTAACAAAGCAATAGCCCTTAACTGTAAAGGCGCAGCTGCCCTTGAGGGCATAGCTTCTGATAATGGTTACGCAACACAGGCAATTGGGGTAGATATAAAAGGTGATGCTACTTTCAGTGCTTGTGCTATTAATGGTTACATTGAACAAATAATTGGCGCTGATCTTGACGGTGGGATGGATATTCTTAGTGAATTGTGCCAAAGCAAAGGCAGAGTAGATCAGATTATTCTTGCGGAAATAGGTAAGCACACCTTCTTGAGATTAGCTGGCAAAGAAAATGGAAATTTGAATCAGGTGCTTTGCGATGATACAACGTATGTCAGTGATGAGATCCTATGCAAGGAGCTTTTATCTGTTGCTGAGGCAAGAAAACAGCATCATGAAGAGCAATATGTTAATAGAGTTCAGAGAGCAATAGATTTGGCAAGAAGCCTTAAAGACAAGCCATACAAAGAAGTTTTAAGAATTGCCGACGAGTTTTATGCTTTGCGTCCGATTACTATAACATATTTTTGAGAGAAAATGAAATGCCAGACGATAAACAAAGTGAGAAGAAAATGACAAATATAGTCACGGACATTAATAATCGTATATAAGTTACCGTGACTATATGTATCAAACACAGTAAATTTTAATGATAAAGTTTTATGTGTTTGATACATTGAACGAACTGAACAATATTGATAAATAGTTTCAGTTCGTTGGCTATTCGTGGACTTTAACTAAAAGGATACGAATATTAAAGTCCACCACTATAAATGATTAAAAAGAACACAAGGTAAATAAAATGGTACATAATATAAGAGATGAATCACTTTCCACTACAGGCAGATCACTTTCCATCGCAGACGGACAACACTGCATGGCAGATGGATTGTTTGGTGATTTGGATGGAATTGAAGGAGCGAGGGATGTTCAAGTTAGAAATAATACTTTAGACAAGCTATTGGAAGTAGAGAAAGAACTTATCAGAGAATATTCATCAAAACATCTTGTGGAGATGTTAGATTATGATGTTTGTGATATGTATGAAGAATATAAAAAAAGATACATTCCTTTTTATAAAGAGGTTAGAAAAAGATTGAATGAAACAACGTTCAATGAGGGTGATATTGCAAGCCTTGTTCTAGCAGAAGCAAATAATGAATATAGTGTAAATGAAAAATTAGTGCTGGGTGTTTACACAGGTTGTTTAGCTTCTTTGTTGACAGAAAGAAACAGAAAAGAAGGGAAAAGAACACGAATACATATTGATGGTAAAGACAACATATTTCATTTCTTATTTTTGTTTGCGAGAGATGTTGATGATATTATTGTGGAAAATCTGAAAGGTTCATGGATATGTGGTTATATTGCCAGCCATAATGGCCATGCTAATGACATAATCGGTGTGAATCTTGAGGGAAATTCTCCTTTTGCATATATTGGCAGTAATGAAGGAAGAGTTAACAGGCTTGTTGGATTAAGAATCAAAGATAGTGAGGTTATGAGTTATGCATTCTCCGAAGGAGGCAGTTGCTCACAAATGATTGCTGTTGGTATTCGTGGTGGACTCAATAATTTAGGTTTTATTGGTCATAGTGACTCATCAAAACGAAACGGTAAAATGGAGCAATTAATAGTTGTAGATGTTGAAGGTCGTACACAGCCTATTTTTGGTGTAGGCAGTCAGGGCAATAAATTTAATCAAGTAATAGCGGTAAAAGTCGATTGTAGAATAAGTGGCGTGTTAGGATCTGTCGGTTCTCATACAGAAATTCTTCAGGTAATTGGCGCTGAGCTCAAAGGAGAAGCTAATTTTAACCACGCTGGTTTTTCTGGTTATATACACCAACTTTATGGAATCAATATTGAAGGTGATAGGACATTTTCAAATCTCGGCTATTATTATGGAAAGCTTGGCACTATTGTTGCAATCGGCGTTAAAGGAAAAGAAACATTCCATTGGCATTCTGACCAAGAAGACTTAAAGAACGGCCCAATAACTAAAAATGTCAAAAAGATAGTCTATTATGATTGTGCTGAGATCTCCCCTTTTATCGACGCATATTCAGATAATATTGTATCAGGCAATGAAGCGCTGGCAGAATATAAACGATTATCACAGAAACATCACATCTCTGAAATAGTTGAATTAGCAAAAAGCATGGAAGGGAAAAATTACCAAGAGGTTTTGGGCATTGCAGACAAACTTTATACGCTCCAGCCTGATTTTTCAGATGATATTTCTCTTCACCAAAAACACAAAGATGATCAACTAAGAAGAGCAAGCTGGTTCTTTAGGTGTTTGTATGTTGATGCAAAATATTATTTGCAAAATAAATTCAGTAATTTAGCAAAGAAAAAATAATGAAAAGGGAAAATAACATTATTGAAGAAAACAAAGGTAAATAACAAAATGAGAGAAGAAGAAATACAAATAAAATGACACTCCAGCCAACACAATCAACATTTGACCCAGCAATACCTTCCTTTTCAGGTTTTGACGACTTGGGTGGAATTGATGATGCGAGAGACGTTCGAGGTAGGACAACCTCCGCTCTTGAGAAGCTTTTAGAAGTCTGCGAAGGAGTAATTAAACAAGGTGAAAGAGAAAAATGGTCTGAGTTTTTTGTAGCATCTGGGTTTGATCGGCATGGTGTTGGAGATAGGATTTATAACTCTATTTACAGAAGATTGAAAGATGTAAATTTAAAACATGTTTTTTTCACAGGTGATGATTTAATCTATTTTATTTCGGCAAAAGCAAACAATGACTATGGAGAACCAGGGTCTTTTGCCTTGGGTCTTTTCACTGGATGTTTGCTTCATCTTTTAACAATCAGAAACAGAGCTCAAGGCAGGAGAACAAGATTTTATATTAATGGCCAAGGCAATAAATTTGATTATTTATTTTGTGGAGCTAGAGAAGTAGATGAATTAATAGTTGATAATTTTAATGGCTCTCATCTTTGCACTCATGTTGGAAGCTTCAATGGACATGTAGATTATGTTGTTATTATGAACTCTAGCGGAGAAAGATTAGGAAGCAATATCGGTTCAGATCATGGCGAGATCAATAATGTTATTTTTATAAATACTAATGGCGAATCTACAGCACTTTGCATAGGTTCGCCTTTTGATAGCAACAAGACGAAAATTAGAAAAAATCAGATTGGCAATGTAATAATTGTTAACAATTATGGAGAAGACGTAGCATGGTCAGTTGGTTTTGGCTCTTATGTTAATAATGTAATCATCATTAATGCAGACGGTCTTAGTGGTGGACAAGGCATTGGTTCTCATCTTGGGTTTAAAGGAAAAGTAATTCGTCTCTTAATCTATCCACAATATAATCTCAGAAAAGAAGATTATGGCACTCCTATGCCTGAAGCAAAACACATCTATCTTCACGATAATGCTTTAACAGAATATTCTAGATTAACCTCGGGGCATACTATTGATGAATTAATAGAAGTAGCCAATAAAATGAACGGGGGATATGAAGAGCAATATCTTAACATGCTCTATGGGATGATACCACCTACATTAAAAAGAGTTTCTGGATGTAAACACAAATGATAAAATAGCAAACAGGCAATTAAAAAGGGAATAAAATGACAGACGAACCAAGCCAACCTCTGGCAACATCATTAGGAAACTTATCGTCAGGATTTGGCGCATTAACAGGAATTGAAGAAGCGAGAGATGCTCAAGTTAGGAACCAAACTACATTAGATAAACTGATTGAAGTTGGTGAGTATGTTATAACAAAATATATTTCTGAGTTCAATGCTCCTAAGCTTGTCCCTTACAAGAGTTCTGAGTTCCAAAATCAGTTATATATTAAAATATACAAAGAAATTAAAGAGCAGAAGCTCAAAGAGGTTGAGTTTACTGAAAAAGACCTTCAACAATATATATCAGCAAAAGCAAATTCAGATTATGACACAGAAATCCAACAAGAAGTATTAGGGATGTATACTGGCGCGCTACTTCAATTATTAACAAAGAGAAATAAAGAACAAGGAAAACCAGCAATATTTCACTTTAATGGTCGAGGAAACAGGTTCGACTACTTGTTCTACTTTGCTAAATTTATTGATGATATAATTATTGAAAACTTTACAGGCAAATATATCTGCAGTATGATTGGCAGTTACGATGGTAATCTTAACCAAATAATGTGTATAAATATTGAAGGTGACAGCGTTTGTTCTGGTGTTGGATCTTATAATGGATATGTGAATTCTATAATCTTACTAAATGGAAAAGGGAAATGTGTTGCTAACAATATTGGGTTCAGTAAAGGACATGCTGAGCATGCGATTAGCATTAATCAAGAGGGTGAAAATACCTTAGCTAATGGTGGAGGATATTGGGGTAATCTTGGGCATACCATCATAATTAATAATATAGGAAGACAACGATCACATGGTGTACACAACGCTTCCAAAGGGACTTCTATAATTATTGCAGATTGGAGAAATCATGAATTTCCTAAACCAGAATATATGCTGCGTTCTATACACTACATAGAAGATGAAATAAAACCACTCAAACCCCTCTTTGAAAAAGTATTGTGTATAACTGAGCAGATGAAGGGTATACCATCAGAAATAATGTTAATGCAGTTAAATCAAGTTAATTCACTTGTGCAAAGGATACCCTTTGGCAGATATGACTTGGAGGATTATAGAGATTAAAACATACATTCTACAAGACAAGGTTTCTATTAAACTAAACCCCTGTTAAAATAAACTTTTTATTGAATTAACTTTTATTTGGATAATTTCTATTGATATTGTTTCTATTAATCTAGTTTCTATTAAATTAGTTCTCTATTTATATATCTTTCATAAAAAATCGAAACATATATAAATTAATATTTTATAAAATCGAAATATTTATAAATATGCTTAGTTTATATTAACCAAATCATGAAAAAAACAGAATTAGTAATAAGAGATATATTATACAATGTCATTGAAAAGAAAAACAGAACAATGACGCAGTTAGGCATAGCTAATGCTCTAAATATTTCGCTCAGCACAGTCAACTTAGCATTAGCTCCCTTAAAAGCAATGGGTGCGGTTACAGTAAAACTAAAGAACTTTGTTGTTGTTGACACAAGAAAAATTCTGTTTTATTGGGCTTCAATAAGAAAACTCGAGAAAGATATTATCTATCAAACAAGAGCAGATATGCCTGTTAAGAACATAGAATCATTAATGCCGTCTCCTGTAATATTCGGCGCATACAGCGCATATAAATTTAAGTTTAAAGATGTCCCTGCTGATTATTCAGAAATGTATGTCTATGTTTCAGAAGAAGAAATCTCTGAAATTAAAAATCGTTTTCCTCCGTCAAAAAATCCACCAAACTTATTTGTTTTGAAAAAAGATTTGATGATGAACAATTATGCGCAAAAAAACTTAAGAATCACAACAGAAGCGCAGATTTTTGTTGATTTATGGAACTTAAAAGAATGGTATGCAAAAGAATTTTTAAAAGCTCTTGAGGAGAGATTAAAAAAAGATAAGACTTTTGAATAGGTGGCAAAGATGGAATTTTGGAATAGCACATTAACAGAAAAAAGCTGGAACATACTGCTCGAGATAAATAAAAAACCATTCAAATTTATAGTTATAGGCGGCTGGGCAGCTTACTTATGGACAAAATTGCATAAATCCAAAGATTTGGATATTGTACTGAAAGATATGCAGGATTTAGATTATTTAAAACAAAATTATGCGCTTAAAAAGAACGACAACCTGAAAAAATACGAAATATCTTTTGAAGAGATTGATGTTGATATATATGTACCCTTTTTTTCTAAACTATCTATACCTGTTAATGACATTAAAAATTACACAACAAAAATAGAAGGCATTGAGGTTGTAAGTTCTGAATTGTTATTAATCCTAAAACAAGGTGCAGAATTTGACAGAGCAGGCACAATAAAGGGCAATAAAGACCAAATTGATATAATTGCTCTTATCTGTTTTACAAATGTTGATTTTAAAAAATATAATGATATTTTAAAAAAATACAAACTTGAGCATTTTAGAGCCAGATTAAAACAGATAATAATTAACTTTAAGGATATAAAATATTTAGATTTGAATCCTAGGCAATTTAAGCTAAAAAAGGAAGAATTGCTGAAGAAGATTTAAAATCCTTTTATTATCACTAATTTTCTCTAGCAAACCTCTGCTCCGTCGTCAATATCCACCTTAATCTTTTCCTTATCTGTCCTTAACGCCTTTTTTTCTCCTTTGTTATCAGTTTTGTTCTCTTCTTTATTAACCCAGAAGACTTCTTTATTTTTTACATCGAACCTATATTTTTGGAAATCATTATATGTGATTGTTTTGAAGGTTTGCAATAACTTTTCTTTCTCTCCATCAGGATAAACTCTGTCGCCTTGTTTTGAGTTTGGCGCAGATAACAGCGCAAGTTTTTCTTTCTTAACTCCGCTTTTATCCACATATTCTTTCTTAGCAGCAAGAAGCATTCCTTCGCTGGTTTCCCCTTTGAGTTTTGCGTGTGCAAGATTGCAGACAATAACGAGGTTCTTTCCTAAAACATCTTCCTTTTTAAAATGCGCTCTTATCCCGCCGACAAGCTGCCTTATTTCAGGTTTTCCTTCCTTGTTTTTGCCGAGATTAACTTTTAGTAGGTATAATTTGTCAGCGTTTGGGTGATCAATAATACTTTCTACTTTTCCAACTCTTAAATCCAAATTGAATTCTTTGTTAGTTTCTCTTCTTTCTTTTTCTGCTTTTTCTTTTCCTGATTTGTCTCCAGAATTTTTAACATTATCATTTATCATCTTTTCTATCTCATTTTCTATTTTCTTGACAAGGATTTCTGCGCTGTTTACTTTGTGGTTTTTCACGTCAAAATGCAGATCATTCCATGTCAGAGAATTGCTGGAAGGAGTAGGATGAACATTTAATACATTCAGATGTTTCTGCAGTCCAACTTGTTTCTCCAATCCCAATTGTTTCTGCAGTTTTTCAGCAAATGCAGGAACTATCGGCGAGATAATTATACTGACATTTTTCAGTAAGTTAAAGCATAATGTAAGAACCTTTTGTGCTTTTTTCCTGTCTTCAGCGCTGCCCTTGGCTAATTTCCACGGCTCTTTTTCCTGAAAATATTTATTGCCGAGGCTGCTTAAGTATAAAATATCCTTGACAGCTTCCCTGTATTCAAAATCATGATATTTCTTTCTTATAACGACTGCCTTTTCATTGAAGTCATTAATTATCCTCTGCACATCTTTGTCTTCAATATCAATCTCTGATATCTTTGAATCAAATTCTTTATTAAGGAAAGTAATGGTTCTGTTTGCAAGATTACCTATGTTGCCGATTAGCTCATGATTAATCTTTTCCTTAAAATCTTTTATATCCATATCAATATCAGTTAAAGTAGACGGCAGGCTTGAGGCGTAATAATATCTCAGATATTCCCCGCCAAGATAATTCAAATAATGCCTTGCAGTTATGAAAGTTCCTCGGGATTTTGACATCTTTTCTCTGTTCACTGTCAAGAATCCATGCACTTGGATCTGGTCAGGCGCTTTTATTCCGGCATTAATCAGCATTGCAGGCCAGAATAAGAAATGGAAATAAATAATATCTTTGCCAATGACGTGAATTATCTCGCTGTTTTCTGGCGTATTTGGCATCCAATAATCTTTCTCACAATAATCTTTCTCACAATACTCTTTTTCACTTAATACACTACTTTTCTTATCTTTTTCATTCAGGTTTCTCTTGTCTTTCTCATTCCTGTTTTTTTTAAGTTCTTTGCAGTAATTCGCAGTGCTTGCAATATATCCTATAGGCGCATCAAGCCAGACATAAAAATATTTTATATCGCCTGTTTCTTTTTTTGAGTCAGGAATTTCAAATCCAAAATATGGCCCGTCTCTTGAAATGCACCAGTCTTCTAATTTTTCCATCCAAGTATTGCAGAAATTAACAACTTCTTTTTGCAGTTTTTTTGATTTAAGAAAATGATGCAGCTGTTCTTTGCATGCGCTCAGCTTGAAAAAATAATGTGTGCTTTCTTTTTGTACAGGTGTTTTCCCGCAAAGTGTACAGATTGGGCTTATTAAATCAGTTGTTTTGTGCGTTGTTCCGCACTTTTCACAAACATCACCATATTGCTCATCTGCCTTGCAGTTTGGACAAATGCCTTTCACAAACCTGTCAGGCAGAAACCGTTTGCAGTTATTGCAGTAAATTAATTTTATTGGCTTTGTGTAAATTAATCCTTTTTCTTTCAGTTTTTTGTAAATGTACTCTGCGTAATATTTATTTTCAGGAGAATTTGTTGAATAATAGCTGTCAAATTTTATGTTAAAATCAGAAAAGTCTTGTGTATGCTCTTTCCATATTTTTTCAATCAGTTCTTCTGGCTTTATCCCAAGCTGATGCGCTTTTAATTCAATCGGTGTTCCGTGCGTGTCATCTGCGCAGCAATAAATCGCATCTTTTCCTATCAGCTTCAAAAAGCGCACAAATATATCTGTTTGAATGTACTCAACAAGATGGCCAACATGGATAGGGCCATTTGCGTAAGGAAGAGCGCTTGTGACGAGGATTTTGTGATTCTGGGATTTAGTTTTGTGGGCATGAGATTTAGTTAAACTATTGTGACCTTTAGCTAAACTATTATGGTCTTTAATTAAATCTTTAGTTATTAATCCTTCTTTAGTTGAACCTTTTGTGCTCTTGTTTTTATTTGATTTATCAATAGTGCTATTATTTTTTGGCATATTAAGTAATGTTAAGAAGAAGTGTTTAAAAAGTTTGTGTCATTTATTATTGAATTTCGTATATCTTAATTTATTTTTTTCGTTTCAAACCAGTTCTAGGGACGCAGTCCACCTTCTTATGAAAAATTATTAATTTTTTCTTGAAAATTACATTAAGAAATTTATAAATAAAAAAATAATAAATTAAAACATCATCGTGAACGTTTGGCTGCGCCCAGGAACTAAAAAAATACGAAATATTCTTTACACACAATATTTAGAAATCTTCTTTACACTATTTTTTTCAAAGCAATTGAAACAAAAAAACAACTTCTAAAAACTTAAATATAAAATTACTGCACTAAACTATGTGGAACTACACCAACTCTTCCACCATTCAATTTCTCATTGAGTGCTTGTGCTAATTTTGCCTGCTTTGTCATTTCGTGTAATTTCATCACAACCATAGCTACATTTTCTTTTAGAGCATTCTCAGATACATCATTTAATTCTCCTATATCATTGTCTTGTGTTGGTAATCCATTATTTGATGCATAAATACCCTCGTAGATTGCATTAATAACACCCTCAACTTCTTTGACATCATAATTAACCTTATTAACAATTAGTGTTCTGGAATTGTCAACACAATGATTTATCAAAGTAAACATTTCATCTTCATCAGGAAGCATTCCATTATATAATAATATTTTTGCTGTCCATCTTTGGCCAAAACCATCTTTTTGAAGTTGTTCATGTGAGAGTGCAGCTTTAAACCAGGTTTCATCTTTGATTTCTCCTCTTTGACTGTAAGCTTCAATAATTTGAGATGGTAAAATACCATACATTAAATGCACATATTGCCTAGGTGCTTCTCCTTCTTTGAGTGCACGGGCAGGAGTATTCTTTCTAACAAATCCTAAACAAGCTTCATCTTCATTAACAAGGTCAGTTAGTATTTTATCTGGCAGATTTTTAATTGCATCATTTAATGTGCCGTTATGATTCTCGCAACCAGCAGGCAGAACTAATTTAGGACCTCTTAACTCTTCAGCTTTTTTTCGCAAGTAATCAACAACTTGATCTTCGGTTGGTTCTGTAAATCTTACAGGCATGATTACTTTTGTTATGTCTATTGATTGTTCTCCTACAGGATTATCACAGTTAAGAATAACTTGTTCCCTTTTAGTATAAACCAAATTATCAAATACTGCCGTATATCCTTGCAATTCTAATGTCATTTTTTAAACCCCCTGTTTGTTACTAAACTTAATCTGTCTGCTATAAATAAACTAAAAATAGGCTGCTTATATATAAATGTTGTGGTTATTTATCACTATGCAGTAAGAATATTTATGATTAAGTAAACAAGTTAAGAATATCTATTTCTGCACTTTTTTGTACGAATCAACCATATCACAATCAAGAAAAGGGCGTTTCAGTCCTCTGTACCATTTAAGCTCTTTTAGTTTGTCGCCTACATTTAATTGGCCGCATGAATCAATAACTTTATTTGGTAAATATAAACAACCCCACTTTTTATCTATCTCAATCTCTTTCACGCAAAACTCTATACCTGTATCACCATCTGTACTGCAATCAACATCTACACTTAAAACACTGGTATCTTCGATTGTTTTGCGCTCATAACAGCAATGTTTACCAAGCAGTCCTACACCTGCTATAATTACACCATAGAATACAAGATTAGCAACAACTTCAATTGTTTTATTTGTGTAGTGTTTGAGTTTTTCTGATGACATTTTCTCTGCCTTTTTTATGTTTTACTTTGCGCTTTCCTTATCTTTTTGCTGGTATTTCTTTCTCCATAAGTGCGGGCTTTCAAATTGCGGTTTTGGAGAAGTTTCAAAGGCATCTTTTATCTGCAAAGCAAATTCAGGAAATCCGTTGTCACCGTAAAAACTGACGGTTTCATACGCCAAACCTGCTTTAATAAGTTTCACTGCCAATAATTCTCCGTCGACAAGAACGTGCGCAAGAGTTCTGCCATATTTATCTTTCTTGTCCTCAAGGATTGTAACTCTCTTTGCCTCGTCTAAAAGCTTATTTGTCAGATTAACTGCTTCTCTGCCATATTCTTGGTCTTGGAAGATGCCATGCTCTGGATGAGCAATTTCAGGCGTGTCAAGGCCGAGGATTCTGATATATTTATCGCTGCAATAAAGCGAATCTCCGTCGTCATGCTTAATCCTTTCATGAGGACAGATGTAAGATTGTATCTGTGAAGGCTTATCTGCATCTCTATCTTTTTCAGCTCTTAAATAATAGTCAGCTAAGGCGCATAGAGCAACAGCACCTACCAAAGAGGATATGACTATTGTTGGCTTGATAATTCTGTTTAAAGTTATATTCATATTCCCACCCCATTAAATTAAAAGGAAATCCCTTCGTCTTTTTATTCTTTCTCATAACTTTTTATGCAATTGCATCTTGTCAATGGGCATAGAAAGTAAGTCGCATTTTTTAATTTATCGCCAATATTTAATTTATCCAGCCCATCTCCTCTTAAACAGACATTATAATTGTTCAATGAGATAGTTGGCTGTAACTCTGTATAATGCTCAGGATAATCTGTGCCATTATCCCTGAATAAGTCAACATGATCTTCTCCTTTCGCAATAATATAGTAAGTGACCTAAATTTTTATACAAATCGTGTCACTTACTATATTTGTCGGACATAACTATTTGTATAAGTATTTATGTCCGACATTATAGTTGCATTTTCAATTGTTCGAGGATATCTTTGGTAAGCTAAAGCGCCAGCCATTAATACGGCAATTGACAACAGTGCATATTCCCTTATTCTGCTTAGTGATATTGATTGTCTGCTTAATGAAGAGGAGTGAGATATTTCAGTTTCATCGATGCCTGTTGTTTTATCGTAGATTGATGGCATTTTGATCAGCTTCCTTTGCATTTTTCATTCATTTGTTTAAAATAGCGGTTGTATATCTCAGCACCTCTTTTTGAATCTATTTCTGGATTATTTATTCTTTCATCGTGATAAGTGATGCTTATAGTGACACAATCGCCTTTTTTTTGAAAAGCGCCATTAATTCAGCTTTACAAAGGTCTAATTGCATGTTAATATAATAGTCAGGACTATAACCATTTTCCTTATCTCTTTCCATTTCGTAACGCTTAATAAACAATAAGTCATTATTATCTTCTGTTTTTACTGAGTATACCACCTGATATAAATTATATTGAAACTCACGCTGATTATCATCACGACTACTAAACTCAGTGATTAATCCTTCAAGAGAAACTTCTGTTACTTTCTCTTTTTTTAATTCTTGGTTTATTTCAGGTTCTATATAAAAATTAAAATATAACCATATTGCATTTATAATATTTGAGGGGATTATTAATCCAATCATCTTTTCTTTAAGCAGTTTAAACATTTTGGTCACATTTAGTATATACTAAAGTCAACCACTATATCTATACTTAGCCAGGAGAGGAGTTATCTTTCTAAACGCTTTTTGTTGTAATTGATGTACTCTCTGTTTGCTTATACCTCCTAATTCTTTTGCAACATCTTCTACTATCATTGGCTCTCCGTCCAGCCCCCAATGCAAAGAGATTAGACGTTTTTCTCTTTCACCTAATTGTTTTAATGCGCGATTAACCGCTTTGCGTAAATCATTTTCTTCTGATATATTTTCTAATATATCTAATGAGCTTTGTTCATTATTAGATATAATCTCCATAATAGAACATTTTCTGTTATCTCCTACTGATTTATCCAACTCTAAGATATACATTAAATTTATTCTTGATTCCAAGAATAAAATTTGTTCATCATCAATACCCATTTTTTTGTATACTTCTTCTTTTTCAGGCTCTCTTCCTAATTCCTTTTTGCATCCTTCTCTTGCTCTTTTATATTCTCTGCATAGTTTATTGAAGCCAGGCGGAGTTCTTATTAGTCTGCTTTTATTGTCAATTTCTCTGCGGATTTCTCCGTCAATTATTATCCCAGCATAAACACTAAACTTCACGCCTAAACTGCCATTAAACCGTTCTATAGCTTTCATTAATCCAATATTGCCTTCCTGTATTAAATCTGTAATTTCAAGTTTTCTGGGGTTTGCAAAACCATTGTTTTCATATCTTCTGGCAAAGTAAATAACATATCCAAGATATTGCTTGATTATATTTTCCCATGAAGACATATAATTTTTTAATAACACATTTAATTCACCTGCTTTTTCATCTATCTTGCCTTCTTTACAGCATTCTGTTCTATGATTTTTTTTATAGTTCTCAACAATACGTTCATAATAACTGTTGATAATATGCATTTTCTCAAGATATCCTGCCATTTCTGCGTATACTCTTTTTGCTCTTTTTTGTTTTTCTTCATCGCTTATTTTATCTTCTGGCTTATTTTGCGCTTCAATTCTTTCATCTTCTTTTCTTCCAATTTGTTCATCTTCTCTTCTTCTAATTATTTCATCTATTCTTTTGTCAAGTAATTTCATATTACAATAATAATTGGCAATTAATTTGTATTTTTCATTTTCACTTTTTGTATCTAACCCTGCCAGACTAAAATCTTCGTCAGGATTTGCGATTATTCTTTCAATCTCTCCAAACAATTCTTTTTTGGCATATCTGCACAAATACTCAAAAAAATTTGTTCTGCTTTGCGCAAGCTGGTGAAATAAATTATTCTCCTCTTTTCGAGAAGGTATTTTTGGAGGACCAACTTCAGATAAATAAAGTGAAATAGAGGATAACCTATCTCTCGGCAGCTTGTTTCTATCTTCTTTTGGAGTAATGTTCTCTCTGTATTCTTTTGTGATAGTTTCGTATACCATTTTTGTTTATTCTAACCCATTTATTACATGTAAGACTTCTGTAGGTTGCTATTATTTACATTATTGCATTTGATATCCTGCTTCTTTATATTGCCCAAAAACAGCTCTGTCAAAAAGAGATATTTCCCATCCTTTTGTCTGGAACATACAATCTGTTTCAAATTTAGGTCTTCTCTCTTCAATATTTCTCATTACTTCAAAAATCTTATCTAAAGGATTATCTTTGATAAATCTTGGTGAAAAGTAAAGCAGAAACGGAAATTGCTCGACGTATCCATTTGAATCGACTCCTTTAAAATCTAACAAATCATAAATTGAGATTGTTCTAGCCAGAGAATAACTAATAACTGTTGGAAGTGTTTCTATTATCTTATTTGTAGCTTCTGCATCATGTCTTGAATCAAGGAATTCATAAATTAAATTAGTTTTAGCCAGAGAACAACCAAGAACAGCTGGATGTATTTCTACTATTTTATTTGTAATTTCTGTGTCATGTCTTGAGTCGAGAAACTCATAGATAAAAGATGTTCGTTTAAGAGAATAGCGAAGAACCGTTGGACGTATTTCTACTATTCTATCTGTAGCTTTTTGTTCATGTCTTGAGTCAAGAAATTCATAAATTGAATTAGTTCTAGCCAGAGAATAACTAATAACTGCCGGAAGTGTCTCTACTATTTTATTTGTAGCTTTTTGTCCATGTCTTGAGTCAAGGAATTTATAAATTGAACTTGTTCTTTTAAAAGAGCATCTAAAAACAGAAGGCTGTGTTTCTACTATCTTATTAGTAGCTTTTTGTTCATGCCTTGAGTCAAGGAATTTATAAATTGAAGTAGTCCTTAACAGAGAATAACCAAGAACTGTTGGAAGCATTTCTACTATTTTATTAGTCGCTTTTTGTTCATGCCTTGAATCAAGAAAATTATAAATTGAATTAGTTCTAGCAAGAGAATAACTAAGAACAGTGGGATGTGTTTCTACTATTTTATTAGTCGCTTTTTGTTCATGCCTTGTGTCAAGAAAATTATAAATTGAAATTGTCCTTGCAAGAGAACAGCGAAAAATAGCAGGATGTGATTCTACTATTTTATTTGTGGCTTCTGCGTCATGCCTTGAGTCAAGGAATTCATAAATTGAACGTGTCCTAGCCAGAGAATAGCCAAGAACAGTTGGATGTATTTCTACTGTTCTATTTGTAGTTTTTTGTCCGTGTCTTGAGTCGAGGAATTTATAAATTGAACGTGTCCTAGCCAGAGAACAGCCAAGAATACTTGGAAATGCTTTTATTATTTTATATGCAGCTTCTGTGCCATGTCTTGTGTATAAAAAGAAAACTCTTGTGTGGCTCTCTTCTGAAATATCTCTTGAACAAGCAAGAATGAAGTCTAAACTAAAGCGTGTAGTATCATAGTTAACTTCACTGGCAAACTTAACTAGTGCTGCTTTTTTTCGCGCAGTTAATCCTTCTTTTTCATTAATTTGATATACTATCTGTTCTAATTCTCTCATCTTTCTAACCTATTGGCGCATATTCTCTATTGTCTGGCTTCTTAGAACCATCATCCCCCGTTGTGATTGCTGTTGCAGAAAAGTATGCGTCATAAACTTGCTTAAAATTACTTCTAATCAAATCTGTGAATTGGATACTTTGTTCAACCTTTACTTCAAGACCATTTTCTTGCATTTGTTTCACCATTTAAGGATATTTTTATCTCTAAAATCTAATTTTTCCACCACTATATTCACTGATGGTCAAGTGGAAAAATCAGGGTTAAAGAAAACCGACCAGAGTCCGTAGGACGAGAATGCCACCAATCTATTGACTGGTGGTGGTCGGTTTTCTTTTTTCTTTTTATAAAAAATTCACATCTTGTCAAATGTTTTCAATGCTGCTTCAATCAGCTGGCTTTTTGCAGTATCTGAATCTACGTCATAAAATTCGTGTTTTAACTTTCCTTCACTTAATATGTATCTGTCGCTTCCAATAACAAGGCTTGCAGCATGTTTTCCCATGAGTTTTGCAGTCATAAATAACGAAGCTGCTTCCATCTCGACGTAGCTAGGTCTTGGTTTGTAAGAATAAAACTCTCCGTTAATCAATTCTTCAATTACTGCTGTCGGCTGAAAATAATAAATAGGCATTGTAAATCCAATCGCTAAGCTGTATATTCTGTGTTCTATGTTGAAAGTTTCGCTTATTTTTTTTGTAAGTTCCTCTGATGGTCTTGCAATAAGAGTGTTATCATAAGCATTTTGTTCAGGTGCTGATAGGATTAATGCAGCTGCATCTTTATAAGATCCGCTTGAGATTATAGGTGTTCCTTCTTTTTGTTTTTCACCAATCAAGCCACAAGTTCCAATATGAATAATATGCTCTACACCTAATGCATACAGTTCAGCAGCCTGTGTAGCAACACCGCCAGCACCAGGTAAACCTCTGTTTAGAATAAAATCTTTGCCGAAGTTTTTCCTGACAATATAAATTAAGTTTGGATCAGTTGAGCCTGTTTCTATTATTTTATATTGTGAAGCATTAAATCCTAATTTTTGTAGATGTTGCTCCACTTTTGCATCATGCAGAATAATCCCGCATTTTGGCAGATTATCTAATTCTCCATGTGTGAAAACACTTTCTTTAAGCCAATCAATATATCCTTTTGGGTCTATCTCTCTAGTGCCATTACTTGGAAAATAATTTTTCTTCAGGAATCCTGTAAGTTCTGAATCTTTTGGGCAAACATTTTTCTTTGAACCACATCCAACAACAGATAAGACCAGAGTAGATAATCCAGATAACCCAGCTACCTGCAATAATCTTCTTCTGTCAAATTTAGTTCTTTTATCTGTTTCATATTCTTTTTCTTTATTCATTATTTTCACCGTTTTAAATCAATGATTGTAATCTATTTTTGGATAAATCATTTCACCCTCACCAAACATGTCTGGTCCATAAAAAAAACGAAAGCTAACATGTTTTGTTGGCTTTATTACAACAGACGGCCCTAAGAAAAAATATGGTTTTTTACCATCATCAATAGAGTTTTTACCATAACCCATAACCCCAACTTTTAAAAAATCAAACACTTGATAATAAATAGTTGGGATGGCATAAACTTCATCTTTTGACTCTTCATTCAATCCCAAAAAGTATCTTGTTTGAAGATCAAAACTAAGCCTATCTTCTAAAGCTTTGAAACCAACATCTAATCTTGCTCCACCCCAACTGCGACCATTTTGGTCAAATTTCCAATAATTGTATAATGTTGCTGGGCCAAAATTTCTTCCAACTAACATATCAACACGCTGACTATTTTTAGTAAAATTATGGTCATAAGGTCTAATTTTCAGAATGTCTTTATCATTAGTAAATGTTGACTCAACTGCTACTTTATGCACTTCTTCAGCTTGAGCTGGTTTTGCATGCGCTATATATGATGCTGATAAAAGTGTGGAAAGTGCAGTTAATTTTCTTAATGTTTTTTCAGTTTTTCTAATTAGGTTATTTTTCATAAGGATTAGTACGCAAGTGAGAATAATAAAATCTTCTATCTGTTTTTTTACGAAAAATATAAAGAAATCTTCAATTATTTGTGTTTCGTAAAAATTTAGTTATATAACATTAAGCAAGAAATGAACCTATTGCCTTCTTAATACCATACTTTACAATGAAGTCATAAATCTTTTCTTTAAGCATTTTGATCCTTTGTAATTATTTATTTTAAGAGTATTTCTTTTTGCTGCTTTCCATCCAACTGTTTAGTTTACTAAAAAATAAAAAAAGAAAATTAATTAGTGAACCTATAATTTCATCTCATTAAGTAATTCTCATTTTTTGCTTAAGGAAAAATACATACCAATCATCCCTTTTATGCCCCTAATAACATCTTGATGTAAGAGTATATTCTCATTTTTTCCGTGTGCATTTGAGTTTGGATTGCCGTATCCCATATTTATCACAGGCACACCCAAAGATTCACCAAAGTGTGAAGCGATTGGTTCTGTAGCTCCATGGCATGTATAATTAACTGCCTTGACACCGGTTCCTGCTTTTAGTCCGTCTACAACTGCTTTAAACACAGGAGAGGAAGATTCACTGTAAAATGGCTGTGCAACTTCTTTGACTTCTGCATAAATACCTATCTCTTGTGGTGTTCTTGCAATAGGCATACCATATTCTCTAGCAAGTTGCTCTACTTTTTCTTTTATCGAATTTCCAATTTTTTCTGCGTCTTGGCCGTATGCAATTCTAGACGTAATATACATTGAAGCAGTTGGACAAAGTTTAGTTCCGAATTCACCGCCATGTATGACATGAACTTCTAGTGAAGGCATGGCGCAGATTCTTTCATCGATATCCTTATTTGTGTCTCCAAGTTTCTTGAAAGGAAGCATTTTTTCTACTTTACCTCTTTTTGATCCCTCTTTTTTGCCATTATTTATCATTTCTCTCAAAGAATCAGGAACAACAATTCCGTCGTAGAATGATGCAACTGTGGCAATACCATTTATATCTTTAAGGCCTGCAGCAATTTTTGCAATCCATTCTGGCGCATTTGGAAGAACTCCGCCAACACTTCCTGAATGTGTACAGCTGTCATTCTCTGTATAAAATGTTTTAACTTTAACATCCAATGTAGTTATGCCTCTTAAACTGGTAATGATATCCATGTTTTCATAAGTGCCGTTATCACCATCAGCTATAATGACACCTTCTGCTTTAAGCATATCTTTATGTCCTTGTAGAAATTCTCTCATTAAAGGGCTACCCATTTCTTCTCCCATCTCTATAAGAAATTTCATATTAATTGGCAGGTCTATGCCATAAGCTTTCAAGGTTTTCAGGGCAAAAAGATGCATGAATAATTGGCCAGTATCATCAATTACTCCTCTGCCATATGCAATCTTATCATTTACTTTTTTGCCGTTTACAGTAATCTCTGTGTCAAAAAACTTTTCAGGGTTAAATGGGTCATTGAGCCATGCCTTGTCACTTCTGTCTGCTGATTGTACATCTGCATGGTTATAAAAAAGGAATGTTTTTGCGTTTGGATTTGGTGAAGCTATCTCGCAAAAAAAGGCATAATTGCCGTGATTAATGCTGTTTATAGTATCAACTTTTCCATCTTTCTCTTTTTTCACAAGATCAAACACCTGAATATTTTCACAGCCATAACTTTTGAAAACCTTAACTAATGCATCTCTTTTTTCTTTTCTTTGATTATCCCATCGTTTCATCTTGTTTAAGTCAGGATCATCAGCACTGACAGCTTCATATCTTAAGTTTGGAAAAACCTCGTTTACAAACATTGCTTCTGCATTTTGCTCGATATATGATGACATAGTTTCAACAATTGATTCTATTTCTGTGGTATTATTTGTTTTTTTGTCGTCAGCTTGGGCAGCTTGGCCTGTAAGAGCACAATAACCCATTACTACTGCAGTAGTTAATCCAACACCAATTTTTACAGCACTGTCTAAAAAACTCTGGTTTTGGCTTATAGTTTTATCATTTCCATTTACTCTCTCATTTTTCTCAACCATTTTTCTCTCCTCCATTCTCCCATTCTGTTTGAATGATTTATAGAAATTCCTGCCGAAGATTTTAGAAATTATTTTGAAACTCTTCGAGGATTTCAAAGAAAGAGTACGCAAAAGAGAATGATAAAATCTTGTTCTGATTTTTTTACGAAAAAATTAAGAAATAATACATTTATCGCTGTTTTGTAAAAATTAGGATTAATTATGATACCTCTTTATTCCTGTTTTGGTTTAATGTATGTGCATAGCTTTTTCAAGGAGGATACTGCTGCCTCAAATTTGTTTTCTTAGCAGTTTTACTCGTAAGACATCAGGTAACCGAAAAAGCTATGCATATTCATTGCAACTGCAGAGAATAAATTATAAAGTTTTCGGCGAAGAAAACTGGCAGTAGCATAATCTCAATGAGAGCTATGCGCATACGGTTTAATATCCAGTAGCTCGCTGTGATTGGAATCGACGATGCTCCTATTTCGTTTTATTTCTCATACTTTACCATATAATCACATGGCCCTAAATATGGCTTCCATGTTATTTTATTTAGAACATCACCAACATTCAACCAAACACCATGCTCAAACCACCATTTTACATCAGTGCCAGCAATTAAACAGTTATCATGTTTGTCGACGGTAATTTTATACACATTTACAGTATGGCCTGATTTTGCATTAATCTCCTCTTCTTTATCAATGCTGATAACAGTTGCATGTTCTATTGTTCTCGGCATAAAATAATATTCATAGAACATTCCTGCACCAAAAGCACTAACTGCAACAAGAGCGCATCTTTTTATCCATCTAACTACTTCCAATTCTCTCCTTCTATCTGTTATATATGCATGCCATTTATAATCATTCCTAAGTTTTTTTGAATCTCTCCCAACATCAATTTGCCTATCTATTTTTAACGCTTCTACATAAACATCATCTTTTTCTGCTTTCCTGGTCCTAGGTATTTCCCTATGATATTTTTTCCTAAACATTTCTTCAAGATGTTTTTTTCTTCGTTCTAATATTAAATCAGCTCTTGCTGCGATAAAATGCTCGTTAAGAAGATAACTAAATTCATTAAACCTGATATGCGCTCTGTTTATGAACAATAATTCTTTATCATCTTTCAACAGCCATGCCCTATACATCACATTCAGAATAAAGTATGGATTATTGTCTTTAAAAACACTTACTTCAGTTACCAATCCCTCAAGAGAAACTTCTCTTACTCTTTCTCTTGTTAGTATTTCATCTATATCTTTCTTAGACTGATAACGAATACCTTCTGATTTATCCTTTACGTTTTTTGACTTTTCCATGTTTAATAACACTTTAGTTCATTGTTATGCACTTTTGTATATACAAATGGAATTAATTTGTTCGAAAACTAATTCCATTTAATATATACACCTTGATTTTATAATAATAGATATTGCAGTTTTTTTTACGAAAAACCACAATCTTTTTATATTTAGCTTCATTTCTGTAAAAATTATGGGGGAAGAAGTTTTCAGAGGGCAAATCTATGAGCATATTATGCCGCAGAAAATAGACTTAATAGATAGGAAAATCTTATGGCTTCTAAGCAAAAATGCCAGATATTCTAATACAGCTATTGCTAAAGCACTGAGAATAAAGAGAGAAGTGGTTGCGTACAGAATTAAAATAATGATTGAGAATAAGGTGATTAATGGCTTCTTTACTTTAATTGACACTAGAAAGATGGGATATTATGTGTATGTTGTGTATATGAAACTAAAAACACTCACTCATGAAAAAGAGATGATAGATTTTTTAGTAGCTACACCTGAAGTTAGTGTTGTAAGTGGATGCTCAGGAATGTATGACTTGCATTTTGAAATAACTACCCAAGCATTAGAAGATTTTGACAGAGTATTCAGTAAAATCTTTGATAAGTATAGAGAAGTTATTCACGATTATCTAGTTTTAAATTTTCTTAGGGAAGACAGCACAGGAAGGGGTTTTTTAGTGGATGTTGAAGAAGTGAAATCTTCTGGTATTGATAAATTTAAGGAAATTAAAGGAAGCTGCTTTCAAAAAGATTTTGACCAGCAGAACAAAAGTCATTTTATTGTAAATATAGATGAATTAGATAAACAGATTCTTTCCGCAGTAAATCATAATTCGCGGCTAACAATAAGGGAAATTTCAGAGAAACTAAAAGTTTCGCCGTCAACAGTAGAGCAGAGAAAAAGAAAACTTATCAAAGATGGTGTAATAAAGAGATTTTTGCCTTTAATCAACTTTTCGCATTTTAATGTCCAATGGTATGCGGTTTTCTTTTACATGAAAGACCTCGACGAGAGTAAGTTGGTTACTTATCTCCAAGAAGAGCCGCATACTCTTTGGTATGTAAAATATGTGGGGAAATGGAATTACCAAATAAATATCTTTGCTGAGAATAATTCTCATTTTCACGACGTGCTTAATAAGATTAGAAATACTTTCAGTGATAATATCATGAATTTTGAGTCAATAATCATGTTTAATCAGTATAAAAGGGGAGCAGTGTTTTTGTAAGTTTTATACTTGTCTACTTTAAAAAAGTTGATATTAATACTAAACTCAGCCGATATACACAAAATACAAATTCAAAACATCTAAACATTTGTGGAGGGAGATTATGGCACTAGGATTAGAGACAGAATTAAAAGAACCGCCAGTTTTGAAGGGTTTTTTCCCGAATAATGCAAAAGAACTTCTCGAATCTAGACTAACTGGGAATTTGTTGACGGCAAATGTTTATTTTTATCCAGAATGCAATAACCAATGTATAATGTGCTGCGACGGTGATAGTAGAAAAAAAGGGTTTACACATAACGGAAGAAGGATAAAACCACTGACTCTTGGAGATTATACACTACTTATAAAAGAATTTGCAAGTATGGGTGTTAAAACATTATTTGTGCCTGGCGCTGGTGAACCATTTTATGTAGATGAAACAGATGAAAAAACTTATTATGTTGACGAAACCAGTGGAAAAAAAGTTTCAAAATTTCTTAAATTTATAGAAATAGCAAATGGGGAAGGACTGCATGTTATTGTTATCTCTTCTTTAAATCCTGAGCCAAGCGATGAACTTGTAGCAGAACTTAAAGGACTAAATGTTTCCATAATTGGAAAGCTCGAATCAATGATTCCTGAACGATTTAATGCTATTGTTAATCCAAACAAACCGTATAATTTTTCTAGAATCAAAGGGTATGGGCATGTTACAAGAGGACTAAAAAAGTTAATGGAAGCAGGATTTAATGAACCTGATAAAAATGGTCAGGTAAGGTTAGGTTCTGGAACAGTAATACATAATTTTAACAAGGATGAAGCAGAGAATATCTTTCGTTTTTATAGAGATTTTGATATTTGGCCGTATATGCAGATTATAGCGCCACGTGAGAGAGCAGCAAAACGCTCTGATTTATGGGGTGGAATAGATAAATTTGAGATATTCAGTAAATTATTAGAAATCGACGAAAAAGAATATGGTTACACATGGGATCTTCATTATAGACGAGTAGCATTTGACTTTGTTTACCCAACAATTATTGTTTATTATAGTGGGGATGTACTCTTTAATGCATTTTTCAGATACTATTTAGGTAGTGTTTATGATGATAATGATCATTATACAGATGGAGAAATAACAAGAATTGCAAATTCAAACCCTGCCAAATGGCTTAGAAAAATTCATTTTTCAATTGGTGGAGAAAAAGAATGTTCCCCATATGATCATTCAAAATGTGGAAAGATACTTTTAGAACCATTTTTTGATCCAGGAGAGATAACCAAGAGGATACCAGAAGATTTTTTTAAGAATAATCCAAATGATTATTGTCCCTTCTTTAGTTCTTGTACACAGGATAAGTATACTGGAGTAAAATAGAAAAGAAGATAATCAAATAAAAAAACAAAAATCTCCTTAATTTCCCTTCGTCATCTCTTTCTGCATCTCGCCCATCATCTCCCTCTCAACATTCGGGCTGAATTTGAAGGAGTACCAAAGATATACATCACGTGGCATTTCTCCTATGACGGGTATGTGTTTCTCTTGAAGTAATTTTGGAAGCTGTTCTTGCGACTCTTTTATCCAGTTTTTGGCAGATTTATAATCACCTTCTTGTTGGATGGTCATAATTTTAAGCGCAGTTTCATAAAATGCATCATATATTTGTGGGTTATCCAAATCAATCTTGTATTTTCCTTCAGGTGTTTCTACTATTACTCCTGCTTTGTAAAGCTCAGCAAACTGCAAAATAGAGCCTGTGCCATGTGGATCATCAACTCCATAAGACAATCCTCTTAAATAGCTAGGAATTATTGAAATAAGGGCATTTTTCCATTCTTCTTCTGAGATTAAGTTCTGCCTAACTGCTTGTCCTAATATTGCCATTCCTAACAAATCTGCTTTTGCCTCTTCTAAAGCATGAGCATATTCCCCTAATTTACTAATTATATAACTATTACTCGGACCAAGACCATGAGCCATTTCATGTGCTACCACCCAAATAATACTATCTTCACCAATTAAGTCTGCTAATTGTTTTTGATCCATCACCACCTTAGCCATTGGCAATGAAACCAAATCCATTCTTGCAGTTATATTATTAAGTGCAATCACATTTTTATAGAATTCCGTTCTACCAAATGGTTCAATGTTTGGAAACTTCTTCGCACCGCCAACATATCCGCCGGAACGGCTATCACCACTATATATTGTATCAGCAAAAACAAGGGGTGGTTGAAACTTTGTAAAATCACGGATAGCGTACCCTTCCCCAAGATTTACACTTATTTTATTCTCAGTTGGTTGAATAAGTTGCTGGAGTGTTTGTCCAACTTTAGTATAACTTTCGTTTATTATACCTATGTTCATTTCCATCATTCCAATCCTTTCAAAAGCACCATGATATTCTTCATTGTTACCAACAAGCACGTCTAACAATGATTTCTGTTTTATCCACAAGAGATCTCCTGATTGATAGGGGGATGGATTTTTCAAATCTAAAAACTCATTAGCTCTAATAAGAAAATAATTGCTAAGAGAAGTGTCTATTCCTATAATTTTTACTAATTCTTCTAGTTCTTTACTTAATCTTCTTAATTCATCTTTATAATAAGGGCTATTGTTTATGGAATCCCATGTTAGAGAACCATTGCCACTCCACACAACATTTACAAAATGGCTCATTATAGGATCGTTGGGTGAGCTTTTTATTCTATTAATATCTTCTTGAGTAAACCCTGAAGGCCATTGCCCTGCATTAGGCACTTTCTTTGGGAAGTCAGGATGTGAACTGCATAAATCATCTTTAACTGTTAAACACCATACGCCACCGCTAATATTTAAGTGAAGATAATCTTCTAACTCACCTTTTTTTATTAAGTCTATACGATATTTTAAGTTGTTTGGATCTCTTTGAGCAAGAAATACTTTTTCCACAAATGGTGTGACTTTGTAGAGCAAGTTCCATGCTACTTTTTGATATGCTTCTGGAAGAATGCTAAAGTCTATATTATGTTTAGCCCATTGTCGAAATGTCTGATCTAAATCACGCAAAGTCTTTCGTAAATGTTGTTTATTTTCTTCAGATGAATTCTTTTTATAAGCTTCTTCTGCAGACTTAACTTTACTTCTAATCTTTTTTATATAATCTTGGTTGTGCGGTTTTAGAGATGGTGCTAGTTTAACACCTTGCTCTGTTAGAGAGACAGCATTTTCCAACAATTTAGGATCAGAATTAATATCATTCGGAACATTAACCAATTCAGATGTTTCAACTTTCCCATTTTTGTTAACATCTTTCCATAACATATAAACTCCTAAATTATAAGAAGCAGTGTTAAATTCTTTCTCTTGCTTAGAAAAAAATGATTGCTGTGTTTCATCTTGAATTTCTTGTGCACCTTGTTGATGCTGTTGCGCAATCGCTTCTCCACCAACAAACATGCTTGCTCCTGCTAATGTTCCAACTAAAACTTTTTTTATTTTATCTGTTATAGATTTATCTTTTATCATTTTTTTATCTTTCACCATTTTATCCCACCACCTAATTAGTTAGAACTTATTAGGTGAAAGAACTATACACAAAGACAAATGATAAAATCTGCGACAGAAATTTTTACGAAAAGAGAAGAATTATTGCATTAAAACAATGTTATGGAAAATATTAAACTGTTTAAGAAGATAAACAGAAAAATGAGTTTCGACAAAAGTATTTACACTATCTTACACTATCATATTGTTTAATCAGTGCCCTAATGCTATCAACGAAATCATATACTAACAAGATACTTTCTTCTGGTGTGTTCTTTGTTAGGTCTGGTTTGATTTTTCTTTTCACCACAGAATAATCCCATTTTAATAATACAAATTCTGTTTTTCCTGACTCAAATGGGCTGTTCATGAAACTACCACTGTAGTTCTCAGATAAGTATGAAACTATTTCTTGTTTGATGGAATAATATAAGTGATTAAACTTGCCCCCCCAATCACCTTCCAAATTATTTCCATACTTATCTACTCCATTTTTCTTCCCGACATTAAAATCATCTATTTCTATCACTAGCTCACAAGCCCAACTATCTAACAAGGATACTAAGTCATTTCCTTGATAATGTTCATCATCACCAACTATTTTTATTTTGATTGATCCATGTTTATTTTCATGATTAATTTTGTGAGAAGAAATAAGATACATAATACGAGCGTATAGTTCGTTCACATGATCTTCCGTCATCATAATATCTCCTGCATCAAGTAAGCCTGAAACCCCTGTTAGTTTATATTCAATAGCACTAATCTCTACATATGCAAGTTCATCATTTATAATTACGCCTTTTACATATATAATATCATCTAATTTAAAACTCATTAACTCTTTTTTGTTACAATTATTTTCTGAATTGTTCTCATCTTCTCCACAGTCCAATACAAAATAATGTAACTCTGAATTCCAGATACCACCAGATAAACCAAATGCATTTAGAACATGTGTGGCTTCTTCAAATATTTGATCGGTGAATCGTTTTTCACAATTTTCGTTCTGACAACAGTCCATATCATCCATATAGTCAAACTCGCCACAATAGGTTGATACAAATGATTGAAATGAGTTAGGGATTCCATAATACTCAATCCTCGGCGCAAATCTTTCCAATGTTTCTTCTCTAGAAAGAACTTCTTGTTGTGTTATCGTTGGTTGTGTTTGTGGTGAGATGTATATTATACTGCTGGCTAACGCAGCAATACCTGCACCAACCAGCGCGCCAATCTTCCAGTAATTTTTATCTTTCTTTCCAGCAAGCTCTTTAATCCTTTCAGGAGAATAAGTTAATCCTCTGACTCCGCCATCGCAGGTATTCCACGCATGGTTGCCTCTGACTATTTCTGTGAGTTCTACATCTCTTGGTTCATGTGGATTTTGTTTGTCAGCCATTGTGTAAATGGAATATAATTATCTGAATCATAAAACTTACCTTGGGATTTTTTATGAAAATGAAGGAATCACGGATTAAATTGTGATTTTAGTGAATGCTTGTTAATAATGTCCCTCAAATGTTCTAAACCAATCTATAGCAAAGGCACTAAATTTTCGTAATTAATGATGCCTTTGCTATATATAGTAAGTGACGTAAATTTTTATACAAATCGTGTCACTTACTATATTTGTCGGACATAACACTTGGTATAAATATTTATGTCCGACATTATACGTGGACTTTAACAAAAAAGATACGAATATTAAAGTCCACCCCTCTAATACAATTCAAGGTCTTTTGTATATACTGTTAATGGTGGAAACTTCATATTCCATTTAAAATACCGATCTCTTGATTTGTCATGCCCATATTTTAATAGTGTACTAAACACATCAACAAGTCGGTATAACAATAGTGCGTTATTTTCAGGCGTATTTTCTATGTCACCATAAATTATTATTGTCTTCTCCTCTGAGACAAAACTAGATAATGTTTCTTCTTTTTTACTCCTTCTTCTTGCCTCTTGAATATTTTTTCTTATCGAGTGTTCTGCATCAAATACAGGTTCTAACATGGTTTCAATAATTTCATACATTATATCAACTGCTCCAGTTACTTCATCATAATAATAAATTATACCTAATTTAGATAATGCACTATTTATATTCCACATTAGTGTGAGTCGCATAGAAAAAAGTCCCCGTCGAATGCTTGACCATGAGTTTACGTCATCAATTATGTTACAATCAGCCCATCTATCATACTTAGAAGGTAGATCATGAGTTATTCTACAAACATTATGTTCAAACCACCCATCATATGGCATATTTATACTGAAGCTATAACTACTTGCAAAAATCTGTGTTTTATTAACCTCATCAGTCTGTTTTGCATTTGATTCTTCAAGTGTCACTTTCAGCATTCCGTGTAATGGTAATAATTTGAAATGATAATAACTGATTATTGGCCCATATATTTTAAAATTATCTAATTCTTTCTTGTTGTCCATTATGTACTGTTTTTCTAAATATAGTTCATCTATGGTATGCTTTACAGCTCTTATTTCCAAGTAAGGCTGCACTCCTTCTTTTATTACACCCTTAACACTTAGTATGTCTTCCAGTGGCAAACTTAATTTTTCATTCTCTTTGCAAACATCACCTTCTTCAGATGATTTGCATTCATAAGATAAGCAATGTATCTCTGGAATATATCTCTTTTCAAAGAACCCATTTTCATATCGTGGAATATATTCGACTTCATCACTATTTGAAACCCACCCTTTATAACAAAATTTTTTTAATAATGAGGGCAATTTATCAGTATAATCTCCTTTGTACTTCTCACTTATCTTCTTTACCTCTTGACTATCCAAGTCTGTTATGTAGTCCCACTCATTGTTTTTACTTAATGTATTTTTTTCAATTCCTTCAGTATAATCCTCTTCAACCCCATAATATTCTATTGTTGGATCAACATTTTCCAATATATTCTCAAGAGAAACTGCCGTGGTTTGACTCTGTTGAGATAACTTTGTTATTTCTAATGTTGCTTTAGATGCAGTAAAATATAATATTCCAACAAGCAATGTAGCAACCCCACCACTCACCAACGCTCCAATCTTCCAATAATTCTTTTTATGTTTTTTTTCAGCAAGCTCTCTAACTCTTTCAGCAGAATAAAGTAATCCTCTGACACCGCCATTGCAGGTATTCCATGCATGGTTGCCTCTGATTCGTTCGTCTGTTTTGACTTTATCATCTATGGTTTGCGGTGATTGTGTTTCATTTGGCATATTTTAAACCTAATCTCATTATTATTAATTAAAAATTAGATCACAAAGAATCTCTTTTTTTGTGTACTTCTTCTTATCAGTTCTTAATCACCACGCCGTACCGCCGGTTGGATGGCATGTTTTTTCTGTAAGTTCTCCCAATGTTGTTTCCAAGAGGGGAGTATTAATATAAGGTTCTAATGCTTGGTAAACTTTAAATAATTCTACATTTTTCTCTATTTCAGTATCAAATACTTGTACACACATTATTATCTTTTCGAGATATCCAAATAGTTCTTCTATTTCAGTTTGGTTTTTAAGTTTTGAGAAAAAACCAAGATAGCTTTTTATAAGATTATTTGTTCTTAGATATGGTAAAACCTTTTCAATATGTTTGAAGATTGCGGAAACAGTTTCTCTATCTTTTTCGCTGTCATCTACACCATCTAAGTATGAATGTGCTATACTATACATAATAGAAACCATTTCAGGATTGTCTGTGCTTACTCTAATATCATACATAATTATATCATCATGTAAATTTAATATATTATTATAAATATATGTTCTAAGCAAATTTGCTAGTTTATGAATATCATCAATCCTTTCCTCCTCAGCAAGTGTCGTCTTGCCTGTAAATACATGCTCTCTTCTTTCAGTAGTCCATCTAACAAGTTCTAATTCATACTCGATGTCACCATGTTTGTTCACATCTCTTGCTATTTTCTTCTGAAGTCGACAAGCCATTTTTTCAAGTGCAGTAAATGATTTCCAATAATCTTCCTCGCAATACTTAAGTTCAATATTGTATTTTTTACATTGAACAATCAATTCTTCTTTACTCATGCAACTGCCAACTCTTTTATCCAATTTTATATCTTGTTTAGAGTCATCATTATAAACTAATCTGAATATTATTTTTGGAAGAGTGCTATCGTCAATAAGATAATATCCTTCATCTTTTTCATCTCCTTCTGTTTTTTGTAGTGTTAATGATGAGAAAGCCATAACAAGCGCTAAATCTTTTAGTTTGCCGTAATCTATTTTAATATCATACTCTTTTTTAATCCACCACACAAAATTAGGCTCATTATCTAAAACATGTTGTGAAAAATCAGTTAAAGTATAATCATCTTTACCACCAACTATAATTACCTTGCCCTGAATTGATTCATCATATTTTATTACTCTTTCATCAAAAGTAAGTGTAACCGAAGAAGAACTAATTGAATCGTTATTAATAATACCAACAACATCTAATAAATTATTAAGAGAAGGTGTGATGCCTGCATCACAAAACAGACCATCACCATTCCCAACATATCCTCTTTCACAAAATGATTCTAAGGCAGAATTAATCTTTTCTCTTACTTCTCTTAAGGTAAGACCTTTTATTACTTTACCTTTATATTGTTCTATATTACTAATTTGTTCAACTGGTGGTTCAATCTTAGACCAGCCCTCTCTTTCATCTGTTGATGTCAAGAATAATATTGAAGTAGTAGCTACTGCAGTAAACACAGCAATCCCACTCACCAGCGCCCCAATCTTCCAGTAATTCTTTTTATGTTTCTTCCCAGCAAGCTCTATAACTCTTTCAGCAGAATAAAGTAATCCTCTTACACCACCTTCAGTCTTTTCATGCCATGCAAAGTTATTTCTAGCTCGCTCTTCTGTGTTGACTTTCTCGTCGAGAGTTTGGGTCAAGTTTTTGTTTGACATTATTTATGTGCATTATTTAATTTTTATATTATTCACTCTATTTTTGTATGTGTTGTTTGTTTGTACAATAATTTTAGTATCTCTTTATTATTCATCTCTTTGTAAAGCAAAAAGATAAACTCTAATGGTGTTCTAAAAGCATCAGCCAATTGCATCATTAATGACGTGTTCTCTTCAGTTGACAGTGTAGGATTATGTTTAATTATAATTTCCTTTGTGTCTGCTTCAAATGCCATAAAAGTTCTTGTAACAACTCGTGTAGGATTATTCTCACATTCGTCAGGAAAAAAGGAGTAAGTAAATGGGTAAACTTCTTCTGCATTCAGTTTTGGTTTGTACACATCTCCATTTGGATCATATTCAGCAATTTTCTTTATTAAAAAAGCAGGTCCATTATTATAATCGAATCTAGATGCAGGAATACTAATTCTTTGCTCATCATCACTTTGAAAGCTTTTAAATAAAAATCTATTGCAATTAATCTATAAATTGTTTCATCATCATACATATATTCATCAGTTATACCATCATAATACGTATCCTCATCAGTTGTATCATTATCTATTTTCATCCATGTAAAGCCGTAAGGAGTTAGATACTCAACATACCTGAATTCAATCCTTGCTTTTTCTAGCTGTTCAGAATTTATTTCATCTCCTAAATTAAGTTCTAATTGTACTTCTAATCCAATAATTAAATCAATAAAAAAGTTAGAATCACTTAGAACTTCAGAAACAGTACGGGTTCTTTTCTGATACGATGTTTCCTCATTATCTCTTGTAATCTTACCCATTGTCTTACCTATAACACTTTCTATTTTTTCTAGTTCATCCAAAACTTGTAGTTCTGCGATAGTGTTATCAAATATCTCTTCTTCGTATTTATCTATAATTAAGTTAGGTTCACCTTTCTTTAATTTAAGAATTAATCTTGGTGTATATCCTTCATCAAATTCTACCCTCACATCTTTAATATCACTTAAATCGTTATCCACTATTTCTTTCAGCTCTTCAGTTACACACTCTTTCTCAAAGCTAACGATCACCTCGCTAGTTTTTTTATTATATGTTTTGTTTGGTTTAGTTTCATATTTTAAACAATAGTTTTCAAGACAAGTTATCTTCATATCATCAGAAGCACTTACAAAACAAAAATCATTCATTACATTTTCTATTAAATCATCTATTCCAAGCAAACTATCGGTTCCTAAACTAGAATCAAACCAACCTTCTACTTTTTCTTTTAAACCATCTATTGCTAGTAGATTATATGCCCCATTGAAGTCAAACCAACTAATTCCACGATATGTGTCAACAACATTAAATGGTGTTTCTACTTTAATTTCTTCTTTTTCAGGATTTTCAACAATTATTTCAGGATTCGGGGGAGCAAGCGGCGAAGTAAAATATAATAATCCAGATACTATCGCAGCAATCCCACCACCAACCAACGCGCCAATTCTCCAATAATTCTTTTTATGTCTCTTCTCAGCAAGCTCTTTAATCTTTTCAGCAGAATAAACTAATCCTCTGACTCCACCATCGCAGGTATTCCACGCATGGTTGCCTCTTCTATTCTCTTCTACTTTTTGTTCAGAATTTTCTTTTTCCTTTGCCAATTAATAACCCCTAAATTTGTTATTACGCTTTTTTACTTCTTTTAGAATCTCTTATATATCTGGTCCAATCATGCCAAGTATTTAGCCTTCTGAATACTGTAAATAATCTATCAACTTCTGGGCTTTCTTCTTTTATCAAATGGATATCAGAATAATCCTTTTCTTTTGGAGGAAGATTTTGTTTATATCTGAATACTCTCATTTTATCTTCTTTTGTAGTTAAAACTAAATTATATCCCTCTTGTCCTTTTTCATTTTGTCCTTTTTCGCTTTTATATTCCCTCCCAAAAAAATAATTAACAAAATGTATTGGACCTTGTGGTGGATAGTGGCTGCTAAAACAAGAATTTACAAATAATCCTCTTTTTGTTTTAGCTGCCATCACCAAAACATAATCATAAACTAATTCATAAAGAAAATCTCTCAATTTTACTTCTTCTTCACTAAATATTTCTTCTATAATTCGGTCAGGTATTTTTTCATCTTTCTTATCATCTTTAGTATAATCTTCTATACTTTTCACTGATTCAGGTTTAAACCATGGAACACCAAACACACCTTCAATCACAAGATATTTATTACCTGTTTTATTGCCTTTTTTATCCACTTCTTCTGCATCAACAAGAATAGCAACAATTTGTGCTGGAGCATTTTGTGTTTTCTTAAATCCTTCTGTTATTTTTGGTGTGATAAGAAGATAGTGTATATGTTCATCAGCACAATCAAGCATTGCAGCTCTCATCTCATAATCTCCATTGAATTTACAAGTATTAACATCATGATAAAGATTTCTCCATATAGAATCTGAAAACATTACTCCATATCGCTGATTTCTAAATAGTTTTTCAACAGAAGCAAAAACACAAGAATTACTATCTTTTGGCAATGTTTTATTATAATTCTTAATAAGGTAACATATTAAACGCAAAGCGTCAATTGGATTTCCTTCCTTTTCAAGAAAATGTTCACCAATATTTTTAAATTTCTCACTTTTTATAATTTTATATCTATCTTTTGTTATTTCCACACATGTTGAGGTTGTTGTTGGCTCAAGGACAACTTCATTAAGAAATCTTAAAATATTTTCATTTGGGCTGCTTTTTTCTTTAAATATCTGCTTTAAATATTTGGAGTCACTTCCAAAATAAAATTCTTGGCATAATACTAATACATTTCCTGCAAATTCTTCATATGTATAATCAAATTTAATTTTTCCTATTTTACCAATTTCTTTTATTGGCTCTATACTCGCTTTACAGAATTCAACAACTCGTTTAAAATTAGAACCATTAATACCACCAAGGCTAGCTACTAATTCAGGATTTTCTTGTATTTTAGCTTGAACAATATCTTCTATTCCCATCTACCCCACCCCACAACTATTTATAATAATTGTAATAATTATAATCCTTACACATAGTGGTGGACTTTAATATTCGTATCTTTTTTGTTAAAGTCCATGTATAATGTCGGACATAAATATTTATACCAAGTGTTATGTCCGACAAAGGTTGGAAAGCAAAGCTTTCTAACCTCTCAGGAATCTCTGATTCCCGAGATATAGTAAGTGACACGATTTGTATAAAAATTTACGTCACTTACTATATATAGCAAAGGCAACGTTAATTACGGAAATTTAGTGCCTTTGCTACATAACCCAATTCTAAACTAAAGGTACACCATATCCATATATAAATCTTACCTTTATTATTACTTATAAATAGTCACATACCCACAATCTTTAAAAAGAGAGCCAAGTTCCATAACAAGATGGACTTAGACACATTATTGGAACAAAACTATGAAGAGTTAAAGGACCCTGAATGTAAAAAGAAGGTTCTTGAATATCTGGCTGAGCATGAGACAGTGGAAGATGAAGAAGTTGTATTTATAAAACGCCTGACAAAGACTGCAAGCCACATTATTAAGTCAGACCCTGATTCAATTGATGAGTTTCTGGAGGATTTATATACTTTTAATCTAACAGGAGCTAAGAAAGCGTTTTCAATTCTTAATGATAAAGAAAATAAAGATTATAGTTCAAATCAATTGCTGAACATGACACTGCATTTTCTTACTTACGCAGGAGATATAGCAATGGTTTTGTTTAAAAAAACAGGCGACATCTTCTGGGCAGAGAAATGGTATGACCTTCATCGTAAATCTGCTGATACTGGCATGGGAATAGATACTAAACACTCTGTGTACGTTTATAGTTTTGCAGGCAATGCAGCAAGAGCATTGTTCGATAAGACAGGCGATATTACCTGGGCAGAGAAATGGTATGATTCTTATTATAAATCCGCAGAGTCAAGCAAAGACTTCAATAAAAAACATTCAGTACATTGTTATGGTTTTGCAGGCAATGCAGCAAGAGCATTGTTCGATAAGACAGGCGATATTACTTGGGCAGAGAAATGGCATGAATGTTACAAGCTCTCAGCAGAACTAAGCAGTGAGTTTGACCTTGCTTCATTTGACCCTACATCTGTTGAAGCACTCTCAACAATTTGTTATGACCCAAAACATTCAGCACATGCCTATAGCTTTGCAGGATTTGCTGCAAAAGAAAGATTCAAAAAGAGGCCGGAAACTGAGCGCACAGAAACCAAATGGGCAGAAGAGGCGATTAGTTGTTATCAGAAATTTTTAGCTTACTATAAACCAATTTATTGTATTGAAGGCGAGAACAAATCCAGACCAGAGGGACTGATTCACAAGATAAATAGTGATATCTCTTATTTAAAGAGGCAAATAGATTATATTTCGAAACAATTAGCTGCTCACAACAGAGATGTTGGACACAGTCCAACCACTGTGTAATAAACTTGTGAAGTGCGCACTCCAAAAAGAAAGTTTGGTGTTGCATTTTTAAAGCCTGACACTCATTTTTATAAACTTTTTAGTTTTAAACTTTTTAGTTTATAAAAAAGATGGCAAGATTGCATATAATAAAACATCTAAATCTTCAATAAACGTATTTGTTTAGTTCTTGGCATGTCCAACACGTTCACAAAGATAAAATAGTAAGTCGTTAGTCGTAGGTCGTTTGTCGTCAGCTGTTTTTTACGTTTTTCCGTTTACGACTAACGACAAACGACTTACGACAAACAGTTTAATTAGTGAGACGGTGGACTGCGTCCCACAAACGAGTAGAAAGCAGAAAAAAAGATGAAAAAAAGAAATCAGCTAAACAAATACCAATAAAAGATTTATCTAAACCTAAATGAGCTGTCACAAAGTCAATAAATTTCAAAAATCCAAAAACTTTATATATCTCTTAACTTAGGGTTTATATAATATAATAATTAATATAATACATTAAATTATAAATAGGTCATCATAATGTTCAAAAAGAGGAGTGCACAGGCTACACTATATATTATAGTAGGTTTGGTTCTTCTAATTATAATTCTCGGTGTTAGCTATTACTCAGGTATTCTCACAAAAACAGGAATAATTGGCGAAAAGCCGTCTGAGCCTGTAACTGCCTTCACAGAACAATGTGTTAAAAAGATTTCTGAGCAGGGCATCACAACTTTAGGCCAGCAGGGCGGTTATATTTATCTCGACAAGTTCCCGTTAGGTATAGAAGATGTTGCACCGTTTAATTCTCCTCTGTTAAAAGTTTCTGATTATCAAAAAATACCTTATTGGTTTTATCAAAAAGAAGCTGGTTTGGACAGAACAGAGATGCCAAAACTGGAAAAAGCATCTTATATGGATAACTCTATTCAGGATCAGTTAGAAAGATACATCTCTGAAAATCTTCCATTATGCTTAAACAATTACAATGCATTCAAAGAACAAGGTACAATTGTTGAGCCCGCTGAATCATCTGGACAGATTACAACAAAAGGACAAATCACAACAAACGTAGTTTTCACTGACGAGGATGTTGTAATTAATGTAAACTATCCTATCCTTCTCAAGAAAGGCGAGGAATCCAAAAAACTGGAAAATTTCAATGCAAATATCAAAGCAAGAGTGAAAAAAACTTATGAGTTTGCAAAAGAGATTGCAGCATATGAGCAGACCACAACATTCCTTGAGCAGAATACAATGAACTTAGTCACAATCTACAGCAGGGTTGACAAAAATTATCTCCCTCCAATCTTTGGTGGTATGGAAATCCGAGACTGCGGAGATATGGTTTACTGGATGGAAGACGATGTAAACTCAATGTTTAAACAGGTTCTAAATTTAAATCTGCCTTTCTTAAAACTGCAAAACAGCGACTTTGAAAAGATTATTGTTGACGATAAACAGCAGAAAGACAAAGAAAAACAGGCAACATCACAGGGAATATTCGATATGATGACGAAATCAACCAGCGGGAAGGCTGGTGAGAAAAATAAATATTCAGATGTAAGTGTTTTGTTTGAATACAAGCCAAATTTCCCGCTTTCTCTCTCAGTTGGCCAAAAAGGTATGATAAGACCTCCGACACAGGTTGACTTTAATTATCTTTTCGGCAGGAAATGCGTTTTTGTCTACAAATTTCCATACTCTTTCAAATATCCTGTATTGGTTACTCTTGTCGACAAGAAATCGTCCATCAGCCAGCAGCCATTCATGTTTCAATTTCCGCTGCAGGTTGTAACAAAAGCAAATTTCCCAAGAATAGCAATCAAAGATGCGCTTAACCTAGCTTCGCCTGAGAAAGAAACTTATCTGTGCTCTGTTGCGCAGAGAACAAGCGGAGAAAGCACTGTAACTGTTCTTGACAAAGAAACAACAACTCCATTAAGCGATGCAATGATATATTATCAATGCGGTCCTTCTTTTGTCGAGGAGTTTGATGAAAATGGTATTTTAACAAACAGCACGCCATTCAGCGAAAAATGTTTCATCGGTAAAACTGACAATACAGGCAAGTTAACCTCAAAATTCCCTCCGTGCTGGGGCGGTGCAATGATCTCTGTCGAGAAGCCGCATTACGGCGAAGATTCTGTTCTTTTGGGTGATGTAAGCCCGTCAGAGAAATTTACAACAGCAATAGAATTATCACCTTTGACAAAATTAAAATTAAACCTTAAAAAATATTATGTTATCCCGCCTGTTGATGAATCAGACATTTCAGCTGCGAAATCAGCAGGAACACCATTGAAGCAGGGCGTTGTAATAAAAGACGGACAGGTTGTTGCCTGCAATCTTTATACACTGCCAAGTGATTTAGAGAAGAATGAAGAAGCAGTTGTCACATTAAGAAAGATTGATCCAACCTTCTCATCAAGCAATCCATACACGATATCATTATATAAAGCAGACGAGACAGATAAAGCGCAGGAGATTGAGATTACATCAGGCACTTACCAAGTTGATATTATGCTAATCAAAAATCAGAAATGGAAAGGTGAATTAGACATCAAGAAAGGTCAAGAATCAATACACATTCCTGGAACCCTTATTCCATACAAAGCCTCAAAAGACATTTACTATCCTGATGATACCCAAGAGGTTGAATCACTTATATCTGGCGGTTCACAATTCACAACAATTATCAGTGAGGAATCATTAAAAGGCGCAAAAGAGATGATATTGTTTGTGTTCGATGAAGGCAAGCCCGCAAAAATAAAAGATTATTTTGGGGCAATGGGCCACAGAGAAGCATGCTCATTAATAAATTATAATAAAGTACAGCCGGTGTTTGAAAAGTAAGAAAAATAAACACATGTAAGGAAGTAAGTAAACGTAACTTTTAGAATTTTAGATGTCGCGAATAAAGAGTTAGAAAAGAAGTGGAAGGTAACTAAAATGAAAACCCAATCTGCAATGAAAGACAATAAAGAAACAACATATAAATTAGATAAAACCACAATAGATAAAATTACATTAAAATTTCTAGCTTGTTTTATGATTTCTTTGATGCTGACAATGCCTGTTTATATCAGCTCTGTTTATGCGCCAGACGATGAGCTTGAAGAAGGCGTTGAAGGCAAGATTATGTCTGTTTCAGCAACAGGTTCAGCAGGGTTAGAAGGCTATACCTCAACAAAAGAAGATGATTTTATTAATCTCGCTATTACATTAATCTATACAAAAGAGGCGTTTGATGAATCTTATGTGAGTGTCAAATTCAATGACGGCCCTGCAATTAATCCAGAGTCGTGCACCGCAGGAGAGACAGACAGTTATGAATGCATAATACAAACCCTGCTTTATAACAAAAATGCGGGTATTATAAATTATAAGGTAACACTTACTGATCAATTTTCCCAAATAATGGATACATTTGACGGCTCAATTATTGTTGACGGCATCAGCCCAACCCTAAGTTTGTCGCCGACAAAAAAAGCAGCTGAGCAAAAGGTTACTTTTAAGCTTGATGCTGAGGACAAGGCATGTACCGCCTCAACATGTACAAACAAATGCGCTGGATTGGCAAGTGTACAGCTATATATTAAAGAAGATGAAACTGCTAAAGAGCCTTTCCATGAGGTTACAACTTTTGATAAATGCAAATATTCAGAGACCCTTTCTAAAACATACACTGAATTAGGCATCACAGGCGGAGAAATAGACTTTTGTATAAAAGCAGTCGACAAAGTTGGGTTGGAAAAAGAATCCTGCATGAAAGAAAATCTTGATGTAACTGCGCCTGAAATACATGATGCAAGTTTTACTATAAAAAAAGGCGGTATGCCATTAACTTATATTAAAAAAGATGAAATTCCTAAAGTAGACATTTATATTAATATCACCGACGATAATCCTTTAGCGACAACTAATATTATTGGCGACTTTTCTGGTTTAAATCCGAAAAAATCAGCGTATAAATCCAAAAAAGCAGATTCTGTTGCAACATATACAGAAGGCACAGGCGAAGATTTAATCACAACCTATGAAGCGTCATGGAAAAGTATTGAGCTGAATAATCCAGAAGGTTTAAGCGCAACAGTTAAAGTAGCAGATGCAGACGGTAATTCAGCAGAATCATCTTTTACAATTACTCTAAATGTTGATGAGGTTGCACCAGCGCTTATAGCAATATATACAGAGATGAACATGCTTTACCTTAATGGTACAAGCAAGAATACAATTTACGCAGATATAAGCGAAGCTGAGTCAGGATTAAGTAAAGACACAGTTTGGTTAGACTTATCACAGATAACTGGTGATGCAAAGAAAGCACCGACAGAATGTATCGCATTGGAAGGAGGCTATACATGCAAATGGACAAACATAAATCCTTCAAAAATGAAAAGCGCTTCACCAATGCTAGACCCGCTTACTAATCTTATCTACGTCAAGAAACTTGCTAAACTGCATCCAGAATCACATGATTTAGCAGGCAATGCTTTAAGTGTAGAGGATATAACTGCAATTTCTCAAGAATTAATCTACGACGGCACTGCCCCAGAAATACTTAATATAGATGTGTCTTCAGCAAGCGCAGGCGGAAGTGCTCTGGCAGAAGAATCATTTTCAGGAGGGCTAGGCACATCACAAGCGCCATTAGAATCAGCTGCTCCTTCATCTTCACCTTCCTCTTCATCTTCTTCAGAACAGCCGCCAACAGGACAGGCAATTAAATCATCTTCAGGTGAGGCACTAACAGGACAACCAATAGGTGTACTAATTACCAATGCTGAAGACGAAGTTATAATAATAACTGCTAAAATATCTGAGCAGGGAAGTGTTGTTGATCCCTCAAAGATTCTCGCGCAGTTAACAACAAAGGAATTATGGCCAGTTCCATCACCTGCAACTAGCTGCGAGCCAAGCGAAGAAGATTATGTTTATGACTGTGTTTGGGAACTGCCGACAGTTTCAGTTGCTGGAAATTATCAGTTTGAAATTTCTGTAACAGACATGGCAGGAAACACTGTAACTGGCACAAGCCCTAAATTTAAGATTTATCAGGTTGTTGAAAAAGAAGTTGATTTCTTTAACGACGAGTTTAAAGTCGATGTTCTTGCGCAGTATGGCTCTGATTATGCATTAAACAAGAACTTTTTATTCATGTCAACACAGACATTATTTAATTTACATTTAGATATAACTAACCAAAGAAAATCAGGCGCATTAAGCTCTTTTGTCCATGAATTAACTATTACAGAATGCACTGCAAGTTTAGGCGAGGTATTTGCAGAAGGTGATCTTAAACCAGTTGCGATTGTTACTCAAACTTATCCGCCATTATTATTGCCTACACAAAGCAAGGAAGTAAAAGAATTAATGTTAGCTCTGCCTCAGTTTGAGCAGGAAAAACTTAAAGACAAAGAAACAATGGTTGTTGCATGTAAAGGTGAGCTTATTCAAAGCTCTAAAACAGGCAAAAAGGCGTTCACGCCGAATGAAGTGATTGTATTCTCAGCAGATATTCCTATGGGTAAAGACCTGTTCTCTAATCCTGGCGACAGCACATTAGATGCAGTTTTGAAATATGAAGATGCAATTGATATGCTCGATACAATGATAGATGTTCTTGATTTCTTAACTAAACTAGCGCCTTTTTGCAGAGTGATAAATTTGGTCATGCAGATATTCAATAACATGTGTATGATTTACGAAGGTATCGGCGCTGCATTTGCGCCTGCAGAGGTTGCTGCGCATGAATGCAAGCTTGGCTCAGATATTCTTCAAAAGATATGGACAGGCGGCAAAACACCAGCTCTTCCAACTGATCCGCAATGGTCAGACAAGAATGTAATCAGTTTAGGGTTTGTTTGTGATTTAACATTATGCTCTCAATGCTCACAAGCATGGAATAGTAAAATAACAAACGGAGCATTAAACTTTCCTGCTGAATGGTCGCCTGATTATATATGGTCGCAGGCAGGCATTGGCCCAAAACTAACAGATGCAGATATTGAAAAGATGAATAAGATTGGCGGCGAGAGAACATCTATTGATCCCGCAGAATATTGGGCAGGCTCATCGCAGATAAGATTTCCATTTGATCCGCAGAAGAATTTTTGGGTTGCTTTGATATGTTGGCCGCCTTGTTTGCCGACAATACAAAGAACTCTAGAAACAGTAAAAAGAATATTAGTTGCGCAGAATACCTGTTATAATAAAGCATATCTGTTGGGAGAGAATATTGAAGATTGTCCGGACTTGGCATGGAGATTGTTCTGTGTCCTTACTTTTGGACAGTTTATGCACGTACTTCCAGACTTGTTAAGGCAATATACTACAAAACTGGCTTCATCTCTTGTTTCAAGAGCATTTGAGATTGGCTGTGAAGCGCCTGTTACTAACAAAGCAGCGAGAATGCAGTGTACAGGAATAAGAATCAGAAATTTCCTCGTTGGTGTAATCAGTTTCATGGATTTAATGACGAATTTGAAGCAGTTAAACGATGAATTAGACGATATGTTTGACTGGGGCGATTCAAGTGATGATGACTCCAAAGTAGATGATGAGTTTGCAGCGCAGAAAAAAGAGTTTGGGGAATTGCCGAGTTATTGAGAGCTGCCGAGTTATTGAGATTTGATATTTTATTTGTTTCGTTCTCGGCATGTCCAACCAGTTCACTATGAAAACTAGGTGCTAGGTGCTGGGTGCTAGGTGCTAGCAGCGATAATTCATCGTAACTAGCACCCAGCACCTAGCACCTAGCACCCACTTAGCACCTATTTTTATTTTTCATAAGACGAAGACTGCGTCCCACAAACGTGTGGAGAGCGGAGAAGAAATTAAAAAACAGAAAATCAGCTAAACAAATTTATTGGTGGTGTGTCAAAGTTAGTTGGATTTTAGATTTTTATAAGGGAGACACATTATCTATAACTAACTTTGTCTACCTACCAAAAATTTACGTCACTTACTATAATTCAACCAAAATCCACCAGCGATAAACTGACTCCAGCCAAAAAATGAAAGAAACCGAAACCCGTGAATTCAAGAAATCTACCTCTGAACTAAAAGAAGCAATCATTTCTTTAGTTGCCATACTCAACAAACATGGCAAAGGTCAACTTTACTTTGGAATTGATAATTCTGGTAATTGTGTAGGAACGAACTGCACCGAAAACACCCTTCGTGAGATTAGCCAGACTATCGCTAATTCAATCGAGCCAAAAATATATCCCAAATTAGAGATGATTTCCAGAAAAGATAAGAAAATAATAAAAATTGCTTTTGTGGGAGATAACAAACCATATTATGCTTTTGGCCGCGCTTATATGCGTGTAGCAGATGAAAATCGACAGTTAAGCTCACGAGAATTAGAAAGAATGATTATTCACAAAAGCAGAAGCAACTGGGAAGAAGAACTTTCTGAGAAAAATATCAATGATATCAAAGTTAAATTATTAAAAGAATATGTCCAGAAAGCCAATGCGGTTAAAAACTGGCTTTTCCGTAGTGTTTTACCGTTCAGAAGATACCCCCCCAGATACCCCCTAAGATACCCCCCAAGTTTTAACCGAATTAGAGCTAAAGATTATTTACGAAATTAAGAAGAATCCTAAAATATCCAGAAAAGGATTAGCTGTAAAGCTAAGAATTAGTATTGATACAGTTAAAGAATATTTAGAAAAACTAAAACAAAAAAAAGCATTGAAAAGAATAGGCAAAACCAGTGCTGGACATTGGGAAATTAAATAAAACCAAAGACACAGAAAAAAAGGAAAAAGGAATTAACTATATTCCATTGTGGAAGTGGTTGATAACACACTGAACATAAAAAAGGTTTAAAGAATAAGAAACACAAAACACTGAACATAAAAAATATTTAAAGAGTAAGAAACACAAAATGCCAAAACAAAAAAATATTAATAAGCCAATTAAGCCAAACATGGCTGATATTAGCCAAAAACAGGTGATGTCTAAAAAAAGCAGACAATTGTCTAAAAATATAGACATCCTTTCTTTATATATTAATAATTATAATAAAAGATTGACTGGTAGAGAAATCGCAAGGCAGATATCTATTAACCATCAAACTGCTTTGAACAAACTAAACCAATTAGTAAATTCTAACATATTATATTACGAAAAAAGTGGAAATAGTAAATATTATTCTCTTATTCAGAACTACAAGACAAGATTATTCTTATTTTTAACAGAAACCATTTCTTCTTTTTCTGCCTTAAACAATATAGAATTATCAATTCTTATTCCAGAATTAATACCTTGTTGTGAATCAATAATCCTCTTTGGCTCATTCTCTTCAAATACTTATGATAAGAAATCTGATATAGACTTAATAATTATAGGAAAATGCGACAAAAACAAAATTAATTCAATTAAAGAAAGGCATACAAGGAGTATAAATATTGAATATATTAGTTGGAAGGGATTGGAAAGTGCTATATATAATAAAAATCCATTAGCAAAAGAGATTTTAATAAACCATAAGCTTTTCGGGAATATTGATAAGATTGTTAATATTTTTTGGGGGTATTACTTTGGTTAACAAAAAAATTAACTGGTGCTGCAATCAAAAAAGAGGGATACAACTCATTGAGCAAAAGCCTCATCTTTCAGAAGCATACATGAAAGAAGCAGATGAAACTATTGGAAACATGCTTGTTTCTAGCAAGAAATGGAAGGTAATAACTGGTTATTATGCCAGTTATAATGCATTATATTCCATTTTAATGAAAGCCGGGATAAAATCTGAAATACATGAATGCACAATAGAATTAATGGATTTAATCGAAGGTTTTTCCAAAGAAGATAAGGATTTTTTAGTAACCTTAAAATCAGATAGGATTCAAGTTCAATATTATCTAAAAGAGATTGAATTGAAAGATGAAATAACTGTTAAATCTTTTTTATTGAAGTGTAAATCTATACTAAATGAGTTAAACCAACAAAAAATAGAAAAATTAAGAAAAATGATTAGTGACGCACAAAATGCCTAAACGCAAATTCCGCAAAGCACTGATATTCATAACATTGCTTATGATAGTTACATCTCTAGTAATATTTCAAAGTCCAGAATACAAAAAGAATTATAATAATCTGAATAATGGCGGTTATGATAATTTGGGTGGGGATTTGGTAGGGATGGCGGGAGAAGGTGAAGATGCTGAAAGTATTGAAGTTAAGTCTTTAGGAGTAAAGCAAGAAAAACCTGTTCCTCTTCAAGTGTTTACACCCAAACAAGGAAAAAAACCAGTTAATACATATTATAAAACAGCCACAGGCAAGGAGGTTTTTAACTGTGGTGCCTCCTTTTGTTTAAAAATAGGAACCAGTTATCTGCTAATCCCTTCAACTGTTGATGTGCCAGTCCGATACTATGGAAGTAGTTCACAATTTGCATATGCGTTTATTAGTGGTAAAGATAGTTATCCCTATTCCAAAGAACCATATACTACAGGAACTGAATCTGCTCAAATCCATTTTACGGAATCTCATAAATCAAAAGTGGATATCGCAGTAACTTATAAAGGAAAAGGTGTTTCTTTACTCTTTGCAAGCACAGGAGGAGAAGATAATCCTTTTCAATTAGTTTCAGTTGCTCCAACTAGTTATAATAGTGGTGGAAAGAAGTTATATTCATCCATAGATACAGATGGGAGTACGAGATTGTTTACGCTCGAAGGAAATGAGAAACTCACTCCTTTAACAACTACAGAAAAACTTAAAAGTCCATCAGGAGAAATAGTTTTTATTTCTAATGGTGTCGTAGAAAAAGAATTAGTTCCAACAAAAGTTATAGGAATTTATATGATTGCAGAAGGTAATGATTTGAAAAGAGATGAAGAAGGGAAACCTGTACTTATGGATTCTACAGGAGCTCAATTAAGTAAGGGTTATTCACAAATTTTAGAGGAATCTCATGAGCAATCATTACTTCCTGAGGAGATTAAGACTAAGTTTGGTTTTCAATCAGAACAAACACCGCCTGTGACAGCAGCTATGGGTTTGGAATATATTGTTGAGTCCAAACCGCTAAATCTAAAGACACATCCACTACCCCAAGTTAGTCAAGAACAACCAGCAGCAACAGACTATAAAACACCCACAGGTAAACAAATTTATACATTTAATGGTAAACAAGGAGTTATCATAGGTAATGAGTTTATAGAAATGCCGTCAAATGCTGCTGTTCTTGTGAGAGATAATGCTGGGAATAATTTTATTGTTTTTGGAGATAAAATAAATAAAGCAGATGATACTAAAAAAGGTTTGTTTGACCAGAAATATCAATATGCGCAAGAGCAAGGTGTTGAAGTTGCATTGTCTGAACAAACACAACCTTACTATGCCACATATGGACAAGCAGGATCAGGGGAGATGCATTTATTTCAAGCAATACCAACAGGTGTAAAGACAAATGAAGGAAAACCAATAATAATGATGAGTAAAACTGGAGTTCAAAGTTATGGTGTTCTAACAAAAGGTGATTTTGTTCCGTTAGAAAAAGGTACAAAGTTTAGTGCAGGTAATTCTTTAGTAGTAATCGGGAAAGAAGGCACAGGTATTAAATATGTGAAAGTTAAAGGAGCTGAGAAATATAGTGAAGGTTATACTGTTTACGAAGATGTTAATGGAAATTTCTTTGCAGTTCATACTGATTTGAATTCATATAAGATAAATGAAGGGAAAATAACTTACTCAGATAGTTCTACTGCCTTTGTTAAAAATGGCAAAATAGATTACAAACTAGTTCCGAGTGCAAACGCAGTGGGTTTTTACACAAAAACAACGTATGACCAAACAGGAAATGAAGTTCAAGGATTAGTAGCTGATTTGTTTGATGCAGAAGGAGAACCAATAAAAAATAAGGTGGTCTTTTTTCTTTCAAAAAATCCAGCATTGCCAGAAACTTATTTAGCTTATGATCATGAAGGAAAAGCTCATGTTGTATCATATGCAGGTGGTGCAATGGTAGATGAACAAAAGGTTTATTGGGATGATAACAGACGTGTTTTTGTTAAGTTAGATGGAAGTATTGTTACAAATCAACAAGTAACTTATAAAGGAAAAGATGGAAAGGAATACAAAGAACAACTAGATTCAAGTGGTGTACTACCTCCAGCTCAACAAGCGCAACCATCTGCACTGTCTATACCTGAAAACCCTTTAATCAAAGCTCAAGTAGCACTTTCAGAAGTAACAGTTAAGCTTGATGCAAATAGCGAAATAGTTCTTGAAGCATTGAAACAATTAGGTATTAGTGTTACTGATGGTCAAGAAGAAGAAGCTGTTAAAGAAATACAAAACGTATGGATAAAACTTTACTGTAGCGATGGTAATTGTCCAGGTACCTGTATAGGCTCAATGAAAACAGGAATTTGTATACCTGATGGTAAACCAGGGGATAAAACAAAAGCATTTATGGGAAAGCAACTTTTATCTAAAGTTATAGCAGAATCACAGCCACCACCTCAACAAGGCATAACTGCATCAATTGTAACTGGGACAGGAGGCGCACAAGTCTGGCAATATTCCTTTACAGATTCTAAAGGTCAAACTCAGGTTATTCCTCAAAGTGTTTATCAGCAAAAACTACAAAATATGGCGGATACAAAGACAGGCGGAAAATTATCGCAACCACAATTAACCTTGCTTTATGAAGTAATGAGCAAGGAACATCCAGATAAAATGAACATTGAGCAGATGTCATGTGACACTTCTTCTTGTTATGTTGGTGAAGATGTTTATAAAATTGAAAAAGGAGCAGAAGGAAAACAAACAGTAAAAATTTATAGGGGGGTTTCAGCAGATGGTATAAGTGATGCCCAAGATGAGATTGATGATGGGGATTATGATGGTGTGACTGATTATGAAACACAAGTAGGACAAGTAGCTGTTATTTCTTTCACAGACGCTGAAACTGGCGCAACTACAACTTATAACCCCACAACAGGAGAAAGGGAGATTACTTACATAAAAAAACCAGATGACTCACAACTACTATTACCAACATATACTTTTTCGTATAATCATCAAACAAATAACTGGGAAGGAAAAATTGTTGGAGACCAATTGGTTGTGATTGATAATAATGGCAATATTAAATCTCTTGATGGAATAAGTTGTACTCAAACAGATTGTGATTTTGTAGAAAATAATCTACCCGCAATATTTAATGAGATTAAAGCAAAGAGGGATTCAACCTTAGCTGAACAAGCAGGTGGGATTGGTTATGATGATAAGAAAAAACAATTTAGCGAAGGCCAAGCACCACCAGAACCACAAGGAACATTTATCAAAATCACCACAGACAAAGATGGTGTTGAACATTATCTTCTTCAACAAGATGGAACTCAAGTTGAGATAAATCCTTTTGTTTATAGAAATCAATTAATAACAGCAGGATTAGATGAGCAACAAACAGCAATGTTATATGCGCAAATGTTAAAAGACCATCCTCAAGATGCAGTAAATCCTGATTATATTAAATGTAATTCTAATTGGTGTTACATAGATAAAGATGGGATAAAAGAAGATGTTTATATTTTTAGTAAACAGGATGACAAGTCAGTATTAACGGTTTATAAAAATGGTTATGGCGAATTTGATGATTTTGACGTAAATTCTTTTGATAGCATTATATCTTACACTATTGGAGACAGTAATGAGATAACAAAAGTTACTCAGTGGGTTGGTACAGGTGAAGAGCAGGTTGTAACAACTTATGATCCATCTAGTAAAGAGCAAACAGTTTTGTTTGGTGATGCAGAATTTAATGTAATCCCATCAGGTGTGTGGTCAGGAACAATTAATGGTCAAACAGTTCAATTTTCAAGCGAGGGTAAGTTATTAAGTGTAAGTGGAAATGATTGTATTGTAAATAAAGATGCTTGTTCTGCAGCAGAAGATCAACTAAAACCATTATTAAACCAAATACAAGGTCAAATGAAAGATACAATCGCAGCAGCTGGACAATTTGTTCAACCTCAGGAAGTGGAATTAATTCCTCCACCTTCATCTCAACCCCCTCAACCTGAACCACCACAATTAGAACAATCGCAACAAGCAGCGCTTAAAGCACAAAAAAAGAAAGAAGAGCAAGTTCAAGCAGGTGATTCAGGCACATCAACAATAACTTATGGTGGTAACAGTCCAGCAATCGTCGAGGGAACAACAGTTAAAATGACACAAAAAGATGATGGAACGTGGAAATTAGAAGAAAAATCAGGAAAA
>Ga0209343_10000551_pt1 | contig 52348 bp, 47 predicted proteins | sample RifCSPlowO2_02_FD_184026 | JGI IMG/M metagenome (GOLD analysis project Ga0209343, IMG submission 184026) | Groundwater microbial communities from Rifle, Colorado - Rifle CSP2_plank lowO2_0.2 (SPAdes) (version 2) | ecosystem: Environmental > Aquatic > Deep subsurface > Groundwater | place...
AAATAAGGTTGACGAGCCTTGACCCCGGCACTGGCTCCACAGTTAGGGCTGCTTGGTTCCCCACCTGACCCGGTTGGCCGCTTTACCATGCGGGAAGGCCCGTCAGCTTCTATTGTAAGGGCGCTGGCGCCAACTTAAAGACCCTGGGGCCAGAAAATCTCATACGGGCCGCACCTTAGAATCCACGCATGTCCTATCTCGTGCTCGCCCGCAAGTACCGCCCCCGCAACTTCACCGAAATGGTGGGGCAGGACCATGTCGTGCAGGCCTTGAGCAATGCACTGACCACGCAGCGCTTGCACCATGCCTACCTTTTTACGGGTACGCGGGGCGTGGGCAAGACCACGGTTTCGCGCATTCTGGCCAAATCTCTCAATTGCCAGGGGGTCGATGGCTTGGGCGGCATCACCGCCACGCCGTGTGGTGTCTGTCAGGCCTGCACCGACATTGATTCCGGTCGTTTTGTCGATTACACCGAGCTGGACGCGGCCTCCAACCGGGGTGTGGACGAGGTGCAAGCGCTGCTGGAGCAAGCGGTCTACAAGCCGGTGCAGGGGCGCTTCAAGGTCTTCATGATCGACGAGGTGCACATGCTCACCAACACGGCGTTTAACGCCATGTTGAAGACGCTGGAAGAGCCACCCGAGTATTTGAAATTTGTGCTGGCCACCACCGACCCGCAGAAAGTGCCGGTCACGGTGCTCTCGCGCTGCCTGCAATTCAACCTGCGCCCGATGGCGCCCGAGACCATCCGTGAACATTTGACCAAAGTGCTGGAAGTGGAGCAGGTCAGCTCCGAGGTGCAGGCCCTGCGCCTGCTGGCCCGCGCCGCGCGCGGCTCCATGCGTGACGCCCTCAGCCTGACCGACCAGGCCATTGCCTTTGGCTCGGGCCAATTGCAAGAGGCTTTGGTGCGCCAGATGTTGGGCAGTGTGGACCGATCCTATGTGTTTCGTTTGATTGAGGCGCTGGCACTGGGCGATGGCAAAACCGTGGTCGAAACCGCCGAGGCGCTGCGTCTGAACGGACTGAGTGCTGCTTCGACCCTGGAGGAGATGTCCACCGTGCTGCAGCGCATGGCAGTGGTGCAGGCCTTGGCGCAGGCTGGAGGCACCAGCACCGCCAGTGTGACCAATGACGACAGTGACCCGGAGGCGGCGGACACCGCCCGTCTGGCGGCCCTGATGCCTGCGGACGAAACCCAATTGCTTTACAGCATCTGCCTGCATGGGCGGGGAGACTTGGGACTGGCCCCGGACGAATACGCCGCCTTGACCATGGTGCTGCTGCGTTTGCTGGCGTTCAAGCCCAAAGGGGTGGTGGCCAGCACCGTGCCGGACAAGGCGTACGCGCCACCGGCTGAAAAAAAAACTCTGATTAGTTCGACCCTGACGTTGGCGGCTGCGGCTGCGGCTCCAGCGCCAGTTTCTTCTGCCGCGAAGCCTGCAGTGCTCCAGCCGTGGGAAGATGCGCCTGTAGCGTCGATAACTCCCCCCGTGGTTGCCGCTGGAACGATGGTGTCGACTGTGGCACCACGGCCCGCGCTGGCCCCACGCATGGCGTCAGATGTTCCGCCAGGCCAGGTGCTGCCGGTACGCAGCGGCACCGGCCCAGCCGAATCCGCACCCAATTGTGAACAAAATACGGCTCCAGCCCGCATGGAATATGCGCAAGCAGCTACTGAAATTGTAGCAATTCCGGTGCACACGCAGATGGAGAGCCGCGCTGATGCGGTGGCTGGTGCTGCCGCGCCGGTGCTGCTTCCTACCGAAGAAGGCGATTTCTGGCATGCCACGGTGCAGCAGCTCATCCAAAACGAAGCGATTACCGCCATGGTGCGCGAACTGGCCTTGCAGTCGCAGCTGGTGGCGCGTGACACCGACCAATGGATTTTGCGTTTGGAGCGCGAATCGCTGAATCAGCCAGCTACCCGGGACCGTTTGACCAATGCTTTGCAGGCGGCTGGTTTTGCTGTCAAACTGGCGGTGGAAATTGGCCGCGTGGTCGACAGTCCGGGGCGGCGCAACGCGGCTGCCGCTGCACAACGGCAGCTGGGCGCCGAGAAGATTATTTTTGATGACCCCTTCGTGCAGTCGATGATGCGGGACTTTGGCGCGAAAATCGTCCCAGGCTCGATCAAACCCCTGTAGTGGGGGAGCAGCGTGCGGCACATTTCATTTTTACACTTTTAAAGGAATTTTCCATGTTCAACAAAGGACAACTCGCAGGCCTGATGAAGCAAGCCCAGGCGATGCAGGACAACATGAAGAAGGCCCAGGACGAGCTGGGCAATATTGAGGTCAGCGGCGAGTCCGGTGCGGGCTTGGTCAAGGTCACCATGACCTGCAAGCACGATGTCAAGCGTGTGACCATCGACCCCAGCCTGCTGGCCGAAGACAAGGACATGCTGGAAGACCTGGTGGCTGCGGCTTTCAACGCCGCTGTGCGCAAGGCCGAGGACACCTCCAGCGAGAAAATGGGCAAGATCACGGCGGGCATGCCCGGCCTGCCCGGTGGAATGAAGTTTCCTTTCTAAGGCTTATGCCGCGCCACCATGTCCGATGCCCATTCCCTTGACACCTTGATCCAGGCGCTGCGGCGCTTGCCTGGCGTAGGTGTCAAGTCGGCCCAGCGCATGGCTTTTCATTTGCTGCAAAACGACCGCACTGGCGCACAGACGTTGGCGCGCGCTTTGCACGATGCGGTGGACCATGTGCACCACTGCGAGCGCTGCCACACGTTCACCGAGGCACAGGTCTGTGCCACTTGTCTTGACCCCAAACGGGACCCCACCACACTGTGCGTCGTAGAGACACCCGCGGACCAGTCGGCTCTGGAGCGCACCAAGGCGTACAAAGGTTTGTACTTTGTGCTGATGGGCAAGCTCAGTCCGCTGGACGGTGTCGGACCGCACGAGCTGGGACTTAAAAAATTGTTTGAGCGGGCTTGCGACGGTGTGGTGCAAGAGGTCATTTTGGCCACCAATTTCACTGCAGAAGGCGAGGCTACGGCCCACATCATCAGTGAAGGCCTCAATGCCCGCGGCGTGAAGCCAACCCGTCTGGCACGGGGGGTGCCGGTGGGCAGTGAACTGGAATACGTTGACTTGGGAACCATCGCCCATGCGTTGGTGGACCGCCGTTGAATTCAACGGTTGGCTAAGCGGACTGGTTTTTTCTTGGCATTTTTTGAGGCGACTGCGCGGCCTTTGCTCTTTGGTTTGGCAGACGCTGATCTCGTTTTTGAACGGGCTTTTGGTTGCAGAAATACGATCACCTGCTGACCGCGCTTGAAGCTTGCGGATGCGCCCACCTTGTTCCATTGCGCCACCTTGTCTGGAGAAACACCGAATTTGCGCGCAATACTGGCGACATTTGCTCCCTGGCCGGCACGCACCACGGTGCGCTTGAGCACCACTTCCGGGGTCAATAATATTTGACCGTTGTCAGCAACTTTGGAGGTGATATCCTGCTCCATTCGGGCTGAACGGGGCACCAAAAGAGTCGAACCCGCCCGGATGACCATCTTGGGGGGAATGTGGTTGACACTGCGCAGTTCCGCCTCACTCATGCCAACGCGTTTGGCCGCTTCTGCGGGGCGCATGGTGGAGGGGGCGATCCACACGGTCCAACTGGCCAAGCGGCCGCCACTGTAGCCTTCCAGATTGTTTTGGTAGATTTCGGCGTTGTCCCAGGGCAGCAGTATTTGTGGTGTGCCTGCAGCCATGATGACAGGGCGGTTGATGGACGGGTTCAGCGCCTTGAAGTCTTCCAGGGGAACTTCGGCCAGTTTGGCCGCCAGTGCCAGGTCGATATCGCGGCGGATGGTGACGGACTGGAAGTAGGGGTGGTTTTCAATCAGTGGGAGCTTGGAGTTGAAAGCGGTGGGGCTGGAGACAATGTTTTTTACGGCCTGTAGCTTGGGCACATAAAACCGTGTTTCCATGGGCATGTTCAGGTCCACATACCCGGTGGGTTGGCCTGCGCGCTGGTTTTTGGCGACGGCGCGGCCCACGCTGCCTTCGCCCCAGTTGTAGGCGGCCAAAGCCAGATGCCAGTCGCCAAACATGCCGTACAGTTTTTGCAGGTAGTCCAGTGCGGCACGGGTAGACGCCAGCACGTCGCGCCGGTCATCCCGAAAGGCGTTTTGTTTGAGCTCGAAGTATTTACCGGTTGCGGGCATGAATTGCCACATCCCCGCCGCCTTGGCGCTGGAAACGGCCTGGGGGTTGAATGCACTCTCAATGAACGGCAGCAAGGCCAGTTCGGTGGGCATGTTGCGCAGCTCCAGCTCTTCCACGACATGGAACAGGTACTTTTTGGAACGCTCCGTCATCCGAAAGATGTAGTCGGGTCGGGAGGCGTACCACTGTTCGCGGTCATGTACCAGATCGCTGTCCAGATCGGGCATGCCATAGCCCCGGCGTATGCGCTCCCACAAATCAGCGGGCGGCGCCAACGCCACCACCGTGCGCGAAGCAGTTTGCTGTGCGCTGATGGGTGTCAGTGGCAGGGTGTTGTCGGTATTTGTGTTTGCACTGGGGCTTGCCGCAGGCACATTGCGGCGCATTTCACGGCTTGTCAGCAAAGCAAGACCGTCACCGGGGGCGGACGCCGCCACGGCTGTGCCTGTGTGTTCTGCCGGAGGCGTTTCGCCACTGGGGACGCCGATCATGGTGGTGCTGGCGCACCCGGTGAGCCATGCGGTCAACGCCAGGCAGCTTATTTTTAAAAAATTCATCGGTAGTGGTTTTTCCATTGGCGCAGCGTGGCGAATACCCCCGCTTGGGATGTACCGTTGGCATCAAAAGTGTGTACGGATGCCATGACGGAGGGATGGTGGCTGCGTAAAAACGGGTTTATCTGGTTCTCAAGTGCGATGGTGCTTGGCAGGGTGGCTTGTCCCTTGGCGCGCAGATCGAGACAGTGTGCATAGTAGGCTGCCAATTGTGGATTATCGGGATCGACTTCCAGCGCAAATTTCAGGTTGCCCAAGGTGTATTCGTGGGCGCAGCATACACGGGTGGGGCCAGGCAAAGCGGACAATCGCTCCAGAGACGCCAGCATTTGTGCCGGCGTTCCTTCAAAAAGGCGGCCACAGCCCCCGCTGAACAAGGTATCTCCGCAAAATAACACGGGGCCGTCGGCCAGCGCGGCCACAGAGTTGCAAAAATAGGCAATATGACCTGCCGTGTGCCCAGGCACGTCCATGACCCGAAGCTCTAACCCCAGGACGGATACCACATCGCCGTCAACGAGTCGCCTCAGGGGCTCGGGCATGGGTTCGTGGGCAGGACCAAACACTGGAGCGCCCGTGGCCTGGCGCAAATACTCCACCCCCCCGGTGTGGTCGGCATGGTGGTGCGTGACTAAAATAGCTTTCAGTTGCACCCCCTCGTGCTGCAAGGCCTTCAAGACGGGCTGTGCATCGCCTGGGTCCACCACGATAGCCTCATACCCGTCGTGCAGCATCCAGATGTAGTTGTCGTCAAAGGCGGGCAGCGGTATTAACTTCATGAGCGATCAAATTATAGGTTTGCACGACTGGCTTGAGACACCTGCGGGACGTTACCTGCTGGATTGGGAGCGCTCCTACGTGGATGAAGCCGTGGCCGACATCTTTGGTTACCATGCATTGCAGCTTGGCGTACCAGAACTGGAAGGTTTGCGGGCCAATCGGATGCCGCACCAGTGGCTGGCCCTGGAGGACGTTCAAAATCATGGTGGGCGCGTCATGGGCGCGGGAGCTGCGCTCCTGTGCGACTTCTCTGCCTTGCCTTTTTCCGCCAACAGCATGGATTTGGTGGTGTTGCCCCATACTTTGGAATTGAGTGCCAACCCCCACGCGACACTACGGGAAGTGGAGCGTGTATTGGTGCCTGAGGGGCGGGTGGTGATTTGCGGACTGAACCCCATCAGTTTGTGGGGGCTTCGCCAGCAGCGCGGGCATTTGTACCGAAGGTTTGGACGCGGAAACCTGTTTTTGCCCAACTGTGGTGAGTTCATTGCTTACTGGCGATTGCAAGACTGGCTGCGCTTGCTGGGTTTTGAAGTGGAGTTGGGCCAATTTGGCTGTTATCGCCCGGCCGTGACGTCCGACAAGTGGTTGCAGCGTTTTGAGTGGATGGACCGTGTCGGTCCGCGCTGGTGGCCCATACTGGGCGCTGCCTATTTTTTAGTGGCGGTCAAGCGGGTGCGCGGCATTCGACTTTTGGGGCCGGCCTGGAAGACTGTGCCGGTTCGCGCCGGCAAGGTGGTGTCCGTTGCGAGCCGAACCCGTGATTTTTAATGGATGGAGAGAAACAATTGAATCAGGTTGTGATTTATACCGATGGCGCCTGCAAGGGCAACCCTGGCCCCGGAGGCTGGGGCGTTCTTTTGCGTTCACCCGATGGCTCTGAAAAGGAGCTGTTCGGAGGGGAAAAGGGGACGACCAACAACCGCATGGAGATGATGGCCGTCATTCAGGCCTTGACCGCTCTCAAACGGCCCTGCACGGTGACGCTGCATCTGGACAGTCAGTACGTGCTTAAGGGTATTACCGAGTGGCTTCCCGGCTGGAAAGCCAAGGGCTGGAAAACGGCTGCCAAACAACCCGTTAAGAACGTAGATCTCTGGCAGCAACTCGACCAGTTGGTGGCCCAGGGTGGGCACAAAATTGACTGGCGATGGGTCAAGGGGCACAACGGCGACCCTGGCAATGAGCGTGCCGATGCACTGGCAAACCGTGGTGTGGAGCAGATCGCCCGATAGACATCGGCCCTTATTGCGCTGGATGCCAATTAGATTGCACCGTCGAACATCAGCACATTGACCTCATCACCTTTGCCAATATCGCCTTGGTCATGCGCCAGCACCAGCAGGCCATTGGCCTGCACCATGGAGCTCAGCACGCCCGACCCTTGTTGACCGGTCAGTTGTGCGAACAGTGACCCGTCTGGCGCGGTGGTGACGATGGCGCGTTGGTATTCGGTGCGGCCCGGCTTTTTGCGGATGGCCGCCACGCTGCGGGCTCGGAGCAAGGGTGTGGGGCGGGGTGTGCATCCCATCATCTGCAAAAGGGCCGGACGAACAAAGGCCAAAAAGGTCACCATCACCGCCACCGGGTTACCAGGCAATCCAAACAACACTGTCTTGCCGATGTGCCCCACGGCCATCGGGCGTCCCGGGCGCATGGCGATTTTCCAAAATACCACGCCCGCATCACCATCGGCCAGCTTGCGCATGGTGGCTTTGGTGTGGTCGGCTTCGCCCACGCTGACTCCTCCACTGGTGATAATGGCGTCAGCCTGACTGGCCGCGGTACGAAAGGCGGTTTCGAGAGCGACGGGGTCGTCTTGAACCACCCCCATGTCGATGACATCAATGCCCAGGCGGGTTAACAGTCCGTAAATGGTGTAGCGGTTGCTGTCGTACACCGCACCTTCGCGGGGTGGCTCACCCAGGCTCAGGATTTCGTCCCCGGTGGAAAAATAGGCGACCCGAAGGCGGCGCAGTACCCGAACCTGGGGCACGCCCAGGCTGGCCAACAGCCCAAGTGCGGCGGGCGTGATGCGGGCGCCCGCCTGCAGGGCCGGTTGGCCAAGGCCGATATCCTCCCCTTTGCGTCTACGGTTGTCGCCAACCCGTACCGTGTCGGCTGCAATGGTGATGGTTTCACCGTTGCACGCCACCATTTCCTGGGGCACCACCGTGTCCAGCCCCGCAGGCATCACCGCGCCGGTCATGATTTTGACGCACTGCAAGTCACCCACTGTTCCCACCCACGCCTTGCCTGCCAGCGCCGTGCCCACTACCTTGAGTTCCAGAGGCGTGTGGGCGGTGAGCTGTGCGCCGACAAAAGCATAGCCATCCATGGCCGAGTTGTCATGGGCCGGTACATCGACGGGAGAAATCACATCCTCGGCCACCACGCAGCCCAGCGCATCCATGAGGTGCACCGAACGGGTTTCGGCAATTGGCTGGACCAGATGCGTCAAAAATCGGGTTGCAGCATCAGCGCGTAACGCATGGGGGTCGTAGCCCTGCAATTGCGCTGCGATCTCATCAAGGGTATTCATATCTGTTCAAGCTGGTGTAACTGGGCCAGCGTGTTGGCATTGGAGAAATCACGCGGATGGTCCTGTGCTGCGTCAAATGGCACTTCGACTAGAGAGTGCAGTGCAGTCCATGCCGCGATTTTTCTGCCGCCCGACGCCAGGTAATCCACCAAACTCGCTTGCAATGCGGTTCGCATCAGGCAAAACACCGGTTGGGCCCGCAGGGTGGTTACGCCATCACGGTCTGCCTCGGGTATGGCCGCCAAAGCGATATCAGCGCCCGAGGCAGAAAGTCCCAAGGCCAGGCGTTCCAATAAATGCAGTGGAAATAGCGGCGAGTCACAGGGAACCGTCAGCAGGTACTCAAAGGGCGTGTTCTGTTGCTGGCTGTGCCGCAAGGCGGTCTGAAAACCCGCCAAAGGCCCGGCAAAGTCCTCCATGGTGTCCGGCCATACCGGTTGGCCCCATGCCGCATAGGCTGGCAAGTTGCGGTTGGCATTGATGGCAATCAGGCCCGGAGCCCCCCCCGTTTGGGCTTGGAGGCGTTGCACTGCGTGCCAAGCCAATGTATGGCCTTTGAAATCTTGCAAGCCCTTATCGACTCCGCCCATGCGGGTGCCGCGGCCACCCGCTAAAACGGTTGCACAAATGGTTTTGGGATGGATTGAATGCTGCACCGTTATCACCCACCGATGTAACTCATTTCAACCCGGCGCCCGCCAGTACTGGCGTCAGCAGGCAAGGCACTGCGCAATTCGGAATAGCGGTCGGTTCGGCCGCTCCAGATATGACCGATGGCGGATGCAAGGTCTTCTTGCGGCGCACCGCTGCGGATCAGGGTGCGCAGGTCATAACCTCTGTCTGCAAATAGGCATAAATAAAGCTGCCCCTCGGTGGACAGCCGGGCACGATTGCAGTCCTTGCAAAAGGCTTGCGTCACACTGCTGATAACGCCGATTTCACCGGCCTGGGTGTCATGTTCTCCGGCCGCATTGGCATAGCCCCAGCGTTGTGCGGTTTCGCCTGGGCTTGCTGCCTCCAGCGCCACCAGCGGTAATTCGGTTTGGATCAGGCGAATGACCTCGGCGGACTGCAGCACGTCGTGCATGCGCCAGCCGTTGGTGGCTCCCACATCCATGTACTCGATGAACCGCAGCACAATGCCACTGCCTATGAAATGGCGCGCCATGGGAATAATCTCGTGGTCGTTGGTTCCACGTTTGACGACCATGTTCACTTTGATGGGGCCCAATCCTGCATCCTGGGCTGCCTGTATACCTTTCAGCACATCGGCCACTGGAAAGTCGACATCGTTCATGCTCCGGAAAACGGCGTCATCCAGGCCGTCCAGACTGACGGTCACCCGGTGCAGTCCCGCTGCTTTGAGCGCCTTGGCCTTGCGTGCCAGCAGCGATCCATTGGTGGTGAGCGTTAAATCCAGAGGCGTTCCGTCTACGGTGCGCAACGCTGCAAGCTGCTCAATCAGTCGTTCAATGTTTTTACGCAGCAGGGGCTCCCCCCCGGTCAGCCGGATCTTTTGCACACCGTGCGCTACAAACTGCTGGGCGATTCGCGTGATTTCTTCAAAAGAAAGCAAGGAGGCGTGGGGGAGGTAGGGGTAATCCTTGTCAAAAGTCTCCTTGGGCATACAGTAGTTGCAACGGAAGTTGCAGCGATCCGTCACGCTGATGCGTAAATCGCGAAGGTTGCGGCCCAAGGTGTCCGCCAATTGCCCCGTTGCCAGGAGACGGCTGCCTCCCGCAAATGCAACTGCGGGCGCAGGCATGGCGCCAGGCCGCAGGTCTTTCAGAGGCACGATGCGAGGAGTGGAGCGTTCGGACATAAGCGCTATTGTCTACCGCCTGTGGCGATTTGGTGACGGCATGCCGTGCAAAAATACGGGTGCGATGCCAAGAATAATAATTTCGGTGGAAAAAAATATGTACAAAAAATTTTCCTTTCTCTTTTTGCTCTTTGGCGCGCGCGTGACGGTGAATGAACCTGTTGTGCGATCACTTGGATTGAAGCTGGACGGAGCCGCATTGGCGGACCGATTGCACCGGCTGGAGACATTGCCATGAACTTTACAGCGATTCGTTCGCGCATGCTCGCCGCTGCCTTGCTTCCGGTATTTCTGGTGGTGGTGGCTTCCGTCAGTGTATTTTGGGCCGGTCGTGTAGACGATTTGGACACCGCGCACCGTCAACGCGCCAAACTATTGGTGCGTCAAGTGGCCATTGCCAGCGAATACGGTTTGCTCTCCAACAATACCGTGAGCCTGCTAAGTGTGGTCAACAGGGTGCAGCACGAGCCTGATGTACGCGCCGTAGCTGTATTTGATGCCAATGGGACTCAGCTTGCCGGCTCCGGTTTGCAGATATCCGCGAACTTTCAGGGTGACGGTGGCTCCGAGTACGTGGCACACCAGAGCAGACTGGGTGTGGACGCACTGGTGGAAAAAATCTCCGCCAGCAGTGTTGCTGCGGATGATCTGTTTGAAACCGCAAAAGATGCCAATGCAGAGCCGCCCGTAGCGCTGGGCTATGCCGTGGTGGAGTTGTCGCGGGACAGCCTGAAAGCGCGCGAGCGAAGCACCTTGTTTATCGCGGCAGGGGTGGGTCTTTTTGGCTTGTTGGTGGGTGGTTTCTTGGCTGTCCGTCTGGGGGAGCGCGTGATGCAGCCTATATTGAGTGTGTCGCGCAGGCTTGAACGGATTGGACAGGGTGATTTTTCCGTGCGAAGCGATATACGTTACCAAGACCCCTTGCATGAATTGCAGGAAGGACTCAATGAGATGGCCATTCGTTTGGCCTGGGGGCGTGAAGAGTTGGAACAGCGGGTGACCGATGTGACGCAGGAATTGCGGGTGAAGATGGGCGAGGCGGAGAGTGCTACGTTGGCAAAATCCAGGTTTCTGGCTGCCGCCAGCCACGATTTGCGTCAGCCCACCCATGCCCTGGGGCTGTTTATTGCACGCCTTGGGCAATTGCCGATGGATGAACAGATGCGCCAGTTGGTGCTTAGTTTGGATGCATCCGTCCAGGCTATGCAGGACTTGCTGGATGGCCTGCTGGATATTTCCCGCTTGGATGCGGGGGTCGTTCAAGTCCAGAAGCGCCCTGTGAATTTGGGTGAACTGTTGGGCACCTTGCGTGCTGCTCTGGCGTCTGTGGCCACTGAAAAAGGGCTGCGCTTGCGGGTGCGTCCTACCCACCTGTGGGCCTTGAGCGACCCTGTGGTGTTGCAGCGCATGGTCATGAATCTGGCCAACAATGCACTGCGGTACACCGAGCGTGGATCGGTGCATATCGCCTGCAGGCCGGTGGACGGCGGTAAAAATATCCGTATCGACGTGTCAGACAGTGGCATTGGCATATCGCAAGAGCACCAGACCGAGATTTTTCGGGAGTTCTACCAGGTGGGCAATCCCAGGCGGGACAGGACTTACGGCCTTGGTTTAGGCCTCAATATTGTGGAACGCAGCGCGCGATTGCTGGGGCACACGGTGGCGCTTCGCTCCAGTTTGGGGTGTGGCACCCGCTTTTCCATTACGCTGCCTCTGGTGGCCGCACCAGAGGCCGCACCATCGGTGGTTCCGGTGGAGGTCCATGTGACGGTGGCCTTGAAAGGCTTGCGCGTATGGGTGATTGAAGACGATGAGTTTTCGCGAGAAGCGATTCAGGAATTGCTGGAATCCTGGGGGTGCAGCGTGTGCGTGGCATCCACTGCGGAACAGGCTTATGCAAGGATGCAGCATGCGTCCGCCCCCGATGTCATCGTCAGTGATTACCGTCTGGGCGGGGGGGACAGCGGTTTGAGTGCTATTGCCTGCCTGCGTGCATTGGCAGGGCGTAGCATCCCTGCATGTTTGATGAGTGGGGATACCGATGCCGCGCTGATGCAGGCGGTGAAAGATTCTGGATTGACACTGCTGCACAAACCGGTTCGCCCTGCCAAATTGCGAAGTTTGGTACGCCATTTGGTGGCGTCTGCAGCGACCGCTGGTGTGGTTCCCGACGTCCAGTTGCCCTCGCACGAGCCCTAAGGCATGGTGGAGGAGCGGTATCCGCACCGCGCCGCCGCCACTACGGCCTGTGTGCGGTTCTGAACTTCAAATTGCCGCAAGATGGCTGCGACATGGGTTTTCACGGTTTCGTCGGAAATTCCAAGAGACTGGCTGATTTCACGGTTGGAGCGACCATCCAGCAGTTCGCGCAGTACCAGTTCCTGGCGCTGTGTCAAGGGAGGTTTGTTGGCAGTCGCATCGTAAAACTCTTCACCGAATCCGCCTTCCGGGTCCTTCGGTAAATACACATCACCGTTCAGTACCTGTCGAATGGCATTGAGAAGTTCGTCGCTCACCCCTGATTTGGTCACAAAACCCGCGGCACCTGCGCTCAAAACCTGGTGCATGATCTGAAGGTTGGCAGATCCGGACAGCATCAAAATGGGGAGTTCGGGGTGTTGGCGTCCGAAAACTGCCAATGCCGCCAATCCAGTCATGTCGGGGAGGTGGTAGTCCAGCAGCACCAAGTCCAGGTCATGGTGCGATTCTGAGAGAACAAAGCCTTGGGCGCATGTGCCTGCTTGCAGGACTTCCACATTTTCGTCCAATCCTTTGAGCACCTGGCGCAAGCCTTCCCGCACGAGCGCGTGGTCATCAATGACAAGAATCTTCATGGTGTGGTCTTTTGCATCGGCCGGTGAAATGTCAATGGGGGCAGGTCAGTGCACGATCACACTGGGCGGCACGTTGACTGTGGACGGACCTACGTCTTGCAATGGGCCCAGTGGGTTGGTGTTCACTTCAGTTTCGTTCAACAGGGGTTGCCCACCCCAGGTTCGGTAGACCACCACGTTGTCCACCAGCAAAATGACGGCGTTGAAACGCCACCCGGTGGTGTCGGTGCGCCGGGAAAAATTGAAAAAATCGGCAAAAAAATTGCCGGTCCGGCGTTTGGCAATGCGCGCAGCCACCACGTCCATGCCCCGGCAGGCATCACGCGCTTCCAGGCATGCCACAACACCCGCGTCCAAATCACTTTTCGTCAGGACGCTGCCCGGCACAAAGCGCCGCACCACGTCGGCGTGTGTCAAAAGTGTGGTGTTGGGATGTTTGGCGGGATCAATTCCCATGGCTGTCAGCGTTGCAAGATCGCTTTGCATGGGGCGCAGACCTTCAATGGCGGCGCGGGCCTCGTCAAAGGTATTGAATGCCGAGGATTCATTTTTGGACTGTGGCAGCAATGAAGCACAGCCCGTCAGCAGCACCAGAGCCCACACCAAGGCGGTCCGAACGATAAACTTGTAACGCTTCATGATGGTCGAGTATGACGCAAAAAAAAGCCCGCGGAAGCGGGCTTTTTTTAAGGTTGACCGAGGTCAAGCGCCGTGGATTTTCATCATCAGGGGCACGATCAGCAGGGCCACGATGTTGATGATTTTGATCAGCGGGTTGACGGCAGGACCTGCGGTGTCTTTGTAGGGATCGCCCACCGTGTCACCAGTGACGGCGGCCTTGTGGGTTTCGGAGCCTTTGCCGCCATGGTTGCCATCTTCAATGTACTTCTTGGCATTGTCCCAGGCGCCACCGCCGGTGCACATGGAAATAGCCACGAACAGACCGGTCACGATGGTGCCCATGAGCAAACCACCCAGGGCGGCAGGGCCCAGGGCCAAGCCCACCACAATGGGGGCCACAACGGGCAGCAAGCTGGGGATCATCATTTCCTTGATCGCAGCGGTGGTCAGCATATCGACTGCGGTGTCGTATTCAGGCTTGCCCGTGCCATCCATGATGCCTTTGATGTCACGGAACTGGCGGCGTACCTCCACCACCACCGACCCGGCGGCGCGGCCGACGGCTTCCATGGCCATGGCGCCGAACAAGTAGGGAATCAGCCCGCCGATGAACAATCCAATGATGACTTTGGGATCACTCAGGTCAAACTTCACATGGCTGCCCAGGCCTTCGAGCTTGTGGGTGTAATCCGCAAACAAGACCAATGCCGCCAGGCCGGCCGAACCAATGGCGTAACCCTTGGTCACCGCTTTGGTGGTGTTGCCCACCGCATCCAGGGGGTCAGTGATGTCGCGCACGCTTTTGGGCATTTCGGACATTTCAGCAATACCGCCGGCGTTGTCGGTGATGGGGCCATAGGCGTCCAGTGCCACCACGATACCGGCCATGCTGAGCATGGAGGTGGCTGCGATGGCAATGCCGTACAAACCCGCCAGAGAAAACGCTGTCCAGATGGCTGCACACACAAAAATGACCGGCCATGCGGTCGAACGCATGGACACACCCAGGCCGGCAATGATGTTGGTGCCGTGGCCGGTGGTTGACGCCTGTGCGATATGGCGCACGGGTGCGTACTGGGTGCCGGTGTAGTACTCGGTAATCCACACCAATGCGCCGGTCAGGATGAGGCCTACGGCGCAGGCGCCAAACAGGCTGCTGGCGCTGATGGCCTGACCGTCGGCCAGCGTGAACGCGGTTGGGAACATGCTTTGTGTCACAAAGTAAAACGCGATCAGGGACAGCACGCCTGCCACTGCCAGGCCTTTGTACAAAGCAGGCATCACATTCTTCATGCCAGGCGATGCCTTGACGAAGAAGCAGCCAATGATGGATGCCACGATGGACACGGCGCCTAGCGCCAGCGGGTACAGCACGGCATTGGCACCGCCGCCCGTCACCAGCAGGGTGCCCAGCACCATGGTGGCGATCAGGGTCACGGCATAGGTTTCGAACAAGTCGGCGGCCATACCAGCGCAGTCGCCCACGTTGTCGCCCACGTTGTCGGCGATCACCGCCGGGTTGCGCGGGTCGTCCTCGGGAATGCCGGCTTCGACTTTGCCCACCAGATCAGCGCCCACGTCTGCACCCTTGGTGAAAATACCACCGCCCAGACGGGCAAAAATGGAGATCAGGGAAGATCCAAAGGCAAAGCCAATCAGCGGATTGAGCTTGGCGGAAGTCACTACGCCGTCGGGCACCAAAAACCAGTAAAAAGCACTGACGCCCAGCAAGCCCAGGCCCACCACCAGCATGCCGGTGGTGGCGCCGCCCCGAAAGGCAACATCCAGCGCCGGTCCAATGCCCTTGGTGGCCGCTTGCGCTGTGCGTACATTGGCGCGAACCGACACGTTCATGCCAATAAAGCCGCAAGCCCCAGAGAGTGCGGCGCCGATGACAAAACCCACGGCGCTCAAGGGGTCAAGAAATACGCCAATCAAAATCGCCAACACCACGCCGACCATGGCGATGGTTCGGTACTGTCTGGAAAGATAAGCCGCCGCGCCGGTTTGAATGGCGGCTGCAATTTCTTGCATCCGCGCATTGCCTGCGTCCTGGGAAAGGATCCAACTGCGTGCCCAGAAACCGTAAGCCACGGCTATGAATCCACATACGAGCGCCAAAATCAGCGCCGAGTTGCCTGTCATATAAAACTCCTGTCGTTGTTTCGCTGAGTAGTGGTGCAACGCAAGCGGCACCACCGCTGCGTTGCTTCCTCGCCACGAAATACCAACAGGTTGTTGATGGAGACGATTGGCCAACGGCCGGACTGTAACTTGAAAAAACAGTGTTTCTGCCGGGACGCAAGAGTCAAGTCAGTAAAATGCGGGTTAATCCTTAGCACTTAATGATTTAACTCAAATAAAGCAACCCCCATGTCCCTAGACAACGTCACACCCGGAAAAAACGCACCCGAAGCATTCAATGTGATCATCGAAATCCCGATGAACGCCGACCCCGTGAAATACGAAGTGGATAAAGCCACCGGTGCCATTTTTGTGGATCGCTTCATGAGCACGGCCATGCATTACCCCACCAACTACGGCTACGTGCCCAAAACCATTTCGGGCGATGGCGATCCGGTCGATGTGCTGGTGATCACGCCTGTGCCCTTGATTCCTGGTGTGGTAGTGACCTGCCGCGCCATCGGTATATTGAAGATGGAAGACGAAGCCGGAATGGACGGCAAAGTGTTGGCGGTGCCCGTCGACAAGATCCTGTCGCTGTACACCCGCTGGAAAAAGCCCGAAGACTTGAGCCCGGTGCGCCTGAAAACGATTGCCCATTTCTTTGAACACTACAAAGATCTGGAAGAGGGCAAATGGGTCAAAATTTTGGGATGGGAAGACGCGGAGTCTGCCAAGAAGGAAATTACGGACGGCATCGCCGCCTACAACCAACAGCAAGCCGAATAAAGTTGTGTCTGGCTTTTTGGATGCGGTTTAAGCTTCCATGCCGCGTAGATACTGCGTGAGCAGCTATAAGAAATAGAGCGTCTGCAGCATGGCTGTCAGGCGCTTTTTTCATTGAATCGCCGTTGTTGACGGTGAGGCGCGGGAAAAGTCAGCCACCGCCGGGCGTCGGGGCAGGCCTTGATCTGCGTCGCCTTGGGGCCCAAGGTCGGGCATGGCGCTGGGCTTGTCGCCAACTTTGTTTTCAACCGGGAGGTCCCCACCGGGTCCTTCCTATTCACGAACCCTGTATCGCCGTGTATGATGATTTCAGCCTTTCTTCTCGCGAGCAGATATTCGCAGTCCAGGAAAAAACCACCATGGAAACCACGCAAGCCCCCTCCTCACTGAGCCGCCAGCCCAACCGCGCCGCGCAATCTGGCGCCGATGCCGGGCAGTACCTCACCTTGCGGCTGGGTGACGAGGAATACGCCATCGACATCCTGCGGGTGCAGGAAATCCGCTCCTACGAAGAGCCCACCAAAATGGTGAACTCTCCCAGTTTCATCAAGGGCGTGATCAACCTGCGCGGGGTGATCGTTCCGATTGTGGACTTGCGCCTCAAACTCAATATTGCCAAGGTGGAGTACACCGAGTTCACCGTGGTCATCATCCTGAATGTGCGGGGCACCGTGGTGGGCGCAGTGGTGGATGCGGTCTCGGATGTGGTGACGCTCACAGCACAACACATCAGACCGGCACCGCAATTTGAGTCGGCCATCGATTCCCGCTTCATTGTGGGTTTGGCCAACCTGGGGGAGCGCATGTTGATCGTCATGAATATGGAAACCCTGATGAGCAACACGGAGCTGGGCATGCTGGGGAATTCCGCGTTCTGAGAAAACAGCTTAACGCCGTTTGCGCCTGGCGCGTGCCGGACTCCCTGGATTGAATAACGCAGGCCGGAGGCTCTAATCGGGGTGTTTAAAGGGGCTGCGCTGGCCGAGTTGGTCCAGGTAGTTGCCAATGCCCCGGTCTTCCTGTTCCAGAAAACGCGCCACCGCATCGGCAAAAGCAGGGTGAGCCAGCCAGTGCGCGCTGGAAGTTTTTACGGGCAGCAGGGCGCGCGCCATCTTGTGTTCCCCCTGCGCACCGCCTTCAAAACGCTGGTAGCCATTGGCCATGCACCATTGCAGAGGCTGGTAGTAACAGGCCTCAAAGTGCAGGCAGTCCACACGTTCCAACGCACCCCAGTAGCGGCCATAGGCCACCTTCTCCATTTGTTGGTCATTTTGGCCTCCAGCCCCCGTGGAATGTGCGTCAATAGCTATCAAACTGCTAGCAATAGGGTGGCCGCCGCGTTCGGCCACAAACAGCAGCCAATGCGCCGCCATGGTGTTTTCCATGCGCCGAAAGAAGTCGCGGTTCAGGTAGGGTGCATTGCCATGCTCCAGGTAGGTGCGTTCGTAGCATCGGTAGAAAAAATCCCAGTCAGCGCGGGTGATGTCACGCCCCAGCGCAGAGCGAAAAGTCACGCCCGCATCGGCCACCTTGCGCCGCTCCTGCCGAATTTTCTTGCGTTTGTCCTGTGACAGGGAGGCCAAGAACGCCTCAAAGTCGGGGTAGCCTGGCTCGGTATTGGTCCAGTGGAATTGCACCGTGTGGCGCAGCATCAACCCTGCATCGGTGCAGGCCGCCAGATCGTCCTCGCCCGCAAACAGCAGGTGCAGGGACGACAGGCCGGACTGTTCACACCACTGCACCAAGGCCCGCACCAGGGCGGTCCGGGCGTGGGCGTCGCGGGCCAGCAGGCGGGCGCCTGGCACCGGAGTAAAAGGCACGGCCACCACGGCTTTGGGGTAATACGGGAGCCCATGCTGCGCATAGGCGCTGGCCCATGCCCAGTCAAACACGTACTCGCCGTAGGAATGGTCCTTCGTATACACCACACAGGCGACCACCATGTGGCCGTCGCTTTCAAGGGTGATGAAATGCGGCGCCCAGCCGGTGGCGGCACAGGCGCTGCCGCTGTCATGCAAGGCCGCCAGATAGGCGTGGCGCATGAACGGACTGGGCTGTGCCTGGGCCTGCAGCAAGCCATCCCATGCCATGGCATTCACCGCGTGGGGCGAGGTCACGACCCGGATGACATAATTGCCCTCATCCATGGCGCGCCCTCGGTGCGATGGGGCCCGAAGCGGCGGCGCTGGTAACAAAAAATGGCTGGTTCATGACTCTAAAACTGTGCGTCGCACAACTCAACTTCTTTGTCGGTGATTTGGACGGCAATGCCAAAAAAATCGTCACAGCCGCGCAGGAGGCCTATGCCGCCGGTGCCCGGCTGTTGCTGACGCCCGAGCTGTCCATTTGCGGCTATCTGGCCGAAGACCTGTTTCTGCGTCCCGCCTTTATCCAAGCCTGTGATGATGCCGTGAAAGCGGTGGCCCAGCAGTTGGCCGGGTTAAAAGACATGACCGTGGTGGTCGGACATCCGACCGGCGGTGACAGCCGGACCCGTTCGGTGGCAGTGCAGCAACGTTTCAATGCTGCCAGTGTGCTGCGCGAGGGGCAGGTGGTCGCCACCTACGCCAAGCGCGAGTTGCCCAATTACCAGGTGTTCGACGAGCGCCGCTACTTCACGCCGGGGGAGGGTGTGTGTGTGTTTGAAGCCGGCGAGTCCGGTGCGCGTGTACGTGTGGGGCTGCTGATTTGTGAAGATGCCTGGTTTGAAGAACCCGCACGCCTGGCCCAAGCGGCCGGCGCCCAGATGCTGGCCGTGATCAATGCCTCGCCCTTCCATGTGGGCAAGGGCTATGAGCGCGAAGAGATGATGCGCCAGCGGGTGCAAGCCACCGGGCTGCCATTGGTCTACGCGCACCTGGTGGGCGGCCAGGACGAGGTGGTGTTTGAAGGACATTCCTTTGCCCTGAACGCCGATGGCACCGTGGCCGGACGCGCGCCAAGTTTCAAGGAAAATATGTTCCTGGCCCGCGTGGAGACTGCGCAGGCAGCTATCAATATCGTAGCGGAAGTGGAGCCCGTGCGCAGCCCGGAGCTGGACCTGTGGGATGCGCTGGTCTTGGGTGTGCGGGACTATGTGGGCAAAAACGGTTTCCCCGGGGTCCTCATTGGCCTGTCGGGCGGCATCGACTCCGCGCTGGTACTGGCCGTGGCGGTGGACGCGCTGGGGCCGGACAAGGTGCGCACCGTGATGATGCCTTCACCCTATACCGCCGACATCAGCTGGATCGACGCCCGCGAGATGGCACGGCGCGTGGGGGTGCGCTACGATGAGATTTCCATCGTGCCGCAGTTCGAGGCCTTCAAGGCTTCTTTGGTGGCAGAGTTTGCTGGACTCGCCGAGGATACGACCGAGGAAAACATCCAGGCCCGCATCCGTGGCACGCTGTTGATGGCCCTCAGCAACAAATTCGGCAGCATTGTGCTGACCACCGGCAACAAGTCCGAAATGGCCACCGGCTATTGCACCCTGTACGGCGACATGGCGGGCGGTTTTGCGGTGATCAAGGACCTGGCCAAGACGCAGGTCTTCAATTTGGCGCGCTGGCGCAATGCCCACGATCCGTATGGCACCGGCAGCAGTCCTATCCCTGAGCGCATCATCACCCGTCCGCCGAGTGCGGAATTGCGCCCGGACCAGACCGACCAGGACAGTTTGCCGCCTTACGAGGTGCTGGACGCGATTTTGGAGCGCTACATGGAAAACGACCAAAGCATCGAGTCCATCGTGGCGGAAGGCTTTGCCCGCGAGGACGTGGACAAGGTCACCCGGCTCATCAAAATTAATGAATACAAGCGCCGACAAGCCCCGGTCGGAATTCGGGTAACCCACCGCAGCTTTGGCAAGGATTGGCGTTATCCTATTACCAGCCGTTTTCGCGCTTGAATTGAAATCTTGCCCATCACATTAGGAGAATCCATGAAACAAATTACCGCCATCGTCAAACCGTTCAAGCTCGAAGAGGTCCGTGAGTCCTTGGCCGAGTGTGGCGTGACGGGCCTGACTGTGACCGAAGTTAAAGGGTTCGGACGCCAGAAAGGGCACACTGAACTCTACCGTGGTGCCGAATACGTGGTGGATTTTCTGCCCAAGGTCAAGGTCGAGGTAGTGGTTAAAACGGAGGATGTCGACCGTTGTGTGGACGCCATTGTCAAAGCCGCCCATACCGGAAAAATTGGTGACGGCAAGATCTTTGTGACCAGCGTGGAGCGGGTGGTGCGTATCCGTACCGGCGAGCAGGACGAATCCGCCATCTGATAGCGTTTGTCCAAATGCCGGTTTTGAAAAATTAGATTTGCTCCAGTTGGGCGGCAGGTGCCAGTCCTGCCGTCTGCACCAATTCACGCAATAGCAAATCCGAGGTGTCGGACGCACAAACCAGGCCCATTTGCTGCGCATTCATGAACTGCTGCTCTTTGGCGTGAGCCAGAAATGTCAGCAAGCCCGTGTAGTAATGGGCGGTGTTCAAAATACCAATCGGCTTGTCGTGGTAGCCCAGCTGCCGCCAAGTCCAGACCTCAAACAACTCTTCCAGTGTTCCGATGCCGCCCGGCAAGGCCAGAAAGGCGTCCGCCCTTTCCGCCATCATGCGTTTTCGCTCATGCATGGTGTCTACGACATGCAGCTCGGTGCAGCCTTCATGGGCCCATTCTTTCTCTACCAAGGCTTGGGGAATAATGCCGATGACACGGCCACCTGCCTGCAAAGCTGCATCTGCGGCGATGCCCATGAGCCCATTTCTGCCGCCGCCATAGACCAGTTGTCCGTTGTGCCGTGCAATCCATTCCCCAACGGAACGCGCGACCTCCATGAAGGCCGGATTGGCGCCGGGACGTGAGCCGCAGTACACACAGATCGAGAATGCCGGAGTTGTCATGTGAATCGGTGGTAAAGGGCGGCCATCCAAATGCCAATGCAGGTCAGCAGACTGAGCAAAACGGCTGCACTTCCCATGTCTTTGGCACGTTTGGAGAGGTCATGCCATTCCGGGCCAATGCGGTCAATGGCGGTCTCGACGGCGGTATTGAGCAGCTCGACCACCATGACGAGCAGCACACTTCCCGCAAGCAAAGCCACCTCTACCCAGGTGCGCCCCAGCCACATGGAAATGGGCAGGAGGACCATGGCGGCAATGCTTTCCTGGCGAAACGCGGTTTCATGCCAGCCTGCGCGCAAGCCTGCCAAGGAGTATCCTGTTGCGTGCCACATGCGGTCCAGGCCAGATCGGTCTTTTTGGGGGTTGACCGGAGTATTGTGCAGGGGTGGAGTTTTCACGGAAGACGAAGGTGGAAGAGTTCAGACTAGCGACTCAAAGGCGGAGATACTACCAAGCGGGTACCGGCCCAAACGTCATGCCAGAACTGCTGCCCAGGATGGAGGCGGCTGGACAAGGCCCAGACGGTAACCCAACCGGCAATGAGAACAGCGAACTCAGCGCCGCTGAGGTGAAAGGGTGAAAGCGCAACCAGTGCAGGCATAAACCAGAGCCAACTCAGGCAATAACGTCCCAGGGCACGCATCTGCGTAACAGCCACTCCGTTCCGGTCGACAAGGCGAATATTCCAGGTTTTCATGGCCAGGGTTTGCCCCTTGGCCCAGAACCAGGTGAAATAAATGCCAAAGACGACGAACAAGAAAAATTGCAGTGCGTGGCGGTTATCCATGGCATTGCGCGTTTGGCTCAAGGTTCCGAAGAGGTAGCCGGCGAGGAAAACCACGCCAAACAGCAACATGCCTTCGTACATCCAGCAAGCCATGCGACGCCCTAGGGCTGGTGTTTTCAATTCAATCGGCATGCTTGAGGTTGCGCAAGACGCTATGTAGATAGGTCCTGCATTGTAGGCGGTCACCTGAACTGTGGACGGCCGCCTATGGGCCAAGACCGGCTTAATTCTGAGGTGCTGATACGCTGGGCAGAACGCGTGGCGGCAATGGCAACAAGGTGTTTCGGTCGATGGACAGCTTCGAATTGACCATTTCCCGTTCGATCTGCGTGGTGTGGCGTGTCACTGGTACCACGGCAAGCTTGTCTGCTGGAGCTGGCTTGATGGCAGCCGCCGCTCCCTTGGGTGCAACAACTGCCTTTTTTGCTAACTTCCGTCGTGCTTCGGGGCTGAGGGCTTTGTACGCCTCCCATTTCGAGGCGCGATCAGGTGGAGACAGTTTCTTTGTTTCCACAAAATTAATGCGCGCCAACTCCCGCTCGCGGGGGGTTAACGCAGCCCAGTCAGCCATTCGGCTGTGGAGTTTGGCCTGTTCAGCTCGCGCCATGGTGGTGTAATTCTTGGCTAAAGCAATCCATTTGCGCTTGTGACCGTCGCCCAAGGTGTCCCATGTGCCGGACAGTGGGCGCAAGGATTCCTGCTGCGCAATTGGCAGCGCATTCCATGCCAGCGCAAATGAGGCTGGACCCAACACAGTCGGCGGGGGGGCTGCGTCGGATGCGCTGGTGGGCGGGCGTGGTGCACTTGTTGTATCGGCCGATTGCGCCCAAGCGGGGGTAAGACCAAGCAACACTCCCGCTGCACTCAAAGAAAGTACGCGTAACTGCCTCGGTATCGTGCGCGCCATTGAAACTCGACGCAATAGATCAACAAACAGCATCCAATGAACCTGAAAAATTAGTCACGACTTTTCATACGCAAAAACTGAGCAAACCCGGGATCAGTGTATGCATCTGGGGGGAGTTCATCTGTAAGCAGTTCCGTATCAATTTCTGCAAGCTCGTTGACGCGTTTGTCTTCTGCGATAACGGCGATGGTGATCATTCCGGCGACCAGTGCCAGCAAAGGCAGCAAAGATCCGATGCGATTCCACAGGCTACGGTCATCGCTGCCCATTTGCAGAGTGACAACTCCGTCCTGAACCACTGTGGCTGCTGCCGTTTGCAACTTGGGAGCGATCTTGCGCTTTGCCAAGGCTTGCATGCGAGCGGCCTTAAGGCGCTCTGAAATATCGTGTGGCAAATGATCGGTTGCAGTTGATAGGCGTGCGGCAATATTCTGACCAACCTGGTCTTCGTATGTGTTTCTTTGAAGCAATTGCGAATTCACCATAGTTTTATCCCCTTTGCCGTCAATGCCCTTCCCAATGCCTGAACAGCCCTTGAGCAATGCGTTTTAACACTTCCCTGCGAGCACCCCATAGCCGCCGCGGTCTCAGAAACACCCATCTCTTCCCAATAACGCATCAGAAACGCTTCCCGTTGACGTGCCGGAAGTTGTTGGATCTGAGTTTCAATCTCCAGCAATGTTTGCGCCCGTTCAGTCTGACTCTCCGCGCTTTCGTTTTGTTCTGAATTGCTGGATGCCTGCAGCGTCTCCAGCAAATCAAAATCTCCTTCGTCGCTGGCAGACTCAAAGTCTCCCATATTCGTAAACAGGGCGTTATGTGTCTTTTGCCGTCGAAACCAATCCAAGGTGCAGTTGGACAAGATCCGCTGAAACAGCATTGGCAATTCTGCAACTGGCTTATCTCCGTAATGCTCAGCCAGCTTCATCATGCTGTCCTGAACGATATCCAGTGCTGCTTCATCTTTGCGTACGTGGTACAGAGACCGCTTGAACGCGCGTTTTTCAACGCTTTTCAGGAATTCGGAGAGCTCAAGTTCGGAAGCCAAGTGCGATAAGCCAAGCGGCAAGAAGAGGGAGGCGGGTGGCCCGCAAAGCAGACCATTCACCCGACGAGCGAACGGGGAATTATCGCATTGGCAGCTTCAACCGAGAAAGTCCATTAGGCGCACTTTTGGTGCTGTTTGGGTGTCAGCGGAGCATTTGCGGCCATTTTGGCCCCTCTTTGTCGCCTGTAGCCCAAGCTACAGGCTTCGCAGTCGGGTCCAAACTGACTCGCAACTGCCCTCGCTGCCATCCCAAGCCCTCATGGATTTTCTCGGTTCAAATCTGTATTTTGCTTTTCAAATTTTAAAATTCAAACAGGCAGTGCGATAATGCAGCTTGCAAATTAAAAGGCAAACGGGTCACGGTCCGGCGCGAATTCAATGCGCTTATGGCTTTGGCCTTAAGTTTCGACGCAACTCCACAAGTGTTTGCGAAGAGGCACCCAAGGTTTTTCGTCAGAGAAATTCACAAAGGTTCATCATGGAAATATCAAAAACCGAAATTGCTTCGGCAACATCTGCCGCATCAGCTAACAAGTCGCCGACATCCTCCACTTTGGAGCTGCGTGGGGCCGAGATTCTGGTCAAGGCCCTTCAGGCTGAGAGTGTTAAGTACATCTGGGGCTACCCGGGTGGAGCGGTCCTTCACATTTACGATGCTTTTTATAAGCAAGATACGATTCAACATGTGCTTGTTCGCCATGAACAAGCCGCGGTCCATGCGGCAGACGGATATGCAAGAGCGACCGGGGATGTTGGCGTAGCGCTGGTGACCTCCGGGCCTGGTGTTACCAATGCCATTACCGGCATCGCCACTGCCTATATGGATAGCATTCCGATGGTGATCATCACGGGGCAGGTACCTACGCATGCAATTGGGTTTGATGCGTTTCAGGAATGCGATACGGTGGGCATTACGCGCCCCATCGTGAAGCACAATTTCCTGGTGAAGGATGCACGCGACATCGCCGAAACCATGAAAAAGGCGTTCTACATTGCGCGCAGTGGTCGGCCTGGTCCCGTTGTGGTTGATATTCCCAAAGATGTTTCCTTCAAGAAGGTGCCCTACGCAGGTTACCCGGCGTCGGTGGAAATGCGTTCGTACAACCCTGTGCGAAAAGGGCACGGGGGGCAAATCCGCAAGGCCCTGCAATTGTTGCTGACTGCCAAGCGCCCCTATATCTACACCGGCGGTGGGGTGCTCCTGAGCAATGCATCCGCAGAATTGCGAACTTTGGTCGACATGTTGGGTTACCCATGTACCAATACCCTGATGGGTTTGGGCGCCTACCCAGCCAGTGACCGTAAATTTTTGGGCATGTTGGGCATGCATGGCACAGTAGAGGCGAATAACGCCATGCAAAATTGTGATGTTCTGCTTGCTGTGGGTGCGCGTTTCGATGATCGGGTGATTGGCAATCCCAAGCACTTTGCCCAAAACGAACGCAAAATTGTTCACATTGATATTGATCCTTCGAGCATTTCCAAGCGTGTCAAGGTTGACATTCCTATTGTGGGTGATGTTAAAGATGTGCTATGTGAAATGATCGCAATGATCAAAGAAAGCGCGATCAAACCGGATGCCAGCGCGCTGGGAGCGTGGTGGGAGACGATTGATGGCTGGCGCAAGAAGGACTGCTTGAGCTACGACCCTGGAAAAGGCGATGTGATCAAGCCCCAGTTCGTGGTGGAAACACTGTGGAATATGACCAAGGACGCAGATACATACATCACGTCTGACGTCGGGCAGCACCAGATGTGGGCGGCCCAGTATTACCGTTTTGATGAGCCCCGCCGCTGGATCAATTCGGGTGGCTTGGGAACCATGGGTGTGGGTATCCCCTATGCAATGGGTGTCAAGTTGGCCAAGCCAGACAGTGAGGTCTTTTGCGTAACGGGTGAAGGTTCGGTGCAAATGTGCATTCAGGAGCTCTCGACCTGTTTGCAGTACAACACGCCGATTAAAGTGGTGTCTCTGAACAACCGCTACCTTGGCATGGTTCGCCAATGGCAGGAGCTGGAGTACGAGGGACGTTACAGCCACAGCTACATGGATGCCTTGCCCAACTTCGTCAAGTTGGCCGAAGCCTATGGCCACGTTGGTATGCTGATTGAGCGTCCTCAAGACGTAGAGCCAGCACTGCGTGAAGCACGTAAGCTGAAAGACCGGACCGTGTTTATGGATTTTCGGACCGACCCGACAGAAAATGTGTTTCCGATGGTGCGCGCAGGCAAGGGCATCACTGAAATGCTGCTGGGTTCCGAAGACCTTTAATTACATTCTTAAACCAATCTGATGAATCTATTGTTTGCCAAGCTCTGCTGTTACCGCAGCAGGGGGAGGGCAGCGAAAAGAGGAGTCTATTCCTATGAAACACATCATTGCAGTTTTGCTGGAAAATGAAGCAGGAGCTCTTTCCAGGGTGGTTGGACTTTTTTCTGCGCGGGGTTACAACATTGAGTCGCTGACCGTTGCACCCACGGAGGATCCCAGCCTGTCCCGTATGACTATCCAGACGACGGGTTCGGATGACGTGATTGAGCAAATCACCAAACACCTGAACCGTCTTATTGAAGTGGTTAAGGTTGTGGACCTGACGGAAGGTGCCTATATTGAGCGTGAGCTTATGATGGTGAAAGTGCGCGCTGTTGGCAAAGAGCGCGAAGAGATGAAGCGCATGGCTGACATCTTCCGGGGCCGCATTATTGATGTGACCGAAAAGAGCTACACCATTGAGTTGACAGGCGATCAGTCCAAGAACGACGCATTCCTGGATGCCATTGAGCGCGCTGCAATTCTGGAGACGGTACGCACCGGCTCCAGCGGAGTGGGCCGAGGCGAGCGTATTTTGCGAGTTTGATGTGTATATTCCGTGCGCGCATCGGCTGGCTCAGCGCGCAAGGTTTTTTGGCGACTGTGTTTACCGTTCGCCCTGAGCTGGGGTAGTTTTTTGCAACCGGGCGCCATTCGCCATTATTTATTTCGGAGAGAAAAATGAAAGTGTTTTACGACAAAGACTGCGATCTGAGCCTCATTAAAGGCAAAACAGTCGCCATTATTGGTTACGGCAGTCAAGGACATGCCCACGCCCAAAATCTGAACGACAGTGGCGTGAAAGTCGTGGTGGGTTTGCGCAAGGGTGGCGCATCTTGGCCCAAGGTTGAAAAAGCGGGCCTGCAAGTCGCAGAAGTGGCTGATGCAGTGAAGTCTGCAGACGTGGTCATGATTTTGTTGCCCGATGAGCAAATTGCTGCGGTGTACACCAACGACGTAGAACCCAATATCAAGCAAGGCGCATCGCTGGTTTTTGCACATGGTTTCAATGTGCACTACGGCCTGGTGACCCCGCGCGCCGATTTGGATGTCTGGATGGTCGCTCCCAAGGCACCCGGTCACACCGTGCGCGGTACCTACGCGCAAGGTGGCGGTGTTCCTCACCTGATCGCGGTTCACCAAGACAAGTCAGGCCGCACCCGTGACCTCGCTTTGAGCTATGCCATGGCCAATGGTGGTGGCAAGGCCGGCATCATTGAAACCAATTTCCGCGAAGAAACAGAAACAGACCTTTTTGGTGAGCAGGCCGTTCTATGCGGCGGAACCGTTGAACTCATCAAGGCTGGTTTTGAGACCTTGGTGGAAGCCGGTTATGCGCCAGAGATGGCTTACTTTGAATGCTTGCATGAGCTCAAGTTGATTGTTGACATGATTTACGAAGGCGGAATTGCCAACATGAATTATTCGATTTCCAACAACGCAGAATACGGTGAGTACGTCACTGGCCCACGTATTGTGACCAGTGCAACCAAGGACGCCATGCGCCAATGTCTGAAGGATATTCAGACGGGTGAGTATGCGAAGAGCTTCATTTTGGAGAACAAGGCGGGCGCGCCCACTTTGTTGAGCCGTCGCCGCTTGACCTCTGAGCATCAGATCGAGCAGGTCGGTGCAACGCTGCGCGCCATGATGCCTTGGATCGCGAAAAACAAACTGGTAGACCAAACGCGCAACTGATTGAAGGTGTGCCGGTCTAGAACAAAAGCCACTTCGGTGGCTTTTGTCTTTTGTGACTGCCTTACACTGCCATGATTGCTTGCGCTTGTTGTTCAAGGAGGATTTATGCATGATGGAACGGATTCGTTGGGAACTGAAAACGACGCGGTAGTGATCCGCAAGCGGCGCAAAGGCATCTATATATTGCCCAATTTGTTCACTTTGGCCGCTCTTTTTGGGGGGTTTTATTCCATTGTGATGGCTGTGAATGGCCGTTTTGACTTGGCTGCGGTTGGGGTTTTTTGCGCCATGGTGCTGGACAGCCTGGATGGACGTGTGGCCCGTATGACCAATACGCAGAGTGCGTTTGGCGAACAAATGGATTCGCTGTCTGACATGGTTTCTTTCGGCGCAGCGCCTGCCTTGATTTCCTATGTATGGGCCCTCAAAGGCTTGGGTCGCTGGGGATGGTTTGCAGCCTTTGTCTACTGCGCATGTGCTGCGTTGCGACTGGCGCGGTTTAACGTCAACACTGCGGTGGTGGACAAGCGTTATTTTCAGGGACTACCTTCTCCTGCCGCTGCAGCTTTGATAGCTGGGTTTATATGGCTGTGTACCGATTTGGGCATACAAGGTCCGGGTCTGGCGTGGCCCATGTTTTGTTTGGCGTTGTATGCCGGGCTGACGATGGTGACTAACGTGCCTTTTTATAGTTTCAAAGACGTTAGCATGAAAAAAAGTGTCCCTTTTGTGGTGATTGTGCTGATTGCTTTAGGTATCGCGGTAATCAATATTGACCCACCCACCGTGATGTTTGGCTTGTTTGTTGTCTATGGCCTGAGTGGATATGTAGTCTATGCCTGGCGCAAAACCAAGGGTGTTCAGACCAGCCTTATCAGCACATCAACGGATGAGCCAGATGAGCGTGGCTTGCATCGGTAAACTGGGTTTTTGCGCGATGTGACATTGAGCAACATTGTGATATTTCAGGATCAATAGGAGTTATGAGATGGCTGACAAACTGATCATTTTTGACACAACCTTGCGCGACGGCGAGCAGTCACCAGGTGCATCTATGACGCGAGATGCCAAACTCCGTATCGCACGGCAATTGGAGCGGCTCAGGGTCGATGTCATTGAGGCGGGGTTTGCTGCCAGCTCCAACGGTGATTTCGAAGCAATTCAGCTCATTGCCAATACGATCAAGGACTCAACGGTTTGTTCTTTGTCCCGCGCAAATGACCGTGATATATCCCGCGCGGCAGAGGCGCTCAAAGGGGCTAACCGTGCCCGCATTCATACTTTCATCGCAACGTCCGCATTGCATATGGAAAAGAAATTGCGAATGACGCCCGATCAGGTGTTTGAGCAAGCCAAGCAATCGGTGCGGTTTGCGCGCAATCTGGTCGGTGACATTGAGTTCAGTCCCGAGGACGGATACCGGAGTGATGTGGACTTTTTGTGCCGGGTTCTTGAGGCTGTCATTGCAGAAGGAGCGACCACCATCAACGTTCCTGATACGGTGGGTTATGCGGTTCCCGAGTTGTACGGAAACTTTATCAAGACTTTGCGTGAACGCATTCCCAACTCTGACAAGGCCATCTGGTCGGTCCATTGCCACAATGATTTGGGCATGGCAGTCGCCAACTCGCTGGCTGGCGTCAAGATTGGAGGTGCGCGCCAGATTGAGTGCACCATCAATGGTTTGGGTGAGCGCGCGGGCAACTGCAGCCTGGAAGAGGTTGTGATGGCGGTAAAAACCCGTAAGGACTATTTTGGTTTGGAGATGGGGATTGACGCCACGCATATCCTGGCCGCCAGTCGGATGGTGAGCCAAACCACGGGCTTTCTGGTGCAACCCAACAAGGCTGTTGTTGGAGCCAATGCTTTTGCACACGCGTCTGGCATTCACCAAGACGGTGTATTGAAGGCGCGGGATACCTACGAAATCATGCGCGCTGAAGACGTTGGCTGGACGGCCAATAAGATTGTTCTTGGCAAGTTGAGTGGGCGCAATGCCTTCAAGCAGCGACTGCAGGAGCTAGGCATTCAATTGGAAAGTGAATCCGACATCAATGTAGCGTTCTCACGGTTTAAGGAATTGGCGGACCGCAAGAGTGAGATTTTTGACGAAGATATTCTTGCCTTGGTCAGTGACGAAAGCATTACCCACGAAAAAGAGCAATATTGTTTTGTATCGTTGTCACAGCACAGTGAAACAGGTGAGCGCCCTCATGCCAGTATCGTGTTTACTGTTGATGGCAAAGAAGTCAGAGGTGAGTCGGACGGTAATGGTCCGGTGGATGCCTCATTGAAATCCATTGAGTCGCATGTGAAGAGTGGTGCTGAAATGATTCTGTATTCAGTCAATGCAATCAGTGGGTCCACCGAAAGCCAGGGTGAGGTCACCGTGCGTTTGCAAAGCGGTGGGCGGGTGGTCAATGGTATCGGGGCCGACCCCGATATTGTGGTTGCATCTGCGAAGGCTTACCTGAGTGCACTCAATCGATTGCATTCGAAGGGGGACAGTGTTGCAGCGCAAGGCTAGGGTGACAGCGGCTTCTTTATCAAATTGTTGAAGTTTGTCGTGCAAGTGGTTGATCTTGGGGGACTTTTCTGATTAAACTGTCCCCCACTGGTGGAAATTCAAGTTGAATTGTCAACCAACTCTTATGCCTTACTGTTGGGGTCAATCTTGAAACGCCTACTTATTCAATTCGGTGCCGCTGCAATCTTTGCATCGTTCATTTTTGCACCAGCCTATGCAGTGACGAAAAAGCATGTTTCGGTGGGCGCGAAGCGTACGGCCAAGCATCATTCTGCTGTTAAGGCAACGGTTCGCGCAAAACGCCGCAAGGCTCCCGTTGCAGTAGTGCCCAGCCAGCCCTCTTTTGGAAAGTTGGCCGGCTTGCATGGTGGGCGTGATGCATTGGATTTGAAATCCAGTGTGGCATTGGTGATTGATCAAGATACCAAGGAGGTTCTTTTTCGAAAAAATGAACTGGCCGTGTTGCCGATTGCGTCGATTACAAAGCTGATGACTGGGTTGTTGATCAGCGAGGCAAAATTGCCTATGGACGAGGTCATTGCCATTACCCAGGCAGATGTAGATACCGAAAAAGGCAGTTCTTCTCGACTCAGCGTGGGGACGGAACTGAGCCGGGGTGAGCTGCTTCATTTGGCGTTGATGGCCAGCGAGAACCGTGCAGCGCATGCACTGGGCCGGAGTTTTCCAGGTGGGCTGTCTGTATTTGTCAACGCAATGAATGCCAAAGCCAAGGCGTTGGGAATGCTGGATACCAGTTATGTTGAGCCTACTGGCCTGTCAAGTAAAAATCAGTCCAGCGCCCATGATTTGGCGACGTTGGTGCATTTTGCGCACAAAGACCCGACCTTGCGTGAGTTATCGACTTCCACGGGGTATCAGGTGGCCGTTGGGCGGCGTACTTTGCAGTACAACAACACCAATCGATTGGTAAAAAACCCGCAATGGGATATTGGTCTGCAAAAGACGGGCTATATCTCCGAAGCGGGGCAGTGTTTGGTGATGCAAGCCAAAGTGGCGGGGCGCCAGCTCATTATGGTGTTCTTGGACTCGGCAGGCAAACTCAGCCGAATCGCCGATGCAGAGCGTGTTCGGCGTTGGGTGGAGTCCATACCAACACCAGCCAGCAGACAAACGCCCCTGGCCAGCAGTGACAGTAGCCAGCGGGTTTTTAGCAACTGAAATTAGGTACGCTGTCTCCGGCCGTCAGATTGGTAGCCCAAGGTTTCAGAAATTAGGCGAGTTGCTTCTTTCAGTTTCGGTAGCCAATCGTCTTCCATTCGGCCAGAAGGGGCTGATATAGACAGTCCGGCAATCAATTTCTCCTGATCATCGTAGATGCCCGCTGCCATGCAGCGTACGCCGAGTTCTAATTCTTCATTGTCATTGGCGTGTCCATATTGGCGAACCCTGGCAAGTTCGCTTTCTAATTCGTCCAGTCGGGTAATGCTATTTTTAGTGTGCCCCTTGAGTCCGGTTCGCATTGCGTAGGCTCGGGTGCGCTGAGGGTCATCGGCCGCGAGAAACAGTTTGCCTACCGATGTAAGGTGTAAGGGGGCGCGGCCGCCGATCGCCCTCACCACTTGCATGCCCGATCTTTCGCTGTAAGCGCGTTCGATGTAAATAATTTCATCTCCCTGGCGCATGCTCAAGTTGACGGGTTGCTGGATGAGTTTGTGCAACTCGCGCATGGGCGCCAATGCTGCGTCCCGCACATTCAAGCGCCCTTTGACTAAATTTCCCAACTCCAGCAGGCGCATCCCCAATCTGTAAGTTCCAGGTTGCGGTCGGTCCACAAACCGACCAGACACCAGGTCGTTCAAGATTCGATGGGTAGTGGATGGATGAAGCGCAGCCTTTTCGCTGATTTCTTTCAAAGGCATTGCTTCTTCGCGCGACGCCAGCACGTCGATCAGCGTAAACATTCGCTCAATGACTTGGACTGTAGGGGCGATGGGGAGGTCAGAATCTTTTTTTGTCATGGTGGGTCTCTTGCCCGTATTTTACCTTGTGAAATTTTCGCTTTTTGGATGTAATGGCGCAGTATCTGGCGTGTACCACCGGTCGTCGGACAACAACTGCAGCGGTGAAAACTTGGCTTTGTATTTCATCTTTGGGCTGTCGGCAATCCAATAACCCAGGTACACATAGGCCAGTTCCAGCTGTTTGGCTTGCTGGATTTGCCAAAGCACATTGAAGGTTCCATAACTGGCCTGATCGTTGGGTTCGAAAAATGTGTAAACAGCCGAGATGCCGTCATCCAATACATCCAGGATCGAGACCATTTTCAACGCCCCTGGCGACCCGTCGGAAGTCGGCTCGCGAAATTCGATAAGCCGGGTGTTAACGCGACTCTGCAGCAGGAACTGTGTGTACTGGTCGATACTGTCCTCGTCCATCCCGCCGCCAGCGTGACGGCAATGCTGGTAACGAAGGTAAAGTGCGTAGTGTTCTTCCACAAAGCCGAGTCTGAGCACGCGCACCGATAAAGTTTGGTGGCGCACCCATGCTCGCCGTTGGCTGCGATCAGGGCGAAATTCTGCAGCCATGACCCGCAAAGGCGTGCAAGCGTGGCAGCCGTCGCAATAGGGTCGATAGGTAAACATGCCGCTACGGCGAAACCCTTTGGAGACCAATTCTGAATAGGTCGCGTTGTTGATCAAATGGCTCGGTGTTGCTACCTGGGAGCGTGCCTGACGCTCAGGCAGGTAGCTGCACGGGTAGGGCGCCGTGGCATAAAACTGCAACGTTTGTAGTGGGAGATCCTTGAGGTCTGTCACGTTAAAAACACATCAAACCGACAACACATGCTGCCAGTATAGGGGGCTGAAGCGCCAGTCCAGATTCGGTTTCTTTTGTGCCAGTGCGATGTGGGCAATAAATTCTCTGCGCGGCATTTCCTTTGCACCCAGCGAAGCAAGATGCGCGGTATTTTGCTGGCAGTCGATGAGTTGGATGGCGTGTTCTCTGCAAAAGCCTACCAGTGCAGCCAATGCAATTTTGGACGCATCTGGAACCTTGGCGAACATCGACTCTCCAAAGACTGCGTGGCCCAGCGCCACGCAGTAGAGGCCTCCGACCAGTTCACCGTTGATCCAGGTTTCGATGCTGTGCACATGGCCCGCATGGTGCAAGTCAATGTAGGACTGCACCATGGTTGGCAGAATCCAGGTACCGCGTTGTCCATTTCTGGGTGCGCTGGCACAAGCTTGGATGACTTGTGCAAACGCAGTGTCGAATCGGATGCCGCAGTTTGCATCATTTTTGAAACGCAGCAGTGTTTTTCGTAGCGAGCGGTGCAGTCGAAAGTCGGAACTGCGCAATGCCATGCGTGGGTCGGGACTCCACCACAAAATGGGTTGGCCGTCGCTGAACCAGGGAAAAATGCCGTGTCCATAGGCGCGCATTAACGTGTCAGTGGATAGGCTGCCACCAACGGCCAGCAGCCCAGGTGCCTCTGATTGCCGGGGCCATGCATATTCCACGGGGGGGAAAGGGTGGCCAGGTTCCAGCCATGGAAGTGAGGGATGCTCGGAAGACATGGATTCAAAAGTGCTCAGGCTTTGTTTGTAAAAATATTGGGTACTCAGGAAGAGGACCCGCTTCATGCGGTTAGAATACTGGATGTCGGGGCGTAGCGCAGCCTGGTAGCGCATCTGGTTTGGGACCAGAGGGTCGAAGGTTCGAATCCTTTCGCCCCGACCATTATTCATAAGCCAGAGCATAAGCCTCTGGCTTATTCGTTTCAGGGTTCGTGCAAATCCTGCTTTCTGTCCGTAGCTCAGTTGGATAGAGCAACAGCCTTCTAAGCTGTGGGTCGGGGGTTCGATCCCCTCCGGACAGGCCAAAGGCCCACGCATCGCCCGATGACTATTCAATCACCAGCGTCTGCACTGGGGTGTGCAGACCCAGCCATTTTTGCACAGCGCCTTGAAAGAGGCTGGCGGCGCCGGTGGTGTACATATGCAGTTGCTGCACGTTGACTTCGTCCGATGGGTCGGGTTGGGCGAGTTGCCCACGTTCGGCCAGAAGGCGACGCGTTTGTCGGGCGACGGGGGTGCCACCTTCCAAAAAAATAACATCCTTTCCGACCAGCGTTTGCAGTATCTCAGCCGCGAACGGGTAGTGGGTGCAACCCAGAACCAGGGTGTCTATCTCATCGGAATTTAGGCCAAATCTGCCCATAGCCCCCGTGTAATGTGCGCAAGCAGCTCCTACTTTGATAGCATTTCCCTGTTCTATGGCGTAGGCCAGACCGTCGCAAGGCTGCAATACAAAGGTGGCCTGTCCATGCAGGGATGCCAACAGTTTGCGAAATTTCCCGCTGCTCAGCGTGCCCCGAGTCGCCATCACGCCAATACGTCGTGTTTTGCTGCTGGCGACGGCGGGTTTAAGAGCCGGTTCGATGCCAATGATGGGCAGGTCCGCATAGGTCTGTCGCAATTGGCCAATGGCAGCCGCAGTGGCTGTGTTGCAGGCCACCACCAGTGCCTTGATGTGGTGCTTCTGTACCAGATGATGGGCAATCGCGTGGGAGCGATGGATGACGTGCGTGTCGTCACGTTCACCATAGGGCGCATGCCCGCTGTCTGCAATGTAGATGAACTGTTCGTCGGGCAACTCGGCACGCAGGGCCTGCAGCACGCTGAGTCCGCCCACACCGCTGTCAAATACTCCGATAGGACGCATTCCGACTTTTGTTGCAACTGGCAGCGGTGGGGGGATTTCAGGCGGGGGTGACTTCAATCGTCTTGAACTCGCCACTGGCGATTTTCTTTTGCCATTCAGCTGGCCCAGTGATGTGTGCGCTGGTGCCGCCCGCATCCACGGCAACCGTCACAGGCATGTCCACCACATCGAATTCGTAAATGGCTTCCATTCCCAGGTCGGCAAATCCCACGACTTTGGCGGTTTTGATCGCCTTGCTCACCAGGTAGGCGGCGCCACCCACGGCCATCAGGTACGCACTCTGGTGCTTTTTGATGGCTTCAATGCCAGCAGGGCCACGCTCAGCCTTGCCGATCATGGAAATCAGGCCGGTTTGGCTCAGCATCATCTCGGTGAATCCGTCCATTCGGGTGGCAGTGGTGGGGCCAGCCGGGCCTACGGCTTCGCCTTGGACCGGGTCAACCGGGCCGACGTAGTAAATCACGCGGTTGGTAAAGTCCACTGGCAACGGTTCACCTTTGGCCAGCATGTCCTGGATGCGTTTGTGCGCGGCGTCGCGACCGGTCAGCATCTTTCCGTTCAGAAGCAGGGTGTCGCCGGGTTTCCAGCCTGCGACTTCTTCCTTGGTAAGTGTGTTGAGGTCGACCTTTTTGCTTTGCACGTAATCGGGCGTCCAGTTGACGTTGGGCCACAAATCCAGGGAGGGTGGGTCCAGGTAGACGGGGCCGCTGCCGTCCATCACAAAATGCGCATGGCGAGTCGCCGCGCAGTTGGGGATCATGGCGACGGGCTTGCTGGCGGCGTGGGTGGGGTACATCTTGATCTTGATGTCCAGCACCGTGGTCAGGCCACCCAGGCCTTGGGCACCGATGCCCAGGGCATTCACTTTCTCAAACAGTTCGAGGCGCAATTCCTCGGTCCGGCTCAGGGCCTGCCCTGCAGAGGATTTGGCCTGCAGTTCGTACATGTCGATGTCGTCCATCAGGCTTTCCTTGGCCATCAGCACGGCTTTTTCGGCGGTTCCGCCAATGCCAATGCCCAGCATGCCCGGGGGGCACCAACCGGCGCCCATGGTGGGGACGGTTTTGAGCACCCAGTCCACCACCGAATCGCCGGGGTTGAGCATGATCATCTTGCTCTTGTTTTCGCTGCCACCGCCTTTGGCGGCCACGGTCACTTCCACCGTGTTGCCGGGCACAATCTCGGAAAAAATGACGGCGGGGGTGTTGTCCTTGGTGTTTTTGCGCAAAAACTCAGGGTCAGCGACCACGCTGGCGCGCAGGGTGTTGTCGGGGTGGTTGTAGCCACGGCGCACGCCTTCGTTGATGGCGTCGTCCAGGCTGCCGGTGAAGCCTTCCCAGCGCACGTCCATGCCCACTTTGAGGAACACGTTGACGATGCCGGTGTCCTGGCAGATGGGGCGGTGGCCGGTGGCGCTCATCTTGCTGTTGGTCAAAATTTGGGCAATGGCGTCTTTGGCAGCCGGGCTTTGTTCGCGTTCGTAGGCACGTGCCAGATGGGCAATATAGTCGGTAGGGTGGTAGTAGCTGATGTACTGCAGGGCAGCGGCTACAGACTCGATCAGGTCGTCTTGGCGTATGGTGGTCATGGTGGTGTGAAACCTCGGGAGTTAAAAATCAGTGCGCATCGCTGTGCGGCCGTGACATCAGGCGGTCGGTATAGGCAATCGCCATGGCCGATAACAAGAACGTGATATGGATGACGGTTTGGGCGATCAACACCTTGTCGTCATAGTTTGCCGCATTGATGAAGGTTTTGAGCAGGTGGATGGAACTGATCCCGATGATGGCGGTGGCCAGCTTCACCTTGAGAACGGACGCATTCACATGGCTCAGCCACTCGGGCTGGTCGGGGTGTCCTTCCAGGTCCATACGGCTGACAAAAGTCTCGTAGCCGCCCACAATGACCATGATCAGCAGGTTGGAGATCATGACCACGTCAATCAAAGCCAGCACCACCAGCATGATGATGGTTTCGTTCAGCGCGGTGACGGTTGCGGTTTCCTTGTAGCCTATGCTGGTGACCAGGGCCTGCAAGGCGGTCTGGCTGCCGAAGGCGGCTTCGAGCAGGTGAACCAGTTCAATCCAGAAATGAAATACATAGACGCCCTGTGCCGCGATAAGCCCCAGGTACAGCGGCAACTGCAACCAGCGGCTGGCAAAAATGAAGCGGGGGAGAGGACGCAGGCTGGCGGTTTTTGGGGAGGGTGCTGGGTTCATTGGGTATATTGGCTTGTGGCCCGCCAATTGTAGGGGCGGGCAAATGCAATCGCAGGAGGGGGCTTGTAAGTTTGGGGCCAGTCAGTGGCTTGTAAGTGGCAGCCCCGACAGTCCGGTCTAGTTTTGATCAATGTTAACCAGAGGAGTCCAAGCTATGAGTGCGCCAACGTCTGCCATCCAATCCACGCTCATTGAAAACCGCGTATTTCCACCCAGTGAAGCGTTCATGAAAGCGGCTCGCATTTCTGGCATGGACGGCTACCAAGCGCTATGTGCCGAGGCTGAAGCGGATTTCGAGGGTTTTTGGGCCCGCCTGGCGCGTGAAAACGTGGTCTGGAACAAGCCTTTCACCAAAACCCTGGATGAATCCAATGTGCCGTTTTACAAGTGGTTTGACGATGGTGAACTGAATGCGTCGGCCAACTGCCTCGACAAACACATGGGCACGGCCACGGAGAACAAGACGGCGGTTATTTTTGAAGCCGATGACGGCACGGTGACCAAGACCAGCTACAAGGAACTGTTGGCGCGTGTGAGCCAGTTTGCCAATGCACTGACAGCTGAAGGCATCCAAAAGGGCGACCGCGTGCTGGTCTACATGCCCATGACGCTGGAAGGTGTGATTGCCATGCAGGCTTGTGCCCGCATCGGAGCCATCCACAGCGTGGTGTTCGGTGGTTTCTCTGCCAAGGCGGTGCAAGAGCGCATCATCGACGTCGGCGCAATCGCGGTGATCACCTGCAACTACCAGATGCGCGGCGGCAAAGAGTTGCCGCTGAAAGCCATTGTGGACGAGGGCATGGCGCTGGGTGGCTGTGAAGCCGTCAAGACCGTGCTGGTTTACCAGCGCACTTCTACCGCATGCAATATGGTGGAAGGACGCGACAAAACGTTTGACCAGGCACTGGCTGGCCAGAGCACCACCTGTGCGCCGGTGCCTGTGGGGGCTGAGCACCCCTTGTTTATTTTGTACACATCGGGCTCCACCGGCAAGCCCAAGGGCGTGCAGCACTCCACCGGTGGCTACCTGCTATGGGCCAAGCTCACCATGGACTGGACATTCGATTTGAAGCCGGAAGACGTGTTTTGGTGCACCGCCGATATCGGCTGGATCACCGGGCATTCCTATGTGGCCTACGGCCCTCTGGCGGCCGGTGCGACCCAGATTATTTTTGAAGGCATTCCCACCTACCCGAACGCCGGGCGCTTCTGGCAAATGATTGAGCGCCATAAGTGTTCCATTTTCTACACCGCACCCACGGCCATCCGCTCCCTGATCAAGGCGGCCGAAGGCGATGCGGCGGTGCACCCCGACCGGTCCGATTTGAGCAGTCTGCGTATTCTGGGTTCGGTGGGAGAGCCCATCAATCCCGAAGCCTGGATGTGGTACTACAAGAACATCGGCCACGAAAAATGCCCAATTGTGGACACCTTCTGGCAAACCGAAACCGGCGGCCACATGATGACGCCGCTGCCCGGTGCCACGCCCCTGGTGCCCGGCAGCTGCACGCTGCCGTTGCCCGGCATCATGGCCGCCATTGTGGACGAGGTGGGCAATGACATTCCCAATGGCACTGGCGGCATTCTGGTGGTCAAACGCCCCTGGCCTTCCATGATTCGCACCATCTGGAATGACCCGGACCGTTTCAAGAAGAGCTATTTTCCTGAAGAAATGGGCGGAAATCTGTATCTGGCGGGTGACGGCGCGGTGCGCAGTGCGGACCGGGGCTATTTCCGTATTACTGGCCGGATTGACGACGTGCTGAACGTATCGGGCCACCGCATGGGAACCATGGAGATCGAGTCGGCTCTGGTCGCCAAGACCGATCTGGTGGCTGAGGCTGCGGTAGTGGGGCGTCCTGACGACGTAACCGGTGAAGCTATTTGCGCTTTTGTCGTGCTCAAGCGTTCGCGCCCCACAGGTGACGAGGCCAAAGCCATCGCCAAGGAGTTGCGCGACTGGGTGGCCAAAGAAATTGGCCCCATTGCCAAACCCAAGGACATCCGGTTTGGTGAGAATTTGCCCAAAACACGCTCTGGGAAAATCATGCGCCGCTTGCTGCGTTCGCTGGCCAAGGGCGAGGCCATTACCCAGGACACCTCCACGCTGGAAAACCCCGCGATTTTGGACCAGTTGGGTCAAACCTACTGATTCAGCAGCGCCAACAAAAAAAGCCCGCGAAAGCGGGCTTTTTTTGTTCCTTGCCACTGCGGTGACAGTGGCAAAGAGACTGTAATGAATTCACTTCACGCTCAACACCCAGGCCACCAGCGTTTTGGCTTCGGCTTCACTGACTTGTGGATTGGCGGGCATGGGTATTGCTCCCCATGCGCCGCTGCCGCCCTTCATCACTTTGGCTGCCAATTTTGCGGCAGCGGCTTTGTCGCTTTTGTATTTGGCGGCCACTTCTTTGAATGCGGGGCCCACCAGCTTCTTGTCAATGGAGTGGCATGCCATGCAGTTTTTCTTGGTAGCCAATTCCTGGCTGGCGAACGCTGGAACTGCGCAAAGAATGGCTGCGGCGCTGAGTGCTACGGTGTACAGGGTACGTTTCATTGAAGGCCTCTCGGGTTGGTTTACATTTGGACAACGTAATTGTAGTAACAGCGGTTGACAAATGTCTTACCGCCCCATGCAAATCTGGAGCAAATCATGTATTTTCTAATGCTGGGTGTCGCTTTGCTGGCGATGAAGTATCTGGAGTTTGGACCGGTGGCCGGGTGGGACTGGTGGTTTGTCCTGGCTCCCTTTGCGCTGGCGACCCTCTGGTGGTGGTGGGCAGACTCCACAGGCTACACCAAGAAAAAATCCATGCAGGCCGAAGACGCACGCCGCCAGGCACGTATCGAACGCAGCCGCGAGGCCATGGGTACACTCAGCAGCAAAAAGCGCCGATAAACCAAAGTTCAGGGCAGTTTTTACTTGCCGCTGTTTTCAGCTTTGCACCGTGTCCTGAGCACAGCCTTTCGCTTTCGCATGCACAACGTGCACAATTCACTTCATGCTTATTCATCCTCAAATAGACCCTGTCGCCCTGCAACTCGGGCCAGTCGCTGTGCACTGGTATGGCGTGACCTACCTGGCTGCTTTCGCCCTGTTTATGTTCTTGGGGAGCCGACGGCTCCGGCATGCACCGTTTGTTTCCATCACGGGCCCTGGGGCCTGGTCTTACAAAGACGTGGAAGACATTCTTTTCATGGGCGTCATGGGGGTGGTGCTGGGGGGGCGCATCGGCTACTGCCTTTTTTACAAACCCGCGTACTACCTGGCGCACCCCTTGGAGGTTTTTGCCGTGTGGCAGGGGGGCATGAGTTTTCATGGCGGCATGCTGGGGGTGATTGCCGCCATGGTCTGGTTTGCCGTGTCGCGCAACAGGCCTTTTTGGCAGGTCGCTGATTTTGTGGCGCCCTGTGTCCCCACGGGGCTGGCGGCTGGCCGTGTGGGCAATTTCATCAACGGCGAGTTGTGGGGCCGTTTGGCTGACCCGGCGTTGCCTTGGGGCATGGTGTTTCGGGGGGCGGGGGATCTGCCGCGCCACCCTTCGCAGGTCTACCAGTTTTTGCTGGAGGGGCTTTTGCTATTTATTTTGCTGTGGTGGTACGCCCGGTCCGCACCCAAACAGGGGCAGGTGGCAGCCGCCTTTTTGACAGGGTATGGCGTGTTTCGTTTTGTGGCGGAATTCTTCCGCGAGCCCGACGCCCATCTGGGTCTGCTGTCCCTGGGCATGAGCATGGGCCAGTGGCTGTGTATACCCATGATGGTGGGTGGGGTGGGGCTGTGGCTCTGGGTCGGGAGTCGCCCCGATGTACAGAAGAAATAGGGCACCAGCCCCCGAATAACGTGCGCTGGCAGCTATGAAAATGGTAGCAAATGGTGGCTCGGGTATGCGCGGCAGGAGACACCCATGAACCCGGGGTGCGTTCCCGCGCCCAACTCCGGCGTGGGGCGGCTGTGGTGACCGCCCCAAGCCCAAAGATGGATTGATGCGTAGCAATACAGAAGCAGAGGAAGACACCATGGCGGGCAGCGTTCACATGCGGGCAGACGGTCATTTGGTTTGGGTCACTTTGGACCATCCCGGAAAATTCAACGCCATGTCACGCGCCATGTGGAAGGCCCTGAAGAGCGTATTTGAAAGTATCCAGCACGATGCCGCGGCGCGCTGCGTGGTGGTGCAAGGCGTGGGGGGGCATTTCTGTGCGGGGGGCGACATTGCCGAATACCCGAGCTTTCGCTTCGACCCGGAGCAATTGCAACAGTTCCACGAAAACGAGGTCTGGGGCGGCCTGCAGGCCATGCTGGATTGCGATGTGCCCATCGTCGCGCAGATCGCTGGCAATTGCATGGGGGCAGGGGTGGAGATTGCCAGTTGCTGTGACCTTCGCCTGGCCGGTGTTTCCGCCCGGTTTGGTGCGCCGATTGCGCGCCTGGGTTTCCCCATGGCGCCGCGCGAGGCCGCGCTGGTGGCCCAGGCGGTGGGCAGCACCACGGCGCGGGCCATGCTGCTGGCAGCCGAGGTGTTTGACGCGCAGCACATGCGAGAGCGCGACTTCCTGACGCGGCTCCTGCCGGATGCACAGCTGGCCGCAGAGGTACATGCACTGGCGCAGCGCGTGGCATCACTGGCCCCCCAGGCGGCCCGGCTGAACAAACAAACCATTCGGGCATTAAATTGGCCTCCAGCCCCCGTAGAATATGCGCAAGCAGCTATCAAATCAATAGCAAAAGTGATGCCCGATACAACGCCAATCGGCCTCTCCAGCGCCTACCGCTATGCCAGCAGTGCGGAGCACCGGGAAGGCATTGCGGCTTTTCTGGGCAAGCGCCCACCGGATTTTTGAATCTCCTCTATGGACACCACACACCCAACCCCAGGCAATTTGTTTGCCGCCCTGCGCGCTGCGTTTCCCACTGACCTCAGCAGCTGCGCGGTTGAGACGGACAGCGGTTTGTCGTACTCCTGGCAAGACCTGGACCAGGCGAGCGCCATGCTTGCCAACCTCCTTGAATCGCTGGACTTGCCGGCCGGAGCTCGTATCGCGGTACAGGTGGAAAAATCGGTGGAAGCGCTGGTGCTGTACCTGGCCACCCTGCGCGCGGGGCTGGTGTATTTGCCCTTGAACACGGCCTACCAAACTGCGGAAATGGCGTATTTCATCCAGGATGCAGAGCCGTCCGTGGTGGTGTGCAGCGCCAGCAACTTCGGTTGGATCAGCAAGTTGGCGTTTTTGTCGGGAACGGCCTATGTGTTCACCTTGAACGACGACCGCACCGGCACCTTGCTGGACCGCGCCGCACAGTTATCCGCCACCCATGCCGTGGTGCCGCGGCAGCCGGACGATCTGGCCGCCATCATCTACACCAGCGGCACCACCGGCCGCAGCAAAGGTGCCATGCTGTCGCACGGCAACCTGCTGAGCAACGCCTTGGTACTGAAAGATTACTGGGATTGGCAGGCGGACGACGTGTTGCTGCACGCGCTGCCTATTTTTCATGTGCACGGCTTGTTTGTGGCTATCCATGGCGCCTTGATCAACGGCAGCAAGATGGTCTGGTGTGCCAGGTTCGACCCCAAGGTGGTCTTGCAGCACCTGCCGCAAGCCACCGTGTTGATGGGTGTTCCCACCTTTTACGTGCGTCTGCTGGCCGAGCCGCTGCTGACGACGGCGGTGGTGCGCAATATGCGCCTGTTCATCTCCGGCTCGGCGCCGATGCTGATCGAGACTTTTGTGCAATGGCAGCAACGCACCGGCCACACCATTCTGGAGCGCTACGGCATGAGCGAAACCGCCATGCTGACCTCCAACCCCTGCCGGGCAGAGGATGGCTCTCGCCTGGGCGGTACCGTGGGCCGCCCTTTGCCTGGGGTGCAACTGCGGGTGCAGGACGACGATGGCCATACTTTGCCGGTAGGAGAGATTGGCGGCATCCAGGTCAAAGGGCCCAATGTGTTTCAGGGCTATTGGCACATGCCGGACAAAACGGCGCAGGAGTTCACGCCGGATGGCTTCTTCAAAACCGGAGATGTGGGGCGCGTGGACGCCCAGGGCTGTGTGACGATTGTGGGGCGCAGCAAGGACCTCATCATCAGCGGCGGCTACAACGTGTACCCGGCGGAGATTGAAGGTTATATCAACGCCCTGCCGGGTGTGGCTGAAAGCGCGGTGGTGGGGGTGCCCGATGCCGATTTTGGCGAGGTCGGGGTGGCCGTGGTGGTGCCTAAGCCGGGCGCAGTGCTGCACAGCGATGCCATCCTGGTGCAACTCAAATCCCAGTTGGCCAATTTCAAAATTCCCAAGCGTTGCCATGTGGTGGCTGATTTGCCGCGCAATGCCATGGGCAAGGTGCAAAAAAACCTGCTGCGTGCGCAATATCAGAATATGCCGGTCGCTTAGAGGCGACGGAGCACGGCAGCGGACGAATCCGGCGTATTATTATTTTTTCGCCATCCAACCACCGATGAGGAGCCTCGCCATGAAAGTATCCCAAGTCATTGTTCGCACCGCCAACCCGACTGCTGGTGATTTTGCCAAGCTGTCCGCCATCAACCCTGGCTTGGTGCTGGCATTTGGTTCGGTGGATGTATTGAAAGGGGGGGCTGCGGCCATCGCCCAGGCATTTCCAGATGCGCACCGGGTCGGTTGCTCCACGGCGGGCGAAATTTCTGCGCAAGGGGTGGATGACGGTACCCTGGTGGTGACCGCCTTGCAGTTCGATCAGACCCAGGTGGAGCAGGTGAGCACGGTGTTGGCGGGTATGGACGACTCATTTGCTGCCGGAAAGCGCCTGGCTTTGGGCTTGCACCAGGAAGGGCTGCGCGCGATTATGGTTTTTGGCCAGGGCGTGGCGATCAATGGCAGCGCGGTTCTTTCTGGCATGAGCGAGGTGGTGGGCGTCGATGTTCCTATCACCGGCGGTTTGGCGGGCGACGGCGGTGCGTTCCAGCAGACCTGGATTCTGGATGATGGGGGAGTCAGCAGCAGTCGCCTGGTGTGCGTCGGCCTGTACGGGGACAAGCTGGAGTTTTCACACGGTTCATTCGGGGGGTGGTCACCCTTTGGGCCGGCCCGCAAGGTCACGCGGTGCGAAAGCAATGTGCTGTTTGAACTGGACGGCGAGTCCGCGTTGGCGGTGTACAAAAAATACCTCGGCGAACACGCCAAAGGGCTGCCTGCTTCGGGTTTGTTGTTTCCTTTTGCGATGTTGGGGAGCGACCACAACGAAGTGGGGCTTATCCGTACCATTTTGGGGGTGGATGAAGCCGCCGGGAGCTTGACGCTGGCCGGTGAAATCGATTCGGATGGCTACCTCAAGCTCATGCATGCCAGTACCGATGCCCTGGTCGATGGCGCTGAAGCCGCTGCGCAGGCCGCCATGGACATGCAAAACAATCCCGGCGAAGGTTTTGCCTTGTTGGTCAGTTGCGTGGGGCGCAAGCTGGTGATGGGGGGGCGTGTGGACGAAGAGGTGGAAGCGGTGGGTGAAGTGTTTGGCGCGGGCGCCACCTTGGCGGGCTTTTATTCGTATGGCGAAATCAGCCCGTTTACCAAAGCCGTGGAGTGCAAATTGCACAACCAGACGATGACGATTACCTACCTGTCGGAAGCTGCCTGATTCTTCTGGGCGCGTCGTTTCATGCACAAGCTGCTGGCCCGCCAGATCAAGCGTGTTCTGGGTGTTGAAGAGACGCGGCTGCCTGCAGTTTTGGAAGAATTTCGGTGCTTGGTGGACGCCGGGGCGCTGTCAGACGAGGCCACCCGCATGCTGGGCGGTTTGGGAAGTTTTTTTCAACGCGTGGACGACGCCTACCAGCAAAACGACCGCGATCTGGAGCTGAAAACCCGCAGCCTGGAGTTGAGTTCGGTGGAATTGAGCGAAACCAACACCCGTATCCGGGAGGAGTTGGCCAGCCGCACCCGTGCGATTGACTCTTTGCGCGAAACCGCCATGGGACTCATGGACTTCATCGATCTGGACCAGTCGGCGTTGGTGGACGACAACCTGGAAAGCCTGTCTGCACTGATGAGCAGTCTGGTCCAACAGCGCGAAGAAAGCCAAAGAGACCTGCAAGCCGCTCTGGCTGATTTGGCGTACCAGAAGTTTGCGTTGGACCAGCATGCCATTGTCAGCATCACCAACGTGGACGGCGACATTACCTACGCCAATGACAAGCTGTGCGAAATCAGTGGCTACTCGCGTGAAGAATTGCTCAGTAACAACCACCGGATGATCAGCTCGGGGGTGCATGACGCCGATTTTTTTGCGGATATGTGGCGCACCATCACCGCGGGCCACGTCTGGCATGGTGAGGTGTGCAACCGCTCCAAGAGCGGGCGTCTGTATTGGGTCAACGCCACCATCGTGCCTTTGCGCGACGACGCGGGCAAGCCCACCATGTTTATCGCCATACGCACGGATATTACCGAACGCAAGCACATGGAGGCCACGATTCAGGCGGCAGAAGCACGCTTGCGCCGGATCACCAACACAGTGCCAGGGGTGGTGTTCCAGTGGCATGTGGGCGCCAAGACCTTGAAATACACCTTTGTCAGCGACCGGGTTGAAGAGATTCGGGGCATTTCCCGTGAAGCGATGTTGGCGGATGCGAACCTGGCAACCAGTCAGATTTTGGAGGATGACCGCAAACGGGTAATTAAAGGGGTTCTTGCTGCGGCCAGTCACCGCACGGTATGGAGTGACGAATACCGGGTGCGGCTGCCCAACGGTGCGGTGCGTTGGATGCGCACCGAGATCAACCCCGAGCCCGATCTGGCGCCGGACGGTGCCACCGTGTTTACCGGCATCTGGCAAGACGTGACCTCCCTGATCGAGGCCGATGTGCGCCTGCGCGAGGTAACACAAAATATACCGGTTGCGGTGTACCAGTTCAAAATGGGCGCTGATGGCGTTAGAAGCCTTCCCTTCATCAGCCCCTCCATCCAGGCGATTGCGGGTTTGAAACCTGATGCCTTGATGGCCAACGCCGAGTTGATGTTTGAGCGCATTCATCTGGACGACCTGGCGTTGGTGCAGGACTCGATTCTTGCGTCGCTGGAGAACGGGAATCCTTGGGCCACCGATTTCCGCCTGATGCATACGGTGAGCGGAGCGCCGGTTTGGGTGCATGGCGAGTCTCAACCCAAGCGTTTGGCCGATGGCAGCACCCTGTTCAACGGGTATTTGGCCGACATTTCCGAGCCCAAGCGGGTGTCGGTCGAGCTGCAAAAAGCCAAAGAAGACGCGGAGGCGGCCAACCGGGCGAAATCGGATTTTCTGGCCAATATGAGCCATGAGATACGCACCCCCATGAATGGGGTCATCGGCATGACGGAGTTGCTGATGGATACCGAGATGGACGCCGAGCAGCGCGAATACCTGGGCATTGTGAAGTCCTCCTCCGAGTCGCTGCTGCGGGTGATCAACGATATCCTGGACTTTTCCAAGATTGAGGCGGGCAAGCTGCTGATTGAGCATATTCCCTTCAATCTGGGCCACACCATCTCCGATACCTTGAAGACCATCGCCTTGCGCGCGCAGGAAAAAGGGCTGGAACTGGTCTGTGACATCGACCCCGACGTGCCCATGGCCGTGGTGGGTGACCCAGGGCGTTTGCGTCAAATACTGGTCAATATCATTGGCAATGCCATCAAGTTCACGCAACAGGGCGAAGTGCTGCTGCACATCTCCTGTGCACCGCATTCGGGCGAGGGTGCCATGCTGCATCTGGCGGTGAGCGACACCGGGATCGGCATTCCGCAGAGCAAATTGGGGAGCATTTTTGATGCATTTTCACAAGAGGACAGTTCCATCACCCGCAAGTACGGCGGCACCGGCCTGGGGCTGACCATTTGCGCCCGACTGGTCGAAGCCCTTGGCGGGCGCATTTGGGTGGAGAGTGCGTTGGACCACGGCAGCACTTTCCATTTTCTCACCCGGGTGGAAATGGATCTGAATCCGGCTGAGGCGGCACCGTTTGTCGGCAACCTGGACGGACGAAGCGTGCTGGTCGTGGACGACAACGATGTCAACCGCAGGGTGTTGACCCGTGCCCTGCAGTTCGCCGGGGCGCAGATCCACGACGTGGCTTCGGGCCTGGAAGCCTTGCAATGGCTGTCGACACTGGGCGTCAAAGACCGGCCCTGCGATTTGGTGTTGTTAGACGCCCAAATGCCCGATATGGATGGATTTGCGGTGGCTGAGCGTTTGGTGCAACTGCCGCATTGTGCGCAAATTCCTTTGCTCATGGTGTCCAGTGCCGGCATCAAGGGCGATGCCCAGCGGGCACGCGACGTTGGCATTGCCGCCTACCTTTCCAAACCCATTGGGCGCGACGAATTGTTGTTGGCGGCGACCCAGGTTTTGAATCCCCATCCCGGTGGGCATGCTGATTTGATCACCCGCCATTCGCTCAAAGATGCGCATGTGGCCATGCAGGTGTTGCTGGTGGAGGACCATAGGGTGAACCAGAAGCTGGCAGTCACCTTGCTGGAACGGTGGGGGCACCATGTGGACGTGGCGGAAAATGGGCAAATTGCACTTGCCATGCTGGCCAAACAAACCTTTGATGTCGTCCTGATGGACATGATGATGCCGGTGATGGATGGTCTGGAGGCCACACGGCGTTTTCGTGCACAGGAAGAGGGGCGTCACACGCCCATCATTGCCCTGACGGCCAACGCGATGGAGTCGGACCGCCAGCGCTGCCTGGATGCCGGTATGGATGACTATATTTCCAAGCCCATCAAGGCACAGGAGTTGCAATTGGCATTGCTGCGTTACGCAAAGGTGCCAAAGCAAGGCGTCGGCGGGGCGGTGGTTGCCGAGGCAGCCCTGCTGTCACCGATCAGTCTGGACAGTTTGGCTGAATTTGACTATGCCGCCGCGCTGGCGGCGCAAGACCAGGAGATGGTGGAAATTGTTGCCCAGGCCTTTGTAGACCAGTGGCCCGAAGATTTGAAAAAAATGAAAGAGGCCCTGGATCGCGCCGATTTCAGTGCGGTGTTGTACACCACGCACGCCCTGAAAGGAACTTTGTCCATGTTTGGCGCCCTGCCGGCGAGCGGTTTGGCGGAGCGCATTGAAGGCCTCGCAGCGCAGGAAAATTTGCTGCCAGTCACCAGTCTCATGCCACTGTTCGTCTTGGAAGTGGAGCGTTTGTTGACCGCCATGCAGGCCCATGCCACCCTATGACGTCTTTTGAATACTTTGCAGAGGTTGAACCCTTGTGATCCAACATGTACTGATCGTCGATGACACCGAAATTAATTTGATTTTGTTCGGTGCGCTGGTGAAAAAATTGGAAAACTGTGTCCCGCATGTGTTTTCCGATCCGCGTGCCGGATTGGCCTGGGCCCAAGAAAATGCCATGGATCTGGTTATTGTGGATTACATGATGCCCGAGGTGGATGGCTTGGAATTCATACGGCTTTTGCGGGAAATGCCTGGTAGGGACGCCACTCCAGTGCTGATGATCACCGCCAACGACCAAAAGCCAATTCGTTACCGGGCACTGGATTCTGGAGCCAGTGATTTCTTGACCAAACCGGTGGACAAGATCGAATTTTTGGCCCGTGCTAAAAACATGTTGAACCTCAGCGAAGCGCGCAAAAAACTGGATGACCGGGCTGAATGGCTTGCAGAAGAAGTGCGCAAGGCCACTGTGGAAATTGTGGAACGTGAGCGCGAAACCGTGCTTCGTTTGTCGAAAGCGGCGGAATTTCGTGATCCCGAGACGGGCGCCCACATCTTGCGCATGGCGCACTTTTCCAAACTGATCGCGGCCGGTATGGGGCTGTCGGTGGATGACCAGGAACTGTTGCTGGAAGCCGCGCCGATGCACGACATTGGCAAGGTGGGCATTGCCGACAAGATTTTGCTGAAGCCGGGCCGTCTCGACCACGAGGAGTTCGAGGTGATGAAGCAGCACGCCATTCTGGGTTTTGAGCTGTTAAAAGGAAGCGCCTCCCGTGTATTGCAGGCGGGGGCAGAAATTGCCCGAGGCCACCATGAAAAATTCGATGGTTCGGGGTACCCAGCAGGCATTAAGGGGAAGGAAATCCCGATATTCAGCCGCATCGTTGCGGTAGCCGATGTGTTTGACGCCCTGACTTCGGAGCGGCCCTACAAAAAAGCGTGGAGCCTGGAGGCTGCGGTGGACTTCCTCGTGGCGGGTTCCGGCAGCCATTTCGATCCGGATTGTGTGCAGGCCTTCCTGAGTGCTTGGGACGATGTATTGGAAATTCGGGCGCGCTTCCATGAAGACGCCTGATTATCGCAAGACCAGAACCGGCACCGTTGCATGCGTCAGGACTTGCTGCGTTTCGCTGCCCAGCAGCAGCCGTTTGATACCCCTGCGACCATGGGAGGCCATGACAATCAGGTCGCACTGGTGTTTTTTGACGGTTGCCAGTATGGCGTCTGACACGACATCGGATTTAACCGCCAGCGCTTTGGTCGCTACGCCTTTGGCCTGAGCCGCTTTGGCCACTGCGTCCACCACGGACTGCCCTTCGTTTGCCCATTGCTTTTCTACCCGTTGGATTTCGTCAGGCTGCAGCGCAATCCCCCCCTCAAAATAGCTGGTCGGGTAGCGGGGAACGACTTTCAGGGCCACCAGTTCCGCACCAGCGAGTGCCGCCAAGGCGATGGCGCTGTTGACGGCTTTTTTGGACAGCTTGGATCCATCGGTCGCGACTAAAATGCGCTGGTACATATCGGCTCCTTGACGGTTGTAAAGCCCCACCTTACTCTTTCGGTGCGCATAATATCTTGATGTGAATCAAGAATTAAATGGGCATTCTCACGCACACTCCCTAACCATGTCCAACGCCAGCCTTGCTTTGCCTGTTGCGCTACCCCTTTCCAGCCCACACAGTCTTGAAGCCTTACGGATGCTGGACGATCCGCAGGAGTGGGTTGCGTTCAGCCGTCCTTGCGCACAAGACGCCACGGTGTGGGAGTCCAATGTGGTGATCGAAGGCATGCACTGCGCGGCGTGTTCACTGACGTTGGAAGACGCCATTGGTCGGGTACCTGGTGTGTTGGGCGTGCAAGTGGGGGCGGCCAGCCATCGGGCGCGTGTGATGTGGTCGTCGTCTGGCGCGCGTCCATCCGACTGGATGCGGGCGGTGCAAGATTGCGGCTACCGGGCCGTGCCAGCCAACGACGTGTTTGTCAACGAGCGCCGCAAGTTGGAGACTCGGCAAGCCTTGTGGCGCTGGTTGGTGGCGGGCCTGTGCATGATGCAGGTGATGATGTACGCCTATCCGGCCTATGTTGCCCATCCCGGAGACCTCACCGGCGAGATGGAGCAACTGTTGCGGTGGGCGTCTTGGGTATTGACGCTGCCTGTGATCCTTTTTTCGTGTGGCCCCTTCTTCAAGAATGCGCTGCGTGATATCGCACACGCCCATATCAGCATGGATTTGCCGGTCGCTCTGGGGATGGCCATCACGTTTGCGGTGAGCACGGCGGGCACTTTCGAGCCGCAAGGGTTGTTCGGCCGTGAGGTGTATTTTGACTCGCTGACCATGTTCGTGTTTTTCTTGCTGACCGGACGCTGGCTGGAGTTGCGCCTGCGTGACCGCACGGCCGGGGCGCTGGAGGCCTTGATGAACCGCTTGCCCGACAGTGTGGAGCGCCGTGATGCGAGCGGAGGCTTCGAGCGCGTGGCGGTGCGCAGGGTGGTGGTAGGGGATGTGGTGCGAGTGCATGCGGGCGAGGCATTCCTGGCTGACGGCGTCGTGGAGCAGGGCGACACCATGGTCGATGAAGCCTTGTTGACGGGCGAGTCCCGACCGCTTTCCCGTGGCCCCGGGGCGTCGGTGGTTGCCGGTAGCCATAACCTGAGCGCCACCGTGCAGGTTCGGGTGGAACGCACCGGAGATGCCACCCGTTTTGCCCAGATCGTGGCGCTGATGGAGAGTGCTGCGGCGACCAAGCCCGAAGGGGCACAAATAGCGGACCGGCTGGCCAAACCATTTTTGATCGCGGTTTTGTTGGCTGCGGCGGCGTCTTGTGCCTGGTGGTGGGGGCGTGACCCCGGCCACGCTTTGATGGTGGCGGTCGCAGTTTTGGTGGTGACCTGTCCCTGTGCTCTTTCCTTGGCCACACCGGCCGCCATGCTGGCCGCTGCGGGGTCGCTCGCGCGTAGAGGTGTTCTGGTGCGTAAATTGTCGGCACTGGAGGCCTTGGCTGCGGTGGATACGGTTGTATTTGACAAGACCGGGACCCTGACGCGAGATGCGTTTTCGCTGGGCACCGTAGACACGCGTCCTGGCTTGTCCGCATCGCAGGCGCTTGCCATGGCGGCGGCCATGGCGCAGCATTCGCTTCATCCTGTTTCAAGGGCGCTCAGCGTAGCGGCCCAGGCAACTGAAAAAGTCGAAGGCAATGGGGCGGGCGGCGGCGAAACTCTTGGGCATTGGTGGTGTGATACGGCAGCAGAAGTTGCGGGGCAGGGTATCTCTGGCCTGGTGGTGGACCAATCTTCAGTTCCGGTGGTACCAGCGGTTGCCATGCGCTTGGGGTCTGCCAGCTATTGCGGGGTGGAGCCACAACGGTCAACCGGCTTGCGGGTATTTCTAAGCGATGCGCAGGGTTGGCTAGCCACTTTTGAGCTCAGTGAAGAAATACGTTCAGAGGCTGCAAAAGTGGTTGCTGCGCTGAAAGGCGATGGTGTCACCGTGCACCTGCTTTCCGGGGATGACTCGGATGCGGTGGCCCAGGTGGCCGAACAGGCGGGAATCCTGCATGCCAAAGGTGCTTGCTCTCCCAGCGACAAGCTAGCCTTCTTGAAGGACCTGCAGAAGCGGGGGCATACCGTGGCGATGGTGGGGGATGGTCTGAACGATGGACCGGTGCTGGCGGGAGCCCACGTCGCATTTGCCATGGGCAAAGCGGTGCCCCTGACCCAAGCGAAAGCCGATTTCGTGGTGATGGGGGACCACTTGAGCAGTGTGGTACAGGCTGTGCGTCTGGCCCGGCGAACGCAGGGCGTGGTGCGACAAAACCTGTGGTGGGCATTGCTCTATAACGCG
>Ga0209343_10000552_pt1 | contig 52289 bp, 48 predicted proteins | sample RifCSPlowO2_02_FD_184026 | JGI IMG/M metagenome (GOLD analysis project Ga0209343, IMG submission 184026) | Groundwater microbial communities from Rifle, Colorado - Rifle CSP2_plank lowO2_0.2 (SPAdes) (version 2) | ecosystem: Environmental > Aquatic > Deep subsurface > Groundwater | place...
CAGCGCGCTGGACCCGGAGCTGGTGTCCGAGGTGCTCAAGGTGATGAAGACGCTGGCGCTGGAGGGGCGCACCATGGTGGTGGTGACACACGAGATGGGTTTTGCCCGCGAGGTGGCCAACCACCTGATCTTTTTGCACAAGGGGCTGGTGGAGGAAGAGGGCAAACCTGCCGAGGTGTTGTCCAACCCGAAGAGCGAGCGCCTGGCGCAGTTCTTGTCGGGGAGTTTGAAGTAGGGGGCGGGGCCTAACTTTCAACAAGGGGCGCCGCTTAAACTGACCACGGATCATGGACGCAAGGGAGTTCTATATTGCCGCAACCGGAGCTTTCCACACTTTTTCAGCTGCTACCGATTGGCGCCTACCGGTCTGACCCAGACGGCACCCTTTTGCGTGCCAACGCAGCCCTGCTCGCGCTCAATGGCTACACGCGGGAAGTGGATATGTGCACCGACCTAGGGCCGGGTGCCAAGGACCCGTATGTGGACCCCACGCGCCGGGCCGAATTTCGGGCCCTGCTGGAAAAAAGCGGGCAGGTGGTCAATTTTGTGTCGGAGATGGTGCGCCTGAACACCGGTGAGCGCATGTGGGTGCGCGAGCATGCCCATGTGGTGCTCAACGACGACGGAAGGCCCCGTTATTTCGAGGGCACGGTGGAAGACATCACCGAGGAACTCCGTGCCAAAACGCTGCTGCACCAACGCGAAGCCATGTTGAACAACGTGCTCAGGACCATTCCTGATCGCATATGGCTCAAAGACACCAACGGCGTCTACCTGACCTGCAATGACGCATTTGCTGCCAATCTGGGTGCCAGCGTTGCAGAAGTGGTGGGCACCAATGACGTGCAGTGGCTTGGTAAGGAGCTGGCAGAGGTTTTTCTTGCCACGGATCGCCTGGCCATACAGGCAAAAAAGCCGGTCATTCTGGAAGAGGACATGCCCTCCCCCTTGGCCACGGCGCCAGGGCTGTACGAGATCGTCAAAACACCCATGCGGGACGACGCGGGGAACATCATTGGCATCTTGGGCATGGGCCGCGACATCCTGCAGCGCAAAGCCGCCGAGGCTTTGTTGCGCGACACAACCGAGCAATTGGAACTGGCCATCATGGGCGCGGACCTGGGCCGATGGGACCACGACCTGACCATCGACAAGGGCTACTACATGGACGAACGTTCCTGCCTGATGCTGGGGCGGGATGTGCGCGAGTGTGAACACGGACGCGCCTGGGGCCATTTGATACACCCGGACGACCTCCCACATACCCTGCAAGCCATGCGTGCCCATCTCAACGGCAGTGCGCCCGCCTATGAAGTGGACTACCGCGCCCGCCACACCGATGGCCGCTGGGTTTGGCTCAGCAGCCGGGGCAAGGTGGTGCAGTTCGACCGCAATGGCGCCGCACAGCGCATGGTGGGTACCCTGATGGACATTTCGGGGCGTAAACAGGCGGAGAGCCAATTGCGCGCTACCCAGGCGGAGTTGCAGGCCACGCTCAACGCCCTGCCCGACTTGCTGTTTGAACTCACCCTGGATGGCCACTACCGGGCGGTGCACAGCCACAACGAGGCGGACATGGTGTTCCCTCCCCAGTTCGTCATGAACAAGGTGGTGACCGAGGTGTTGCCCATGGACGCCGCGAATACGTTTTTGGCAGCCTTGCAGGAAGCCCACGCCCATGGGCGCTCGTCGGGCAAACAGTACAGCCTGGAACTGACGGCGGGCAAGCAATGGTTTGAACTGTCCGTGGTGCGCAAACCGACCGAGCCCGGGGAGGAGCAACGCTTTATTGCCATCGCTCGCGACGTCACCGAGCGGAAAATCACCGAAGAGGCGATCCAGCACCTGGCTTTCCATGACAGCCTGACCGGCTTGCCCAACCGGCGTTTGCTCTCGGAACGCCTGCAAAGCGCCTTGCTTGCCAGCAGCCGGCACCGCCAGCACGGTGCCTTGATGTTTTTGGACCTGGACAAGTTCAAACAACTCAACGACACCCATGGCCACGACGTGGGGGACCTGATGCTGCAGGAGGTGGCGCGCCGCTTGCAGCAAAACATCCGCGCCGTGGACACGGTGGCCCGACTCGGGGGGGACGAGTTTGTGGTGCTGATCCAGTCCCTGAGTGCAGACGCGGAGGACGCCCATATGCATGCCACCACGGTGGGCCACAAAATCCTGTCCAGCCTGAACGAGCCCTACACCTTGGGCGGGCTGGAACACAGCTGCACCCCCAGCATCGGCATTGCCTTGTTCAGCGGCGATACTGTTGCAGCCCCTGAAGTCCTGAAACGGGCGGACAGTGCCATGTACCAAGCCAAGGCCCAGGGGCGCAACACCCTGCACTTTTATAAGCCAAATATGGTCTTAGCCCCCGTAGAATCTGCGCAAGCAGCTACTTAATTGATAGCAAAACCATGCTGAATTTTTTGCCCTCCGTTCTTGTTGGCGTCATCGCCTCGCTGCTCATGGTGCTCAACGCGCTGTTTTGGGTGCCTATTCTGCTCATCTTTGCCTCGCTCAAGCTGCTCCTGCCCTTCAAGACGGTTCGCTTGGGCGTTGACCCCATCTTGTTGTTCATTGCCGAGTCCTGGATCGCGTGCAACAGCGGCTGGATGGCGCTGACCCAGCGCACTACCTGGGATGTGCAGGGCATCGAAGGGCTGGACCCGCACAGCTGGTACCTGGTCAACAGCAACCACCAGTCCTGGGTGGATATCCTGGTGCTGCAGCATTTGCTGAACCGCCGAATTCCCTTGCTTAAATTTTTCATCAAGCAAGAACTGATCTGGGTGCCGGTGATGGGTTTGGCCTGGTGGGCGCTGGAGTTTCCGTTCATGCGCCGCCACAGTGAGGACTACCTGAAGAAACACCCTGAAATGCGTGGCAAGGACCAGGAAACCACGCGCAAAGCCTGTGAAAAATACGCCCTCATTCCCACCAGCGTGATGAATTTTCTGGAAGGCACCCGCTTTACCACCGCCAAACACGCCAAGCAAAAATCGCCCTACCGCCACCTGCTCAAGCCCAAAGCCGGGGGCATGGCGCTGGCGCTCAACGCCATGGGCGACAAATTCCAGGCCATTCTGGATGTCACCATTGTCTACCCAGACGGCGCCCCGACGTTTAGCCACTTTGTGACCGGCAAGATGCAGCGGGTGGTGGTGCGGGTGCGCACGCTGCCCGTGCCCCAGCATTTGTTGCAAGGCGACTACGGCCAGGACCCGGCCTTTCGGGAGGCATTTTCACAATGGGTGCAACAGCTGTGGCGTGACAAGGATGCCCAGATTGGCGCCTTGCTGGAACAGGCCCACACGCCCCACCCTGCGTTAAGGAAATAGGATAGCTATGCTCACACAACCCACTGGAAAAGGCTCGTTGGTGGCGGGCGTGCTGACCGCCATCGGTGCGTCGGCATGCTGTGTCGGCCCGCTGGTGCTGCTGGGGGGCACCTCGGTTTTTTTGGAATAGGCGACAAAATTCGCTCATTAAATTCACCGCGGTTCAATCGCCGCTGTACCAAGAGTTCTTGAAGTCTTCGAGCGCAGCTCCAGCCTCAATCGCTTCAACCAGCCATTTCGGTCGCCTGCCCTTTCCGCTCCAAGTATTGCCCGCGCGGTCGCAGAAAGGTATCGTTTCGTCGACCAGTGCCGGCGCTAGCGCTGATTCGAGGTCTTGTGCGGAAAACACGTCGCTGGGCTGAAGCTGGTACTTCTGAACAGCCTGCTTGATCAGTTCGATAATCTCTTCTTGCTCTGCGAGTTCGCAAAGCACCAGTTGAAGGCGCTGTTTCATTGCGATGACTGGCTTGACTTTCGGCATCGTGGGTTTGCTGTGGGTTTAAGAGTGATAGATGGGGGCCGCAAGAATGCTCAAGCACATCTCCAGCGGTTACGCACCAGTCTATCCATCTACGGGCTCACATTTTCTGTCCTGGCGTGTTTTCATGCATCCGAAACAAGGGCCAATACTGATGGCGCGCATCCATCCCACAGGGACCGCACGAAAGGCGTTTTTTGGACGTATCGACCAGCCTGTCGTTCGGGCGCGCATTGGTGGGATTCATGCGGCGCCACTGGGTAAGAAAATTCTGTTGGAACGTGGTCAATGGATGTGTGGTTTGCATGGGACGTTGTCTGTAGCGGCCCATCATAGGGAAGTGGCAAGCGGTTTTCAACACCCTCTAGCTGATTCAGCAAGGTCGGGATGTAAGCTTTCTGGATCTTGTACCGACTAAGCTGCTTGAGGCGAAATCAAGAAAGAATCCAACATGCAGAAAATTAGAATTGGCGTGATCGGCGGCAGTGGCCTCTATCAAATGGATGCCCTGACGGACGTTCAGGAGCATGAGGTGAGCACGCCTTTTGGCAAGCCGTCGGATGTGCTGGTCACAGGCCAGATGCATGGCATACCGGTCGCCTTTTTGGCGCGGCATGGCCGTGGTCACCGGCTCATTCCGTCCGAGGTTCCCTACCGGGCCAATATCCATGCGTTGAAGCAATTGGGCGTGCAGTACCTGATTTCCTTTTCGGCGGTCGGCTCCTTGCGCGAAGAGTTGCGGCCGCTTGACATGGTGCTGCCGGACCAATTTATTGACCTGACCAAGCGCCGGGACAGCTCGTTTTTTGGTTCGGGCGCGGTGGCGCACGTTTCTCTGGCGCAGCCCGTTTGCCCGCAACTTTCTGACGTCCTGGCGCGCGCGGTGGCGGCGGCCCGGGTCGACGAGCCGGTTCAGCTGCATCGGGGCGGCACCTATGTCTGCATCGAAGGCCCGCAGTTTTCTACCTTGGCCGAGTCACGCTGGTACCAAAGCATGGGCGCCAGCGTGATCGGCATGACCAACATGCCCGAGGCCAAGCTCGCCAAGGAGGCGCAGATGGCCTACGCCACCCTGGCCATGGTGACCGACTACGACTGTTGGCACCCACGCGAGGCGCAGGTGACGGCCGACTCGGCGATCGCCAATCTGATGAAAAATGCCGGTTATGCGCAACGCGTCGCGGCCTGTGCCATCGAGCTTCTGGGTACGGAAATGCCGCCATCGGCGGCGCACAGCGCCCTGCAGTCGGCGCTCGTCACGCAACCCGGCGCCATGGCGCCCGACGTGCTGCAACGCTTGCGTGTGCTTTGGGAGTAAGCGAAGTCTCCTTGGCGCGGATTTGGCAACCTACCGGTGCGCCTTCCAGAGGCGCCGCACCACCAGCACGACCGTTGCCATGCTGACCACCACCAAGGCGAAGGTCAGAAACTGGCCGCGGCCGAGTTGCCCGCCGGCATAGCTCCAGACGAGTGCGAACGGCAGAATGCCGACCAGCGAGGCCACTGCATAAGTCCGAAAGCGTAGCTGCTTTAGAAGTCCGAGCGCGAAGCTGACGACGTCCACCGGCAAGATCATGCGCAGCACCACGATGCCGCCAAAACCGACGTCAGCCGGGATTTTTTCCTCGATGTGGTCGAGGGCGGCCATGGAGGTGATGCGCTCCAGGTAGGTCCGTCCGAGGCGCGCGATCTGAAAGGCGATCAGGCAACCGATCCACCAGCCCGCCGCGCTGAGCAGCGCGGTCAAGGGCACGCCAAAACACCGCGTCGCCAGCGGCAGCAGCGGCAGGGAGGACATGGGCAGCAGCACGACCGAGGCCACCAGCACGGCCAGATAAATGGCGGCGCCGAGCACGGGATGCAGCCCGATCCAGCGCTCAAGCGCCGACATATCCCACTCCGCTTGCCAGAGGCCTGCGGCGGCGAGCGCAAGCACAGCCGCTGCAATGATGATTTTCGCCTTCATGACTTGTATCTTGAGTAAGACGAAGTGTCGCCATGGCAACAGGTGCGCGCGCTTTTCATTCCGCCTGGTCATGCGGCGTTAGCGCCGACGCCACCGCGCAAAAGCCTTGCGGTGGCACTTGCAGCGCCGCGTTGAACTTGCTCGACAGGTTCTGGAATGCGATCAATGCGCTCAGTTCGATGATGGCGTCATCGCTGAAGTGTTCCCGCAACTTGGTAAATTCCTCGGCCGCCGGATGGCGGTCGGTATAGGTCATCGTTTCGGCATAAGCCAGCGCGGATTTCTCTTGTTCCGAGAACAGCACGCTGTCGCGGAATGTCGCGACAGCCATCAGTTTTTCTTCACTGACGCCGCGCTTTAACGCCGTGGCGGCGTTGACGTCCACGCAGAAGCTGCACCAGTTGATTTGCGAGACTCGGACCGTGATCAGCGTGCGCAGCGCCGGTGGGATCGGGGAAGCGCGCCGGTCAAACGCCCCGTACAGCAGCGCCAGCGCCGCGAACACCCTGGGCGTGCGGCCCCACAGCCGCGCCGGCTCCAGCACCGCGCCGTAGCGGCGTTTCTGGTTCCAGAAAAAGAGCCGGACGTACCAGGGGAAATGATGTGAATCAGGTGTCGTGATCGCGACCATTGCATTTGCCTCTCAGAATATTTTCAGTGCGAGCCAGGCGATGCCCGCCGCCAGCGGCAGGGTTGCGACCCAGGACAGCAGGATGTTGCGCAAGGTGCCCCAATCCAGCGCATGGGCGCCCGCGCCGGCTCATGGTTTCGGCCACGCGCCGGACGAACAGCAGGCAGCGCAGCGCCGCGATCAGCAGCACGCCCAACCCTCTTGCGCATGGCGGCTGGCGTCGAACGGCAAAGCGCCGCCACAACCCTCAAACAAGCCGTAGTGGCGGCTGAAGTCGCCGATGAAGTCGAAGTGCGCGGCGAAGCGCGAATCGTGCAGCATGTGCCAGGTGTTGCCGCAGACCGGGAAGACGCGTCCGGTCTCGATGTCGTGGTGTTTGTCGAGCACAAAGCGCTCGGCACAGTCGGGTATCGTGCCGCGGTACACCACGGCCTGGCCATAGTCCTCGCAAGCGCTTTCCAGCGCGGCGAGCTTGAACAAGCGGTAGGTGGTGGAGAAGAATTGCAGGCTGCCGACGCGTGGCGCCAGCTCGGGGTCGGTGATGGCCAGCGGCCGGTCGGTGACCAGACGCGGGTCGGCAAAACCCTGGCGCTGCGCCAGCCGGAGAAAGTCGTTCCAGTACAGCGCGCCGCCCAGGCATTCGCCATACAGCACCGGGTCGTTGCGTACCGTGTTCGGCACCCGCCGGTCGGCGTAAACGTCCGAGAAGTAAAACTCGCCGCCACTTTTAAGCAGGCGCTGCACGCCGCGCAGCACCGCGTCCTTGTCCGGCGACAGGTTGACCACGCAGTTGGACACGATCACATCAAAACTGCCCGGTTCCAGGTCGAGTTCGTCGAGCCGCTCGATATAGCCGTGCAGGAAACGCACATTGGCGTAACCGAAGGCCTGCGCGTGAAACGCCCGGTGCGTTTCGGCGACCGCGAGTTGCTCGTCGGTCATGTCGACGCCCACCACCTCGCCGGTCGGGCCGACCAGTTGCGCCAGGGCGTAGACATCGCGCCCCGAGCCGCAACCGAGATCGAGCACGCGGCAGCCTTCCAGCAGCGGCGGGCAAACCAGGCCGCAACCGTAATAGCGCGACAGCACGTCCGGGTGAATCCGTGCGAGCAAGGGCTTGAGCCAGGCCGGCATCTGGCTGATGTCGCAGCAGGCGCTGGTCTTGAGGTCGCCGGAGCTTTGCAGTTGGCGACCGTAATAGTCTTGAACGAGGTCATGCATGGTGGGTGTTCCGAGGTAATAGAGGGTCTGGTGACTCAGTCGCTGGGGAGCGCGCAGCTCTTACAGCGTCAGGCAAGTACTGCAGGTCGGCAGGCTCGTCAATGTCATGCAATGTCGGGCGGCTGTGCACGCTCCAGTCCAGTGTCTGGAAGCGGCGCATCGTTTCAGCCGCAACGGTGTCGGTACTCCAGGCCATGCCGCTGAACAGGGTGGGATGAAAGCGGTTCAGGCCGAGCAGGACATATCCACCGTCAAAGGCGGGCACCAGCGTGGCATCGGCGTGTTGCAAGGCGCTGGCGGCGTCTTTCAGTTCAGTGGCGGTGAGCGCCGGGCAATCGGTGCCGATGAGCAAGACCGCCTCACCGGCGTCAAGCGTGCGCCGAGCGGCGCGCGCCATGCGCGTCCCCAGATCGCCTTCGCCCTGGTCGGTCCAATACACCGCCTGAGGGACGGGAAAAGTCCGCCACGCGGATTCGGTCACCGGGGGCGTGACACACAGCTCCACCGGGCCGAGCTGGGCCGCCAGGGCGGCCTCCAGCGTGTGCGCCAGCAACTGGCGCGCCAGATCGGCCGCGCCTTGGGCGCCCAGCGCCGGGATCAGCCGCGTCTTGGCGAAGCCCGGCATGGGCGCCTTGGCGAAAATCACGATACGGACAGGCGCTGCAGCGGGCTTCATCGGTAAGCCCGCGCCAGTTGGCTGGCGGGCACCCCGCGCCAGTATTGCCAACGCAGCCGCCACATCAACAAAATCGTGCGCCAGACGCCGCGTGTTTCCCAGCGTCGCCCCGAGGTACTGACGCAGCGATCAATGCAAGCCGGGCGCGTGATGTTGCGCAAGCGTTTGGACAATTCGATATCTTCCATCAGGGGTTGGTCCGCGAAGCCACCGACCGCCTGGAAGGCGGCACGGGTGACAAACATGGCCTGATCGCCGGTGGCGATGCCGCTCCAGCGCGAGCGCAGATTCATCATGTGCCCGACGATGCGCAGCATGAAGTGATGGCCTTCGATGCGGACATCAAAGCGACCCCAGTGGTGCGCCCCGCTGGCGAGCGCCTGCGTGACCAGGGCCACGGCGCCATCGGGAAAGTGGGTGTCTGCATGGAGGAACAGCAGCAGATCGCCGCCGGCGCGCGCGGCACCGGCATTCATCTGGCGCGCCCGGCCACGCGCCGCGCGCAGAACGCTGAAGCCGGCGCGCTCTGCGATGTCGGCCGAGCCGTCCTCGCTGCCGCCGTCGACGATCAGGACTTCACAGCCCTGTTGCAGCAAGGGCCGCAGCCGCTCTAGCAGCACCGGCAGCCCCTGCGCCTCGTTCAGCACCGGGATGATGACGGAGAGTTTCACGGCCTAGCCCCGGCGCCAGCTGTGGTAACGCCCCAGCCACGTCAGCACACGTTGCGGCGCATGGGCGCGCTTCCATTCACCGGCGACGTATTTGTTGGCCTCGGCCATCGTGGGGTAGGTGTGGATGGTGCCCAGGATCTTGTTGAGGCCCAGGCCGTGCTTCATCGCCAGCACGAATTCCGCAAGCAGATCGCCCGCGTGTTCGCCGACGATGGTCACCCCCAAAATCCGATCCTTGCCCGGCACGGTCAAGACCTTGACGAAGCCCTGCGCGTTGCCATCGGCGATGGCGCGGTCCAGCTCGTCCAGTCCATATTTCGTGACCTCATAGGCGATGCCTTTCTCCCGGGCGTCCTGTTCGTTCAGGCCGACGCGGGCCACTTCGGGTTCGATGAAGGTGGCCCAGGGAATCACCGAATAGTCCACCTTGAATCTTTTGAAATGACCAAACAGCGCGTTGACCGCCGCGTACCAGGCCTGGTGCGCCGCCATGTGCGTGAATTGATACGGGCCGGCCACATCGCCGGCGGCGAAGATGTTGGGGTACAGGGTTTCCAGGTAGTCGTTGACGACCACGGTGCGCTGGGTTGGAATGCCCAGCGCTTCCAGCCCATAGCCCTGCAACCGTGCCACGCGCCCGACCGCGCACAGCAAGGCGTCGAACTCGATGCGCAGTTCGCTGCCCTGGTGTTCCACCACGATGAATTTGCGCTCGCCATCACGTTCGCAACGCAAGGCCTTGTGCCCGGTGAGCACATCGATGCCGTCGCGGACCAGCGCAGCGCGTGCGAGCTCGGACACTTCTTCGTCCTCGCGCACCATGAGGCGCGGCGCCATCTCGATCTGCGTCACCTTGGAGCCGAGCCGGGCAAAGCTTTGCGCCAGTTCGCAGCCAATCGGCCCGCCGCCCAAGACCACCAGGCGCGCCGGCGGCGCGTCCAGTTGGGCAAACGCGTCCCACAAGGTGTCGCTGGTGACATAACCGACCTCGTCCAGCCCCGGCAGAGGCGGCACGAACGGGCGGGCGCCAGCCGCGATGACGATGCTGCGGGTGCTCAGGCGCTGGGTGCTGCCATCGTTGAGTTTCACTTCCACCGTCCAGGGGTCGACGATGCGGGCATGGCCTTGCAGCACCTCCACGCCCAGTTCGGTGTAACGCGCCACGCTGTCATGCGGCGCCACCGCTCCGATGACCGCATGCACGCGCGCCATGATCTTGCGAAAGCTGAAGCCCGGCACCACGGCGCTCAAGCCATAACGATCGCCATGGCGCATCTGGTTGGCGACGCGGGCCGATTTGATCAAGGCCTTGCTGGGCACGCAGCCGTAGTTCAGGCAATCGCCGCCCATCTTGTGCGCCTCGATCAAAGTCACTTTGGCCTTCACGGCGGCGCCAATGTAGGCGCTGACCAAGCCGGCCGCGCCGCCGCCAATGACCACCAGATTGCGGTCAAAGCGTTGCGGGCGTTGCCATGGGGCATAAATGCGGCGGGCCTGCAGCCAGGCGGTGACTCGTTTGGCGATGAGCGGAAAGATGCCCAGCAGCGCAAACGAAAGCAGCAGGCCGGGCGACAGAATGCCGGACAGGCTCTGCAATTGCGCGAGCTGCGTGCCGGCGTTCACGAACACCAGCGTGCCGGCCAGCATGCCTAGCTGGCTGACCCCGTAAAACGTGCGCGTGGGCATCGGCGTCAGCCCCATCAGCAGGTTGATCAAAAAGAACGGAAACGCCGGCACCAGACGCAAGGTGAACAGGTAAAGCGCGCCGTCTTTGGCGACCCCCTCATTGATGGTCTTGAGCTTGTCGCCAAAGCGGCGTTGCACGGCATCGCGCAGCAAAAAGCGCGACGTCAGGAACGCCAGCGTGGCGCCGATGCTGGATGCGAACGACACCAGCAGCGTGCCACCCGCCAGGCCGTACAAGGCACCCATGGCCAGCGTCATGATCAAGGCCCCTGGCAAAGACAGCGCGGTGACGAGCACATACAGGACAAAGGCGATGGCCGCCAGCAGCCAGGGGGACTGGGCCTTGAATGCCATGAAACCCGCCTGACTCTGCTTCAGCGATTCCAGCGTCAGGAATCGATCCAGCCCGAACCCAAAGAAGCTGCCGACCAAGGCGAGGATCAGCAACGTGAGCAGGGCGCGTTTCATGACGCGCAGCTTTCTTCCTTCAGGGCGCCACCGCAGCTGCTGCCCTGGCCGGCCGTGCATCCGTAGCAATGGTCGGCCACGCGTATCGGCCGCCCGGACGGGTCGTCGCTCAGCAGGTCACGCAAATGGGGTCGCCCCTGGCGCAGGCGCGCCGACGATGGCGCGCCGGGCAAGGCCAGGCCCAGCTGTTGATTGAAGTCACAGTCATAGAGAAACCCCTGCCAGTCGACGCTGACCAGCTTGTGGCACATCACGTTGGCGAGGTTGGCGTTGGCAAAGTTTTCCTTCAACAAGCGCATGTAGTCGTTGAACTGGCCTTTGGAGATCAGCGTCGAGCCGAAGCGCTGGATCGGCATATTGGCCAGCGCGAACAGTTCGTTGAAAACGATGCCGAAGTGAACCAGCAGTTCACGCTTGTAATCGGCCTGCAGCTTGACTTGATCAGGGGGCAGCGTGGGGCCTTGTGGGTTATAGACAAGGTTCAGCGTTAGACCGGAGCCCACTTGCCCGTATCCCAGAGCATTGAGTTTTTGCAACGCGGCAATGCTCTTGTCGAAAACACCCTTGCCGCGCTGCCGGTCTACATTGTCCAGCGCGTAGCAGGGCAGTGAGGCCACCACCTCCACGCCTTGATCTGCCAGGAATTGCGCCAGATATTCCTGCCCGGGTTCAAACAATATGGTCAGATTGCATCGGTCAATGACCTGAACACCGAGTTCCCGGGCTTCGCGCACCACACGCCTGAAGTCGGGATGTAACTCCGGCGCGCCACCGGTCAGATCAAGGGTTTCAATACCGCGCGCCTTCAGTACTTGACCAACCAGGTGCAGATTCTCTTCGCCCATCATTTCAGTGCGGTTGGGACCCGCGTTGACGTGACAGTGTAGGCAAGTCTGATTGCACATGTAGCCCAGATTGACCTGCAAGGTGGTCAACCTCTGACGTTTTAGAGGCGGGAACTCTGTCGCTTGAAGCAATGGCAAAGTGGCGTGCATATCCGTCCTGAAATTTTGGGTTGGGCAACAAACTATCGCCTTGTGCAGGCATAGTCGCAAGCGCGCCTCAGGTTCTTACACTACGAACGAGGTGTGGGGTCAGAGAGACGGATGAAAGCCCGCACGGTACTCAGGCTTGCACTGTGAGCTGCAATACCCAAAGAAAACAGCAGGATGCGCAAGCCATCAGCCAGAGTCATACACCCAGATGGTTGCCTAATTGGTCAAAATCGTCAACCACGATGTCGCAATCTGGATGCGGCGTGGGGTCTGGCGGCCCCTCTGGGCCCCATTCGGCAGGTCTGCGGACAAAGGCTGTTTTGAAGCCACAGGCGCGGGCGGCATTCAGATCGAAGTTGTGGCAGGCAACCATCAATATGTCTGACGGCTCCATGCCGAGCCATTGCGCCGCCTTCAAATACGCTTGCGGGTTGGGCTTATAGACACCAATCATCTCGCAGGAAATCACGGCATCCCAGTTCAGGTCGTTTTTTCGGGAAACATCCAGTACCAGAGACAGCGGTAGCATGGTGAACGAAATGGCAGGTACCTTTTGCCGGATCCGTGACAAGGCCGCAGGGAAATCAGGCCAACTTGAGAGTTCATGCCACGTTTGAAAAATTTGCCATCGCTCTTGTTGACTAAATTGCTGCAGGCTATATTTTTCCAACACCTCAATGAGCGCCGCGTGATGCACATCGTCCATATTGAACGCAGGCTGAACCTGTCCGACGATACCTTTCATCGCCAAGCGCCGGTAGTCGTTGGTCACCACGTGCCAGTCCAGGGCCATACCGTGGTGTTCGCCAATATTCTGAAAAGCGCTACACACGCCACTGTGCCAGTCCAGAATGGTGCCACCGGTGTCAAAAGTGAGTGCTTTTACTTGCATGTTGATTCCTATACACGCTCGAAACGGTCAGATACAAAACTGGGGGCGTGGGCTTGATTGTTCAATCGACTATATAGGCCCCAAAGCGATCGTCAATCGCCGTGGCAAAAAGGTGGTTGCTGAAGTTGCTCAGTGTTTTGACGGCTATGGCCAATACGATGTACATCAGGTCAGTTTCCTTGTAACCCGCATCGAGAAATGTCTTCACCGTCTCGGGGCCCGGCTGGCCGTGGCTATTTACCATGGCGACGGTAGTGGCGTACAGCGTGGCGAGTTTTGCATCAGAAATGGCGGTCTGTGCGCGGATGGCTTTAAGCACATCGGCCGGTACACCTGATATTTTTTCTGCAATCATGCTGTGTGCTGCGGTGCAGTATTTGCAACCGTTGACCTGGCTGACCGCCAAAAACACCACTTCTTGCTCAGCCGCTTTTAGGCCCGATTCGCTACGAAACAAGCCGTAGCCGTGCAAATAGGTGCTCAGCACACCAGGCGCATTGGCCATGTTGGCGTACATATTGGGAATGAAACCGACCTGCTTGAGGGCGATGTCGAGAATTTCTTTGGGCTTGCCTGTGGCGCTGGCATGGTCGATCGAGTGAAGATTTTTGACAAGAGGGGTCGCGGACATGGATGGTTTTCCCTGATAAAAAACGCCAAAACGAAGGTGCCAAAGAAAAATTCCCAGGCTCATTTTGCGATAGCCAATGTTAGTCAGGGGATGCTTAGCCGGGGTGACCAATCGTCTCGTTATCGTGCCCAGACGTTTCAGCCACTTCAACGCGCAACTGCATTGTTGATCACAAAATCTGCAATGGCTGCCACGTCGGCCAGATCCAGCCTGACCGGCCCACTGGCAACATCGCATTGTGCCGATGCAGTGAGCGGCGTATTTGCAGCAATGGCCAGAACGCCTGGACAATCCGGCCATAGCGTCGACTTCTTGCAGGCGGCGCGCCAGACCTCAAGTTTTGGAAAGTCTCCGCCTTTGAAGCCTTCAATCAACACCAGGTCACAGTGCTGCATATGATCCAGCAGGTAGTCCAAAGACGGCTCGGGTGCACCTCGGAGTTCATGCATGAGCGCCCATCGGTCATTACCCATCAGCAAGACCTCTTTGCAGCCCGATTCACGCAGGCGATAGGAGTCCTTGCCGGGGCGGTCAATATCAATGTTTTTATGGCTGTGCTTGATGAGAGACACAACTAGGCCGCGTGATGAAATTTCCGGCACCAGTCGTTCAAGCAAGGTGGTCTTACCCATTCCGGAATGACCTGCGATGCCGAAAATTTTCATAAGAAATTCGCCTTCGACACCACATGCTCATTTGAGCGAGTGGTGCAAAGGACACAGGATGTTTGATCGCTTTTTATTTGAGGGACAAAACAAATTCGACCATCGTCTTGATGTCGGCGTCTTTAACCGTGACGTTTGGCGGCATCGGAATCGGGCCCCAGGCGCCCTTGGTGCCTTTTTTAATCTTCACCGCCAATTGGGCTGCGGCAGCGGTATCACCGGCATATTTTTTTCCGACTTCATTCCAGGCAGGCCCCACCATTTTTTTGTCCAATGCATGGCATGCAAGACAGCCGCTTTTTTGCGCCAGTGCCATGGCGGTGTCTTTGTCAACAGCGAAAGTGGAAACCGAGAGCGAGGCGAATGCGGCCAATGCGAGAATTTTTTTCATAAGGTACTCCAAGTTGAAGCGAAGCAGCGCAACAGTGGCGCCGCTTCGCGAAAAATTAAGCGATGTTGCGTGGCTTCAGACTCATTTGCGTGAAGCTGTGTTTGTAGGGTGACTCCCCAATCTTGGTCAGAGCGCCGCGTCCCAGCTTGTAACGGTAGTTGTTTGTCATGGGGTCCGGAACGGCGGACACAACGGCGTTGGCGGGAGACTTCGGGAAATTGAAGTTGGCTTTGCATACCCCCGGGCGCATCTCGTCGGACACAACGGCCACTGTCCTGAATTTTCCGACGGTGGTCATGATGTGACCGTCTTTCATCAATTGGTTAAACGTCAGGTCGGCATCCAAAACACCTTGGGGTTGCCCCGTCTGGATATACACAGTGTCATTGACCACTTCAACGTAATCACCCGATTCGATCCCCTTTTTCTTGGCATCTTCCGGGTGGATGAAGATGAATGCTTCCGGCCAGCGCTTGGACAGGTAGGGTTTTCTCAAATCATCAAAGCCTGATTGCCATGTCTCATTCACACGACCGTTGATAACCCAGACTTCGCCCTTCTCTGCGCGCGGCTTGATGGCGTTGTAGAACTGAATCCAGCCAGCGTAGTTCCAAGGGGATTTGAGCAGAATGGCCTTACCGCTGTGCGTATTGAACGCGTACAGGGCTGCGATCTGCACTTCCGCCTGCTCCATTTCTCCCCAGTTGTTCTCGGGATCGTGCAAGCGCTTGGTACCAACGAGCTTGCCATCTCGCACACGTATTGGTGTCTGGATACCCGTCGTACCGTAGGTCCGCAACAACTCCTGTGCCTTAACGCCTTTTTCCTTGGCCTGCATGGCCAAGGGATGGTAGTTGAGCACGCCGCCACGGGAGAAGCGGGCAGCTTCTTCGAAGACATCGTTGGAGTCTTTCCAAGCGTAGCCGCCATCCTTGTCAAAACCCATCTTTTGCGCAAACTTTTGAACAATCCACCAATCGGGTTTGGACTCTCCGGGGGCGTCGTAGAACTTGCTGTACAGCCGCAGACGGCGTTCCGAATTGCAGCGAGTGAAATTGTCTTCCCCCCAGGACGAGACGGGAAACACAATGTCAGCGAAGTCCGTCCCGATGGGCGCCACCGGATAGAGATCAGAGTTGGCCATGACCATGCCACCAGAGTCCACACGCAGCTTCAAGGTTTCGAAAATGGCTGAGCGTTCGAGACTGGTGATCTGGTAGGGATTGTCCACGGTCATTTCGCGCATCTTCTTTTCAAGCGCGCTCGATCCCATCATCGAAGCGACCCATGTCGTTCCTATCACCCAGGCAAAGCGCATATTGCCTTGCATCAACCACAGATCCAGGTTGAAATCTTTCTTGCGACGCCCTGGGTGTTTCTCAGGAGACAACCAGCCCGAGCCACCGCCTGCTGACAAACCACCACGCTGGTGCCCGCCGCCACGCGAAATCATTCTGCCGGGGCGGTTGCCAGCACCGCAGATGAGACCGAGTGCGGCAAACGAGGTGGTATTCATGTAGTTGTTCGACCAGTAGTTGCCCTTTTCACACATGAATGAGGTCTTTGGCATGGTGCCATCGGCCTTCGGTTTTGCAACCCACTCGGCGGCCTTGCGAATGTCATCCGCACTCAGGCCCGTCATCTTGGCGGCGACATCCAGCTTGGATTCTTCTTGCGACAGGATGAATTTTTTGTAGTCTTCCCAATCGCTTTGCCATGTGCCCCAAGTGGTGCGCCACTGCCAACCGGTGTTGCGGGTTCCACGACCATAGCCTTCGTCAACCTCCCATGGTTTGGCAATCCACTTGTCGATAAATGCCTGGTCTTGCCAATTGTTCTCGATGATGATGCGCGCCATCGCCATGTGCAGCACGGTGTCCGTGCCGGGAATGATGGGTAACCACAGGCCACGCCCCTCCTTGACCGACCAGGCAACACCCATTGTTTTGTGAGGTGTGACAAAGATGAACTTCTTGTCACCGGGCATCATGTGGGTGGTGAACAACGTCGTCTTGGTCTCATACGGGTCGCAGCCCGAGAGAAACGCAACTTCGCAGTTGGCCCAATCCTCATAGCTCGAAGCAAAGGAATCAATCCCAGCGTCGTCTAGCCCCGTCGCATCGTTGGTAGCGGAACACTTGTCGTGCCACGCAAATGCCGGGGTACCAATCGTGGTCATCGCCAGCTTGGTGATCGCATAGACGTTTTCAAAATACTGATACGAGTGCGACTTCACGGCCCATGCGTGTTCGCCGTACTTGGCAATGATGTACTTGGAGATGTCGGCCATCACTTCAGTCGCCAGGTCCCAACTCACAGGCACCAGCGTGCCAGCGACCCGAATCATCGGGGTCTGGAGGCGTTCACGGGTACGGTTTCCCGGGTTGAAGCACTTTTCCGCCAACGTTCCGCCGCGAATGGAGTGGTTACCACCCACGTTGACCACCGTTGCGTCTTTGTCTGGCACGACAACCACATGGTGCTGCTTACCCTTGTAACTGACCACGTTGTGCTGGGCTGGGCTGGCCCACACGCCCATCATTGTCTGATGCGGAAAGTCGGCCTTCAGGGCGTTCTGCGAGGCCATTGCGCCTCCGTCTTTTCCCACAGGCCACCGGTATACCTTGTAGCCGCAGGCCACCGTGCAATAGTCGCACGCCGTGGTCAATACGTCGGCGTCCTTGGGTGGTAGGGGAACGAAATTCTGGGCGATCTGGTTGTCTGTCTTGCTCATGTTGGTCTCCTTATGCCGAGCGTTCGGCGGTCATGGCGTTGTAGCCATATACGAGACCCATCACACCAACGGCGTAGATATCGTCTCCCTTAACTTCCAGAACAATCTGCGGTAGGCTCTCCGTGGCATGACCGGACGCCACCATGCCATGGTGGGTCAGATCGAAGGTGGTGAGGTGCAACGGACACGGACCAAGGACCTGGTGTTGCGGCTTGTAGGTGCCGTCCAGTGGGCCACCCATGTGCGTGCACTGCTGGTTGAAGGCAACAATGTCCTTACTGACACCTACACCGGCTCCCGCCGGGACTCCTAGCTTCACCAGGATGTTGCGCACGTCTGGATAGGGGTAGTTGAAATCGACAGGAACCCCCTCTTTGAGCGCAGACAGGTTACCAATTTTCTGACGCGGATAGGTCGCTTTCAATGCCTGAGCGGCGTCTGCCAATCCAGGAAGGCCACCCAGGCTGACCATGAGCAGTGAAGATCCACCGGAGAGCAGCCATTGACGCCGACTCATGCATGCGCGGCCCCCTGCGTGCTCGTGGGTGTGTTTGTCGTCCGAATGGACTGGAATAATTTTTTGACTCATTTGTTTGCTCCTTATTTCACCGGCGCTGGCAGTGGCTGATAGTCACCAGGAAGCTTGGGGTCTTCATGGATCAGGGGTGCGGTCATCGACAGCGCTTCCAGGAAGGAAATCAGATCCTTTTTGTCCTGCGCGGCCAGATTCAGAGGCTTGATCAATGGGCTCTTGTTGCTGCCTTTGCCTGCGCCCTGGTCGTAAAAATCAACCACTTCCTGCAAGGTCTTGAATACGCCGTTGTGCATGTACGGTCCGGTGTACTTCAGCTCACGCAGCGAGGGCGTGCGGAACTTTCCGATGTCCTTGGGGTTCTTGGTGATGTAGAACAGGCCGTAGTCCTTATCGGCGTTGCGGTAACGTGCTTCATCGACACCCTTTTGGTAGTGCTCCCAGCGATGGGTGACCTGGTACAGCGGGTCATCCTTAAATCCGGGGAAATCGGGTAGGCCGGTGTCATGGAACTTCTGGTCTGACGCCAGTGGTGTGTTGTGGCATTGAATGCAGCCGGCTTTGCCGCTGAAGATATCCATGCCGCGTTTCTGCGAGTCACTCAAAGCCTTCTTGTCACCTTTCATGTAGCGATCAAACGGCACCTTGCTGGCATCCGATACCACTGTTCTCTCGTAGGCTGCTATGGCGCGGTAGGCATCGTTCATGCGCGGCCAGGGACTGCCAAACACCTTTTTGAACGCCTCGACGTATTCAGGAATGAAGCGCAAACGCATTTCCATGACGGACGGGTCGCCGTTGCCCGCCACGCCACCTTCTGCCGCTGAGGGCGCCTGTCCTTCCAGACTGGTCACGCTGCCTTCCCAAAACAACTTGTTGTAATAAGCCGAATTCATAACTGTCTGGGAATTGCGCCAGTGTTTGGTTCCGGGGTAACCACGTGAGATCTGACCACCATCGCCCCAGCCCAAGCCAGGCAAGTGGCAGGAAACGCAGGGCATGGAGCCGTCACCGGACAGGCGACTTTCCCAAAATAATTGCTTGCCAAGGGCGATCTTGTCGGCAGATTGTGGGTTGTCTTTCGGTATCGGTGGCGCTGGCAAAGGTCCCAATGGGGGGTATTTGTCGGCGGACATGACTGAGGTGCTCAACAGGACACCAAGCAAGGCAATAGCTAATTTTGTTTTCATGGTGCGACTCCTTAGTTCTTGCCGAAAGTTCGGATCTGCATGTCCGGCTGCCCCGGGTCCTTGACCATCACGGGGTCCCCCGACAGCGTCAGCAAGAAGGCCACGAGGGACTTCTGCTCGGCAGCCGACAAGTTCAACGGTTTGAGAATGGAGCCTTTACCTCCGCCCTGGTTGTAAAACGCAACAACGTCATCCAGTGTGTTGAACACGCCGTTGTGCATATAGGGCGCTGTGTATTTCAAATCACGCAGTTGGGCGGTCTGGAACTTGCCGATGTCCTTGGTCTTCTTGGTGATGGCATACGCCCCCACATCCGTGCGAAGGTTCATGTAGTTGGGCACGCCGCTGGTCGAATAGTGACGCAGCATGGTGATGGTGCGTAGCGGGTTTTTCAGTACATCGGGGTGTTCTGGCACACCTGTGTTGTATAAATTTCCATCAGAGCCGATAGGTCCGTTGTGGCATGCAACGCACCCGGCCTTGCCTTTGAACAGTTCATAGCCAGACTTTGCTTCAGCGCTGATGGCTGATGTATCGCCTTTGGCAAATTTGTCGAACGATGCGTTGCTTGTCTCCAGGCTGCGGATGAATTCGCCAATGACATTGAAAACACGCATGCCATTGATGTCATCCTTGCGCCACTTCTTCCACAACGCGTCATATTGGGGAACCTGCTGCAGCCGCTCCTGCATCAAGCGGCTGTCCATATTCATGGTGTGCGTCTCCGTGATCATGTCGCGGACCAATGTGCCGGCATCCGCCCCATCGAGACGACCGTCCCACAGGAAACGCTGCCGATGCTTCGCATTCAGAACCGTTGGTGCATTGCGGAAATACTCCATCGACGGGTAGCCGGTGGACAAGGCCTGCCCGTCGCCCCAGCCTTTGTCCGGCGCGTGACACGAGGCACAGGAAACGCCCCAATCACCGGATAGCCGGGAGTCAAAAAAGAAATATTTCCCCAGTTCAATCATTGCCGCGTTACCGGGCTTGACATCGGGCATAGGGGCAATTTCCAGGGTTTTGCTTTGGGCCAGGGCCGTCGGTACGTTAAGGAACCCGACCGTCGCCACCAGACCAACTGCACCCAGTGCTTGCGCAAAACGCTTACATGGCTTGCTTTTCATAGTGTTCTTTCTGCAAAAAAGACCTGCAGGAAAAACCCCCGCAGTGGTGAGGTCTTTGCAATGTCTATGCCACGCAGAAAAACTGGAAATTCACCAGGAAACGATGAAAAACAGGGCGGTGAGTGGTCATGAATTGACCGCCCGGTAAGTTTTTTACCGGTTGTTTTTATTGCAGGTCACGTTTCGCGACACGCCACCGATCAGCCCACACAAGCGATCAAGTCTCTTCCTTGAGCTTGTTGCGCAAAGTGAGGCGGCTAATGCCCAATATTTCCGCCGCTTGGGTTTTGTTGCCCCCGCAATGCTGCAACACATGACGGATGTGCGCTTCTTCGACTGCAGCGAGCGACCGCTCCGGTACAGACTCTCCCAAATACGCCGCGATGGGTTGCGTGACAGGCGGGGCGCTGGTGCCCACGATTTCTTTGGGCAAGTGGCGCGCCGACACCGGCTGGCCTACAGCCAGAATAGCGGCGCGTTCCATCACATTGCGCAACTCCCTGATGTTGCCTGGCCAGCGATACGCCTCCAGCCAATGCGCAACCGACGGATCGATTCCACCGCAAGGGGTTCCGACAACCGGTGCCGTTTTCTCCAGAAAATGCCGAGCCAGGGGCATGATGTCCTCCCTGCGTTCACGCAGTGCAGGGATGTCAATGGCACCCACATTGAGTCGGTAGTACAGGTCTTCGCGGAATTGACCGGCTTGGACCATGCGTGGCAAATCACGGTGGGTGGCGGAAACAAAACGCACATCCACCTTGATCTCCTTTTGGCCGCCGACTCGGCGAAAGGTCTGGGTTTCCAGAACACGCAGCAGTTTGGGCTGTAGCGTCAAGCTCAGGTCACCAATTTCATCCAGAAAAAGCGTGCCCCCATCCGCCAACTCCAGAAGTCCACGCTTCATTTGCTTGGCATCCGTGAATGCCCCGCGCTCATGCCCAAACACTTCGGACTCCATCAGGCCTTCCGGCAAAGCCGAACAATTCAGCGTGATCCAGGGCCCGTCCGTACGGGGTGATCGACAGTGAATAGCTTGTGCGATGCCCTCTTTACCGGTACCCGATTCGCCACGAATCAGCACCGGCACCTTGCCTGCCGTCGCAATTTTGGCGGTCATCTCCAGCATGCTTCTGAACGGCTCGCTGGTTCCGATCAAACCTTCAATGACGCAGGCGTCGGACTGGGCGCGGCGCCACTCGACCTCGCGCCGCAAACGCCGGGTTTCAATCGCGCGGCGAATCAGCTCCTGCAGTTCTTCCAGGTCAAACGGTTTATTGATGTAGTCATAGGCACCGGCTTTCAAGGCCGCTACCGCAGTGCGAACTTCGGGGTAGGCGGTCATGATGACGACCAGCGGCTGGTCATCTGATTCCTTGATTTTTGCCAGAATGTCCAGACCGTGCATGTCTGGCAAATGCAAATCAAGCAGCACCAATGCAAACGTTTTTTCTTTGAGCAAGCTCAGCGCCCGCTGACCGTTTTCAGCTACCTCAACATTGAACCCCTGACGAGAAAGAAAATTACCCACCGTCACCCGAATGGTGTTGTCATCCTCGACGATCAGAATGGGTTCAGGCATGTGATTCTCCAGCAAGGGGCCAACTGAGGGTGAAGCAGGTTCCGTGCCCCAAGGTACTTTGCGCCTCGATACTGCCACCATGCTGGACGACAATTTTGCGCACAATGGCCAGACCCAGCCCCGTTCCTTCGCGGCGGGTGGTGAAAAATGGCTCAAAGATCCGGCTTAAAACTACCGGATCAATGCCGATACCCGTGTCACAAATTTGGATTTTTGCAAAACGCAGCTCCACTGTTGCGTCAATCCTTACCTCCCCACCGTTTGGCAAGGCATGCACGGCGTTGATCAACAGATTGAGAAAGACCTGTTTAAGCTGGTGAGGATCTGCCGACAGCGCGGGCAGCGTCGCGACACCGCTCAAGGCGAACGTTATGTCGCAGTTTTTGGCATCCTTACGGGTCCAAAACAACACGTCGTCCAAGATCGACTCCAGGAGGCAGGGTTCGCAGAGAGCCGCCTGAGGAGCAGCGAAGCCATGGAAGCTGCGCAGGAAACCGGACAGGCGATCAACCTCGGATTCCAGTCGCTTGAGGGCCTCCATCAATCCCGGTGGAATGTCCTCTTCGTACTGCATGGCTTGGGCCACGGCCTTCATTCCAGCCAGTGGGTTACCGATTTCATGTGCCAGACCCATGGCAAGTTCGCCCAGGGTGGTCAATTTTTCCATCTGGAACATCTGCCGGTCCAACTCACGTCGTTCATCCTGAATCTCACGTTCTTGGCTGACATCACGCGCCACGACAATGAATCCGGCCGAAGTCGGTGTAACGGCCAGCGAAATCACCTGCTCAGGCAACTGGACAACGCAACGCAACTGCCCCCGTGCGGCATCTTTTGCAATACTTGGCCACTGTGGCCAAAACAGATCAACTGGCGATCCCAGCTCTATAGGTTGGCTGCCAAACAAACGATTGGCCGCCGGGTTCATCAAGCGAATGGCTCCCCATCGGTCAATCGACAATATGCCGTCAGCGGTATGTTCAATGACCGCTGCAAGAGAGGCACGTTCCTGCTCCAGCTCATAGGTGCGCGCCCGCACTTCCTCTTCCAGGCGCTCACGGTGGGCAATGATGGTCTGAGACGACTCCTGCAGCCGGTTCGCCATGCCGTTGAATTTGCTGCCCAGTGCGGCGATTTCATCATTCCCAAGTACGGATACGCGACGCGAAAAATCACCGTTGGCTATCGCATCGGTCTCGTTGGACAAATCCTCAAGTGGGCGTAATAAGCGTCTGGACAGTGCATAACCGCTGGCTGCAGTCACGACCAAGGCAACAAACAAAACCGCATACAGAAGGTAGAGGTTGACGACGGCCAAAAATAGCGCCCGCTCCGGAAATGCGAGCGCGATACGCCACTTGCCTTTGGAGTTTTCAGCAATAGCAAGTGGCGCATAGTCAATCGGTGCATGGGCAACAATCCACCCCTCGCCTTGATGCGGCGAGGGGCCGCTGCGCACCAAGTTTTTAGCAACACTTTCTGGGAAAAAGCCGCTAAGCTTCTCAATCGGCTCCATGGAAAAGGCACCCAGTTCCCCACCGGCCGACCGACTGACGTAGTGCCCCTGGTTGTCCAACAGGTAGGCCGTACCCTGGCGGGCCGTGGCCATTTGCTGGATTTGCTCCAAAAGTATGTCAGCGTGAAGGTTGATGATCAAGACGCCAATCTTGTTGCCGCTTGCGCCCGCTACGGGTGTGGCAACACGAATGACAGGACGTTCTGGTTTTTCTACTTTGCCGAACTCAACATTCAAATCCAGTGGAGAAACATAGATCTGGCCGAGCTTGACGTCCATGGCTTCACGAAAATAGTATCGATCCCCCTTTGATTGAAGTTCATCGGGCGGCACGACGTAGACCCCGTTGGATTTGCGGTCCACGCGAACCCATTCCCGTCCGTCTGCGGCGATCAAGCGTATTTGGTAGATGTGAGGATAGAGGCTGGCAAGCGCTGCGTAATCGCGTTCCAACCGTTTGGTGGCAGCCTGAAGCAACCACGCATTTTTAGTTTGATTGACCGAAACCACATCGACTAACCCTCGTGTGTTCGCTAGGTAGAGCAATTCGGAGGACAGTTGATCGAAAAATCGTCCCACGCCTTGCGAACGAACGGTCACTTCCTGATGGAGGTTGCGCAGAGTCTCATTTTTCAATGCCTGAAGCGAAAGGTAAACACCGATAGCCCCTGCCAGCGCGGTGGGAATCACTGCGGCAAGAAGAAAGGCTGCATAAATTCGGCGTGAGATGCCGCCAAGCACTGTGAATCGGGGGAGGTTCATGCGGCATTTTATCGAAGGCACCACTGTCGACTCCACCGGTAATGGGTACCGGCGGGCAGTTACTGCAACTTACACCGACTGGGCACACGCGATTGGTGTCTCGCGGCGCATTGTCACTACCCTGCGCAACAACTCAACTGCGCCACATCCTTGAAAAACGTCTGCGCGCACAGCTTCAGCCCCTCCACCATCGTCAGGTAGGGGAACAATTGGTCGGCCAAATCCTGCACCGTCATTCGCGCCCCGATCGCCAGAACCGCAGTCTGAATGATCTCACCGGCCTCGGGGGCCACGACCAGAGCGCCGAGCAAACGACCCGTGCCTACCTCGGCCACCAATTTGATAAAACCTTGCGTTTCAAAATTGACCAAGGCGCGTGGCACCTTGTCCAGCGTCAGGGTTCGGCTCTCAACGTGCAACCCGGCAAGTTGTGCCCGCGCCTCGTCCAAACCGACGGTGGCGACTTGCGGTTCGGTAAACACCACGGTGGGCATGGTCTTCAGGTCCAGTCTGGCTTGTCCACCCGTCATGTTGATGGCAGCCCGCGTGCCCGCAGCGGCCGCCACATAGACAAACTGCGGCTGGTCGGTGCAGTCGCCTGCGGCAAAGATGTGCGGCACGTTGGTGCGCATGGCATCGTCAATTTGAATAGCCCCCTGGGCGTTGGTGCGGATGCCAGCCGCTGGCAGATTCAGCCCGGCCGTGTTGTGCGTTCGGCCTGTGCCCACCAGCAGCTTGTCGGCACGCAACCCACCGGTTGGCGTGTCGAGCACAAATGCGCCATTGACATAGCCCACACGGTGGGCCTGCGTATGTTCCAGCACTGCAATACCTTCAGAGCGAAAGATGGATGCCAAAGCTTGGCCAATGGCAGGGTCTTCACGGTAAAACAGCGTGTGACGCGCCAGAATGGTCACCTTGCTGCCGAGCCGTGCAAAGGCCTGGGCCAGCTCCAGCGCCACTGCGGATGCGCCGATGACGGCCAAGCGCTTCGGAATTGCATCACACACCAGGGCTTCGGTAGAAGTCCAAAACGGTGTTTCCTGCAAACCAGGGATGGGTGGCGTGGCGGCGCTGGCGCCGGTGGCGATCAGACAACGGTCAAACGCCAGGATGTGTTCACCCCCCTGATTCAAACGCACTGTCAGGCTGTGGCTGCCATGAAACTGTGCTGTGCCACGCAGCACAGTGATGGCGGTGTTGGCCTCCAGAATGCTTTCGTATTTGGCGAGGCGAAGTTCATCTACCCGGGTCTGCTGCTGTGCCAACAATATCTGGCGGTTGATGCTGGGGGCGGTTGCCGAGATGCCGGCATCAAACGGACTACCTTGTCGCACATGCGCGACATGCGCGGCACGGATAAATATCTTGGACGGCACGCAACCAATGTTGACGCAGGTGCCGCCGATGGTGCCGCGCTCGATCAGCGTGACGCGTGCGCCTTGCGCAACAGCTTTCAGTGCCGCTGCCATAGCTGCGCCGCCGCTTCCGATGACCACGATATGCAGTCCGTTTCCATCGCTACTCAATGTAGCGTCACCCATTGCGCCTCCGCACGCTTTACCAAGCGTGCCGTCGCGCTTTTCTGCTGGCGGCGCATCAGCCCGCGTAGCCTTAGTCACAAGTCATACCCCATTCCTTTTTCGTCTTGTGGGCGGCCAACGCCGTCATCCGCGTTTAGCCGGTAGTGCGCAGTCGCCCGGCCCGCAGCGACGGTTGGCTGGCGAGAGGAAATCCCAGACCGAGACGGCCACCATCGCGGCCAGACCGACGTATAGAAGCTTCTCCGCCATCGTGAATGTGGCGGCAAGCACGATGATCGGACCGACCATGCCCAGTACGCTACGGTGCCACTGACGGTGGCTCAGCCAGCCCAGCGCATTTGCCAGCAAGGCCAGCGAGGCAAATAGCGGCAACAACACTGTGACAAACAGCCCTTCGTACTGACTCAGGAAGCCCAAGCCGATGGCGCCGCCGAAGCTGGCCAGAGCCGGAAAGCAGGCTCCACAGCCCATGGCAGACACAATGCTGCCAAGCCCGCCTGCCTTGTTGCCGATTGAATTGAGAATTCCCATTGCGTCTTCCCTCCGTTCGATTGAATAACTCAGCGTTTGACACTGGACGGATAGCCAGCGTTCTCGGTCGCCTGGGAGCGGCCCCAGGCAACAGGTAGAGGCGAGGATGGCGGCCAGCCCGCCGGCAAAGAGCGCGCCGCGTCCGTTTTGGGGTTCAACCATGTGTTTTTCCTGTCGAATAGTGGGTGGATAGGCTAATCTTGCCTCCGTAGTCATGTACGGAGTCAAGCGGTATGCAAACTATTTTTGAGAATTTGACCATTGGCGTTTTTGCCAAGGCTGCCGGGGTCAACGTGGAGACCATCCGGTTCTACCAGCGCAAGGGTCTGTTGCTGGAGCCGGACAAGCCCTATGGCAGCATTCGCCGGTACGGCGAGGCGGATTTGGCGCGGGTGCGGTTCGTGAAATCAGCCCAGCGACTGGGCTTTAGCTTGGATGAAATCGCCGAATTGCTGCGGCTGGAGGACGGCACCCACTGTGACGAAGCCAGCCACCTTGCCGAACACAAGCTCCAGGACGTGCGCGCCAAGATGGCGGACCTGGCGCGCATGGAGTCGGTGCTGTCCGAACTGGTGCGCGCCTGCCATCTGCGGCAGGGAAATGTTTTCTGCCCATTGATTGCGTCGCTACAGGGGGGTGCAAGCCAAGTGGTTCAACGCCAGGAAACTGCGATCGAGCTTCTCGTATCGCACCAGTAACTTGCGAAACCGATTGAACCAGCTGTGCGCCACTTCTACAAACAGTGGGATGGGTTCTGAACCTTGCGTCTGGTTTTTCGCACCGTACGCCTCACATCGATACTCACTGAATTGTTTCTTGTTCACTCCAGAGCCATTCAGTGGGCGAACACCCCAACTTGCGGACAAATGCACGGGTAAGCGCACTCGCGCTGCCATAACCCACATCATTGGCCACATGTTTGAGTTGGCGACCTGTCTTGAGCAGGCTTTGTGCAACCATCACGCGCCAGGATGCCAGATAGTCCGCCGGGGTTTCGCCGGTGACCGCCCGAAAGCGCACGGCAAAGCGTGCGCGTGACATTCCAGCCAAAGCCGCCATGCTGGACAGATCGCGCTCTTGCGCTGGGTCGGCATGAATGGCGGCAATAGTTTTGGCCAATCGGGCATCGGCCAGACCTGCCAAGGTGCCGCCGTGTGTCAATCCCTGATCAATGCAGTGGCGCAGCAGTCGGATCATCAGCACCTCACACAAGCGGTCCAGCACCGCCTGACGGCCATTGTGGTCAGCAAAGGCTTCTTCAAACATCAGACCCAGCAGCGCGTCCACACCAGAGAGATCAGCCAACTTAACCATCACGACACTGGGTAGCGAATCGGTAATCGGATTCTTGCCGCCACCGCCAAATTGCACCGTGGCGCACACCACATCCGCACCCGCACGGTCATCCGCAACCAGTCGGTGTGTGTCGGGGTGGGGTAAAAACAGCAAGGTTGGCCCTGTGATGTCAAAAACCTCCTGCCTCACACCAATGACTTGAACCGGTCCGCGCCGGACCAGATGAATATGGCCGCGCAAACTATCTTGCGCGAAGTCGTGAATGCCGCAGATATTGCCGGTATAGAACACACCAGCGTGTAGGGAAAAATGCGATAGCAGTGTGGTGAGTACGTCCATAATCCATTCTCTGATACGAATGATCATCTTGATGATGCTTTAAAACACATTTCGTATCATTTTGATCGATTGAGTTCGGTTTTCGAACTTCACAGGAGATCTCCATAGCAGCAATAGCGATGTACCACGCGCAAGGTTGCGGCTATTACCAAAGCGCAGAGCACCTTTCGTAAGAAGTTATTGTTTTAGTAGCAAAAATTCTGCCCATCTTTGTGTAATAAAGCTGAAAGCAGCACCGACTATAGGGGCAGCACGTAACGAATACCGCGTTACATGCTGGCCCAAGCCTGATCGCCTACCGCTAACCCATATTTAAGGACAGTCACATGAAAACCCAATCCACACCTTCACACTACGCAACCGCTGCTGGTCTCGCTTTGGCCATGAGCGCTGCACTGACCATTGCTGCCGCACCCACTGCCGCCCAAGCTGCTGATACTGACAAATGCTTTGGCGTTGCACTCAAAGGCAAGAACGACTGCAAAGCGGGTGCAGGCACCACCTGTGCTGGCACGTCCAAGATCGATTTTCAGGGCAACGCTTGGTCGATGGTGCCCAAAGGCACTTGCGAAAAGACGGTTTCCAAGACTTCACCAACGGGCTTTGGCCAGTTGAAAGAATTCAAGGAAGTCAAAGCCTGAATCTCACCCCACGAGCGGAGCACCGGGCATGTCAAACCGATTTAACTCGCTGTTGCGGCCCCAGGGTGCTCCGGCGCACAACTTGCCAAGACGAGCCGGTGTAGGCTTGAAGCCGGAGCACTTCAAAGAGATATTGGAAACGCAACCCGATCTCGGTTTCTTTGAAATCCATGCTGAAAACTACATGGTGCCGGGTGGCCCATTTCACCATTGCCTCACCCGCATCCGTGAGCGCTATCCACTGTCGATTCACGGCGTGGGTCTATCCATTGGGGCCGATGCGCCACTGGACGTGGGACACCTGAATGCGCTGGCAGCCTTGCTAGGTCGCTACCAACCTCAATCATTCTCGGAGCATCTCGCGTGGTCAACCCACGGCCCTACGTTCCTGAACGACTTGTTGCCCGTTCCCTACAACACGGCCACATTGCAGCGTGTATGTGACCATATTGACCAAGTGCAAACGCATCTGGGGCGGCGCATGTTGCTGGAAAATCCAGCCACTTATGTCGAGTTTTCCGCATCAACTTGGGATGAACCCACGTTTTTGACTGAAGTAGTGCGCCGCACGGGATGCGGTCTATTGCTGGACGTGAACAATATCTACGTCAGCAGCGTCAACCATCAGCGCAATGCGCAAACTGTCATTCGTGCGCTTCCGCTAGCGCAAGTGGGTGAAATTCACCTCGCCGGGTTTGCCCAGTCACAAGACGGTAACGGCGACCTGTTGCTGATTGACAGCCATGGCGCACCCGTAGCGCAGGCGGTGTGGGATCTGTATGCATTCACGTTGGGACTGACGGGGCCTGTCGCAACGCTGCTTGAGCGTGATAACGATATCCCGATCTGGCCGGTCTTGTTGGCTGAGGCCGGTTTGGCGGAAAAGCAATTGCACGAAGCGATGGAGAAACCGACCCAAAAGGTCTTGCGTGCGCCCGATGGGGTACTCCCATGAACAGTCAGACCGCCTTCGCCAACGCGTTGCTGAACCCGGAGTTGCCTTGCCCCGGTGGTTTGACCACCTGGAACGGCTCTGACCCGGCCATGCGTTTTGCGGTGTACCGCAACAACGTCATGGTTTCTTTGATTGATGCGTTGGCAGACACCTTTCCGGTCGTACAAGAGTTGGTAGGAGCGGAATTCTTCCGTGCCATGGCGAGTGTTTTTGCACATGCCAACCCACCACGCTCAGCGGTCATGGCGTATTACGGGCAGGACTTCGCTGAGTTTGTCGCTTCGTTCCCACCGGCCGCATCCGTGCCGTATCTGGCCGATATGGCGCGTCTGGAAATGGCACAGGTGCTGGCCTACCACTCAGCCGATGTGCCACCTATCCAAGCCGAAACGCTACAAATAGCACTGAACAAGCCCGAGCAAATGGTGTCCATGCGGATGGTTTTGCATCCCTCTGTGCACTTCATCGCATCACCCTACGCTGTCTTTTCCATATGGGTGGCGCACCAGGGCGCGCAATCCAGGTCGTCACTCGACCCAGATGTGGCTCAGGCCGTGCTTGTGTTCAGGAACTCCCTGGATGTGGACACACTGAAACTCTCGGCCGGTGTCGGGCAGTTTGTCCACGCCTTGCAAAACGGCCAAACCTTGCTTGATGCCACCAATGCTGCCAGCTCCGGCGATTCCGAATTTGATTTGCCTCAGGCCTTGGCACTGTTGCTACGCTTGCAGCTCATCACCCACATCACCTCTGGAGACAGATACCATGAACACGCACACTGAACCATTGAGCACCAAGGCCGTGCATGATGCGGGGCTCATACCCAGCCTGATTCGACGGTTCATCAGCCTCTGCACACACATTCCCAACACATTGCTGGCATGCGTGGCGCGCTTCTCCATCGCAGCAGTGTTCTGGAAGTCAGGCGAGACCAAAATACAAGGTTTTGCCGTTGACATCGTCAATCGGGAATTCACCTTGGGTTGGCCGCGCCTTTCGGACTCGGTGGTGGATTTGTTCAGGGATGAATACCATTTACCCTTGATCCCACCCGAAATTGCCGCCACCATGGCTGCATTTGCTGAACACTTTTTGCCGATTCTGATCTTGCTCGGCATCGCCACCCGCCTGTCTGCGCTGGGTTTGCTGGGCATGACGATGACCATCCAGTTGTTTGTCTACCCGGATGCCTACCCCACCCATGGTACTTGGGCTGCGGTGCTGCTGTACCTGATGGTGCATGGGCCTGGCAAACTGTCCGTCGATCACTGGATCGCCCGGCGTTACCAGTAAGGCGCATGCAGGTTGTTTTGAGTCAATCCTAAAGCAATCAACATGAATACGGTACTGACTTGGTTGGGCGGTCATTTGGCCCAGTTTATTGCGCGCGAGGTGCATGTTCACTCGGCTGTTCCTGCCACGCGACCAGAACGATTGTTGGGCGCTTTGCGTCCTGGCGACGTCCTGTTGGTGGAGGGTAACAGTCGGATTAGCGCCGCCATCAAATACCTGACGCAGTCAACCTGGTCACATGCAGCGCTTTATGTAGGCAGCGCACTTGGCGATGCGGGAAAGGACCCTGAGCACTGTTTCATAGAAGCCGACACGGTAGAAGGCGTGCGCAGCGTGGGTGTCAGCACGTTTGCCGGGCTGCATTCGCGCATTTGTCGTCCGGTTGGATTAACCCCCGAAGACTGCCAAAAGTTGACCGCATTCGCCATGGCCCGCATTGGCAGTCAGTACGACTTGCGCAACGTGATTGATCTTGCGCGCTACCTGTTTCCCACACCACCCGTGCCCTTGCGCTTTCGGCGCAACATGTTGGCATTGGGCAGCGGTGACCCGACCCGAGCCATTTGCTCGACCCTGATCGCGCAGGCATTTCAATCCATCCGCTATCCAATTTTGCCAATCACCGCAGTTCAAAATGACGATAGGCCGGATTGCCCGGCGTGTGTCAATGAGATCCTGAGCGTACGCCACCACAGCCTGTTTGCGCCACGCGATTTCGACGTCTCTCCGTACTTTGAAGTGATAAAACCTACCATTGAGGCGGGCTTTGATTTTCATGCCATCAAGTGGGGTGACGTTTCGCCTACTGTTTCTTAGTTGCCTCAGGACCAGCATCCCCTTCCCATTGGGCATAGGCACGCATGGCCTTGCCGAGAAATGGAACCTGCAAACTGAAGTTCTTACAACCTGAGCACATCAATACGTGCATCTTGAGAGTCACCTTTTCCGGCACGGACAGCGACCTCTCTTGCGATTCAGAGATCAGCTTGGTTGCTTCCAGACAGTTCATCATGCGTGCTTCCCCTTCTGAAACCATGTGTTTTCAAGACACTCGCGCAAACGCAGTCGGGAGCGATGCAGCATCACATTCAGGTTAGTCGTGGTAATCCCGACTGCCGCACATATCTCGGCTGCGTCGAGCTCTACAAATTCTTTCATCATGAACACCCTGGCCTGATTGCCAGGCAACCGCTCCAAACAAATTTCGAACACTTTCCAGAACTGGTTCTGATGCAAAGCGTCTTGCGGATTGCCCCATGTGGCCGGTTTTTCATCGCCCTGCCAAAAACCTTTTTTATCAAAAAGTTCGGAGAAGTCTTCGCTCTCTTCGTCCTCCCGGAGCAGACTACTGGCTTCGACCATGCGTTGCTTTTGCCGCAGTACATCCGCGATCTTGTTGCGCAAAATGGCAAAGACCCATGTCTTCAAAGCTGCACGACCGGCGAAGGATTTGGCATTTTTCAGTGCGCCTATGAGTGCTTCTTGCACCGCGTCTTCCGCCAAATGGCTATTGGAGAGTTGCAGCGTGGCAAACTTCACCATCTGTCGGCGCAAGTCATTCAAAAACGCCGTATCCGACAGGATAGATGCATCTGATGCATCCAAGTCAATACCGTCCACTGAGAAAGCGTCCATCATTCCTGCCCTCGCAGCGTCAATTCATTCTTGGCGGCGCTGTAACTTGCCACACAGTAAGGCACAAAGTAATTGAGGGCGATGTGAATCCACGAAATACCTGTACCTGCCAAAATGGCTCCGCCTTGATTGATGAGATTGAGGAGGCTACCTACCACCATAGCTATGCGGAGTGAATTTTTGACAATTTTGCCCGAGCAAGCGACTTGAAAGAGTGTCCGCATCAATGAGTCCCTTGGTAGATGGTTGAAGTCGCGAGTAATGCCATTGCTGGCATGGCTTCAACGCTGGCAATCACTGTTCGTTGGATCAATTCGGCATCGACATCTGGCTCCAAGTCGGCAGGCCGCCCTTGATGGCCGGTCGGGGTGGCAACCAAGCATTGGTCGTCCCCTGTGAGCTCAAATTCACCAGTGCAGTTGCGGCAATAGATCTTTTCTCCCACATGCTGCCCTGTGCGTAACACCAACGTAGGACCGCACATGGGACAACTCTGTAGCGGGATGCCATCGTCACTGTGCCCCATGACGTGGTCGAGATGACCGGCGTGGCCCATGGCAATAAAAATGGCCGCAAAGCGTGCATCAAATTGCGTGCCTTTCTCAGCACTCAAAATTCCAAGAGCTTTGTCACGGGGCATGCCCTGCCGATAGGGGCGATGGCTGGTCATGGCATCAAATGCATCACATACCCCAACAATTCTGGCCACCTCTGGAATCGCCTCGCCGCTCAGGCGCAGTGGGTAACCTTGTCCGTCCGGTCGTTCATGGTGCAGTTGAATGGCGTCTTTCACCAAGTCAGCCAGGGGATGACCCGCCAGCATTCGCGTACCCATATCGGGGTGGGTTTTGATGACCTCGTATTCCAGCTCCGTGAGGCGCTCCTTCTTGCGCAAAATGGCATCCGGTATGCCAATCTTGCCCAAATCGTGCAAAAAACCACCCAATCCAATACGGGCCGCATCCGCGTCACTGAATTTAGCGTGCTCGGCCAGCAGTCTGGCATAGCGTGACACGCGCCACAGGTGACCACCGGTGTAGGGATCTCTGGCCTCGACGAACCAGGCCATCGTAAGCAGACTCGCCAGCAAATGCCGAGTTGTGGTCTCGGCCGAGCTCTGGGGCTGCGGTGGTGCACTTGCGGGCCGATTACCCGCTTGTTTGAACCAGCTCATGGTGTGTTCTCCAACATATGTGGTGCTTGCGTGTGAGGGGTACCAGAAAACCGCCGGATAAAGCTGCGGTCAATCCAGTCTTTCCAGCGCCACACCCATTGTCCCTCAGCGGACCACCGACCCCAGGACGCCACCGCATAGCGCGGCCCGCAAGCCAATAGATACAAGGAGCGTTGATTTGGCAGGTAGGGCTGCAACGCGGCGCCATGGAGTACGGCCAACAGATTGGCAGCCAAAACCGGTCCAGCGTGAACCGCATGCACGCCTGAGCGCTGCATCGCCACGTCCGCACGAGCACAGGCATCACCTGCGGCAAACACATTCGGATGCGACACACTACGGTGATACTTGTCCACAAGGATGTAGCCACGCTCATCCAATCCAAGTTTGGAAATCCCCAGCCATACTGCGGCGCGCGCACCGGTCGCGGCAATCACCTTGTCAGCTTGTACAAGGCTGCCATCCGCTAACAAAACGCCCTCTTCAGACCCCACGCCGCGTGCAAAATGCAGGCCTAATCCAGCTCGCTCGGCAAACCGTTGTACCCGAACTTGGACTCCATTCGCATGTCCCGGCAGAATCCCACACTCGGATGCGACCAAGTCAACGCGGCCGTCAATGCCAGCACTTGTGAATGCCTGTTGCGCTGCAAGCGCCATCTCGACTCCAGAAGCACCACCTCCGACCACGGCCAATCGGTAGTTCTTCTTCGCCTTGGCTGCCGCAAGAATGTGTGGCCAACTTGCGAAAAAAACATCCAACGGTTTCACTGGCAAAAGCTTGTCACCGAGGGTTTCCAGCCAGGAGGTGTCGGTTTCGCTACCAACGTCGAGTGACAACAGGTCGTACTCAATATGCTGTCCATTGGTCAGTCCAACACAGCGCCGAGCGGCGTCCATGCCGACAATAGGGTTTAGGACAAGTCGCGCGCCTGCCGCACGAGCTAGCGGATCGAGGTCGACACGACATTCAGCCTGCGTGTAGTGACCAGCAATCCAGCCCGGCAACATACCTGAATAATTCTGATGTTTTGAAGGCGTTATCAAAACTACGTCTAGTCCCGCAGGCCTTTTTTTCGCCAGGGCACGAAGGACCGACAAATGTGCGTGGCCACCCCCTACCAAAACGAGTCTCTTTGCCACAGGTTGCCTACCGAAAATGCCGTTGGACCAAACGCTCAGCAATAGCCCGGCGCTCAGGTGAGGTGATGTCATCTTTACTGAGGTACAAGAAAGTCTCTTGTCGCCCCAATTGCGCGGCAGCTGCTGGTGCTGCGTCGATTCCAATGACATTGGCCTGAATGCCTGCCTGTTTGGCGATGCTTTCCAGTGCAGGACGTGCTTGCTCCAACGACAGCATGGCCGCAAACAGGACTGGCACCCGAGGAGCCACGCTCTTCAATTTCAGAAAGACCTCATCTGCCGACTCCGTGATCGAAGATGACAAGGCAAGCGAAATGACCGCTCCAGAAATCCCTAAAGACTGAACTGGCAGGCCACTGATGTGCTCCAGTTTGTCGGTTCCAAAGCCGCCTTCCTCCAGGAAGGGTTTCATGACTGCGACGATAAAAGTGTGTGGGCGGGCGATAAGCACTGATTTAGACATTGCGTTCTTTCTGTGTCGATGACATTTGGATTGGTCGCGGCACCGCCCGGATTTGTTACACATCACTCACGCATAGGGATTAGACGCGTCGCTGCTGGGCATGGCGATTCGAGCGATCGCAAAGTTCTTTGATGGCTGTGTAAGCATTTTTGACGTTCACACGACTATGTCCGTGAAAGTCTTGTTTTCGCTCAAGCTTTCCGAGCCTCTTTCTCGGTGCTACCGATTCAATCCATCCAAGGACTCCTTTATGACCAATCTTTCATCCAAAATCGCAAAGACGATCGCCTCTGCAGTAGTAACTGCCGCGGCGCTGTCGGGCAACGTGATGGCTGCAGGCTGCGCCGGCTCAAAGTGCGGCCCCAAGCAGAGTATGGCTAAGCGTGGAGCCTGCAAGCCCAAATGTGCTGCCAACAAGGCGCACGCAGCTAAAGCAAAAAAGCAAAAATCCAAGTGCGGTGCCTGCAAAGCCAAATGCGGCGCAAAAAGTGGCGGCTGCGCGGCCGTCAAACAGTAAGCAATCCCATTTCTCATCATCTTTAGGAGCATCAGCATGAATTCACTGTCATCCACTTTGACGAAGACTCTGGCCATGGCGGTGGTCACCACGGCCGCACTCGGTGGATGCGCCATGGCTTGCCGTGCTTGCACCGGCAACAAATGTGGCGCCAAAAGCACCATGCAGAAATGTGGTGCCTGCAAAGCTAAATGCGGCGCCTGCGCCGCCAAGTGATTATTTTCTTCACTTTTGCTCCCCGGTGACAAGTTTGTCACCGGCACCACCATTTGGGTTATGACCGCCTCACGACATCTCCAACAGCATTGGCGCGCCGCGTCCGATGCACAAGTCGCCAGCGCGTTGCGAGACGCGCACGCCAGTGTTTCGGCGTTCGCGGCAGTGACTGCGGAGCATGGCTCCTTGATCCAAAGCTGGATCGCGGGTCGCGAAGTGATTGAGTTCGACCACTACCCAACTGACGACTTGGTTAACGTGCGAAACGGTTCCCAGTTTTATTACCACTCGCATCGTGATGGTGACAGAGAACACGGGCATTTGCACCTGTTTTGGCATGCCACGGCAACGGGACGTAGACGGTATTTGAAAGCAGGCAAGCCCAGGTGGAATCGTACCGAACCGACTCATCTATTGGCCATATCGCTCGATGCCCGCGGCCTGCCGGTTGGGCTTTTCACAGTGAACCAATGGGTTACGGATGGCCACTGGTTCGATGCAGCCACCACCATGGCGTGTGTCGATCGTTTTGCGATGGGCGAGATTGAGGGATACGAGCACTCATGCCGGTGGTTGACAGGTTTTATTCGCCTGTATCGCCCATTGATCCTTGAGTTGCTTGTCCAACGCGACAAGCGCGTGAAACGTCGGTCTGACTTGGCGCGGGCATTGCAAGACAGGGATTTGGAAGTGCTGAGTCAAGTATCCATTGACTGGATTGCCGACATGGAGGCCTTGGAAACTGCGTCCGTTCGGCGTTGCGGACAACCCGGCAGCGTAGTTAAGCCAAAAAACTCCGCAGCAATCTGACTGTGAAATTCATTTCTGAAAGGTTCTTATGAAAATTGGAAAACTCGTCCTCTCGACGCTCATTGTCTTCGGTGCCATGGCGTCACATGCGCTCGAAATCAAACCATATTCTGCGACTGCACTGGCCCAAGCACAGAAAGCCGACAAACCAGTGGCGCTGCACTTCCATGCCGACTGGTGTCCGACTTGTCGCGCTCAAGAGAAAGTCTTGCAAGAATTGAAATCCGACGCGGGTCTGGATATGACGGTGTTGGTTGCCAACTACGACACGGAGAAGGAGTTGAAACGCCGCTTCAACGTTCGTGCCCAGTCCACACTCGTGGTGCTGCTCGGTGAAAAAGAGACATACCGCGTCGTTGGCGATACCTCGCCAGGTGGCATTCGCAGTGCCTTGAAGTCGGCACTCTGACGTCTTGCAAGCATGTCGATCGCTTTATCCATTCCCCAAGTCGGCCTAAGCCTGTTTGCAGGCAGTTTGACCACATTGTCGCCTTGTGTCTTTCCCCTCTTACCTTTGGTACTGGGAGGCGCCTTGCAGGGCAATCGCTTGGCGCCGGTGGCCATGGGGATCGGGATGACGGGGTCGTTTGCCTTGATGGGTATGCTGCTCGGAGCGCTTGGCCCGGCTCTGGGCATAGATGGCGACAGCGTGCGCGCGGGTGGTGCTTTCATGCTGATTGCCTTCTCGCTGATCATGCTGGTACCGGCGTTAGGGGAAGGGTTCACCCGCTGGATGCTGCCGATTGCCAGCTCAGCAAACGCAGCATCAGCCAAGCTTGACGGTGGCTCGCTGCTGGGCGCGCTACTTTTAGGGAGCGTGCTCGGCCTAGTGTGGAGTCCCTGTTCCGGGCCCCTGCTGGGATCAGCACTAACGCTGGTAGCCAGTGAGGGCGGGGTGGCACGGGGTGGTTTGGTGCTCGGAATCTTTGGCCTGGGCGCAGCCATTCCATTGGTGGCGGTGGCTTACGCATCGCGTAGTGGTTTTATGCGCGTGCGAGACTGGGTGCTGTCCCGCATCGAGCGTGTACGCTACAGTTTTGCGTTGTTACTCGGTGCCATGGGGGTCGCGATTTTGACCGGCGGCGATAAGTGGCTTGAAGCGCAGGTTCTGCAGTGGTTGCCGGATTCTTGGGTGAATCTCACTGTGGGAATATAACGTCAGAGCTGCCTCCAGATTAATCCGTCGCTGACTTAAGGATTTGCTGAATAAGGCACACCGCCAAGAGGCAACGGCGATGGTTACCAGCACTTATGGTGAGTGCCATCCAACGCGATGCGCGGCCGCGGTGGCGTCATGGCGGGCATCATCCTCCGTGTGCAGGTAGATGCTGGTCGTGCTGATGTTGGCATGTCCCAAGTTGTCCCGCACCACTTTGAGATCCACCTTGTCGCTCAAATGGCTGCCAGCCGTGTGCCGCAACCAGTGGGTGGATGCCTGTTCCAGGTGGGCCGCCGACGCTATCCGTCCAGCGTTCCGAAGTAGTCCGGGCGCTGCGCACAGGCTGCGGATGGGAATCAGGGCTGCGGCAGCGCCAAATGCCTTGTTTCCAAAATGTCGCAGGGCAAGGGTTTGCTAAACAGATAACCCTGCATTTCATCGCAATTCAGCAGCCGCAGCAACTGCGCCTGCGCCTCGGTTTCCACGCCTTCGGCCACCACCTTGAGCTTGAGCGCGTGCGCCAGACCAATGATGGTGGAGACCAGTGCCAAACCTTGCGGCCCATCGGTCATCGCAATCACAAAGGAACGGTCAATTTTCAGGGTATCGACCGGCAATTTGGACAGGTAGCTGAGCGAGGAGAACCCGGTGCCAAAATCGTCAATGGCGATGGTGACCCCCATGTCCCGGATCTCTTGCAGGACGGCGATCTTGAGATTGACATCCTCCATGATCAGGCTTTCGGTAATTTCCAATTCCAGCCCGGCGGCCGTTAGCGGGTCCCCTCCGATCACCTTGCGGATTTCGTCAATAAAGCCACGGTGGCGCAGTTGCAAAGGAGACACATTGACGGCGATGCGTATCCCTGCCAATCCGGCTGCACGCCATCGCAGGTTGTCGGCAAGTGCCTGGTGCAGTGCCCAGCGCCCCACTTCGTAAATCAACCCGGTTTCTTCCAGAATGGGGATGAACTGCGCGGGAGCCATCAGGCCGGTTTGTGGATCATTCCAGCGAATGAGCGCTTCCACGCTGGTGAGCTTGCCCGTGAGCAGGTTGACCTTGGGCTGGTAATACAGCACAAATTGCCCCAGTTCCACAGCCGTGCGCAAGCGGCTCTCCAGGTTCAAGGCCTCGGCCACCCGGGTATTCATTGCGGGAGAGTAAAACAACAGGGATTCGACCGATCCCCGGGCACGCTTGAGCGCTGTTTCAGCATGGCGGTACAGCGTTTCAGGATCATCGCCGTCCTGCGGATACAAGGCAACCCCCACCTTGCCGGCCATGCGCAACTCGGACCCACGCAGGTAAAAAGGTTTGGCGAAGCAGTCGTGCAGCAAGTGCTCCAGGCTGTGGGCGACACTCTGCTCGTCGCGTGGATCACGCAAAAGCACACCAAAACAGTTGATGCCGACACAGGCCACCGTTTCAAAACCGATCTTGCTCTGCTGGATGCGCTGCGCCACCAGCTTCAGCAATTCGTCGCCCGCTGAGCGCCCCAGTGTTTCGTTGATGATTTGGAAGCGGTCAATGTCAACCAGCCCCAGCGCCAAGGTATTGGCATCGCTGTTGCAGGTACGCAGGCGCAGGCTGACCTGTTCCAGAAACAGCGAGCGATTGGGCAGACCGGTCAACTCGTCGTAGTACGCAAGGTAATTGAGCCGTTCTTCTTTTTCGATGTGGTCCAGCGCAAAGCCAATGTCACCGGCCAGCTCGGTCAGGAGCGCCAGCTCTTCTGCATCAAAAAAGCCCGCTTCGTCGGAGTAAAGGGCCAATACACCCACCGCCTGCTGCGCAACCAGTAGGGGCAGAAACGCCATGGAGAGGATGCCTCGTGCAATGCGGTCTGGCGTATAGCTGCTTTGTTCACCGGAGCGCAGGTCGTTGTTGACCATGACCTTTTTGTCCACCACGGCCCGCACCGCCATATTGTTGGCTCCGGCCACGTAGTCGCGCAGTGACAAGTTGTCCCGAATGAGCTCCAAAAACGCCGGATCGGCACCGACCGACGTGGTGGGCACCACCGCCATTGCCGCTTGGTCGACCGAGCCAATCCACGCCATTTTGAATTTGCCCAGTTCCACCGCAATTCGGCAAGCCTCTTGGAACAGCTCGTCGCGGTTGTGCGCACGCACGATCAGTGTATTGATGCCGCTGAGCACCGCAAAAACACGGTTCAGGCGGATGATTTTTCGCTCCGCTTCCTTGCTGTCAGTGATGTCCTCTCCCACGCTGGCCGTGCCGATGACTTCCCCCGAATTGGCGCGCAAAACCGTGTTGTTCCAGCGAATCAGGCGGTGTGCGCCTGAGCGCGTCAAAATTTCATTCTCGTAATGCAACGCCTCAGGCGTGTTGGTCAACAGTGCCGCGAAGTTTTTTTTCACTTCCTCCCGTTCCGGGGGAATGAACAGCTCAAACCAGTTCCGCCCCAACACTTCTTCGCGTGTCCAGCCGGTCAGGCGCAACAAATAGTCATTGCAATAGCTGATCCGCGCGTCAACGTCCAGCATCAGGGACACCATCTCCATATTGCTCAGCATGGCCTTGAAGCGGCGTTCACTCTCGATCCGCTCATCCCGCATTTTTTTCTGTTCGGTGATGTCTTGCATCGTATGGAACAGGCGTTCGCTGCCGTCAGACACCGTCTGGGAAATCGGCTCCATGATTTGGCGGATTTGCAGCCAAACGCCGTCTTTGCGTTGCAGGCGGTATTCAAAGTCTACGCGCGCACCTTGCGCGCCGACTTCCATGACTTTGTTCTGGAACAAAGTGCGGTCGTCGGGATGCACCATCTGCAGCCACTCTTGTGTGTTCTTGACCATCCGTTCGGGGCTCGCCCCGATCATCTGTGGCATGGTGTCAGGCCAGCTCTGAAACGTCCCCTGTGGTCCACTAATGACATGGGTCAGCCGGGCCAGCAACTGGGCGTGGTGCAGTCCGGCCTCGCTTTCCCGCAATTGCTCGGCGTAGCGTTGCACCTCTGCCAACAAGCTGCTGTTTTCATAAATGCGCCCCACCTGGGCGGCGAGGATGAACAATATCCGCTCATCCTCTTCGCTGAACTCCGCCCCCCCCAGCTTGTCCGCCAAAAAAATCCAACCATAGGCATAGGACAAGGACGCCACCGGAGCCATCAGGCAGGCAAACATGGGTGGATAGCCCGGTGGCAGCCCAGCGGCTGTGGCATCACCGCCTGGCAGTTCCATGCGGCGCGCACGGCCCTCGGCACGCGCCGCCCCCAAGGCGCCTCGGTCCAGGTCGGGGACGGTCAATTGGCTTGCCAGCGCCGCCTCCATCCCGCTGGTATAAAAGTGCAGCGCGCCATTGACCTTGCTATTGGGTTTGCCCCGGACACAGACCAGCGCGTATTGGGTACTGATCAGGTCGCGCGCGCCACGGCACACTTTTTCCAGCAGCAAAAGGGGGTCGCGTTCCGATGCCAGTTGCAGATTGAAATCCGTCAAGGCATCCAAGCGCCGGTTGGCCGCTTCAAGGTGGAGCACTTTTTCGGACAACTTGTTGGTCAGCAGCCGCAGGTGTTCGCGGTCAAATTCCTGCACCCCCGGTACCGGCTCAGGTTCGGACGCCGGGACATCTTTGGGGGCAGGCTTGTGCGCCAACGCCCGGTCCATGACGCTCAAAATCTCCTCAGGCTCACAGGGCTTCATCAGTACCTGCGAGACGCCACAGTCCTTTGCCAGATTGTGCGCCTCCCGTTCAAGGTAGTGTGCGCTGTAGAACACCACTTCGGTGTCGGCAATCGACGGGTCGGCGCGCAGCTGGCGTACAAATTCATAGCCGTCCATGGTCGGCATCAGGATGTCCGAAAAGACCAGATCGGGGTGCTCTGCGCGCACCACCGTTAAGGCCTCGGCACCATCGGCAGCCTCAAGCGCCTGGTGCCCACGGTAGTTGACCAATGCCACCACCAAAGCGCGGTTCTCGACCTGATCATCCACCACCAAAATCTTTGCCATGGTCACTTTCTGGTCAGCGATAAGCTGGGCGACTCCCCCGGAGCACAGGCGGCAGGAAGCTTTCGATCTGCCCAATGAAAGTCTCCGGGGTGATGGGCTTGGTGATGTGGTCGTCAAAACCCGCAGCAAGTGCAGCCTCACGGTCACCCGTCATGGAGAACGCTGTCACGGCAATCATGGGAACGTGGTGCCAACCTGGGTGTTCGCGCAAACGCTGCACCACTTCATAACCATTCATCATCGGCATTTGCAGATCACAGAGCACCAGGTCTGGATGGGTCTCCAGTGCAGTACGCAAACCAGCGCGGCCATCTTCGGCCGTGAGCACGGTATAACCCGAGGCCTCCAGCAGGTACTTCACCAGTTCACGACTGGCGCTGTCATCTTCAATAATCAGAATGTTCGCGGGCATGGTTTGTTTCTCCAACGCATGGTGGTTTTTCAGATCCTGGAACAATCGCTTGCACCGCCCGCACCAAGTCCATCGGCTCAATCGGGCGCTGCAAAAAGCACAGGGCTCCCATGCCCAGGGCCTTGGCGGTATCCCGCTCACCCCAGACCGAGGAACTCAGAAAAATGAACGGAATTTGGCACAGACGGGTATCGGCCTTGATTTCCTGCAAAAAAGACATGCCGTCTCTTTCCGGCATGTGCAGGTCCGAGACGATCAGATCGGGTGGCGCGCGGCGCACCGACGCTAGTGCGTCTTGCACATTGTTGACCAGTGTCGTGGCATACCCAAAAGCGCCCAGGGTGTGCGCGATCAGGTCGCGATTGGTGCTCGAATCGTCCACGACCAACACCGTAGCCACCGTGGCAGCCAAAGGCACAGCTTGCGCCTGTGGCTGCGGCGGCGAAGTGAGCATCTGGGTGGAGGACACCTCCGCCGTTGGACGCTTGAGGTAGGTATCGACTTCGGCTACAAATTTCTCTGGATCAATCGGCTTGCTGATATAGCCGTCAAAACCCGCATCCAATATCTTGCTTTGATCCCCCAGCATGGCCAGCGCCGTCACCGCAACACAAGGAATCTCCCGCAGCAATGCATCGCGGCGCAGCCGTGCCAGCACGCCATAACCATCCAGCGTGGGCATATGAATATCACAGAGAATAAGGTCAGGCCGTTCACGCTCGGCAACGCTGAGGCCCTCCTCCCCATTGCGGGCAACCAGTGCTTCGTGCTGGAATGCTTGCAGCAAAAAACGCATCAACTCCAGATTTTCGGGATTGTCTTCAATCACCAGAATGCGTGCCATGGTGTTCAATGCCCGCGGACGAGGAGTGTAAATACGCTGCCCTTGCCATACTCACTTTGCAGCTCGATGCGTCCGCCAATCAATTGCGCCAGCTTTTGTGACAGATGCAGGCCCAGGCCAGTACCCTCATGGCGCCGGGTTGAACCGGCGTCGAGTTGTGTAAATGCCTGGAATAGCTTGGCCTGCTCCTCTGGCTTGATGCCGATGCCGGTATCGCGAATACGCAGTTCCGTCACCAAAAAACCGTCGCTGCGCCGCTGCACGAGCTCAACATTCACACTGCCCTTTTCGGTGAACTTGATGGCATTGCCAATCAGGTTAATGGCGATTTGCGAGACGGTCCGGCGGTCACTGAAGATGTAGCATGACTCGTCGGGCGGTTGGATGTTGAACTCCAGGTTTTTTGCCGTCGCCAAGGGCAAGAGTGTGGCGGCCACTTCCTCCAGCAAGCCCTTGCAGGAAATGGGTTCCAACTTCAACTCAACCTTACCCGACTCTATTTTGGTGATGTCGAGCAAATCGTTGATCAGGGACAAGAGGTGGCGTGCGCTGGTCTGCACGGTTTTTAGCTGCTTGTCCTGCGCTTCGGTCAAGGGGCCGGCGAGCTTCATCAGCATGGTTCCGGTGAAGCCGATGATGGCATTCAAAGGGGTGCGCAATTCATGCGACATGCTGGAGAGGAAACGGTCTTTGGACAGGCTGGCGCTTTCGAGTTCCAGGTTTTTCTCTTGCAGCGTCTGTTCGAAACGCTTGCGCTCGGTCACGTCGCGGGCAGCGGCGAACACGCCCTGGAGCCGGCCGTCGCGGTCGTTGAAGGTGGTCGCGTTGTACGACACCACCGTTTCCTTGCCGTCCTTGGCCCGCGCGGTCAACTCGTAATTGGTGACCTTGCCCTCTTGCAGCACTTTTCTGATGCCTTCTTCGGCACGCTGGGGGTCGGTGAAATAACCCTTGAACGGCGTGCGGATGAGTTCGTCGCGGGTGCGCCCGGTCAACGCCTCCATCTGCTGGTTGACGTCGCTGATATTGCCAACCGGGTCAGTGGTCATCAGCGCGTCGATATTGGATTCAATCAGCGAGCGCGCATAGTACTGCTGGTCGCGCAGTTGCTGTTCCAGTGCCCTTTGGCCGGTAATATCGCGGGCCGCCGCCAGAATCCCAAGCGCCTCACCGGCCGCGTCTGTGAACACCCCGGCGTTGAAGCTGACCGGAATGCGCCGCCCTTGGCGGGTGATCAATACCAATTCGTAGCCCAGCACGCGGCTCTCGGCCATGGTCTGTTCGACCCCGGCGCGGGCCTGGGTTGGGTCGGTGAAGTAGTCGGAAAAACGTGAATTCCCCAGATGTTTGCGCGAATAACCCGTCAAACGTGTCGCCGCCTCGTTGACATCCGTGACCACCCCATCTGGCGCAATGGCGAAAAGCGCATCGGCCGAGGCTTCGATCAGCGAGCGGTTGTATACCTTTTGCTCGGTGAGCTGAATCTGCAGCCGTGCCTGGTCGGAAATGTCGCGCGCACTGGCAAATATGCCCTGCAACACACCGTCTGCGCCGCGGAAGATGGACGCATTGAAGGACACCGTCGCCTTGCGCCCGCTCTTGTGGCGCAATGTCAACTCGTAATTGGTAACGATGCCGTCGGCCAGGGTGCGTTTGACACCCGTATCGGCACGGTCCGCCTCGGTGAAATATTGTTTGAACTGAGACCCGACCAACTCGGCCCGCTCAAATCCACTCATGCGGCACATCTGCTCGTTCACATCGGTGATGAAGCCTTCGGGGTCCACCGTCACCAGTCCATCCACCGAAGCCTCGATCAGGCCGCGCAGATAGGTCTGCTGCTCACGCAATTGCTCCTCCAGCCGCACCCGGTCGGTGATGTCGCGGGCACTGGCAAAAATGCCTCGCACTTCCCCCGCCGCGTCCTTGAACACCGAGGCATTGAACGATACCTGCAACAGCCGCCGGGTGCGCGAGATCAGTGTCAGCGCATACTCGGTCACCATGCCCTTGTGGAACGTTTCCTTGATTCCCTCCCGCGCACGCACGGATTCGGTGAAATAGTCGGCGAAAGCGGTGCCCAGCAATTCACCACGGGCGTAGCCCGTCATCAGGCACATGCGGTCGTTGACATCGCTGATGGTGCCGGAAGGGTCAACCGTGATCAGTCCATCAACCGAGGCTTCGATCAGACCTCGGTTGTAGGCCTCGGACTCACGCAACTTCTCTTCCAGTTTTTTCTGCTCGGTGATGTCGCGTGCTGCCGCAAAGACGCCCTGCAGTTTGTTCTGTGCATCCTTGAAGGTGACCGCGTTGTACGACACCACGGTTTCGCGCCCCTCCTTGGTACGCGAAGTCAGCTCATAGTTGGTGACCCGTCCCTCGCGCAGCACCAGTTTGATGCCTTGTTCGGCACGTTGCGGGTCGGTGAAATAGTCCTTGAAGGGCGTTCCTATCAGTTCCTCGCGGGTGCGTCCGGTCAAGGCCTCCATTTGCTGATTGACGTCACTGATGATGCCCAGCAGATCGGTGGTCATCAGTGCATCAATGTTCGATTCAATCAGAGAGCGGGTGTAAAACTGCGAAGACTGCAACTGCAGTTCCAATTGCTTTTGCGCGGTGATGTCGCGCGCACTGGCGAATATGCCGCGTACCGTGCCTGCCACGTCGCGAAACACCGCTGCATTGAAGGACACAGGCACCTGGGCGTCGTCCGCAGCGAGCAGGGTCAGCACATAGTTGGTCACCGCACCTTCCCGGAAAGTCAGGCGCACACCCTCTTCCGCCCGGTCGCGTTCGGTGAAATAGTCTGCAAACGGTGAGCCAATCAATTTGCTGCGCAGGCGGCCCGCCATGCGGCACATGGTTTCATTCACGTCAGTGATGGTCATGGATTCATCCACCGTCACCAGACCATCGACCGAGGCCTCGATCAAACCGCGGTTGTAGGCACGCTCCTCCGCCAACTGGTTCTGAAGTCGGCCCTGTTCGGTAATGTCGCGCGCACTGGCAAAAATGCCACGGACCATGCCCGATTGGTCCTTGAATATGGCGGCGTTGAACGACACCAGTTGCTCGCGGCCGTCTGCGCTGCGCAACACCAGTTCATAGTTGGTGGCGGCCCCCTTGTCGAGGGTCAGCCGCACGCCATCCGCTGCATTCTTGGGATTGGTGAAGTACTGGGGAAACGGAGAACCCACCAGTTTTTCACGGCTGTAGCCGGCCATGCGGCACATGGTGTCATTCACGTCGGTGATGTTGAGCATCGGATCAACCGTAATCAGGCCATCCAAAGAGGCTTCGATCAGGCCCCGGTTGTAGGTGCGCTCATCGCCTAGTTGGGCTTGCAGCCGCGCCTGCTCGGTGATGTCACGGGCGCTGGCAAATATGCCGCGCACGTTACCAGACTCGTCCTTGAACACCGACGCGTTGAACGACACGTTGAGCCGTGTCCCCTTGCGCATGGAGAGTGTCAGTACGTAGTCGGTGACCACGCCTTTCTCGAAAGTCTCGCGCACCCCGTCCAAGGCCCGCTGCGGTTCGGCAAAATAGTCAGCAAACGGCGTTCCGATCAGTTCTTCGCGTGTGAAACCGCTCATCTGGCACATGCGCGCGTTGACGTCGCTGATGGTGCCGGTGGGATCAACCGTGATCAGGCCATCCACCGATGCTTCAATCAGACCTCGGTTGTAGGCCTGGGATTCACGCAACTGCTCTTCAAGCTTTTTTTGCTCGGTAATGTCGCGTGCGGCAGCAAAAACCCCTTGCAACTTGCCCTGCGCGTCCTTGAAGGTCGATGCGTTGTAGGAAACCAGTGTCCCCTCGCCGTTTTTGGCGCGGGCGGTCAGTTCATAGTTGGTGACTTTACCGTCGCGCAGCACCAGCTTGATGCCTTCTTCGGCGCGCTGCGGGTCGGTGAAGTAATCCTTGAAAGCGGTACCAATCAGCTCTTCACGGCTGCGCCCCGTCAGGGCTTCCATCTGTTGGTTGACGTCGCTGATCACCCCCACCGGATCGGTGGTCATGAGCGCGTCGATATTTGATTCGATCAGCGAGCGGGTGTAGAACTGGGTGGCCTTGAGTTGCTCCGTCAGGCGAATCTCATCCGAGATGTCCTTGGAAATCAGCAGAAAACCGATGGACTTGCCGGCCGAATCCCGTCGCGGCGTGATCACCACCCGCGCAATAAAGCGAGAGCCGTTTTTGCGTAAACGCTGGATCGTGCCTTCCCACTTGCCTTCGCGCAGCGCGGTGTCCATCATCTCGCGGTGCTTGCCCGTTGCCACATCTTCGGGCACATGCAAAATGGAAGAGTTGGCCTTGCCTACCACCTCGTCGGGTTCGTAGCCATAGAGCCTGCGTGCACCTTCGTTCCATAAAAGGATCTTGCCATCCAAGTCCTTGCCGACGATGGAGTATTCGGTGGACGACTCCAGAATATTGCCAATGAAATCCACGGCCTCTTGGGCATTGCCGACAATGGCGCTGTCAAACAGCTTGGTCTTGCGCAATTCCTCACTGAAACGCAATTCGTTGGAAATATCCTTGGAAATGAGCAAAAAACCGATCGGTAAGCCACGGGCATCCCGCCGGGGCGTGATCACGACCCGCGCACTGATGCGTTTTTTGTCCTTTCGCACACGGGCGATCACCCCCTCCCACCGGCCGTTGCGCAATGCCTCGTCCAGCATTTGCTGTGGCTTACCCAAAGCGATATCTTCCGGCGTGTGCAATATGGTTGAATTGGCCTTGCCGACCACCTCATCGGCGTTGTAGCCGTACATGCGTCGGGCACCTTCGTTCCACAGCACAATGGTCCCCGTCAAGTCTTTGCCAATGATGGAGTACTCGGTCGAAGATTCGAGGATGTTGCTGATCAGGTCCAGGGTGCTGCTACCCTCCATGAGGGTGGGAATCGTTACTTTTTTGGCAGGCATGGCTTAGTCCCCCGATAGTTCAAAAGTGAATTTGCTGCCTTTTCCGAATTCACTCTTGAAGGTGATTCGTCCCCCCAACTGCTCCGCCAGTTTGCGGCTCAGATGCAGACCCAGTCCGGAGCCCTCCAGCTTGCGTCTATCGGTCGCATCCACCCGGGAAAATGCCTCAAACAGCCTCTCCTGGTCTTGCAGGGCAATCCCGGGGCCCGTGTCTTCCACACTGAACGCCAGCATGTTCCCGTCAACCGCGGTGCGCTGCTCCAAGCGCAAGCACACCTGGCCGCATTCGGTGAACTTGATCGCGTTGCCGGTCAGGTTGATGATGATCTGGCTCAGGGCACGGCGGTCGGTGCGCCGCATCACAGGCTGATCTGGCAAACTCACCGTGAAATTCAATCCTTTTTTTTCTGCATCTGGCCGCAGGGTTGCAGCCACTTCCTCCAGCACGCTGTTGCAATCAACCGTTTCAAACTTCAGCTCCAGCTTGTTGGCACCCAGCTTGGCCAGGTCCAGCATGTCGTTGATCAGTGACAAGAGGTGGCGGGCGCCCTTCTGAACAATGAGCAACTGCTTGTCCTGCTCTGGCGTCAGCGGGCCTGGGAGCCTCATCAGCAGAGTTCCCGTGAACCCAATGATGGCATTGAGCGGCGTGCGCAACTCGTGCGACATGCTGGCGAAGAATCGGTCCTTGGCCAGTGCGGCGTTTTCCAATTCAATGTTCTTGTCACGCAAAGTCTGTTCAGAGAGCTTGCGTTCGGTCACGTCCCGGATGGCACTGGAGACAAACAGCCCCTCCTCGGTTTCCAAGGGGCTCAGGCTGATTTCCACCGGAAATTCAGTGCTGTCTTTGCGCAGTCCATACAGCTCCAGCCCGGCGCCCATGGACCGCGCACGCGGCTGGTCAAAAAAGCCGAACCGGTGGCCGGGGTGCTTGGAGCGGAAGCGTTCAGGCACCAGAATTTCGATTTTTTGGCCTAACAGCTCTTCCCGGCTCCACCCAAACAGGTGGACCGCCTGGCTGTTCGCCAGCACCATTTCGCCATCTCGGTTGACGATGACCATGGCATCGGGGGCCGATTCAAGCAGGTCCTTGAATTTTTGATTGGCTTTTTTGCGATCCGAGATGTCGCGAATGGCACTCATGACCATGGTGCCCTCCTCGGTTTTGAGGGGGCTTAGGCTGATTTCCACCGGAAACTCCCCGCCTCCCTTGCGCAGGCCAAACAGTTCCAGGCCAGCACCCATGGTCCGGGCGCGCGGCTGCTCAAAATATCCGCCGCGGTGCGCAAGGTGGGCACTGCGAAACCGATTGGGCAACAAAACCTCCACAGGCTGCCCCAGAAGTTCCACGCGTTGGTGTCCAAACATTTTTTCTGCCTGGGAGTTCACCAACACAATGCGCCCGGTCACATTGACCATCACAATCGCATCCGGCGTGGACTCCAGCAGGTCGTGAAAGCGGGCCTCCACGAGTTTGGCATCGCGCAAGACCTTCAGGTGCGTCACGTCTTTTTTGTTGGACAGGAAGTATTCCAGGGTTCCCTGGGCATCCCGCACCGCTTTGGTCGATACGCTCACATGCACCAGGGTGCCGTCTTTGCGGCGGCGCACCGATTCGTATACCGTCAAATCCCGGCGCAAGGCCTCGGTCTGGATCTGTTTTTCCTCTTCAATACAGTCCTTGGGAACAACCAGATCAAGTATGGACTTGCCAAGCGCTTCGTCTTGCCGATAGCCAAAAATCGTCTCAGCCGCCGGGTTCCAGTGCAGGATATTCCCGTCGGGCGAGATGGCAATCAGGGCATCGGGATTTTGTGCCCATAACTTATCGGTTAATTCCAAAGTCATACAGCCCTCGGTGCCCGATTGGACTATGAACACCTTGAAGGGGCCGCATTCTTTTGCAGCACCGATGTTCAGCCTCCCCAATCCAAGCAAAAACACACAATTTGCCTGGATTGCACCATAGCGCGATGTTTTGATTCGTGCGCGTGATCAAGCCAATGCTGGCCGTAAGGTGATCTGGTCTATTTGCCCAGGCCCATCGACCGGGTGATCACTTCTTTCATGATCTCGTTGGTGCCACCGTAGATGCGCTGCACCCGGGCGTCGGCGTAGGCACGGGCGATGGGGTATTCCCACATGTAGCCGTAGCCGCCAAAGAGCTGCACACATTCGTCCATCACCTTGCATTGCAGGTCGGTGGTCCAGTACTTGGCCATGCTGGCGGTGGCGGTGTCGAGCTTGTCTTGCAAAATCAGCTCGCAGCATTTGTCCACAAACACGCGTGCCACCTGCACCTCGGTTTGTAACTCGGCCAGCACGTAGCGGGTGTTCTGGAAGGCCGCCACGGGCTGGCCAAAGACCTTGCGTTCTTTCACATAGTCCACCGTCCAGTCGATGGCGGCCTGGGCGGCCCCCACGGCGCCGATGGCGATTTGCATGCGTTCCCAGGGCAACTGCTCCATCAGGCAGACAAAGCCTTTGTTCTCGTAGGCCTTGCCACCCAGCAGATGGGCTTCGGTCAAGCGCACGTTGTCAAAAAACAGCTCGGAGGTGTCTTGCGCCTTCATGCCCACTTTTTTCAGGCGCTTGCCCACCGAAAAGCCGGGCATGCCACGCTCCACCAGCATCAGACTGGTGCCTTTGCCGCCCGCAGCCGGGTTGGTTTTGGCCACCACGATAACCAAATCGGCATGCCAGCCGTTGGTGATAAAGGTTTTGCTGCCGTTGAGCAGGTAGCTGCCGTCGGCCTGCTGGATGGCGGTGGCTTTGATGCCTTGCAGGTCCGAGCCGGCCGCCGGTTCACTCATGGCGATGGCGCCGACCATTTCGCCGCTGGCAAGTAGGGGCAGGTACTTGGCTTTTTGCTCCGGTGTGCCGTAGTGCAGGATGTACGGCGCCACGATTTCGCTGTGCAGGCCAAAACCAATGCCGGTGTAGCCCGCCCGGCCGATCTCTTCGATCTGGATCATGGAGTAGGCCTTGTCCGCCTCCGAGCCGCCGTACTCCTCGGGCATGCTCATGCACAAAAAGCCGTTCTCCCCCGCCTTGTTCCACACCGCGCGGTCCACATAACCCTGCTCTTCCCACTCGGCGTGGAAGGGGGCGATTTCCTTGTCGATAAAGCGGCGAAAGCTGTCGCGAAAGGCTTCGTGGTCGGCAGAAAAGAGGGTTCTTTCAATCATGGTGGCACCTGTAAAGTGGGAAAAAGAGGAAGTGGACTATTTATACAAAGCAATCGCTTGGTAAAAAGAATATACTGCAAAAGCACATTGCGTCCGCGTAATTTTTTTTTAACCGCCCCCACGGAGACCCCCATGACAGAAGCATTTGTATTTGATGCCATCCGCACGCCACGCGGCAAAGGCAAGAAAGATGGCAGCTTGTACGAGGTGAAGCCCGTCAACCTGTTGGCTGGCCTGCTGACCGACCTGCAGCAGCGCAACCAGTTCGACACCGCCCGGGTCGATGACGTGGTGATGGGCCTGGTGTCTCCGGTGGGCGACCAGGGCGCGGTTTTGCCGAAGGTAGCGGCGCTCAAGGCCGGTTGGGACTTCCAATGCGCGGGTGTGCAGATCAACCGCTTTTGCGCTTCCGGCCTGGAAGCCGTGAACATGGCGGCGCAAAAAGTGCGCTCCGGCTGGGAAGACCTGGTGGTGGCCGGCGGTGTGGAAAGCATGAGCCGGGTGCCTATTGGCTCGGACGGCGGCGCCTGGGCCATGGACCCCGAAACCAACTCCGCCACCGCCTTTGTGCCCCAGGGCATTGGCGCCGATTTGATTGCCACGCTGGAAGGCTTTACCCGCGCCGATGTGGACGCCTTTGCGCTGGAGTCGCAAAAGCGGGCCACCCATGCCCAGGCCAGCGGATACTTTGACCGCTCCGTCATGGCCGTGAAAGATTCTCTAGGCCAGGTGATCCTGGGCAAGGATGAATTCATCAAACCCAACACCACGCTGGAGGCCTTAAGCTCGCTCAAACCCGCGTTTGAACAGATGGGTGGCATGGGCTTTGATCAGCTGGCGCTGACCCGCTACCCGCAGGTGGAGCGCATCCACCATGTGCACCATGCGGGCAATTCGTCTGGCATCGTCGATGGTGCGTCCGCCGTGCTGATTGGCAACGAAGCCGCCGCCAAAGCCCATGGCCTGACCCCGCGTGCCCGCATTGTGTCGGCGGCGCTTTCCGGTGCGGACCCCACCATCATGCTGACCGGCCCCATGCCTGCCGCCCGCAAAGCGCTGGCCAAGGC
>Ga0209343_10000554_pt1 | contig 52144 bp, 43 predicted proteins | sample RifCSPlowO2_02_FD_184026 | JGI IMG/M metagenome (GOLD analysis project Ga0209343, IMG submission 184026) | Groundwater microbial communities from Rifle, Colorado - Rifle CSP2_plank lowO2_0.2 (SPAdes) (version 2) | ecosystem: Environmental > Aquatic > Deep subsurface > Groundwater | place...
AATCCAAAAAAGATATTTGCAGAGGGGGCGCCCAGAGCTCCGAACCAGGCTCGTCCAACAAACGGATAGATCGTGGCTTCGCACGATCTATCCTTATTCGTTAGCCATCATGCGCGAGATTTCACTACGCCCATACCACGGGCGGCTGTTCGTGGCGAAGACGGCAAAAGGGTACGAGAAGGCGCACAGGAAACTGTTCAAGACGCCGGACGTTCTGACGTGCGCGCAGGAAGGGCGGTTCTCGGGCGGCGAAGGAAAAGACGGAATGTGGACGTACCTCGTTTGGGGAGCGAAACCACATACCCTCGCCCACGAACTTTCGCATGCGGTGCTGCATTTGTTTGAGCGGTGCGGGATCGACCCACGGGCCGCAGGAGGGGAGCCGTTTTGCTACATGCTTTCGCAGCTACTGCTGGAGGCTGGATCATGATGGCTAACGTGGAAGTGAGCGGGCTGCGCGGCTTTTTGCGCAGCTCCGCTCGACTGTAGGGTTGGGCGTCATGACGTTCAGGATGCTAGCCAGAGAACCAGCGCCACTGCGAGGAACAATGAACCAACATTAGCGATGACCTTTGCTGGACCAGCAAACTGATGCTCGGGTGGCAAAGCTTTGAACTCTTCAAGCGATGGGATAGCTGGGCCAAGCGCATGACTTGGACGAAGGAAGAGTGCGAGGGAGGAGCAGGCGAAACCGAAGTGCATAGCGGCTGCCGGCCAAGAGCGAGCTACGGTAGTTTGGACCGCCTGCCATAGAAAAAACCCCAACGCGACAGCCATAACAACGCGCAACAGAATTAATTTGGTTTTCATGACAAAAGTTGGCTCTGGCGAGACGGCGATTCGTTGCAGAAGCGTACTCGTGACGCCCAACGTTGAAGTTCAGGGGCGCGACGCGGCTTCATCGCGGCGCGTCCCCTGGAACGACGGGTTGGGCCTCGCCGACGGGATATGGCGGGCATAGCGAAGCAACATTCAACCAATCTCTTGGATTTCCGCGCCCGAGTGTGACTTGATCAACTCAAGCGCGTCCCCAAGGGATTTCGCCTTTCCGATACTGCTATTGGAATTGGAAATGAACCCGACATCAACGCGATACGCATGAAACCAACCGTTATACTCAGAAATCTTATAGAGATTCTTGCCGCCTCCTTTTACAACTACCCTTTTGTCTTTGCTCATAAAGATTCTCCTCTGAGGACTTCCAATCAGTCGGCCGTCATTTAACTTCTAGTTTCTATTCTTGATTTCCATGAGTTGCACGATTTGTATGGCGAGGTTTAGGCGTCATTCGCGTTATTGCCTGAGCTCACTTAAGCAGGAGGCGGGCGGCATGGACAATGGCTTTGCCAAGTTCCCCTGACCGTGCGGACATTGACATCTCGGTCGAGGACGCGATCTGCCGTAGGAAGTTTGCGTCGGCATCCTTCGTGCCGATAGTAATGACACGTATGCCTACGCGCTTGGCGGCCTCAGCGGCTGCCAATGTCGCTTGCCGATCATCGGGCTGGCCATCAGTCGCCAGAACGATGGTGCGTTTGCGCGCTCCGCGCTCAAGGCACGACATGGCCAAAGTAATTGCGGCAGCCATGTTGGTAGACCCATCGCATGCGACTGATTTAAGGTGTGCGGCGATCCCGGTCCGGCTCGGTTTGGATACCAAGGTCGCTTCTGTGGAGAACACAATAAGCCCAACGGACTGGCCGGCAGACAGAGCATCTCCATTGAAGGTTCTCGCACCATCGAGTGCGTCAGCAATGGATTCGGACATGCTACCTGAGCGGTCAAGCAAGAGAATGGTGACCGCAGCCTGTTGAGTGCGAGGATCGATGCCAGTGGCGTCTCGCACGGACTCTAGCCAAGGGGAAAGCTTTCCTGGCTGAAGCTGCACGACGGGCCGTGCAGCGGTGGCTTTGGTAGGTGGCTTTGGCATGCGTCATTTCTCCGTCACTTGATTCCACGCTCTTGGCGAATCTTATCGTAGGCGTCTTTGATCTCTTTGAACTTGCGGTCATCAGTCACCCGATTTTTGTCTGGATGATAGATATTCGCCAGACTGCGATACGCATACAGAACCTCTTCGTTTGACAAGTCGTTCCGAACGCCGAGAACCTCATACGGATCAAGAGGTATGTCCTCGGCGTTGGTGGCGTCCTGGTCGTAAGCCTCCTCTTGCGAAACGCTCTCGGCGTTCTCAATGATCTGGCGCAGCTCATTAGTCGCACCAGCGAGTTGTTCGTGCAACTCGGTCCAGCGTCGCTGAACTACCAACTGCTGTAGTGTCTCGATTGCGCGGGAAACGAGGTCAAGGTAATGCAATACGGCGTTGTTTCCAGCGCGATTGGCGAGGATGCAAGCTTCGTCATATGCATGCATGAGCGTCACATTACTGTCTGCGGCCTGCGTCAGCTGCTTGTTCTCGTCTTGCACTTTGATGCAGTGTGCATCGATAAGGGCTTGTAGCGTTGTACTCCCATCAATGATGGCCGATAACTGCCTCTGTACGTCTGAGGTCAATGCCTCCCCTGGTGAATCCAACGGAGCCTTCAACGACTTGCGCAGTTCGTTGTTCCGTTGCACGAGTTCGTCGAATTGGATCGCTGCGGCTGCCTGTGAGTTCAGACTCTGAATCCTGTCAGAAAGGATCGAGCGGACATGGAGTCCGTGGGAGCTTTTCTTATGTGAGAAGGAGATTCCGGCTGCGAGTCCAGCTGCAGAAAGCCCAAACCCAATGAAGTTCGTTACCTGGGTCGGAAAAGAGGACCCTGATGTAATCCCGGCAAAGTAGCCTTGCTGAGTGAAGTAGTAGAAAAGCAACCCTAGTGCACAGTAGGCAGCGAGACCAGAGACCATCAACTGGCGATCATTGTAAGGGACAAGCAATTCAGGGTTGTCCTTGACCTCGAAGGCAAGTTTACCGTCGACTGTCTTGAGCCCAACCAGATCCTTCAGTCTGCTCTCAACCGCTGAGGCAACAGTCGTTCGTATCGTGGCGCGAACCACAAGGAAAGTCACCCATCCGAGCAATGTGGGTCCAGCGGCATAGTAGGCGACCTGAATTGCATAAGTGACTACAACGATCGCTAGCCATATTACGAGTGCGCCGATAATTAGTTGAGGCATATTCGCGTATGTTCGGTGGAATGAAAGGTTGACCTTGTGCTTAACTTAGCGCGCCTGCCCTCACCAGTTCTTGGTGCTGCCCGTTGATTGCCATTACCGCTTCGTGACCGCGAGACCAGTGACTAAGGAGTATTTCACTCGACTTTGTGAAGCGATGGCCAATGCGAATGGAGTACGATTTGAAGAGCCAGCTTCCCATGGACTGAAAGTAGACGGCTTCATCGAGGTCGCGCCATTTCACTCCAGCAACTCCCGTGTTCCAGGGCAGAATGCCCGAGTAAACCCAAACCCCGACATCATCGAAGTACAAGTGAAAGCTCTTCAGAAGCAGAAATTGGTAGACCACAAACGCAAGTGAAGCGGCCAACACTAGACCCCCGGCAATAGCCGAAGCAGACCATGCCAAAGGCGTTACGACGAAGAACAGAACGACGCTAATAAGAACGACACGTACATATGCCGTCCATGATTTCCCGCCAAGGCTTGTGATCTCCGAGGGAACGGTCGCGCTGTTGCTTTGATCCATTTGTTACCTCCCATAGGTAAGCAAAACAGAGGCCCAACGTGATATCTGCGGGAAAGTGGCAAATAACCAGGATATGCGACTGACGCATAATCTGGCGGCCGTGTGAAATATACTGTATGTTGTTACAGTATCCCTGCCATTTCTTGAAATCATGCCAACTGAACCCACTGCACTCTCCCCACGCCCGGATTCGCCGCGCCTGCTGGATCGGGTCCGAGCCTCCCTGCGCCTTGCCAATCTCGGTCAACGCACCGAAACGGCATATGTGGCATGGATTAAACGCTATATCCTGTTTCATGGCAAGCGCCATCCCGCCGACATGGGGCGTGCCGAACTGGAAGCGTTCTTGACCGATCTGGCGGTGGCTCGGCGTGTGGGCGCGTCGACCCAGAGCCAAGCGCTTAGCGCCCTGCTTTTTCTTTACGGCAAGGTGCTGAAGCTCGAACTGCCCTGGCTTGCCAACATCGTGCGGGTGCGCAAGCCTTCGCGTCGCCCGACAGTGCTTTCCGAATCAGCCGTAGGGCGCCTGCTCGCCGAGATCCGCGATGCGGAGCTGGGCCTGATCGTCGCGCTGCTATATGGTTCCGGCCTGCGGCTCGGCGAAGCACTCGACTTGCGGCTGATGGATGTGGACTTCGATCTGTGTCAATTGCGCATCAGGGGCGCCAAGGGCGGCAAGGACAGGATGGCGATTCTTCCGCAAAGCCTGGTCGAACCGCTGCGCTGTCGCTTGACCTGGTGCCGGGCACTGCACGCAGCGGAGCATCGGCTCGGACGCGGCGCGGCTCCCTTACCCTGCCGCTCTGGCGCCGCCGCCGGCAAGTCCTGCTTGCCGGGCTGGCAGTATGTGTTTCCAGGGCCCGGACTTTCGATCGATGCGCAAAGCGGAGAGGTTCGCCGCGGCCACGTCGATCCGCGCCGCGTGCAGCGGGCGGTTAAGGCGGCGGCGGCGCGGGCCGGCATCGACGGACCGGTTTCGCCCCATACCCTGCGCCATTCTTTCGCCTCGCACCTGATCGAACGAGGCTACGACATACGCACCGTACAGGAGTTGCTGGGACATTCCGATGTATCGACCACGATGATCTACATCCATGTGCTGAATTCCGGCGACCGTCCGGTGCATAGTCCGCTCGACGAACTCGACGGCAGTTCGCTACGCGAGCCCGATGCGCCCGGCTACGCGGCAGCGGCCTGAGCCGGGGCTGGCGCTGCATTCCTTTACGAACTTTCAGCGCACTTTGATCTCGGTCCACATCCGCGACAGCGTCCGCCGCAGTTTCGGATCGAAGTCGCGCAGCATTTCCAGGCGTTGCAATTCATCCGGGGGCGGGAAGATGCCGGGGTTGGCGGCGATCTCGGGCAGGATGTGGGGCGTCGCGGCGGCGTTGGTGTTGCCGGCGCCGATCAGGTTGGAAACATCGGCGGCGTTCTCGCCGGCGAGCATGAAGTCGATGAACTGGTGCGCCAGATCGGGCCGGCGGCCCGACTGGTGCAGCACGAAATTGTCCACCGCCAGCACCGCGCCCTCCTTCGGCGTGGCGAAGCCTATCTGGAACGGTCGCTTCGCCGCGGCGGCGTCCTGCTGCGCGCGGAACATGTCGTTGGAGTAGCCGTGGGCGACCCAGACGGTGCCGATGGCCAGGTCCTTGATGTAGGTGCTGTTGGAGAAGGCCGCCCAGTAGGGCTTGGCGCGCAGGATCAGTTGCTTGGCTTCCTCCCAGCGCGCCGGCTCGTGCTCCTGCACCGAATAGCCAAGATATTTCATCGCCGCCGCCATGAGTTCGCGCTGGCTGTTGAGCACGGTGACGCGGCCCTTGATCTTCTTCAGATGCTTCGGCTCGAAGATCAGCGCCCAGGTGTCGGTGGGCAGGCCGAGTTCGCGCATCTTGTCGGCGTTGTAGCCGAGCAGGCTTACCGATGTCGCATAGGGCACCGAGTAGCGATTGCCCGGATCGAACCAGATGTCGAGGAACTCGCGCTTGACGTTGCCGAAGTGCGGCAGGCGCGCCTTGTCGATCTCGCGCAAGGCCTTCCTGCGCACCAGCGATTCGACGGCATTGCCGGTCGGCACCAGGATGTCGTAACCGACCGCGCCGGCCTCCAGCTTGGCCAGCATTTCCTCGTTGTCCGAGTAGTAGTCCTGCTTCAAACGACAGCGGCAATGCGCCTCGAAGCGCCGCACCGTGTCCTCGGAGATGTAATTGTTCCAGTTGTAGAGGTAGAGCGTGTCGGCGGCGCGCAGCGGCAGGCTCGCCAGCAGCAGCAAGGCAGTGAGGACCAGCGCCATAAGTCGGCGCTGGCGCGCTCTGCGTACCTGGGATTCCGTTTCGCGGGCAGGTAACGGCGAGTTCACGCCCGCCCCTTCAGCACGTCGGGCGCGATGCGGCTGGCGATCAGGATCAGCGTCAGGGTCAGCGCCATCAGCAGGGTCGAGATGGCATTCACCTCGGGCGTCACGGCGACCTTGATCATCGAGTAGATCTGTAGCGGCAGCGTATTGACGCCGACGCCGGCGACGAAGAAGGTGATGACGAAATCGTCGATCGAGAGCGTGAAGGCCATCAGGAAGCCGGCCACCAGCGCCGGCATGATCAGCGGCAGGGTGACGCGGCGGAAGGTCGCCCAAGGCGTCGCGCCGAGATTGCGCGCCGCCTCGAAGGTGCTCTCGTCCATCCCGGCCAGGCGGGCGCGGACAATGACGGCGACGAAGCCGATGCTGAAGGTGATGTGCGCGGCGAGGATCGAGAACAGGCCGAGCGAGAGATCGAGCACCTGGCGGAAGAACAGCAGCAGCGAAACGCCGAGCAGGATTTCCGGCATCGCCACCGGCGTCAGCACCAAAAAGGGCAGCCAGCGCGGGCGGTAGCGGTGCATCGCCAGCCCGGCCATGGCGCCGAGCAGGGTCGCCACGCTGCTGGACGCCAGTGCGATCAGCAGCGAATTGGCGGCGGCGTGCAGCATGTCGTCATCGTGCAGCAGCTTGACGTACCAGCGCGTGGTGAAGCCGACCCATTCGGCATTGAGCACCGAGTCGTTGAAGGAAAACAGCACCACCACCGCCAGCGGGATGTAGAGGAAGGCATAGGTGGCCAGCGCGGCGGCCCATAGCCAGAACTGGGATCGCTTCACGACACAGCCTCCGTGCCGTGCAGGCCGCGCTTTGCCGCCCAGGCCGCAAGCCCGGCCAGCAGAAGGACGCAGGCCGTGAGCATGATCGAGAGCGCCGAGCCGAGCGGCCAGTCGCGGTTTTCGAGGAACTGTTCCTTGATCAGGTTGCCGATCAGGATGTCGCCGGTGCCGCCGAGCAGTTCGGGCACGGCGAACATGCCGAGCACGGGGATGAAGACCAGCGCCGAGCCGGAGAAGATGCCGGGCAGCGAGAGCGGGAAAGTCACGCGCCAGAAGCGCGTCCAGGCGTTGGCGCCGAGATCCTGCGCCGCTTCGAGCAGCGCCGGATCGTGCTTTTCGAGGTTGATGTAGAGCGGCAGCACCATGAAGGGCAGATGCGCATAGACCATGCCGACGATCACCGCGAAGGGCGTGTAGAGCAGGTTGGCCGGCCCCAGCAGCATGATCCAGGCATAGATGCGGACCAGGAAGTTGCTGGCGAAGGGCAGGATCACCAGCAGCACCAGGACATCGCGCCGCTGCTTCGGGCTCCTGGCGATCAGCCAGGCCAGCGGGTAGGCGAACACGATGCAGAGCAGCGTGGTCAGCGCCGCGACCAGGAAGGAACGGGCGAAGATTTCGAGGTAGATGACATCGCCCAGCAGGAAGCGGTAGGCATCCAGCGACAAGCCGGGCCAGGGCGCCAGGCCGCCGAACTCGCCGGTCTCGCGAAAGCCCGCGAGCGCCACGATCAGCGCCGGGACGAGGAAGAAGACCAGCAGGAAGATCGTCGGCGGCAGCGTCACCACCCACTTGCTCAGTCCCGCCGGCTGGGTTCTCGCTGCGGACACGGGCGGCCTCGGCTAATTGCGTAGATACACGCCGGCGTCATGCCGCCAGCAGACGGCGACGGCGTCGCCGACTTCGTGGAACTTGGCGCGGCCCGGCGCGGCGTTGGGCATCAGGGCTTCGATCAGGCAGCCATTGGCCAGCTCGACCTTGTACAGCGTGACGTCGCCGAGATACAGCAGCTCGCGCACCACGCCCTCGAAGCGGTTCTTCAGGTCGGCCGATTCGCGATGGCCGAAGACGCGGATCAGTTCCGGGCGCAGGGCGAACACGCCGCGCTCGCCGACCGCGATCGGCCGCGGGTCGGTCGCCGCGATTTCGCCCAGGCCGGCGGCGCACAGGCCCAGCAGCACCTTGCTGGACGACGTGACTTCGACCTCGATCAGATTGATCTTGCCGATGAAGTCGGCGACGAAGCGGTTGGCCGGCGCCGAGTAGAGCTTGTCGGGTTCGTCGAGCTGCTCGACGCGGCCGTCCTTCATCACCGCGATGCGGTGCGACAGGGCCAGCGCCTCCTGCTGCGAATGGGTGACGAAGATGAAGGTGATGCCGACTTCGCGCTGCAGCGCGATCAGTTCGATCTGCATTTCGACGCGCAGCTTGGCGTCGAGCGCGCCGAGCGGTTCGTCGAGCAGCAACAGGCGTGGCTGGTTCACCAGGCCGCGCGCCAGCGCCACGCGCTGCTTCTGGCCGCCGGAGAGTTCATGGGGAAAGCTGCCCGCCTTGTCTTCGAGATGCACCAGCGCCAGCGTTTCATCCACGCGACGCCGTATCTCCAGCGCCGACTTGCCGGCCATCTCCAGCGGAAAGGCGATGTTGCCGGCCACCGTCATGTGCGGAAACAGCGCGTAGCTCTGGAACACCGTGTGCAGCGGACGCTTCTCCGGCGGCACGCCGGACAGCGATTTGCCGTCGAGCAGGATTTCGCCCTCGTCCGGCACGTCGAAGCCGGCGATCATGCGCAGGATGGTGGTCTTGCCGCAACCCGAAGGTCCCAGCAAGGTGAAGAACTCGCCCGCCTCGATGGCGATGGAAACGTCCTTCACTGCTTCGAGCGAACCGAAGCGGCGCGTTACGTTGCGGATTTCAAGCAGGGCCATGTTGGGTCCGCCCGCGACCTGCGCGCAACGCGAACGACGGGGCGCCTAGAACTTGCGAAGAAATCGTAGCGAGCGGGCCGCAGCGGGGTGCGGCCGGAGCGCAGCTACCGGAACATATGTTGTTATATGTGAGGATAGCGAGCACCGCCCAAGCCCCGATCCGGCACGCGCAGTAGATTTATTCACAAGTTCTCAGCCGTCGGCGTTGATGTTGGTCACCAACTCCTGGAGGACGACATCCGCCCGATCGTTGGGAATCTGGCAGGTGCCGGCATTCTCGTGGCCGCCGCCGCCGTAGAACAGCATCAGTTCGCCGATGTTGGTGTTGGACGTGCGATTGACGATCGACTTGCCGGTGGCGAACACCGTGTTCTGCTTCTGCACGCCCCACATGACGTGGATCGAGATGTTGGTCTCGGGATACAACGCGTAGATCATGAAGCGATTGACGGCGAAGATGGTTTCCTCGTTGCGCAGGTCGAGTACCACGAGATTCTGGTACACCTTGGTGCAGCGCTTGATCTGCTCCTTGGCCTTTTCGGCGTGCTCGAAGTAGAGATCGACGCGCTCCTTGACATCCGGCAGGGCCAGGATGTCGTCGATGCCGTGATTGCGGCAGTAGGCGATCAGATCCATCATCAGCTGGTAGTTGCTGACGCGAAACTCGCGGAAGCGGCCGAGGCCGGTGCGCGAATCCATCAGGTAGTTGAGCAGCACCCAATCCTTCGGGTCGAGGATTTCCTGGCGCGTGAAATTCGCCGAGTCGGCCTTGTCGACGGCGATCATCATCTCGGTGAATGAGGTCGGGAACCGGGCCTTGCCGCCGTAGTGCTCGAACACCACGCGCGCGGCCGACGGCGCGTCGGGATAGATGATGTGGTTGGGGCGGTCGCCGGGGTTGCGGAAAGTCTCGGAGAGGTGGTGATCGAAGGCCAGATGCACGCCCGGCACAAAAGGCAGATTGGTGGTGATGTCGCGCTCGGAAATCTCGATCTTGCCGTCCTGCATGTCCTTCGGATGAACGAACTTGATTTCGTCGATCAGGTCGAGTTCGTTGAGCAGAACGGCACAGGCCAGACCGTCGAAATCGCTGCGGGTGACGAGGCGGTATTTTTTGTCGGACATGTTTTTCCCCAGAACGAAGTTTCAGCGCAGACTAACGGCGGATTGACAGGCGTTATGCGCGGCGACAGAAACTAAAACACTCAATCGGAAACCCGATTGTATTCCAGACTCGCCAGGATGCCATGCGCGACATACAGCACGCCCAGACGCCGCGGCAAGCCCTCGCCGGCGAACAGTGCGGCATAGGTTTCGAGCTGCGGCCGATAGCGCTCAGCATGCGCTTTCAGTCGCGAAATGTCGCTGGCGTCGCCGAGATCGACGGTCTTGTAATCGATGATCCAGCGCACGCCGTCCGCGACGAAACTGCGGTCGATGACGCGGGTTACCACGGTACCGCCAACGCCAGCGCTCTGCGCAGCTTCGGCCACTGTCATCAGCGCCAACTCAGCCGCCGCGTCGGCCCGGCGCCGCAGCACCCACTGGCCATCGGCACTGGATAGCGTCGTCGCCAGCATCGCGGCGACGCGCGCCGCGCCCGTCCGCGCCTCGGCCGAGGGCCAGCCGCGGCTGGCCAGCCAGCGCTCGAAACCCGCCTGGCGCTCGCTGACGCACTGGGCGGGCCAGGCGTCAGGGTCGGCGGCGATGAGCTCCAGTACGGCATGGGTCAGGGTGCCGAGGGCGGCGGCCAGCGCATCGCCCGCCGGCTCACGCTGTTCTGTCACTTGAGTCGGCAACGCCGGCGCCTGCCATTGCGGCGGTACGCCGGGTGCCCGCAGCCGCAGCAGTTGCGGCACGAAGTCCTTCAGCTCGCCTTCTTCGCCAGGAACCGATTCCGGCGGAACGCCGGCCGTCTGCTGCGCCGCGTGCTGAAATACCGCCTCGACCGTCGGCCACAGCCGCGCCAGCGCTGCACCGGCGCGCGGCGCGACCAGCGCCCCTTGCTCATCAACGTGCGCGACGCCGACCAGATGCAGGCGGCGCACCGCCCGCGTCGCGGCGACGTAGAGCACGCGGGCTTCCTCGTTGCGGCTGCGCTCGCGTTCCATGCCTTGCAGGAAGTCATAGACGCTCGGCCCGTCCGCCGTGCCGCCGCGCCGCGGATTCACCGGCGCCGCCACCAGGCGCTCGCCGTCCGCCAGCGGAAAACTGTCCCAGGCCAGCAGCGGCGCATCGCTGCCCTTCGGCACGCGATGCAGGCCGGGCAGGATCACCGTGTCGAACTCCAGGCCCTTGGCCTTGTGGATGGTCATCAGTTGCAGCCGGCCATCGGCCAGCGCATCCGGCGCCGCGTAGAGGCTCCCCATGTCGTCGGCAAGGCGGTCGAGAACGAAGCGCCCCGCCGCGTCCAGCGCGTCGAGGCGGGCGAAAAAGGCCCGCGCGTCGGCAGCCTCGCTGGCGCCGCTCAGGCAGGCTGGGCCGCCGAGTTTCCGCCAGGCATCCTCGATCCAGCGCCGGCGCCGCTGCCGGCCCTGCCCGGCCAGCGCCTCGGCCAGCACGTCGCGCACATGGGCCAGGCGCCGCCGGCCATCCGCCGTCAAGCGTTCGACGCGCCTGTCATCGTTGATGAGCGACCAGATGGTGGCCGCATGATCGTCGCCGGCCAGTGTGTGCAGATCGGCCAGGCGCAAGCCGCACCAGGGCGCGCGCAGGATCGCCAGCCAATGCACGCGATCAGCCCGGTGATGCAGGGCGCGGGTCAGCGCGATCAGGTCCTGCACCGCCTGGCGCCCGGCCAGAGGCTCGATTTCGACGGCCGCGAAGCGCCAGCCGGCACTATGCCGGCGGATCGCCGCGACCAGTTCCCCCAGATGTTTCCTGGCGTGCACCAGCACGGCAATGCTGCGCGTCGGGTCCTCGCGCCACTCGGTCTCGATCAGGGCGATGATGTGTTGCGCTTCGCAGCGCCCGGCCTGGTCCTTCTCCGCCAGCACCGGATGGACCGATACGCCGGCCTGAGGCAGCACGTCGCGGGTGGCGACGAATTCGCGATAGGCGATCTCGCCGCGCAGCGCATCGTCCGCCGCCGGAAACACCGCGGGAAAGCAGGCGTTGATCCAGTCGACCACGGCAGAACAGGAGCGGTTGTTGCGCGACAGGCGCAATGGCCTCAGCCGCAAGGCGCCGATGCCGTTTTCGGCGACGCGCAGAAACAAGCCGACGTCGGCCTTGCGGAAGCGGTAGATCGACTGCATCGGATCGCCGACCGCAAACAGCGTGCGGCCGTCGTCGTGCAGCCAGCCGGCGGTCAGTCGCTCCAGCAGATCGATCTGGGTCGGGCTGGTGTCCTGGAACTCGTCGACCAGCAGGTGGCGGATGCGGTAATCGAGGCGCAGGCCGAGATCCGTCGGATCGAGCTCGTCGCCCAGCGCAGCGATGGCGCGCGCCGAAAGCTCGCCGAAATCCACCTCGCCGGCCTCGCGGAACACCAGCCACAACTCGGCGGCAGCGAGCTTCATCAGGCGCGCCAGCGCGCGCACCACGGCATCATGGTCGCGATCGGGCGCCGGCAGTTCGCGCACGCGGCGCAAGGCGGCCACCGCAGCAGCATCGAGCGCGGCCAGGCCGGCCAGCATGGCGTCCTTCTGCGCCTTGAATTCCTTGCCGGCCGGGAATCCGTTCCTCACCGTCACAGTCTTGCGCGGCTCATCCTTCTGCGTCAGCAGGAAATCCGCCAGCGCGCGCCAGCGCGGCAATTCCTCCGGCTGCGCCGCCAACGGCCCGCTCCAGGCGGCCAGCGCACTCGGCAAATTCGCATCGTCCAGATGGGCGGCGGCAAAGCGCGCCAGCGGCTGCCACGGCGCCTGCCAGGAATCGTCCAGCACTTCGGCGATCAGCCCCAGCTCCTCGCCCACCATTTCGTGCAAGGCCTCGCCAATCGCTGCCTCGGGATCGTCGAGCTCGGCGATCTGGCGCCACTGCTCGCGCCGCGCCAGCATCTCGGCCAGCAGGCGCGCCAGCCGCGCCACGTCGTTGTCGAGATGCGCCAGCGCGACCGCCACCGCATCGGCGTGTTGCTGTCCCTCCGCACCGAGGTCTTCGAGGTGATCCAGCGCGCGCCGGGCGGCCTCCTCGTAATGCCGTCCGGGTTCATCGGCCACCGCCGGCTGCGCGCCGAAGCGCGAGAGCAGCGGCAGTTGCCGCGCCAGGCTGGCGCACAGCGCATCGATGGTGGTCAGCCGCAGCCGCCCCGGCTGGGTTTCGATCTGCCAGCCCCGCTCCGCCGAGCGCGCCAGCGCTGCACGTGCCAGCTCGCGGGTGATGCGCTTGTGCGCGGCCGCGGGCGGCTCCGGGTCGCGTGCCAGCGCCAGGCTGTCGTGGATGCGGCTGCGCATCTCGGCCGCAGCCTTGTTGGTGAAGGTGATGGCGATGATTTCCTCGGGCTCGTCCACAATCGCCAGCAGCCGCAGGTAGCGCTGCGTCAGCAGCTCGGTCTTGCCCGCGCCGGCCGGCGCCTCGACGATGAAAGAGTCGAGTTCCAGCGCGCGGCGGCGGTTGGCTTCGTCTTCCCGCAGCAAGTCGCTCATCCCGAAAACCTCGGTTCCGTCCGCAGATTTCGCAGATTCCACAGAGTGAACAACGGGCTGAAGGAGGCGCCCGGCTCGCCGAACGGGCGATGCGACCTTGTTGTCCGCCACTGCTTTGACCCATCTGCGTCAATCTGAGGAATCTGCGGATCAATTGCTGCTTGCAGGTTCATGGCTCGGCCCCCTCGCCGAACTGGGCCCGCCGCTCGGCAACACGCAGCAGCGGCTTCACGTCGCAATACTGGATATTGCTTTCGCGGTCGAACACCACGGCGGCGACGCCGTCGCGCACTTCGCGCGCGACCTCGGCGATGCGCTGCGCCCAGAGCCGGCGCAGCGCGTCCCAGTCGGGGAATTCGTCCTCGGCGTAGCGCTTGCGCAGCGCATCGAGCGACTTCACGCCGGGCAGCAGGCCGTCGCTTGCGGCGACGCCGAGGAACGCAGGATCGTCGGCGACCACCCGTGCCAATGCCACGGCGGCCACGGCGCGATCGGGAAAAGCCAGCGCGGCATAGATCGGCAACTGCGGCTCGCCGATGCGCGCGTCTGCCCAACTGTCGGCCGAAACGCCGCGTCCGCTTTTGTAATCGATCACCACCAGGCGCCCGTCGTCGAGTTGGTCGATGCGGTCGATCACCACGCGCACCGGCAGGCCCTCGATATCGAGCTCGTGCTTTTCCTCGCAGCCGATCACGCGGAAGGACGGGCGCCGCGCTTCGACGTCGAGCCAGACCGCCAGCAAGGCTTGCAGCCGCTCGGCCTCCAGTTGCCGCAGGCGCGGCGGCAAGGGCTCCGCTTCGCGGCGGTCGAACTCCGCCAGGGCATGGGCCACCACGCGCTGAATCTCCGCACCGCGCGCGGCCGCGTCCATCTGCGTCAGATCAGTCAGACCGCGGCCGCGCCAGAACTCCTCCAGCGCGGCATGCAGCAAGGAGCCGCGCACCATAGCGTCGAGGCCGAAAGTCGGCGCCGGCAAGGCGGCGGCGCCAAGCCGGTATTGATAGAAACCCCAGGCCGGACACACCGCCTGGGCCGCCAGCAGCGCCGTGCCGCCCCGAACGCGCTCGTTCGCGCCGAGCGGCGGGGCCCGCGCATCATCGATGCGCTCCATAATTTCATCATCGATGCGCTCCATGACTCCATCATCGATGCGCCCCATGACTCCATCGTCAATGCGTTCCAACTGCATGTCATCGCCGCGCTCCAGTTCTGCGACCGGTGCGCCCGACAAGTCGAACCGGAGAATCCCGGCCAGCAAGGGGCTGGCGCGCAAGGGTCGTTCGCCTTCGCGCTGCGCCCAGGACAACACCACTTCGCCGGCGCTGGCGCACCACAGATCCTGCAGGCTCCGCGCCTCGGCCGCCAGGCTGTCGGCACGCGCGGCGGAAACCCCGGCGCGGCGCTGCAATTCGGCGGGCAGCAGCGGATTGGCCCGCGGCGGCGGCGGCCAGGCGCCTTCGTTCAATCCCATCACCCACAGCCCATCGACCGGACCGGCCAGGGCATCGGCCAGGCTGCATATTTCCACCCGCGCCACGGTCCGCCGCGCGGCAGCAAAGGCCTGGTCACGACACTGGCGCTGCAACTGGCGCAAGGCCTCGCCGGCATCGACGCGGCCCAGCACGGCGTCCAGCATCAGCAAACCGTCAAGAGCCTCGCGCCACGCGTCGCCCGCCGCGGCTTCGACCGGCAATTGGGCGCGCTGCCCCGGCCAGCCGAGCGCCGCGAGCATCCCGCCAAACGCGGCGCCCCATGCCGATGGCAACTGACGGCGCGGCATCGCGCGCGCGGCATCCAGCAACGCATCGAGATGCGCGGCGAGGCGCCCCGCCTGCAGCGCGGAGGCCTGGCGCAATGCGGCGCGCACCAGGCGTTCGAGGCTGGTTTCAGGCGGCAGCCGTTCGCGCAACGCGGCCTCGATCCGGGCGCGGGCATCGGCTTCGTCAACATCGGCCGACCAGCCGGAACCGCAGAGCAAGGCGCCGAATTCGGCCTGGGCCACGCGCTGCGGATGGACACATAGTTGCAGCAGGCGCAGGGCCACATCCACCTGCGGTTCGGCGGCCAGCGGCGCCCCGGCGACGCAGGCGAAGTCGCGCTCCAGCGCCGCCCAGCCGGCGCCCACGGCGTCAGGATGCAGCGCGTCTTCCAGCGCCGATTCGAGCAGACGCCGCCGCGCCGGCAGGTCGGCGACGGCGATGCGCAGGCGTGTCGCTGCGGCGCGACCCAAGCGATCGCGTGCCCATCGCGCCGCGGCCGCGCACTCGGCCTCGGCGTCGGGCAATTCGGCGCCGACCGCAGGCGCCGCATCGCCATGGCCGAAACCCAGCCGGAACAGTTCGACGCCGCGCGCTTCGAGCACCGTCAGCAGGCGCGAAATCACTGGGTCGGGCGCGATGAAACCGGCAATGCCCAGCCGCGCGGGCAAGCCGCCGATACCGCGCTCGATGCACTCGATGCGCCACGCCAGGGCATCGTCGGCCGTGCGCCAGCCGCCCGCCTGACAGGTGGCGACAAGCTTCTCGCGCCAGCCCTGAAAGGCGCGGTACTCGGCGGTATGCAAGGCCTCCGGCACCTCGATGCGCCACGCCCGCTGCATGCTTGCGGCCTCCATCGCCGCCAACGCCATGCCCTCGCGGTCGAACAGTTGCGCCGCCGCGCCGGCGTCCGTCGCAATCGCCTGCTCCCACAAACTGCGTTCCTGCGGCCACGAGAGAAACGCGCCGGGCACGCCGGCCGGCGGAATCTCGCCGCGCAGCAGCGCCGCCGAGGTGAGGTGATCGAGCCATTGCGCCGGCGTCGAACTCTGCAACGCGCGCCAGGTCGCCGCGCCCCGCGCCGCCTGCAATTCGCCGTGCGCCTGGCGCAGGCTGGCCGCCAGCCGCGCCGTGACGCACAGCACCGCCGGCTCCGGCCCGCCGGGGAGGTCGGCCAGGGGTATGCAGGGTAGATCGGAACGGATCATGAGCGCGCTAACCCGCCAGGGGCAGCATCAGCGCACCCAGGGCGCAGAGGATCGTGGTGACGAAAAACACGGCGAGATCGGCGGGATGGACGGGGTGCTGGGCGAATACCTGGTCGATGTACATGTGAAGCCTCCATTGAGAATGGAGCACAGTCTGCCGGAGCCAAGGCTCATGGGATGAGCCTGTCGTTGTGGTCCAGCAGTTCCGGCGCCTGCACGTCGCGCGGCAACGCCTCAACCGGGTTCAGGTCGGCGATCTCCTTGTCCGCGCCGGCCACCTTGAGGTCGCGGAACTTGCGCGCGGAGACGAGGACGCGGGTTTCCATCGAGGCCACCGACTTGTTGTAGGCACCGACCGCCTCCCCGAGGTTCTTGCCGACGCGGCCCCAGTGCTCGGTCACCGTGGCGATGCGGTCGTACAGCTCGCGTCCGAGCTGGCTGATGCGCTCGGCGTTTTCGGTCAGCGCCTGCTGCGTCCAGCCGTAGGCGACGGCGCGCAGCAGGGCGATCAACGTGGTCGGCGTGGCGAGGATGACGCGCTGCTCGACGCCCTGCTCGATCAGCGAGGGATCGGCCTCCAGCGCGGCGGAATAGAACATTTCGCCGGGCAGGAACAGCACGACGAAATCCGGCGAGGGCTGGAACTGTTCCCAGTAGGCCTTCTGGCCGAGTTTCTTCAAGTGGTCGCGCACCTGGCGCGCGTGGTCGGCCAGCTTGCGCTTCTTCTCCTCCTCGTCGCCCGCTTCCAGCGCTTCGAGGTAGGCGGCCAGCGGCGCCTTGGCATCGACCACGATATTCTTGCCGCCGGGCAACCTGACGATCAGGTCGGGCCGCAGGCGGCCTTCCTCGGTGGTGGTGCTGGCCTGCTCGAAGAAATCGCAGTGATCGAGCATGCCGGCCATCTCGACCACGCGCTTGAGTTGCAGTTCGCCCCAGCGGCCGCGCGTCTGCGGCGCGCGCAGGGCCTTGACCAGGTTGCCGGTCTCCTCGCGCAGGGCCCCCTGCGCCTCGGCCATGGCGCGCACCTGCTCGGTCAGCGTGGCGTAGGCGTCGATGCGCGATTTCTCTATGCCCTGGATCTGCAACTCGAATTTCTCCAGCGAGGTCTTCACCGGCGCCACCAGTTCGCCGATGGCGAGCTGGCGCTTGTCGAGATCGGTCCTGGCCGAGGCCAGCGCCGCGGCCTGCTGCGCCTCCAGCGTGGCGCGGGCGAGTTCGAGAAAGGACTGGTTGTTCTTCGCCAGGGCGTCGGCCGAAATCACTTTGAACGCATCGGCAAAACTGTCGCGCGCGGCTTCGAGCGTGGCCTGGCGCTCGGCGAACAGCGCCTGGTCCTTTTCCAGCTCAGTCTGCAAGGTGGCGCAGCGTATCGCCAGCGCCGACTGCTGCTGCCGCAGCGCCGCCAGCTCACCTTCCAGATGAACCGTCCGGGACTGCGCCTCGCGCAGCCGCCCGCCGAAAATCCAGGCGACCAGTCCGCCGCCGAGCAGCAAGCCAATTATCAGAATCAGGATGGGATCCAAGTCAAACCCTCAAATACATGCGCCGAATCGCGGCCTCGCATTGTCGCTTTCGACTGGCGACTGCGCAACCGATTCAGGCCGCGCGACGACAGCAATTGCCGCCGCGCCGATTCAGGCGGCGCTTGAATGCTGGTGATCTGCCGCCACGTCGATCGGAACGGCAATCGAGAATTCCACCCCTGCCCCTGGAGCGGAGCGGCATTCGATGCGCCCGTGCAGTTTCTTGACCACCAGGTTATGCACGATGTGCATCCCCAGCCCACTTCCGCCACGCCCGCGACGCGTGGTGAAAAACGGTTCGAAGACGCGCTTCACCTGCTCCGCATCCATGCCGCAACCGTTATCGCGATAATTGAGCGAGAGTTCGTTGCCGGCGCGGCCGGCGACGATTTCGATGCGGCCGGCGGCCAGGTGCTCGAAACCGTGGATCAGCGAGTTGATGATCAGATTGGTCAGTATCTGCGAAAAAGCGCCAGGGTAACTGTCGAGCTCCAGTTCGTCGGGACAACGCACCTCGATCAGGTGTTCGGTGCGTTTGAGCCGGGGACGCAGGCTGTCGAGGATTTCGTCGATGTATTCCTTGAGATTGAAGCACCGCCTTTCATCGCTCGACTCATCGACCGCAATCTGCTTGAAACTTTTCACCAGGCCGACGGCACGCTGCAAATTGAGCACCAGCGAGGCGCTGGTTTCGTCGATGGCGCGCAAGTGAGCTTCCATGTCGGCGCGCTTGACCTGCCCCGCTGCGTAGAGCTTGCCGAATTCGCGCGCCTGTTCCTGAAGATAGCTTGCCGCGGTAACGCCGATGCCGATCGGGGTGTTGATCTCATGCGCAATGCCGGCCACCATGCCGCCGAGCGCGGCGAGCTTCTCGGCGCCGAGCAGTTCCTTCTGCGCCAGGACCAGATCGGTGACGTCGGTGCCGGTGCCGCGGTAGCCGAGAAAACGGCCGTCGCTGGCCAAGATCGGTTTGCCGCTGACGCGTATCTGCCGAAAACTGCCGTCGTCGCCGAGCAGGGGATATTCGAAGGCGCGGAAGGCGCGATGAGCGGTGAGACCGGCCAGATGCGCCTGCCAGTTGTCCGGCAGCGCCCCGGCATTGCCTTCGCGTACCAGTTCCTCGCGGGTCTTGCCGATCAGCGATTCGCGCGAACGACCCAGCAGTTCGGCGGCGCGTTCCGAAAAATAGGTGAAGCGCAAGTCGGCGTCGGTCTCCCAGATCCAGTCGGAAGACGAATCGGCGAAGTCCCTGAACCGTTGTTCGCTCTCCCGCAGCGCGCGCGTCCGCTCCAATACCCGCAGCCGCATGACGTCGAAAACCTGACCGAGTTCGGCCAGCTCGTCCTGGCCGGACAGTTCGATGGCCAGGCCCGCCTCGCCATCGGCGACGCGTTGCGCCGCGTCGCGCAACACGGCGACACGCTGGATCAAGGAGCGCGCAAACCAGAGAAAACCGACAGCCACCGCCAACAGGCCGCCCGTGGATAGCAGCAGGAAAACCAGGCGTTGCTGCTCCTGCTGCGCCAGCGCCTTGTCGCGGGCAAGCTGCGCCCGTTGCTCGGTAGTCGCGGAGAAATCCTGCAGTGCCTGCGCAATCGAGCTGAAGCGCACCGCCGACTCGAAAGTGGAAATCTCCTCCACCCGTTTCATGTTCATGGCCGACGCTTGCGCATCGATCGCTTGCAAATCGTGTTCATAACGCCGCCAGGATTCTTGCAGGGCCGTCACCTCGACAGCCGCACCGACCTCGCCGACGAAACCGCCCAGTTCGTCGGCAAAGGCCTGCGCTTCCTTGCGCAGCCGCTCAAGCTGGGTGCTTGCGGCAAAGTAGTCGGTGAGATGCGGCAGTTCCATCTCCAGCACACGCAAGCGATGAATGTGCGCTTGCAGGCGGATCAGGCGCGCCAGTGGCCGCACTTCGGCACTGAGCGATTGCTCCATGCGCTGCGCGCTTGATTCGATGAACCGATGGCCGAAGAACCCCAGCGCCGCGACCAGCAGCACGACAATGCCGAATCCGGCCAGTAATTTGCTGCGCAGCGTAAGGCGGTGGAATGCTTGCAGGGCAGCGCTTTCTCAGCGGGCGGGCGCGCTAACGTCTTGCGGAAACAGGCTGCGGAACGCCTTCCAGTGGCGAATCTGCTGTTCGCGGCCGTAGCGCGTGATGATCTCCTCCCACGCGCGGGCAGTACGCGCCATCGCTTCGCGGGCGCTTTGCTTGCCCTGCGCCGCGAGCCACAGATTGTTGTTGAGGGCCGCCAGGTATTCGCTGTTGCCGGGCAGGCCGGTGCCGGAAGGGATGATGAAGGGCAACTCGCGTTCGACCAGATCCAGCGCCTGCGGCGTATAAACCCGACGGATGCGTTCGTCGCGCAAATGATTGTAGCGATAGGGGTCGGCAAAGCCGCCCGGGACGCCGACCGAGCGCGCCGAAACCTCCGGGTCGGTCAGCCAGATCGCATACAGAAAGGCCAGCGCCTTGTGCGCGCTGGAACGGGGAATCACCAGATTGTTGCCGTAGATCAGCATGCTGTGCCGCTGCAGCCGGCCGTTCCGCAGATGCCCGGGCAGCGCGACGCTGACAAACCGGTTCTTGACCGCCGTGCTATCGAGGCTGAAAAGCTTGGCGCCGGCCGGCGTGATGATCGTCGCATAGCCCTTGCCGGCCATGAACAGCGGCAGCGTAAAGCTGTAATCGGCGCCCTCGTCGAGAATCCCGGGCGGCGAGTAGGGCAGCGTGGCGAGATAGCTTTCCGTGGCGGCAACGGCGGCGGGCGAATTGAGCAGCGGACGCATGCGCCGGTCGAAGAGCAAAGGTTCGGCGGCAAAGCAGGCGTAGCGCTGCATCCAGAACATCCAGGCGGTATTGCGTTCGCGTTGTTCGAGGGCGCCGTAAAAACCCTCCTCCGGGCGATGAAAGAACGCGATCTGGTTCTGGTATTCGGCCCAGGTCTGCGGCACCGCCAGTTCCCGCCCGAAGCGCTCGCGATAGCGCGCACGGTTGGCCGGATCCTCCAGCAGATCGCGCCGCAGATAGAGCAGCGGGATATCGCCGTCGGCGGGGATGGCGACCACACGCTCGCCCAGGAACGCCTGCTGCCTGGCCAGCAGGTAACCCGCCGTGGCATCACTCGGCAACGCAAAGCCGAAGCGCCGCATCAACGGCGTCAGGTCTTCGATCAACTGGCGCTGGTAGAGATCAGGATATTCGTGGTTGCGCGCAATGGTCAGATCGACGTCCTTGGCGTGCTCGATGAACTCCTGCGAATCGAGCTGCGGCATCAGCTTGGCGTCGATCGGAATGCCGGTGCGCTTCTCCCATTCGCGCTGGAGTTCGAAATCGCGACCGAGAAAGGCGGCAATATTGCCCTGCTTGACCGTCAGATGCAGCGCCGTTCCCGGACCGATCTCGCCGCTCGCCTGCAGGCGCTTGATCGCCGCCAGCGCCTGTTCGGCCTGCTCGCCGGCATGGGCCGCGAATACCGTGCCGATGATTGCCGCGACAGCGGCCAGCCCGCGCCAGCGCCTCGTCACAAGCTGTGCGGACATTTCTAGCACCCCGGCGAAATTTCCCGGCCCGCGGCAACGCCCGGACTTTCAGCGGTCCGCATAGCGGCCCCAAAGTTCGACGAAGTCATCGATATGGGCGAGGAAGATATCGACCAGCGCCGGATCGAACTGGCTGCCACTGCGATCGCGGATGTATTCGACGATCCTCGACATCTCCCACGCCTCCTTGTAGCAGCGCGGGTGCGACAAGGCATCGAAGACGTCGATCAGGCACACGATGCGGCCGAATATGTGAATGCCGTTTCCGTTCAGCCCATGCGGATAGCCGGTGCCGTCCCAACGTTCGTGGTGTTGCCCGGCAATGATGGCGGCGGTCCGTAGCGCCGGCCGCCGCGAGCGGCACAGGAGATCATGTCCGATCCGCGCGTGATCGCGCATGATCGCCCACTCGTCCGCCGTCAGCGGCCCGGCTTTGTGCAGGATGTGGTCAGGAATGCCGATCTTGCCAAGATCGTGCATCGGCGCCGTTTGCCGCAGCAGGGCGCAATCACGTTCGTCGTGGCCGGCGAGTTCGGCCAGCAAACTGGAGAGCTCGCCGACGCGGACCACATGCAGCCCGGTTTCATTCGAACGCGCTTCAACGACCTCGCACAAGGTATGCACCAGCTCGCTTTGCGTCGCCGCCAGTTCCTCGTTCAGGTGGGCATTGTCGAAGGCCACGCCGATATTGGCGGCAAAGAGTTGCAGCAGGTCGACGTCGACCTCGTTGCGGGCTTCCTGCGTCTGTACCAAGATGAAACTTTCGGCGCCATTGGCGGTGCAGAAGTGGCCAATGAATTCGCCATTGCGGACCACGCTCTGCTCGCACGGCGTTTGCCTCAGGAGTTCGAGCTCGGCAGGAACCAGGATCCGTGCCAGTGGCAGCCCGATGGACGTCGCAAAGCGACCGGTGCCCGCCATCACGACGTAGTTGTCCGGCCCGCCGCTGATTTCGAGCCGCGCCGTCAGCCCCGAGGCCTGCGCCAGCATGCCGTCCTCGCCAAGGTGCAGCAACGCGCTGATCTGCTGCAGCACGCCCGAGGAAAGACGGGCCAGCGACTGCGGCTGGAAGATGTCGCGCGAAGCATCGATGATCTTGGTCAGCCCTTGCCGGCTGCGGTCGATGGTGACGATGTCGCGATAGGAACGCAGGGCGGAAATCACCGTCGTCACCAGCTTCTGTGCCGTAAGCTCGGTTTTTTCCTTGTAGTCGTTGATGTCGTAGTCGATCACGACGCTCTTTTCCGGTGCCTGGCCCGGCTGGCCGGTGCGCAGGATGATGCGGACAAAGCGGTTGCCGAGCGTCCACCGGATGCTGCGCGCAACCTCCAGCCCCGCATGCTCGGTTTCCATGACGACATCCAGGAGGATTACGGCCGTGTCGGGGTGCTCGCCGAGCAGGCGCATCGCTTCCGCACCGGAGTGGGCCGACAGCAGTTCGAGCGGCCGGCCTTCGAAGATCAGGTCGCGCAGCACCATTTGCGTGATGAAGTGGACTTCCACATCGTCGTCGGCAACCAGAACCTTCCAGGTCTTGCCCGAGACGTTGGCCGGTATCTCGTCGGCTTCGGCGAATACCAGCGGCACTTCGTCGTCTGCCGGCACAGCGGATTCAGGCGGCGCTTTGTGGCTCACGGGCAGCCTCCTCATCGATCGGAACGGTTACCAGGAATTGTACGCCGGTGCCCGGCGTCGAACGGCATTCGATACGCCCGCGCAACGTCCGGGTTACCAGGCTATATACCACGTGCATACCCAATCCGCTCCCGCCTTGGCCACGACGGGTTGTAAAAAACGGTTCGAAAACGCGCTTCACCTGCGCCTGGCTCATGCCGCAACCGTTGTCGCTGTAGCGCAGGAAAAGCTCCTTGTCGCTCCGCCAAACGACAATTTCGATACGCCCGGCGGCCAGGTGCTCGAAACCGTGGATCAGCGAATTGATGATCAGGTTGGTCAAAATCTGCGAAAAGGCACCTGGGTAGCTGTCGAGTTCCAGCTCGTCGGGACAATTGACGTCGACTGTGTGCTCGGTACGTTTGAGCCGGGGACGCATGCTGTCGAGTATCTCGCTGATGTAGTCCTTGAAACGGAATCGCCGCCGCTGCTCGCTGGTCTGGTCCACCGCCACCTGCTTGAAGCTTTGCACCAGACCTGCGGCGCGCCGCAGATTGGTCGTCAGCGAACTGGTGGCTTCGTGCGCGGTGTGCAGATAGGCCTCCATGTCGACGCGCTTGATCTGCCCCGCCGCGTAGAGCTTCTCGAATTCGCTGGTCTGCTCCTGGAGAAAGCTCGCCGCCGTGACGCCGATGCCGATCGGCGTGTTTATTTCGTGCGCGATGCCGGCGACCATGCCTCCGAGCGCGGCGAGCTTCTCGGCGCTCATCAGCTCGTTCTGCGCCTGTATCAATTCCGTGATGTCGGTGCCGGTGCCACGGTAGCCGGCAAAACTGCCGTCGGCCTTGAACACCGGTTTGCCGCTGATTCGCACCTGACGGAAGCTGCCGTCGGCGCTCGCCACTTGATAGTCAAAGGCACGGAACGGCCGGTGCGCGGCGATCAGTTCCAGATGTTGCCGCCATTTCTCGGGCGCCCTCTGCAACTCCTCGGCGCTGGCCAGCTCGGCGCGTGTCTTGCCGATCAAGGCGTCGGTCAGTCGGCCCAGCAGCTCGCTGGCACGTTCGGAAAAATAGGTGAAGCGCAGATCGGGGCCGGTCTCCCACAGCCAGTCGGAAGCCGATTCGGCAAAGTTGCGGAAACGCTCCTCGCTCTCCTGCAAGGCGTGCGTCCGTTCCAGAACCCGCTGCTCCAGTTCGTCCCTGGCTTCGCGCAGCGCCTGCTCGTTACGCTTGCGCTCGGTAATATCGAGATAGGTGGTAATGAAACCGCCACGCGGCAACGGCTTGCCGGATACCTCAATGATGCGGCCATCCGGACGCTCGCGCTCGAACAGGTGCGGCTCGAAACGGCGTGCGCGTAACACCCGTTCGTGTACCTGCTCCTCGACCTCGCCGGGTCCATATTCGCCGCGTTCGGCGTTGTATCTGATGAAGGCGTCAAAGGGAGTGTTGACAGCACCCAGGGACTCGGGAAATTCGAGCAACTCGAGAAAGCGCTGATTCCACACCACCAGCTTGAGCTCGGCGTCGAACATCGAGATGCCCTGGCCGATGTTTTGTACGGCCTCGCGCAGGCGCTCCCACTGCATCTCGATCTGCGAGGAGGCGTCGGACAGCAGATGCATCATCTCCGCGCTGTCCTGGCGCTCCTTCGCCGCCGCCGCGACCACCACGCGCGCCAGGCTGCTGCCGACGGCGCCGGCTACCAGCTTCTCGACGTGGTCGACCAGCGCGGCGTCGGCCCGGCCCTCGGGATTGACGGCCAGATGACGCTGCGCCGCGTAATCGCCCATCTTCCGTGCCGCGCGTTCGACGCCGAGAAAAATGCCGAGCAGTTCGCCCAGGTCGCGCCATCTGAGGTCGGCGGCAACCACGCGGGCGCTCGTCGGCGGCGGCGCATAGGCATCGACGAAGGCGCTCGCCTGCGCGGAGTCGTCGGGCTTCTGGGCGAAAAAGAAGGAACACGCCAGATAGACGCCGACGTTGGCCAGCAGGCTCCAGAGCAAGCTGTGGCTGATGCGGTCGAGGCCGGCGACGCCGAACAGGGCGTAGGGGCGCAGGGCCTCGATGCCGAAGGCGCCGCTGGTCATGAAATCGCGACTGATCCAGCCGGATTCGGCGAAGGAAGGCAAGAGCAGGGTATAGAGCCACAGCGCGAAGCCCGCCGCCAGCCCGGCAACAGCGCCGAAAAAGTTGCCCCGCCGCCAGTACAGGCCGCCGACAATGGACGGGGCAAACTGCGCGACGGCGGCAAACGACACCAGACCGATGCTGACCAGGGCATAGGCATTGCCGATCAGGCGTACGTAAGCGAATGCCAGCAGCAGAATAAGCGCGATGCTGGCCCGCCGCACCCATTTCACCAGCTCGACGACGCTTTCCCGGCCTTCGCCGCTGAAGCGTTTGCCGCGCAGCAGCAGCGGCAGGACCAGATCGTTGCTGACCATGGTCGACAAGGCAATGGTCTCGACAATGATCATGCCGGTCGCCGCCGAAAAGCCGCCGATGAAAGCGAGCAGGGCAAGCCAGGAATGGCCGGCGGCGAGCGGCAGGGTAAGCACGAAGGTATCCGGGTCGCCACCGAATTCGCGGATATGAAGCAGCCCGGCCATGGCGATCGGCAGCACGAAAATATTGATCGCCAGCAGGTAGAACGGAAATATCCAGGCCGCCTGGCGCAGATGGGCCGAGTCGGTGTTTTCAACCACCGTCACCTGGAACTGGCGCGGCAGGCAGAAGATGGCCAGCGCCGAGAGAAAAGTGAGCGCCCAGAAATCCGGCGCGCTTGCGGCCGCCCCGAAATCGATGAGATGAGACAGCGTCGGCGTCGCCGCGACGCTGTCGAGGATGTCGGCAAAGCCGTCGTTGAGCCCGTAGGTGACAAAAGTACCAACCAGCAGGAAGGCGATCAGCTTGACCAGCGATTCGAGCGCGACCGCCGTCACCATGCCGTGGTGCTGCTCGGTCGCATCGACCCGACGCGTGCCGAAAACCATGACGAAAAGGCTCATGACCAGCGCGACGTAGAGCGCGGTGTCGGCATACAGCGGTATCGGTCCATAGCCTTCGGCGGCGCCGCGCAGAATGTCGAAAGTCGAGGAGACGGCCTTCAGTTGCAGCGAGATGTAAGGAACGATGCCGATCACCGCGATTGCCGTCACCAGGCCAGCGAGCGACTGGCGCTTGCCGTAACGGGCGGCGATGAGGTCGGCGATCGAAGTGATGTGCTGCGTCTTGCTGACCGCCAGCAGCTTGCGCAGGAAGGGCTGGGCAAAAACGAACACCAGGACCGGGCCGATATAGACCGGCAGGAAACCGTAGCCGGTCGTCGCGGAACGGCCGACGCTGCCGAAAAATGTCCATGAGGTGCAATACACCGCGATCGACAGCGCGTAGATCCAGGCTTCCGGCAACTGGCCCAGTACGCCGCGTCGCCCCCGTGTATCGACCAGATAGGCGACAGCGAAGAGCAGACCCAGATAAAGACCTGCCGTCAGCAGTATCGCTCCTGTGCTCATCGCTTTCCCCAGGCCAGGTATCGCAGATTTCCCGCACCGCCGGTCTGTCGCGCAGGCCAGCACAATCCACAATCTGGATTGTAGTAACTATTCAGGATACTGCCCGGAAAATCTGGGTCCAGGAAGGCTAGCGTCAAAGGCCCTAACGCTCATGGCAGCGAGAGCCACCCGCCGAGGATGAAACACGCGAAAGGCGAATTTAAGGCCCGCCCCTCCCATCCTCCCCTCGCGGGGAGGCTTCTGGTCAGATTGCTTCGCTCGGCTATCACCAGTCGCTCCGAACGAGCCGTTTCACGTTAATGAGACCCGAACAGATCGGCGCGATGCCGTTGCGTAACCTGGATTTCCAGGCTAGTCGTTGAAGCCGCGGATCAGCCGCCCCGCCTTCTTCGTCGGCCGCCCCTTGAGGTCGGCGCCGGGCATCGGCGCCAGCCGGCGCAGTTCCTGCTGCCGCACACGCTGGGCGATGCTCTCCGCGGTTTCCTCGTACAGCAGGCGCGCCTCCGGCGCCGGCCGGCGCTGCGCGCTGACGCCGCGCACCATGACGGTCCAGCGCAGCTCGCCGGCGACAATTTCGAGCTGATCGCCTGCCTTCAGTTCGCGCGCCGGCTTGACCTGCTGGCCGTTCCACTTGATCCGTCCGCCGTCGACCGCGGCCGCGGCCAGACTGCGCGTCTTGAAGAAGCGCGCGGCCCAAAGCCACTTGTCGATGCGTTGCCGCTGCGGGTCGTCAGCGTCGCTCATGCAGCACCGAAGACCTCGGATACGAGACCGGCAACGACCTACTTGACGGCGGCTTCGCGCTTGCGGCGCGAGGTCGCCATCACCATCGCTTCGCCGTCGATGACCACTTTGTCGCCCACGCTGCACACGGTGTCGAGCACCACCCGGCACTTCTCGGCGATCACTTCCTTGACGGTCACCCGCGCATGAACCGTATCGCCGGGGCGCACCGGGGCGCGAAAGCGCAGCGACTGGCTCATATAGATCACGCCCGGCCCGGGCAGACGGTTGCCCATCACCGCCGACAGCAGACTGGCGGTCAGCATGCCGTGCGCGATGCGGCCACCGAACTGCGTGCCGCGGGCGTACTCCTCATTCAGATGCACCGCATTGACATCGGTCGACACGGCGGAAAACAGCACGATGTCGGCCTCGCTGATGGTCTTGGCGATTTCCGCGCTCATGCCCACCGAGATGTCCTCGATGTCGTAACCGTTCTGGGGATTCATGGCTGTCCTTTGTCGTGGCTGGGCTGTCAGCCAGCCTGGTGGAGTTCCTCTTTGAGCCGCAGCAGCAAGGCTTCGATCTTTTCCGAGAGGACGCCGAACTCGACGATGGCCGTGTCGTTGAGCCGAACCACCTTGCCGGTCCTGATGGCGTCGGCGATCGATTCGCAGCGGCGATGGAAGTCCCGGTGCACCGCCAGCAGTTCCTGCGCCGTGTCGAATTGCTCCAGCTCGCCGGCATTGGCCGCCAGCCACTGGCCAAGACCGCAGCGCGCATCGTCGCCGATCGGCTGGATGTCGAAATCGCTGCTGCGGATGGCGTCGATCGCCAGGTGAAATTTCATTTTCCACGACTTGTGCAGGGCGATGGCGCTGTCGAAATCGAACACTTGCATGATGGATGCCTCTGGTTTCCGAATCCGGGGAATTCTAGTCCTATCCCGCAACAAGCCGCGCTGCACCGAGCACCAGGCGCACCGCGCCGGCGACCAGCAACGCCGTGCCGACCGACAGCGCCACCGAGAACAGCGCGTCGCGCCGGCCGACAGTCCTCAGCATCACGGCGAAGGTGGACACGCAGGGAATGTAGAAGGTGAGGAACAGCAGCAGGGTGACGATCTGTACTTGACCGAGCAGCGCGCCGATCTCCTGTGTGCCCAGTGCCTGGAAGATCATCAGCAGCGACAGTTCCTTGCGCAACACGCCGAACAGCAAGGGCACGCCCAAGGCCAGCGGCAGGCCCAGCCACCAGACCGTGACCGGCATCAGCAGCGTGTTGATCAGGCTGTCGGCGCCGACATGATTGAGCAGTGCCAGGACCACGCTGCCGCCCACCAGCAAGGGCGTGACGATGGTCAGAATGTCGCTGGTGCGAACCCAGGTCTCGGCCAACAGGATGCGCAAGGTCGGCAGCGCGTAGGCGGGAATTTCCTGCACCCGACCGGGGCCGGGTTCGCGGTCGCGACGCGACAGCAGGCGTCCCATCACCGCGATGAGCACCACGGTCAGGGCGAAGATGCCGAACACGCCGGCGGCGCCGAGGTATTTGCCGGCGATGGCGAGGATGATCGCGGAACGCGCCGAACAGGGCACGAAAGTGATCAGCACCGAGGCGATCACCCGTTCGCGACCGCTGGTGGCGCGGGCCGCGCCGGAGATGGCCGGCACGTTGCAACCCAGCCCGAGCAGGAAAGGCACCGCGACGCCGCCATGCAGGCCGATCCGGTGGAAGCCGCGATCGACGACGAAAGCGATGCGCTGCATCAGCCCCGCCTCCTCCAGCGTCACCAGCAACATGACCAGCGGGATCATGTAGGGCACCACGATCCCGGTGAGGCCGATCAGGCCGTCGAGCACGGCGCGCGCGACGACGCCGCCGAGCGACTGCGGCTGCCAGTCGGCGAAGGCCGCGGCGAGGCGCACCGTGGTCATCGCATCGATCCAGCCGCTGATTTCGAATACTACGAACAACACCGCGGCGAACACGGCGAGGCTGCCGATCAAACCCCAGTGAGGATGCAGGAACAACTCGTCGAGCCAGTAGCGCCAGTCGTGCCAGCCCCGCCCCGGCGCCGGCGAACCCATGCGCAGCGCGGCCTCGACCAGAGTTGCGGCGCGATGGTGGCGATCGGCATGCAGTTCGTCGGCCAGCGGTCGCGGCAGTTGCAATCCGGCCGTATCGCGCAGTGCGCGCAAGCCGGGCAGCAGTTGCGGGAAATGCTGGCGCAGTTCGTCCTCGAAAAAACGGTCGTCGGCGGCGAACTGGACCAGCAGCAGGGGATGCGGCACCCGGAACGCGGCGTGGATCTCCGGCCGATTCAGCGCCTCGCTGAGCGGCTGCAGGCTCTCGGCGATATGCCAACTGGGCGGCTGCGGCAGCGGGCAGGTGGCGTCGCGCGCCGCGTTCACGGCGGCGTCGAACAGTTGCGCGATACCCTGGCCCATCAGGGCCACGGTCGGCACCACGGGCATGCCGAGCAGCCGATGCAGGGCCTTGACGTTGATCGCAAGGCCTTTGCGTTGCGCCTCGTCCATGTGGTTCAGCGCCAGCACGATGGGCCGGCCGAGCTGGCTCAGCTCCAGCGTCAGTTCAAGATGGTGCTGCAGGCCGGTGGCGTCGACCACCTGGATAATCAGGTCGGGCGGCGCGAAGGGCGCGGGAGGTCCGGGTAGCTCATGCTCGGAAACGGGCGGACGCTGGTCGCCCCAAAGCAGGTACTTCAGCGCAGAAAGATCGTCGCCTGCCAGATGATGCAGGGACTGAATGCTCGGCAGATCGACCACACTGGCTTCGTCGAAGCCGATCTGCACCGTGCACTCGCGATACACGCGATGCGTGCCGGTCAACTCGCCGCGCTGCGGCGCGGTGCTCGAAACGGCGTCGAACAGCGTGGTCTTGCCACTTCCCGGCAGGCCGACCAGCGCAATGCGCAGGCGCCGCTCGCCGCGAAACAGCGGAGTCCGCAGCGGAACCGTGGCGAGCTTCACCTAGAGCCTGTATTCGAGCTGCAGCCGCGACTGTAGCCGCTTGGCCTGCTTGAAGGCCTCCTTCAGCACCTGCCGATCGAGTTCGTTGAGCTTGTCCGGATCGACGCGGTTCGCAGCGCCGGGCTGCGTGTCGCCGCGCTGATTGCGCAGGCGCAGCGTCTGGATGAAGAAAAAGCCGTCGATCACGGCATTGACGTCGTCGTTGCCCAGCTTCATCTGCGCCGCTGCTGCCCGCAAACGGGCGGTGGTGCTGCTGTGGGGAATCCCGTGCGCCAGGGCGATGATGCGTGCGGCATCGACGAACGGCCGCGCGCCGAAGGCCTTGAGATCGAGCGTATGGGGGAAATCCGGATTGTTGTCGTAGACAAAGTCGCGGATCATGCCCAGCGGCGGCGTGGATTTAAGCGCGTTCTCGGCCATGAAGCGGAGGAACAGCTTGGCGTTGGCGGTAAGGTCGAGCAGCCATTTGCGCAAGGCCTTGGCCAGCGCCTCGTTGCCGTAGAGCGGACGGAAATCGAAGAAGATCGTGGCGTTGAGCAAGGCCTCGGGCTCGGGCCCGCGCACCCACTGCATGAAGCGTTCCTGCCATTCGTCCTGGGTCAGGCACCAGAGCGGGTTGCTGGCCATGATGTTGCCCTTGCACAACGGGAAACCGCAGCGCGCCAGGCCTTCGTTGACCTCGCGCGCGAAGTCGAGGAAGCGCAGTTTGAGCTCATCGCGGTCGGCAAAATCGGGACAGACGAAGATGATGCCGTTGTCCTGGTCGGTACTGAAGGTCTGTTCGTCGCGGCCTTCCGAACCGAACGCCAGCCAGGCCCAGTCGAGACCGAACAGGTCATGCTGCGTCAGGGTGATCTCGATCACGCGGCGCGTCAGGCTGTCGTTGAGGCCGGAAATGAACTGCGTCAGCTTTTCCGCGCTGACGCCCTGCCCCATCATGTTGAGACACAGGCGGCGCACGTCGCCGGCGGCCTGGCTCAGGGCATCGATATCGGCCGCTGCCTCGATCAGCTTGCGGATATTGCGCAGGCCGACGCGTTGGACGGCGAACAGGTCGCGCTCGGAAACCACGCCGGCGACGCGTTCGTCGGCATCGACCACCACCAGGTGGCGAATGCCGTGCGTGGCCATCGCCAGCATCGCCTCGTACATCGTGGCATGCGCCGGAATGGTCGCCGGCGGCGTGGTCATCACCTCTTCGATCGCGGCGCTGGTCGGGTAGTCGGGAAACATCACGCGGCGCAGGGCATCGGACTGGGTGAAGATGCCGAGCGGCCGGTCGTCGGTATCCGCCACCACGACCGAACCGACCTTGGCGCGCACCATGGTATCCATCGCGGCGCGTATCGATGCCTGCGGCGTGACGCGGATCACCGCCTGGCGCGGCAGGGTGGAAAGCTGCGCGTTGAGCGACTGCTGTTCGGCGTTGCCCTGGCCGAACTGGAGTTCGATCTGGCGCCGCGACTCGTCGAGCAGGCCGGCGACATGGTCGAGCACGAAGCGATTGAATTCCGGACTGCTCAGCAACATGGTGAAGAAGTCGGCGCTGGCGAGACGCCAGGCATGGACATTGCCGACCGCGGTATAGGTGTTGATCGCCAACCGCTTCGCGGCGACTGCGGCCACCGGAAAGCATTGCCCCGACTCCAGCTCGTACAGCGGCTGGTCGGTCAGCTTGACGTCGCCGGCCAGCCGCGCCTGCACCTTGCCGGATTGAACGATGAAGAGATCCGGCGGCACGTCATTGGGGCCGAGGAGGGAACTTCCTCCCGCCGCGGCAACGGGGGTCAGGCATGCCGCCAGTTCGGCCAGGGCGAGCGCCCCCATGTCCTTGAATGGCGCATACCTGCGCAGAAAGGCGAGCAGTTCCTCGCGGGAGTCGGAAGCCATGGGTTTTGCCTTTTGAATCATGTTTCGAGGTGGAATCGGGTTTTCAGCTTCTGTTGCAGTTTGCGCGCCTGGCGCAGTGCTTCGAGCAGGATACGACGATCGAACTCGTTGAGGCGATCGGGATCGACGTGGTTGGCCGGCGCCTGGCCTGCCAGACCCCCGCCTGCGTGCCCGGCAAGGCGAATATCCTGCAGGGCATGGAAGGCGTGCACCGCCGCCTCGGCGTCCGCCGGGGTCATTTCTCCCTCCAGCGCGACGCGCCGCAGACGCGGCGCGGTCGCCGTTTCGGCGATGCCGGTACCCAGCGCCAGGATACGCGCGGCGTCGACAAATATGCGCGAGCCGAACTTCTTCAGGTCGATCGTGCCGCCCGCCTCGGCCTCGGTGACGAAATCGCGCAGGCGCCCCAGCGGCGGCGACGCCGCCAGTGCGTTGACCGTCATCATGCGCAGGAAAATCTCGTTGCCGCGGGTGAGTTCCGACAAGGCCCGGCGCAGTTCCGCGGACAAGCCGGCATCGCCGGCGAGCGGCCGGAAATCGAAGAAGATGGCGGCGTTGAGCAGCGCCTCGGGTTCCGGCGTGCGCACCCAGGCGGCAAAGTTCTCCAGCCACTCGGACTGCGACAGACACCAGCGCGGATTGCCCGCCATGACGTCGCCGTCGCACAGCGGGAAGCCGCATTCGGCCAGTGCCTGGTTGGCCGCGCAGGCAAAGGGGAGAAACAGTTCGCGCAACTGGCGCGCTTCGCCGTCGTCGCTGGCCGAGAACACCAGCCCGTTGTCCTGGTCGGTGGCCAGGGTCTGTTCCAGGCGCCCCTCCGAACCGAGGCCAAGCCAGCACCAGCGGGCCGGCGGCAGGCGAAAGCGCAGCGCCAGGATAACCAGCGTGCGCGCTGCGACGGCATCGTTGAGGCGCGACAAGACCCGTGTCACCAGCGCCGACCCGGCACTTTCATGCTGCAAGGCGATGGCCACCTGGCGCGCCTCGGCCGCGCAGGCCGCCAGCGCCGCGATATCCGGCGCGTCGGCGATACGGGCGGCAACTTCGGCAATGGCGCCGGCCTGCGGCAGGATTTCGCTGTCCATGGTCAATTCAATATTTGATGCGGGCAAAGTAGGTCTGCTGCGCGGCATCGAGCGCCTGGCGCAGCGTGACGATGCCCATGTCGGCGAGCAGCGGAATCATCTTGAGGAACACCTCGCCGGTGACGTAGGCATCGCCCAGCGCCGTGTGACGGCCGATGACGTTGATCCCAAGCCGTTCGGCGATGCTCTCCAGCCGGTGCGACTCCTGGTTGGGATGGATCACCGCCGACAGCAGCAGGGTGTCGAGCACCGGCTGGGTGAAGCGCACGCCGAGACTGTCCTCCTTCAACTGGAAGAAGCGCATGTCGAAGGCCGCGTTGTGCGCGACCAGCACCGTTTCGGCACAGAACTCGTGGAAGGCGGGAAGCACCACATCCAGTCGCGGCTGGCCATTCACCATGGCCTCGGTGATGCCGTGAATCGGAATGCCCTCCGGCTTCAGCGGAATCGCCGGATCGACCAATTGATCGAATATTTCCTGCCGCAGCAGGCGATTGTTGACGATGCGGACAGCGCCCATCTGGATGATCTCGTCGCCGTTGGAGGGCTCCAGGCCGGTGGTTTCGGTGTCGAACACCGAATAGGCGAGGTCGGTCAGGCGGCGGTCGGGATCGATGCCCGAACCTTCCGCGTCGCGCGCAGCAAATAGGTCGAAATCGTAATATTCCGGACGGCTGTCGCTGCGCAGGTGCTGCGCCTGGTCGCCCGCCTGCGCCTCGGGCGTGGCCGCCGCCGGCAGCACGATGCGGAAGAAGGCATTGTGCGCAGCCTTGTCGCGCTGGTACCAGATTTCGCCGCCATGGCGATCCACCACGTCGCGCAGCGTCAGCGGGCTGGTCTCGGTGCCGACGTTCATCGGTTCCAGCTCCCAAGTGTACAGGGTCTCCGAGGAGACCGGGGTGCCCGACCAGATCAGGTCGACAAAGACCATCCGGCCCTCGGCCGCCAGACGCAGCCGCAATTCGCGAATGGCGTAGTGGTCCTGCAGGCGCGCAGCGAGGAAGGTGATGGCCTGGATCAGGGCGAAGCTGTCGACCCGCATCCACAGGCTCGCGTCCTGGTCCTCGTGCTTGATCGGCAGGTGCAGCCGGTCCTCGATCCGGCGTGCGGCGGCGGCCACGATGTCCACGGCCAGGACGTCTTCCAGCGGCCAGCGCGTTTTGAGCGAATCGGCGAAGCGGCTCATGGTAGTTTCGAGCCGCTCGCTCATGGTCGACGCTTCGTCCGCGATCACGCGCATGAAACGCTCGCGGGTGTCGGCCTCCATCTCCGGACTGTCGATCAGCGTCTCCACCGCGGCGCGGATGTTGCCCAACGCCGCGCGGTTGCCGTCGGTGAGCGTCTGCAATGCCTGGTCGCGTTCCGCTTCGCGCTCGAAACTGCGGGTGATGTTTTCGATGGTCAGGACGTAGCCGGTGACCTGCTGTTCGGCACCGAGCATCGTCGGCGCCTTCGTTTGATCTTGGGCAGGCATGGCCTGCCCACTCACTTCATCGCCCCCCTGCTTGGCAGGGGGGGTGGGGGGGATGCCCACTTTTTCAGCCCGCTCGGCGGAGCCGAGCACGGGGGCCATCTGCGCCCTGAGCAGTGCCCCGCCGCGCGTCGTGGTGATGAAGTTCGCCGTCGGCTCGGCGCTGCCCTTGCGCAGGCGCTGCTGGATGTTCTCCAGCGCATGGGTGATCTGGCCGCGTTCGAGGATGGAGAAAATCGAGCGCCCGAGGCCGATCAGGGCGCCGCCGCTCATCGACGTCGGCCCCTGCGCCAGGGCCTTGAACTGCAGCCGGGCGCGGCTGTTGTAGAGCAGGATGCGGCCATCCAGGTTGCATACCACGACCGCCATCGCGAGTTCCGACATGAGCGCGGCGAGCCGGTTCTTTTCGTCCTCCACGGTGGCCTTGGCCTGCCGGATCTGCGCTTCGACGTCGTTCAGCAGCTCGTCCCGCTGCTGCGCCAGATCGTTGGCGGCGCGCGCCAGTTCGCGCACTTCGGGCGGGCCTGCGGGGGCCACCCGGAAATTGCGATTGGCGCCCAGCATCAGGCGCAGGGTCTCGGCCATGCGCAACAGGCCATGCACATACTGCTGGAACAGTCCGCGCAACAGTGCCAGTCCGGCGATGAAGCCGAACAGGGTGATCAATCCGCCGAGCGGCAGGCGCGGCAAGAGGAACTCGGCGAATGCAGCGCGTTCCGCCTCTTTCGCGTCCGCCAGCAGCAACAGCGCCGTCAGTGCGAAGGGTCCGGTCATCAGCAACCCCAGCACGCCGGCAGCCAGGATGAAGCGAAGCTTTGCTTTCATGCCAGCATGGATTTGATCTGGAGCACGAGGTCCTTGGTCGAAAAAGGCTTGGTGATATAGGCATCGGCGCCCAGCGCGAGGCCCTTGGTGACTTCCGTCTCGCGGCCCTTGGCGGTGAGCATGATGATTTTCACCCCCGTCAGCGCCGGATTGGCGCGCAAGGCCTGACAGACCTCGAAGCCGGATTTCTTCGGCATCATCACGTCGAGCAGGATCAACTCGGGAAGAAACGCCGAGGCCTGTTCCAACGCGGCGTCGCCATTGGTCGCGACGACCACCTGGAAGCCTTCCTTCTTCATCAGGTACTCAAGCGAAATGACGATGTTGGGCTCGTCATCGACAATCAGAATCCGATGGCTCACTGTTCTCCTCCCGTAGATCTATTTTTGGTCGGGCATGGCATCCGCGCGGGCGCCAGGCCACATTCAATCTGCATTTTGATCATTATCTCCCGCCTGCCGCGGCAGCGTGAAGACGAAGCGCGCGCCGGCGCCGGGAGCGCTTTCGACCCACAGCCGGCCGTTGAAGTACTCGATGATCTGGCGGCTGATCGGCAAGCCGAGACCGGTGCCCTGCGGCTTGTCGGTAAGCACGTCGGTGGTGCCCGCACCCTGGCGGAACTTGTCGAAAATCACCTCCTGGTCCTCGGACTGGATGCCCGGACCGTTGTCGGCGACGCTGACCCGCACTTCGTTCACCGTGCCGCCAGCGCCGACTTTGACGCGACCGCTTTCCGCCGGCACGAACTTGAGCGCGTTGGACAATAGATTCACCATCACCTGCATCAGGCGGTCGCGGTCGGCGAGCACCATGAGTCCCGGATGCGAGGCATCGAGTTCGAGCGTGACGTGCTTTTCGGCAAACAGCGCGGTCAGCGATTCCGCCGCCTCGCGGATCACCTCGGCGACGTCGACCGCGGCCACGGTCCATTCCGCACGGCCGGATTCGAGCTTCGCCAGATCCAGGATCTGGTTGATCAGCCGCGACAAACGCACGGTTTCGCTGACGATGATGCCAAGAAAGCGCGAGCGTTGCGCGAGATCGATCTTCGGATCGTCGTGCAGCATTTCGGAAAAGGCGCGGATCGAGGTGAGCGGCGTGCGCAACTCGTGGGTCACGGTCGAAATGAAGTCGTCCTTCATGCGGTCCAGTTCGCGCAAGCGGGCATTGGCCTCGCGCAACTCGGCGGTGGCACGGGTCAGTTCAAGGGACTTTTGTTCCAGTTCGCGGGTATAGGCCCGCACCTGCGACGCTTCGTCGAGGATGTTCATCACCTCGTTGATGCCCAGCGGCTCCTCGGTCACCACCGACGCCACCATCGCGCGCGCCGACGCCGATCCGATGGCGCCCGCCAGGAGGGTTTCGGCGAAGTTCACCAGGCGGGTATCGGCGGGCAGCTCGTGCAGCGACTGCAGGCCGCGCTGCTGCGCATGGCGCGTGAAGGCGTCCTGCGCCCTTTCGGCGCCGAGGAAACGCCCCGCCAGCGGCAGCAGGTCGGCGACCCCGGCGCTGCCATGCCAGCCGGGAAGGCCGGCGGCCTCGGCACCGCCGACGAACAAGGTGGCCTGACGCGCTTCGCGCACATTCGGCACGCGCTGCAGCGAGACGCCGATGTAGCCGCCGAGATTCGCCAGCAGGCTCCACACCAGGCAATGGGTAATCTCGTCGAGCCCGGTCAGGCCGAACAGGTGCTGCGGCCGCAGCAGATCGATACCGAACAGGCCATGGGCGATGAAGCCGTCCGGCAGCCAGCCCGACTTGGCGAAGGACGGCAGCAGCAGGGTGTAGGCCCACACCGCAAACCCCGCCGCGAGGCCGAACAGCGCGCCGTCACGGGTACCGCCTTTCCAGAACAGGCCGCCGATCACCACCGGGGCGAACTGCGCCACTGCGGCAAACGAGATGAGGCCGATCGACACCAGCGCATAGGCCTCGCCGGCGACACGGAAATACAGGTAACCGAGACAGAGGATCACCGCAATCGCCCAACGCCGGATTTCCAGCAGCAAGCCCGAGAGATCGGCGCGCGCCGCCAGGCCGAGCATGGGCAGGCGCAACAGCAAGGGCATCACCAGATCGTTGCAGACCATGGTGGACAAGGCGATGGTTTCGACGATGACCATGCCGGTCGCTGCCGACAGGCCGCCGATGTAGACGAGCAGGGTCAAGGCCTCCTGCTGGTGCGCCATCGGCAGGGTCAGGACGAAGGTATCGGCATCGACCGTGCCGTTCGGGAAATGCATCATGCCGGCCAGCGCCACCGGCAGCACGAACAGGTTGATCAGAAACAGGTAGAGCGGAAACATCCATACCGCACGACTCAGGTGCTTGGCATCGACATTTTCCACCACCGCGATCTGGAACTGGCGCGGCAGCAGCAGCGAGGCGAACAGCGAAAGGAAGATCAGCGTCCCCCAGGTGCCGTAGGCCGCCGGAGAGTCGGCGGTGGCGAGACGGCGCGCAACGGTCGGCACGGCGGCCGCCTGCGCAAAAATGTCGCCGACGCCCTGATGCATGCCCCAGACCACAAAAACGCCGACTGCCAGGAAGGCGATCAGCTTGACCGTGGACTCCACCGCAATCGCGGCGACCATGCCTTCGTGACGCTCGGTGGCGTCGAGGTGCCGGGTGCCGAACAGGATGGTGAACGCGGCCAGGATCATCGCCACGTACAAGGCGCTGTCCTGGAAAAGCGGCACCGCCCCGGCCTTGGCCGGCATGATGATTTCAGGATAGCTGGCGAGAATCGCAAAGCTGTTGGACACCGCCTTGAGTTGCAGGGCGATGTAGGGAATCACCCCGACCACCGCGATCACCGTCACCAGGCCGCCGAGCAACTGGCTCTTGCCGTAGCGGGAGGCGACGAAGTCGGCGATCGAGGTGATGCGATTGGCCTTGGCGACCTTGATCATCTTGTGCAGGACGAAGCCGGCCAACGCAAACAGCAGGGTCGGGCCGAGGTAGATCGGCAGGAAGCCGATGCCGCTGGCCGCCGCGCGACCGACGCTGCCGTAGAAGGTCCAGGTCGTGCAATACACGCCCAGCGAGAGCGCATAGACCACCGGATTGGCGATCAGCGAACGCCCGCTGTCCGCGCGCCGATCGGCGTACCAGGCGATGGCAAACAGAATGCCCAGGTAGACAAACGAAGCAAGGACGATGACCCAGCCTTGCAGCATCTCAGTCGCCCCGGCTCTCGACCACCCAGATCATTTGCACGATCAGCGCCAGCCACGATCCCATCAGCCAGGCATACAGCGGCGGCATGCCGAAAAAATCGCCGCCGCGGTTGAACACAGAGAGCAAGGGATAGTTGAAGAAGAAGCAGCCGAGCAGAAACAGAAATGCGAGGCGTTGCGCCTTGAGTCGGGAGCGGATCATGCTGTCACCTCCAAGATGAGCCTCTATTCATCGCGCATCGTACTCCGCCTGAATCCATCTGAAACGACTTGAAAAAAAAGCGCCCGTCTCGCGAGGGGCGCTCTTCTCCAGCCATGACGAACGGTTAGGCGTTCTGCTTCAACTGATCGAGAATGCCTGGATTTTCCAGCGTCGACACGTCCTGGGTGATCTCCTCGCCCTTGGCCAGGCTGCGCAGCAGACGGCGCATGATCTTGCCGGAACGGGTCTTCGGCAGGTTCTCGCCGAAGCGGATGTCCTTGGGCTTGGCGATCGGGCCGATCTCCTTGCCGACCCAGTTGCGCAGGTCGTTGGCGATCTTTTTCGCTTCCTCCGCCGTGGGACGCGACTGCTTCAGCACCACGAAGGCGCAGATGGCCTCGCCGGTCATGTCGTCGGGACGCCCGACCACGGCGGCTTCCGCCACCAGCGGATTGGATACCAGCGCCGACTCGATTTCCATGGTGCCCATGCGGTGACCGGAGACGTTCAGCACGTCGTCGATACGGCCCATGATGGTGAAGTAGCCGGTCTTGGCGTCGCGCATCGCGCCATCGCCCGCCAGGTACAGGTTGCCGCCGAAATCCACCGGGAAGTAGGACTTCTTGTAGCGCTCGGGATCGCCGTAGATGGTGCGGATCATCGCCGGCCAGGGCTTCTTGACGACGAGGAAGCCGCCCTTGCCCCATTCGACGTCGTTGCCGGTCTCGTCGACGATGGCGGCCTGGATGCCGGGGAACGGCAGGGTGCAGGAGCCAGGAACCAGCGGCGTGACGCCCGGCAGCGGGGTGATCATGTGGCCGCCGGTTTCGGTCTGCCAGAAGGTATCCACGATCGGGCAGCGGCCGCCGCCGATGTTGTTGTAGTACCACATCCAGGCTTCCGGATTGATCGGCTCGCCAACGGAGCCGAGGATACGCAGCGAGGTCAGGTCGTAGTTCTTCGGATGCGTCGTCGGCGTGGTTTCGCCGGCCTTGATCAGCGAGCGGATCGCGGTAGGGGCGGTGTAGAAGATGCTGATCTTGTGCGCCTGGATAGTCTTCCAGAAACGTCCGGCGTCGGGGTAGGTCGGCACGCCTTCGAACACGATCTCGGTGGCGCCGCAGGCCAGCGGGCCGTAGGTGATATAGGTGTGGCCGGTGACCCAGCCGATGTCGGCGGTACACCAGAAGACATCGTCCGGCTTGATGTCGAAGGTCCACTTCATGGTCAGGATCGCATGCAGCAGGTAGCCGCCGGAGCTGTGCTGGACACCCTTCGGCTTGCCCGTGGAACCCGAGGTATAGAGCAGGAACAGCGGATGCTCGGCCTCGACCCATTCCGGTTCGCAGACGTCCGACTGGCCGGCGGTGGCGTCTTCCCACCACACGTCGCGGCCAGCGACCATGTTGCAGGGGCCGCCCGTACGCTTGTAGACGATGACGGACTTGATCGACTCGCAACCACCCATCGCGATGCCGTCGTCGACCGCCGGCTTGAGCGGGATGTTCTTGCCGCCGCGGCACTGCTCGTCGGCGGTGATGACGGCAACCGCGCCGGCATCCTGGATACGCTCCTGCACGCTCTTGGCGGAAAAACCGCCGAACACCACCGAGTGGATGGCGCCGATGCGCGCGCAGGCCTGCATGGCGACCACGCCTTCGACCGACATCGGCATGTAGATCAGGACGCGATCGCCCTTCTTGATGCCCTTCGCCCGCAGCGCGTTGGCGAAGCGGGCGACGCGGGACAGCAGATCCTTGTAGGTGACCTTGTTAACCTGGCCGCCGTCGGCTTCGAAAATGATCGCGACCTTGTCGCCCAGCCCGGCTTCGATGTTGCGGTCGAGGCAGTTGTAGGAAACATTCAGCTTGCCGTCGGCAAACCACTGATAGAACGGTGCATTGGAGTCGTCCAGCGACTTGGTGAAGGGCTGCTTCCAGCTCACGTGTTCCCTTGCCAGTCGCGCCCAGTAGCCCGCGTAATCCTGATCGGCTTCCTTGCACAGCGCCTCGTAGGCGGCCATTCCGGAAATGGTGGCCTTCTTGACCACAGCGTCGGCCGGGGGAAATACACGACTTTCCGTGACATTTGATTCGATGCTGGACATTGACACCTCTCCTCTCGCATGTAACCGGATGGAATCCGGCTGACTAAGATTTTCCGCCCCTTGGCCGCGCGTACAGTCAGGCATACCCGCTTCCCATGAGGGAAGAAACCGCCGCCGATTGTGGTTGTGCTTGCCAAGCTTGTTGATTCTAAGTGCTTCCATATTAAAGCGAAAGAGCCTTACATGCGACTTACGCTGCCTCCCGGACACCATCTGCCGGCTCCTGGGTTAATATTGCTGCCCCGCACCACAGCCCTCCGCATGCCATGAACCAAATCATCAAACCAATGGAATTTTTCATCTTCTGGAGCCGCTGGCTGCAAGCGCCGCTGTATTTGGGATTGATCATCGCCCAGGGCGTCTATGTGTACCAGTTCATGCACGAACTGGCGATCCTGGTGACCAAGGCCGGCAGCCTCACCGAAAACGAGGTGATGCTGATCGTGCTGGGCCTGATCGACGTGGTGATGATCGCCAACCTGCTGATCATGGTCATCATCGGCGGCTACGAAACCTTCGTTTCGCGCCTCGATCTGGAAGGCCACCCAGACCAGCCGGAATGGCTCTCCCACGTCAATGCCGGCGTGCTCAAGGTCAAGCTGGCAGTCGCCCTGATCAGCATTTCCTCGATCCACCTGCTGCGCACCTTCATCAACGCCGGACATACCGAAGACCGCGTCATCGTCGCCCAGATTGCCATCCACGCCTCGTTCCTGGTTTCGGCACTGGCCATCGCCTACACCGACAAGATCATGATGCAGACCCTGACCGTGGGCCACGCGGCCAAACACTAACTCGCCAACGGAGCCAGTTTTGACCACCTTTCCCCCAACCCCTTTCCCGAGGAAAGGGGTGACGACGGTTCAGTCGCGCGCTGCACGACTTCCATTTGTTACGCGCTGCCTCCTCGGGGCGGCCCTTCGGAGCCAGTCATGACCGCCATCCGCCAGGAAGATTTCATCCAGTCCATCGCCGACGCCTTCCAGTTCATCAGTTTCTACCATCCGCTCGACTACATCACGGCCCTGGGCGAAGCCTACGAGCGCGAGGAGTCGCCCGCGGCGAAGGACGCCATCGCCCAGATCCTGACCAACAGCCGCATGTCGGCCGAGGGCCACCGCCCGATCTGCCAGGACACCGGCATCGCCCTGGTGTTCATCAAGGTCGGCATGCAGGTGCAGTGGGACGCCACGCTTTCGGTGCAGGAGATGGTCAACGAAGGCGTGCGCCGCGCCTACGGCAACGCCGACAATCCGCTGCGCGCCTCGGTGCTGGCCGACCCGGCCGGCGCACGCAAGAACACCAAGGACAACACCCCGGCCGTGGTGCATTACGAAATCGTTCCCGGCAATCATGTCGAGGTCATCTGCGCGGCCAAGGGTGGCGGCTCGGAGGCGAAAGCCAAGTTCGCCATGCTCAACCCTTCCGACGACCTGGTCGAGTGGATCCTCAAGACCGTGCCGACCATGGGCGCCGGCTGGTGCCCACCCGGCATCCTCGGAGTCGGCATTGGCGGCACGCCGGAAAAAGCCATGCTGCTGGCCAAGGAGGCGATCATGGCGCCAGTGGACATCCATGAACTGAAGGCGCGCGGGGCGAAAAACCGGGCCGAGGAATTACGGCTCGAACTCTACGAAAAGGTCAATGCCCTGGGCATCGGCGCGCAGGGCCTGGGCGGCCTGACCACGGTACTCGACGTCAAGGTGCTCGACTATCCGACGCACGCCGCCAACCTGCCGGTGGCGCTGATCCCCAACTGCGCGGCGACGCGCCATTGTCATTTCCACCTCGACGGCTCCGGCCCGGCCAAACTGACACCACCCAGCCTGGAAGACTGGCCCAAGGTGACCTGGCAGGCCGACGCCGCCACGGCCACCCGTGTGGACCTCGACAGCCTGACCAAGGCCCAGGTCGCGGCCTGGAAGCCCGGCCAAAAGCTGCTGCTCAACGGCAAGATGCTGACCGGCCGCGACGCCGCGCACAAGCGCATCGCCGACATGCTGGCCAGGGGCGAGAAACTGCCTGTCGATTTCAGCAACCGGGTCATCTACTACGTCGGCCCGGTCGACCCAGTCAGGGATGAAGTGGTCGGCCCCGCCGGCCCCACCACCGCGACGCGGATGGACAAGTTCACGCGCATGATGCTGGAGCAGACCGGCCTGATTTCGATGATCGGCAAATCCGAGCGCGGCCCGGCGGCGATCGAGGCGATCAAGGACAACCAGTCGGCCTACCTGATGGCCGTCGGCGGCGCCGCCTACCTCGTCGCCAAGGCGATTCAGTCGGCCAAAGTGGTCGGCTTTGCCGACCTCGGCATGGAAGCCATTTACGAATTCGATGTGAAGGACATGCCGGTCACCGTTGCCGTTGATTCGCTCGGCACGTCGGTGCACGTCACCGGACCGCGGGAATGGCAGGCGAAGATAGGCAAGATTCCGGTCAAGATCGCCTGATCGTCCGAGCGCGTCTGGAAAACCGCTCGCTCAAACGCTCGACGTGCCGGGGGAGCTTTCCGCCGGCCAGGGGGGCTGCCCCTTGTCGCCCCCAAGCGGTCGTCTGTAGCCAAAGCCTGGAAGGCGATGCCCTGCCGCCCTTGAGCGACTGGAGCCACGGGCAATTCTGATCCAGAATAGCGCCTGAATCGGGTGGAGGATCCTGCGATGAGACACGCAACCGCGTGGATGCTGGCGATACTTGCCGTAACGGCCATTTGTGACATTGCCGGCGCCACGACAGCTGGCGAAAAGCGCATCGGCACTATCATCAAGGAGCGCTGCAGCGAATGCCACGGTCCGACCGGCCAGAGTTCAAATGCGGAGTTTCCAAAGCTGGCGGGGCAAAACGCGGACTATCTCGTTCGGCAAATGTTCAATTTCAAGAGCCTGGCGCGAAAAAGCAACGAGATGGAAAAGCAAATGGCCAGCCTTTCGGGCAACGATATCGAAGAACTGGCAAATTATTTCAGCCGCCAGCAGCTGATTCCCGTTCCAAAACAGGACAAGGCATTGAGCGAAGCGGGACGAAACCTATATCTGCAGGGCCGCCCGGAGAAGGGCATATCGGCTTGCGCCGTCTGTCACGGCCCCGAAGCACGGGGCGGGAAACTGCTGCCCCGGCTCGCCGGGCAACATGCCCGATACATCGCCATTCAGCTGCGCCACTTTGCCGACCAGTCGCGCACCACCGACCAGACCCTCATGCATTCGGTGGCCTCGAAATTGACTGATGAGGAAATTTTGGCCGTAAGCTATTTTCTTTCAGGCCACGACTGAACGCGCTCCGGCTTTGGCTTCGGCGACAAGCAATAGCGTCGCGGCATGTCGCCGGCGATAGTGCCGATCAGGCTGAGCGTCCCCAAAGTTCAATCGGAATGCCGATAGTGCGACGCAGGGCTTCCTTGACCTCGACGGCGGTAATCGGATGCCTGAATGTGATGGCCTGCGCAAAATGCTGGCCTGCCAATCGATAGAACCAAGTGCGACGACGTACGATCACGATTTTCTCCCCTGTTGCCGTGCCGAGCTGGTTGATGGTCAATGCACAGTCGCTTGTCCGCATACAGCGTGCCAACGGCGGAATGCGGGCTGATCCATTGGTTTGACCATCATCAGCCAAGTACACCGGCAAGAAAGACCGCGAGTAAGCGTGCTTTTGCCTCTCTATCGGCAAGATAGGCGACTGAATTTTTGGCGGTCCGTGCCGATATCGCATACAAGCCCCGCGCCGATGCATCAAGGTCTTTCCTGGAAATCGCCAGGAATCTCGATCATTCGCCATGCCGCTTCGATATGGCATGTCTTATGCGTGCAGTGAGGCCGAGATGGGAAGCTGCGCTGGATGACCTGACCATCGAAAGTAACGGGAGGCGATCATGTTCCATGTTCTCGACCACGCCGATGTTGTATACACCGGCGAGCTGTCACAGACGACGCAATACGTCCTCGAACACTATGGCGCCAAGCTCGACGACGCAATCCGATCCGGTATCAGGATTGCCTACGCTGATCCGCGTTCCTCGCCGCATAAAGTCGGGGAAACCATCCCCGGCAATGCCGCTACGGATTGCCGGAAGCCCGACGACGATTGGGAAATCGATTGAAATACCCTTGCCGATCTGGATATCTGTCATGGACCAGTTCTGGACATGGGGTTACTCCATGACGGCTGCCGTCGCGAATGTCATGCTTGCCGCCGCATGACGGTAGGCTGACATTGCGCCTTGCCCCATTGTCGAATCTGCGGACACACCACCGGTCCGTAATTCACCTCTGGAATGTCTTCTATTCTGGTCCGCGCCCACGGATCAGGCAGCAGCCTGAAGCAAGCGGAAACGCGTAATTTCGGCGGGAGCGCCCAGGCGCTTGGGAGGGCCCCAGTAGCCTGTGCCGCGACTGGTGTAGACCCAGAGGTCTTTCAGGCGATGCAGGCCCGCGGTGAAAGGTTGCTGCAGGCGGACAAAGAAATTCCACGGGAAAAACTGTCCACCGTGGGTATGGCCCGACAACTGAAGATGGAAGCCGGCGGCTTGCGCCGCGAAGGCAGATCGCGGTTGGTGTGCGAGCAGTATCTTCAGCGCGACATTTTGCGGCGCGCCGGCAAGCGCGGCCTGCGGGTCGCTCCGCTCGCGTTCGTCGAAGTGGTGGGCGCTGTAGTCGTTTACCCCGGCGAGCACCAACGGCTGCCCGTTGTGGTGCAGCACCACGTGCTGGTTCTGCATGACGGACACTCCGAGGCGTCTGAGTTCCCCGACCCACGCCGCCGCACCGCAGTAATACTCGTGATTGCCGGTGACGAAGAAACTGCCATGCCTGGCCTTCAGTCGTGCCAGCGGTTCCACATGCGGCGCAAGCTCGGGCACGCTGCCGTCGACCAGATCGCCGGTGATGGCGATGAGGTCGCTCTCCAGCCTGTTGACCTGATCGACTATGCGTTCGAGAAAGCCGCGCTTGATGGTCGGCCCGACGTGGATGTCGCTGATTTGCGTGATGGTGAAGCCGCGCAGTCCGACCGGCAGGTCGCGCAGGTGAACGTCGACCTCCACGACCGCGGGACTCCGCCTGGCATTGAACAGGCCGATGGCGGTGGCGCACAGTGCGAGCAAGGGAACGCCCCAGGCCGAGTAGTAGGCGGCCACCAGAAATGTCTCGCTGCGCAGTACGGCCATAGCGGGCAACATCAGGAAATCGCGGACGACGGTCAGCACCAGCAGCGAGGAGGAAAAACCGCCGGCGAGCAGACCCGCCCAAGTCAGCGAACTGGCGAGTCTTTCGTCAAGCCTCGCCGACAATGCCCGCGCCAGCAGGCCAAAGGGTATGAGCAGGGTGCATAGGGCCAGCAACAACAGGCCGACGGCGATTCCCGCAGCGCCGGGATCGAGCGCGGGCAGCAAGCGCAGGCCGACATAGGCGTGCAACAGCCCAATCAGGCCGGTTGCAACAAGAATAAAACGCATGGGCGGTATTCGGGAAGTCGGGACGTGATCGCGGCCGGGCGGACGCGCCTTGCCTTCGGCGTCGAGTAGTGCATCGGCATGGAGGGTCGAGGAAGTCATTGGGCACCTGGGGCTTGCAAGATATAGGCAGAAAGTGGATTCGGTGGCAACGCGATGACCCGGCAAGAATGGGACCGCAGGCGCGACCCCATGGTTGCCGGCCTATCCGTTGCGATTAGGCCGGGCCGGCCTTGGCCGGCGGCTCGTCGCGCCGCGGCTCGCAATGCCGGTGCCTGCAGGCGCCGCGGGGCAACAGCAGCATGGCGCTGCCGACACCCACCAGCAGCAAGGGCCACCATGTGTGGAAGAAATGGCGGATATCCTCTTTAGGGACAATACCGAGGTTGCCCAGCAGCAGCGTAAGCCCGAGGACGATCAAGGCGATGGGAATAAATCGGAAGCGCATGGTGTTCTCCTTGTCCCGTCTCAGGCGCCACGCCCGGAACCGCTGCTCCAGCCCCGGTTGCCGGGCGAGAAGCGCTTGGTCAGTTCATCGAAGCGGGCTTGTTGCTCCTTGTCCAGGGCGCTGTAGAAGCGCTTCGTCGCCGCCGTGAGTTGATCGAGGGCGAGTCGGCCATCGTCCAGCCCTTGCTGCGCACGCTCCAGCCGGTCGACGGTAGTGGCGGCAACGGCGGCATCCCGCCAGCTTCTGACTTTCTCACCCATGCGCAGCGCCTGGCTGCTTACGCTCTCGCGAAAATCGATCCAGGCCGCTTCCTGCTCGCTGCGCAGCTTCAGGTCGGCATGCAGCCGATCCAGGCGGCGGTCGGCCAAGGCTTTGAAATCGCCGCCCCAGGCGCCGCGCATCATGTGCGGTCCATGCTCGCAGGCCGTGCCGCCCTGGGCCATCACCAGGCCGGCGCCAATGCCTGTCGCCGCCACCAGTCCCACGCCCGCCAGGGCAATTTTCAGTTTCCGGTTCATCGTGTTTCTCCTTGCTCGATGTGGTCGGCACGCCCCGCCTGGGACGCGCCGTTCCGACCGTGTCGGATGACTGCATTAAAGCCATGGTTTGTATGCGGTGTGTGTCCGCCGCTGCGCCTTTTGGCAAGCTCGCGTATCCGGCCCGGCTGCGGATACACTGCGATACAAATCGGTTCGCCACCAGGGGTACGATTCCCTACCGAAATCGAGGCTCCGACAGCGTTGCCCGCCGATCCTTGTTCAGCAATATCCCGCCCTATGCCATCCCTGACCGACACCCCCGACCATATCCTTGTCGTCGATGATGACCGCGAGATCCGCAATCTGCTCGCCGAATACCTGGAGAAGCAGGGCCTGCGCTGCACGGTGGTGGCCGATGGCCGCCAGATGCGTGCTGCGCTGGAGAAAGGACGCTTCGACCTGGTGGTGCTCGACCTGATGCTTCCCGGCGAAGACGGTCTCACGCTGTGCCGCAATCTGCGCGCGACACCTGATTTCGCCAACCTGCCGGTGCTGATGCTCACCGCCCGGCGCGAGGACATGGACCGCATCCTCGGCCTGGAAATGGGTGCCGACGATTATCTGACCAAGCCATTCGTACCTCGCGAACTGCTCGCCCGCATCGGCGCCATCCTGCGCCGCAGCCGCGCCCTGCCGCACAACCTGGGCGAGAGTGTGGCGCCACGGGCGCGACAGTTGGAGTTCGCCGGCTGGCGCCTGGATACCGCCGCCCGCCATCTGCTCGATGCGGACGGCGTCGTGGTCTCCTTGTCCGGCGCGGAATACCGGCTATTGACCGTATTCCTTGCCCATCCGCAACGGGTTCTGAATCGCGATCAGTTGCTGGAACTTACCCAGGGCAGGGAAGCGGAGCCCTTCGATCGCTCGATCGATCTGCTGGTCAGCCGGCTGCGCCAACGGCTGCGCGAAGACGCCCGCGAACCGCGCATCATCAAGACCCAGCGGGGCGAGGGCTATGTGCTCGCCGCCGCCGTCGCCGAGCATCCCGCCGGGGATCGCGCATGAGCCATCATTACCGGCACGGCCGGCGCTGCGATCAACGCGAACCGCGCTGTCATCATCCGCGCAGCCTGTTCGGACGCCTGACGCTGATCTGGCTGCTCGGTCTCGCCGTGGTCCTCAGCGTGAGTTCGTGGCTCTATCTTGGCGAACGCGGACGTGCCGCGCGCAATACCGTGTTCGAGCACATGGCGCTCGACGTGGTCACCGTCGTCGCCCTCATGGACAGCCTGCCGGCAAGCGAACGGATGGCCTCGCTGCAACGTCTGCAGCGTTCGCACTACCGCTTCGTGCTGGCGCCGCTGCCGGAGGGCAAGCCGCTCGGCGAGGACTTTGCCCATCCGGCCTGGATTCGGCTGCGGGACGGATTGGCCGGCAGACCGCTGGAAATACGTGCGGCATTGTCCGGCGACCATCGCCATCCCGCGCTTTATGTTGGAACGCGCCTGGCCGATGGCAGCCCCTTCCTGGTCGAGGCCATGGCGCCGTTGCCGACCACGCCGCCGGCGCGCACCCTGGCAGCGATGGCGGCGCTGGTGGTGGGCGTGATCCTGGTCACCTTGCTGGCGGTGCGCATCGCGACCCGGCCCTTGTCGCGCCTGGCGCAAGCCGCGGAAGCGCTGGGCGAGGACCTGGATCGGCCACCGCTGGCGGAAGAAGGGCCGGTGGAAGTGCGCCGTGCGGCGGTCGCCTTCAACTGGATGCAAACCCGCTTGCGCGGCCTGTTCGCCGAACGCACGCGCATCCTCGCCGCCGTCAGTCACGATCTGCAAACACCGATCACGCGCTTGCGTTTGCGTGCCGAACTGATGGATGACGAGATACTGCGCGAGAAGATGCTGGCCGATCTGTCCGCCATGCAGGCGCTTGTGGAAGAAGGGCTGGCGTATGCCGAGAGCGCCGCCGCGCCGCAGGAAGAGGCGACCCTCACCGATCTGGACGCCTTGGCGGCGAGCCTGGTCGCCGACTACACCGATGCCGGCCAGCCGGTCAGCCTCGCTGGCCTCAGCCTGGGTCAGGCGCGCACCAGACCGCGCACCCTGCGCCGACTGCTGGGAAATCTGATCGATAACGCGCTCAAGTTCGGCGGTAGCGCCGAGCTGATGCTGGATCGGACGGACAAGCTGCCGGTCATCGTGGTGCGCGACCACGGCCCGGGAATTCCCGAGGCGGAACTGGACAAAATCTTCGAGCCCTTTTATCGACTGGAATCTTCCCGTAACCGCGAATCCGGCGGTACCGGCCTGGGGCTCGCCATCGCCCGTCAGTTGGCCGCCGCTCTTGGCGCCGAGCTGAGCCTGCGGAACCGCGCGGAGGGAGGCCTGGAAGCGCGGGTGATACTCGGGACGGACCTGCGGGCTTAGATTCGATGCTATGACGGTAACCCGCCCGGTTTCCCGAAAGTCGGCGCTGGCGGCACGCCGATTCGGGCCATCCGCTATCTCATGACGGCGGCCGGTCGAGCGCCTGGGCGTCGGCCTCCAGCGTGATCGAACTGTGGTCGCGGCCGACGCGCATCAGGGTGCGGGCGGTGGCGAAATTGATCACGGAGGCCAGCACCGACACCGCAAGGCCGATACCGACCGCGGCGGGCGGCTGGGGATTGAGCAGGCGCATCACCGCCGCATAGCCGATACTGAATGCCGCCAGCAGGATCAGGAAACCCTCGAAGGCGCTGGAGAAATACTCGGCCTTGCCGTGACCGTGGGGATGGTCCTGGTCCGCCGGCAAGGCGGCCACGGTCAGCATCCAGAGCGCCATCAGCGCACCGGCGAGGTTGACCAAGGACTCGATGGCGTCGGACAGCAAGCCGACCGAGCCGGTCAGCCACCATGCCGCGCCTTTCAGCAGGATGGTGGCGAGCGCCGTCGCGATCGACAGCCAGGCGTAGCGTTGCAGTGAATTGGGCGACATGGTGTGGGTGCGATTCTAAGTCGCCGCCGCGCGGATCAGCTCGGATGCAAGAATGCCTGGCTGGCCCCCATCGCGACGACTTCGCCGGGATGTCCGCCACCGCTCAAACGCCCCTTAACCGCGCGCCCTGTTCGATCACGGTAAACTGCTGGCGCCCCTTCCCGCAACCGCCCAGCCCTATTCGATGATTGCCGCCGTGCCGCAAATTGCCAAATTTTCCAAGCAGGGAAAATCATGATCGGGGTCTTCGATTCAGGCCTGGGTGGCCTTTCGGTGCTGGCGGCGCTGGTCGATGCGCTGCCGCAGGCGGACTTCGCCTACTACGCCGACACGGCCCATGTTCCCTACGGCAACAAGAGCGAGACGCAGATCCAGTGCCGCGTGCTGGCGATCGGCGACTACCTGGCCAGCCACGGCTGCGACTTGCTGGTGGTGGCCTGCAATACCGCCACCGCCGCAGCGGTGCAGGCGCTGCGTGCCGCGCATCCGGGCATCCCGGTGGTCGGCGTCGAACCCGGCATCAAGCCGGCGGCGCAGGACAGCAAGAGCGGCCGCATCGCCGTACTGGCGACCGAGGCCACCGCCAGGAGCCCGCGCCTGCAACAGCTGATCCGCGAGCATGCGGGTCGGGTCGAGGTCTTTGTCGAGCCCTGCCCTGGCTGGGCGACGCACGTCGAGATGCTGCAACTCGACGATCCGGCCCTGGCGGCCGACGTCCGCGCCCGTGTCGAACCCTTGCTGGCGCGGGGCGTCGACCGCATCGTGCTGGGCTGCACGCACTACAGCTTTCTGGCGCCGCTGTTGAGCGAAGTCGTCGACGGACGCGCCGAACTGGTCGACGTCGCCGCCGCGGTGGCGCGCCAGACCCAGCGCCTGGCCGGCCGCCTCGCCCACGGTTCCGGCCGCCTGCAACTGCATGCCTCGGCGCATCCGGAGCGGCTGCGCGCCGCCCTGCCGCGCCTGCACCTGGGGCGCATCGCCGCGCGGGCTGGATAAACATGCGCATCGCCGTCGTCTCCGACATCCATGGCAACCTCGCCGCGCTGCAAGCGGTGGTCGAGGATCTGGGACGGCGCGCGGTAGATGCCGTGGTCAATCTCGGCGACAGCCTCTCGGGGCCGCTGCTGCCCAGGGAAACCGCGCAATTCCTGATGGCGCAGGACTGGACCCAGCTTGCCGGCAACCACGAGCGGCAGATACTGACGCTCGACCCGCAGGCCGGCGACCCGTCGGACGCCTACGCCCGCGCCCAACTCGGTGCGGCGGAACTGGATTGGATCGCCGCGCTGCCCCACTGCCGAGCCTGGAGCGAGGATGTCTTTCTCTGCCACGGCACGCCCACCCAGGACGCCGAATACTTCCTCGAATCGGTGGTGCCGGGGCGGCTGCGCGTCGCCACCGAAGACGAAGTCCGGCAGCGCATGGGCGGCGTCCGCGCCAGTGTCGTGGTCTGCGGCCATACCCACGTCCCGCGCCTGCTGCGCACCGCCGCCGGACAACTGCTGGCGAACCCCGGCAGCGTCGGCCAACCCGCCTACGATGACGGCCAGCCGGTCTATCACGCCGTGGAAAACGGCGCCCCGGACGCGCGCTACGCCATCATCGAAGAACACGCCGGGCGCTGGCAAGCGCAACTGATTGCGGTCCCTTACGATCATCAAGCGATGGCCGCGCTGGCGCTGCACCACGGGCGCCCGGACTGGGAGTACATCCTGCGCCACGGCTATGTTCCGGCGCCTGGTCAGTCAGTGTCTGCGTAGGGGTCGTCCCGCCAGGCTGCCTCCTGCGCTACATAGCGAGCACCGCACAAACCGAAATTATGTAGTCGCGACGAGCCGAGGGCTTAGGCAAGGG
>Ga0209343_10000556_pt1 | contig 52018 bp, 47 predicted proteins | sample RifCSPlowO2_02_FD_184026 | JGI IMG/M metagenome (GOLD analysis project Ga0209343, IMG submission 184026) | Groundwater microbial communities from Rifle, Colorado - Rifle CSP2_plank lowO2_0.2 (SPAdes) (version 2) | ecosystem: Environmental > Aquatic > Deep subsurface > Groundwater | place...
GAGGCGGTCAGTCGCGTGGTAACGAAGATCAATTTACGCCCGCGAAAACGCCTGGACTGGAAGACGCCGTACGAAGTTTATGCAGGGGTGAGCGTTGCACTTATGTGTTGAATTCAGGGTTCGAAACCACCAGAGCAGGCGCTGATAAGCGCTTATTCCACCGTCACCGACTTGGCCAGGTTGCGCGGCTGATCGACGTCGGTGCCCTTGAGCACGGCGACGTAGTAAGACAACAACTGCAGCGGCAGGGTATAGAGGATTGGCGCCAGCACGTCGTGGATATGCGGCATGTTGACCACGTGGGTGCCTTCGCCATTGCTCATGCCGGCTTGCTGGTCGGCGAACACGATCAGCTCGCCGCCGCGGGCGCGGACTTCCTGCAGGTTGGACTTGAGCTTCTCCAGCAACTCGTTGTTCGGCGCCACGGTAACCACCGGCATGTCGCTGTCGACCAGGGCCAACGGGCCATGCTTGAGTTCGCCGGCCGGGTAGGCTTCGGCGTGGATATAGGAGATTTCCTTGAGCTTGAGCGCACCTTCCATCGCCACCGGGTATTGCGCGCCGCGGCCGAGGAACAGGGTGTGGTGCTTCTCGGCGAACAGCTCGGCGATCTTCTCCACGGTCTTGTCCATCGCCAGGGCTTCGCCCAGGCGCGTCGGCAGGCGGCGCAGTTCGTCCACCAGCTCGGCCTCATTGGCTTTGCTCAGGGTGCCGCGCACCTGGCCGAGGGACAGGGTCAGCAGCAGCAAGGCCACCAGTTGGGTGGTGAAGGCCTTGGTCGAGGCCACGCCGATTTCCGGGCCAGCCTGGGTCAGCAGGGTCAGCGCCGACTCACGCACCAAGGAGCTGGTGCCGACGTTGCAGATCGCCAGGCTGCTGAGGAAACCCAGCTCCTTGGCATTGCGCAGGGCGGCCAGGGTGTCGGCGGTTTCGCCGGACTGGGAGATGCTGACGAACAGGCTGTCCGGGTGTACCACCACCTTGCGGTAGCGGAACTCGCTGGCCACTTCGATCTGACAAGGAATGCCGGCCAGCTCTTCGAGCCAGTAACGGGCGACCATGCCGGCGTGGTAACTGGTGCCGCAGGCGACGATCTGCACGTTCTTGACCTGGGCAAACAGCTCGGCGGCGTGCGGGCCGAAGGCTTGCACCAGGACGTGATCGGAACCCAGGCGGCCTTCCAGGGTGCGCTGCACGACCTTGGGCTGCTCGTGGATTTCCTTGAGCATAAAGTGGCGATAAGCGCCCTTGTCGGCCGCCTCGGCCCCTTCGTGATATTGCACCTGCTCGCGCTGCACCGACTGGCCGTGCTGATCCCAGATCTGCACGCTGTCGCGGCGGATTTCAGCAATATCGCCTTCTTCCAGGTACATAAAGCGGTCGGTGACCTGGCGCAGGGCCAACTGGTCGGAAGCGAGGAAGTTCTCGCCCATGCCCAGACCGATCACCAGCGGGCTGCCGCTACGGGCAGCGAGCAGGCGATCCGGTTGCCGGGCACTGATCACCGCCAGGCCGTAGGCGCCATGCAACTCGGGGATCGCCGCCTTCAGCGCATCGGCCAGGTCGGCGTGCTCTTGCAGCTTGTGATGCAGCAGATGGACGACGGTTTCGGTGTCGGTATCCGAGCTAAACACATAGCCGAGGCTCTGCAGGCGCTCGCGCAGGGCTTCATGATTTTCGATGATGCCGTTGTGTACCACAGCCAGCTCGTCACCCGGCTCCTTGCCAGAAAAATGCGGGTGAGCATTGCGCTCACAGGGCGCACCGTGGGTGGCCCAGCGGGTGTGGGCGATACCCAAACGACCGAGCAACGGCTCGCCGGCCAGAGCCTGATCCAGCTCGCCCACCTTGCCGCTCCGACGGCAGCGCTGCAGCGTGCCCTCGTGGGTGACAATCGCCACACCGGCGCTGTCATAGCCGCGGTACTCCAGGCGCTTGAGGCCTTCGACCAGGATGGCTGAGATATTCCGTTCGGCGATGGCGCCCACAATGCCACACATAAATTTGCTCCTTACTTGGCTTGAGTCGCGGCGCAGATCAGGTTGACCCCGCGCGCGGCAATCTGTTCACGGGCCTCGGCAGGGAGGCGCTCGTCGGTTATCAGGGTATGGATGCTGCTCCAGGGCAGCTCCAGATTGGGAATCTTGCGGCCAATCTTGTCGGCCTCGACCATGACGATGACTTCCCGCGCCACCTCGGCCATCACCCGGCTAAGACCGAGCAGCTCGTTGAAGGTGGTGGTGCCACGGGCCAGATCGATGCCATCGGCACCGATAAACAGCTGGTCGAAATCGTAGGAACGCAGCACTTGCTCCGCCACCTGGCCCTGGAAGGACTCCGAATGTGGGTCCCAGGTGCCACCGGTCATCAGCAACACCGGCTCGTGCTCCAGCTCACTCAGCGCACGGGCCACGTTCAGCGAATTAGTCATCACCACCAAGCCGGGCTTGGGGCCCAGTTGCGGGATCATCGCCGCAGTGGTGGTGCCGCTGTCGATGATGATCCGCGCATGCTCGCGAATGCAGCCCACTGCGGCGCGGGCAATCGCCTGCTTATAGGCCGAGACAGGCTGACTGGGTTCGCTGATCAACTCCTGCGGCATCGGTACCGCACCACCATAACGGCGCAGCAGCAGACCGTTTTTTTCCAGGGCAGCGAGGTCCTTGCGGATGGTCACTTCCGAGGTTTCGAACAACTTGGCCAGCTGATCGACACTCACCTCGCCCTGCTCGGTGAGCAGGGCGAGAATGGTATGCCGGCGTTGCGGGGTGTTGCGCTTGGACATGCTAAGTTTCGATTCGAAAGTTATTAAAGCGAATCAAAACCTAATGAAGCTTTTGCGTCAAGGCCGAAAACGACCAAAGGCCGTAGGATGGGTTGAGCGCAGCGATACCCATGCTGCCTGAACGATGGGTTACGCCGCTACGCGGCTAACCCATCCTACAGCCTATTTCTTCAGCTTAACCGGCCGCTTCCAGCCTTCAATATTGCGCTGCTTGGCGCGCCCGACGGCCAGGGTGTTGGCCGGCACATCAGCGGTGACGGTAGAACCGGCTCCGGTGGTGGCGCCGTCGCCCAGGTTTACGGGGGCGACCAGGGAGCTGTTGGAGCCGATAAACACGTCCTCACCCAGCACGGTTTTGAACTTGTTGGCGCCGTCATAGTTGCAGGTGATGGTGCCTGCACCAATATTGGTTCGCGCGCCGATCTCGGCATCACCCAGATAGCTCAGGTGGCCGGCTTTAGCGCCCGCGCCCAGCTTGGCGTTTTTCAGTTCGACGAAGTTGCCAACGTGGGCCTTGGCCCCCAGCACAGTGCCCGGTCGCAGGCGGGCGAACGGGCCGCAGTCGGCACCCTCGCCCACTTCGGCGCCGTCCAGATGGCTGTTGGCTTTAACCATGGCGCCCTGGCGCAGGACGCTGTCCTTGATCACGCAGTTGGCGCCGATCTGTACGCCATCTTCGATCAGTACCTGGCCTTCGAGGATCACGTTGATGTCGATCAGCACATCGCGACCCACAGTAACCTCGCCACGCACATCGAAGCGCGCCGGATCAATCAGGGTCACGCCCTGAGCCATCAAGCGGCGGCCCGCGCGGTATTGATAATGGCGCTCGAGCTGAGATAGCTGAATGCGGTCGTTGGCCCCCAGCACTTCCATTTCATCGCTGGCTTGTTCGGTGGCCACCACCAGGCCGTCGGCCACGGCCATGGCAATCACGTCGGTGAGGTAATACTCACCCTGGGCATTGCTGTTGGACAGACGCCCCAGCCAGTCCGCCAGACGTTTGCCCGGTACGGCGAGAATGCCGGTATTGCCTTCGCTGATGGCGCGCTGCGCGGCGTTGGCATCCTTGTGCTCGACGATGGCTTGGACATGCCCCTCGGCACCGCGAACAATCCGGCCATAACCCGTTGGGTCGGCCAGTTGCACGGTGAGCAGGCCCAGTTGTTGATCGCTGACCAGAGCCAGCAAACGCTGCAGAGTGTCAGCTTCAATCAGCGGTACATCGCCGTACAGAATCAGCACCCGTTCAGCACTCAAGGCCGGCAGGGCCTGCGCCACGGCATGCCCGGTACCCAGTTGTTCCGCCTGCAGGACGAAATTCAGGTCCGGCGCTGCCAGCCGCTCGCGTACCGCCTCGGCACCATGGCCGATCACCACCTGGATGCTGTGCGGCTGCAACTGCCGAGCGGTGTCGATCACATGACCAAGCATGGATTTGCCAGCCACCGGGTGCAGCACCTTGGGCAAGGCTGAACGCATGCGGGTGCCCTGGCCGGCGGCAAGAATGACGATATCGAGAGACATGCTGAACTTCCTGAATTCCCTGGAACGGGTAAATGACAGACAAGAAAAAGGGTAGCCAAGGCTACCCTTTTACTCGCTTGCGCTGAAGCCTGACGGGATTAGCCGCCGAACTTCTTGCGTACCTGCTGGAGGGTCCGCAGCTGAGCTGCAGCCTCTGCCAGGCGGGCCGAAGCGGCGGAGTAATCAAAGTCCGCGCCGCGTTCGTGCAACGCTTTCTCGGCCGCTTTCAACGCGGTCTGAGCAGCCACCTCATCCAGATCGGCAGCCCGCAGCACGGTGTCGGCCAAGACCTTAACCATGTTCGGCTGCACTTCCAGGAAGCCACCGGAGATGTAGAACACCTCGGTTTCGCCGTTCTGCTTGATCACCCGGATAGGGCCCGGCTTCAAATCAGTGATCAACGGTGCGTGACCCATGGCAATACCCAGGTCACCCAGGCTGCCGTGTGCTACGACCATCTCAACCAGACCGGAAAAAATCTCCGCTTCCGCACTGACGATATCGCAATGGACTGTTATGGCCATATGCTTGCCTCACGTGAGCGCCCGTTGCCGGGCGCACGGATTACAGTTTCTTGGCTTTTTCGACGGCTTCTTCGATGCCACCAACCATGTAGAACGCTTGTTCTGGCAGATGGTCGTAGTCACCGTTGAGGATGCCTTTGAAGCCTGCGATGGTGTCTTTCAGGGAAACGTATTTACCCGAGGCACCGGTGAAGACTTCAGCCACGAAGAACGGCTGCGACAGGAAGCGCTGGATCTTACGCGCGCGGGATACCAACTGCTTGTCGGCTTCCGACAGCTCGTCCATACCCAGGATCGCGATGATGTCCTTCAGTTCCTTGTAACGCTGCAGAACGTACTGCACGCCACGAGCGGTCTCGTAGTGCTCAACGCCGATTACCAGCGGATCCAGCTGACGCGAAGTCGAGTCGAGTGGATCTACTGCCGGGTAGATACCCAGCGAGGCGATGTCACGGGACAGAACGACGGTGGCGTCCAAGTGGGCGAAGGTGGTCGCCGGGGACGGGTCAGTCAAGTCATCCGCAGGTACGTATACGGCCTGGATCGAGGTGATCGAACCGTTTTTGGTCGAAGTGATACGCTCTTGCAAGGTACCCATTTCTTCGGCCAGAGTCGGCTGATAACCCACGGCAGACGGCATACGGCCGAGCAGTGCAGATACTTCAGTACCGGCGAGGGTGTAACGGTAGATGTTGTCAACGAACAACAACACATCGTTACCTTCGTCACGGAACTTCTCGGCCATGGTCAGGCCGGTCAGTGCTACGCGCAGACGGTTGCCTGGTGGCTCGTTCATCTGACCGTAGACCAGGGCTACTTTGTCGAGAACGTTGGAATCCTTCATCTCGTGGTAGAAGTCGTTACCCTCACGAGTACGCTCACCCACACCGGCGAACACGGAATAACCGCTGTGCTCGATGGCGATGTTACGGATCAGTTCCATCATGTTTACGGTTTTGCCTACACCGGCACCACCGAACAGACCGACTTTACCGCCCTTGGCGAACGGGCAGATCAGGTCGATAACCTTGATGCCGGTTTCCAGCAGGTCGTTGCCGCCTGCTTGCTCGGCGAACGAAGGTGCAGCGCGGTGGATACCCCAACGCTCTTCTTCGCCGATCGGGCCAGCTTCGTCAATCGGGTTGCCCAGTACGTCCATGATCCGGCCCAGGGTCGCTTTACCGACCGGTACGGAGATGGCTGCGCCAGTGTCGGTAACGTTCAGACCACGCTTCAAGCCTTCGGTCGAACCCATCGCAATGGTACGCACTACGCCGTCGCCCAGCTGCTGCTGAACTTCCAGAGTAGTTTCCGCGCCTTGTACTTTCAGCGCGTTGTAGATGCTCGGTACGTTTTCGCGTGGAAATTCCACGTCAATAACGGCGCCGATGATTTGAACAATACGTCCGCTACTCATAGCTGGCTCCTGTAAATTAAACCGCGGCAGCGCCGCCGACGATTTCCGAGATCTCTTGAGTGATCGCTGCCTGACGCGCCTTGTTGTAGATCAGCTGCAAGTTGCTGATCAGATCACCGGCGTTGTCAGTGGCGTTCTTCATCGCAATCATCCGGGCTGCCTGCTCACAGGCACTGTTTTCCACCACGGATTGATAAACCTGGGATTCCACGTAGCGCACCATCAAGCCGTCCAGCAGCTCTTTGGCATCGGGTTCGTAGAGGTAGTCCCAGTGATGCTTCAGTTCTTGATCCGGATCAGCCACCAGCGGAATCAATTGCTCCACCGTCGGCTTCTGCGTCATGGTGTTGACGAACTTGTTGGAGACCACGGCCAGACGGTCGATACGACCTTCCAGGTAGGAATCCAGCATGACCTTGACGCTGCCAATCAGATCATTGATCGACGGCTCTTCACCGAGTTGGCTGATGGCTGCAACCACGTTGCCGCCAAAGGTGCGGAAAAACGACGCGCCCTTGCTGCCAACAACACAGAAATCAACCTCGACGCCGCTTTCGCGGAAACCAGCCATGTCCTTGACCAGAGTCTTGAACAGGTTGGTGTTCAAGCCACCGCACAGACCACGGTCACTGCTGACCACAACATAACCAACCCGCTTAACTTCGCGTTCGATCATGAAGGGATGGCGATATTCCGGGTTGGCGTTGGCAAGATGACCAATCACCTGACGGATGCGCTCAGCATAGGGACGGCCAGCAGTCATGCGCATTTGTGCCTTGCGCATCTTGCTAACAGCCACTTTTTCCATGGCGTTGGTGATCTTTTGCGTGCTTTTGATGCTCGCAATCTTACTGCGAATCTCTTTTGCGCCTGCCATGTAACACCTATCGGGTTAGCAGGCGGGGGCCTTTCGACCCCCGCTGCGGCTTACCAGGTTTGGGTGGCCTTGAACTTCTCGATACCGGCTTTGATGCCAGCGTCGATTTCGTCGTTGAAGTCACCCTTCACGTTGATCTTCGCCATCAGTTCGGCGTGATCGCGGTTGAAATAGCCAATCAGGGCTTGCTCGAAGCTACCCACTTTGGCGATTTCGATGTCCTGGAGGAAGCCACGTTCGGCGGCGTACAGGGACAGCGACATATCGGCGATGGACATCGGCGCGTACTGCTTCTGCTTCATCAGCTCGGTAACGCGCTCACCATGCTCAAGTTGCTTACGGGTTGCTTCGTCCAGGTCCGAGGCGAACTGGGCAAATGCGGCCAGTTCACGGTACTGGGCGAGTGCGGTACGAATACCACCCGACAGTTTCTTGATGATCTTGGTTTGCGCTGCACCACCTACACGCGATACCGATACACCGGCGTTCACTGCCGGGCGGATGCCGGAGTTGAACATCGACGATTCCAGGAAGATCTGACCGTCGGTGATGGAAATCACGTTGGTCGGAACGAACGCGGAAACGTCGCCAGCCTGGGTTTCGATGATCGGCAGAGCGGTCAGGGAACCGGTCTTGCCAGTCACGGCGCCATTGGTGAACTTCTCGACGTATTCTTCGGATACGCGCGAGGAGCGCTCCAGCAGACGGCTGTGGAGATAGAACACGTCGCCTGGGTAGGCTTCACGGCCTGGCGGACGGCGCAGCAGCAGGGAAATCTGGCGATAGGCCACTGCTTGCTTGGACAGATCGTCATAAACGATCAGCGCGTCTTCACCGCGGTCACGGAAGTATTCGCCCATGGTGCAACCGGAGTACGGTGCAATGAACTGCAGCGCGGCAGATTCGGAGGCACTGGCGGCAACGATGATGGTGTTGGCCAGGGCACCGTTTTCTTCCAGCTTGCGCACCACGTTGGCGATGGTCGATTGCTTCTGACCGATAGCCACGTAAACGCACTTAATGCCGCTGTTCTTCTGGTTGATGATGGCGTCGATGGCCAGAGCGGTTTTACCGATCTGACGGTCACCGATGATCAGCTCACGCTGGCCACGGCCAACCGGAATCATGGCGTCAACCGACTTGTAGCCAGTTTGTACCGGCTGGTCGACCGACTTACGCCAGATCACACCCGGTGCAACCTTCTCAACCGCGTCGGTGAGGACGTTGTTCAGCGGGCCTTTGCCGTCAACTGGATTACCCAGGGCATCGACTACGCGACCGAGCAGCTCCGGACCAACCGGAACCTCGAGTACGCGGCCAGTGCACTTGGCGCTCATGCCTTCGGCCAGAGTCTGGTAGCTGCCCAATACCACGGCACCCACAGAGTCTTGCTCCAGGTTCAGCGCCATGCCGTAGACACCACCGGGGAACTCGATCATTTCGCCGTACATAACGTCGGCCAGACCGAAGATCCGCACGATACCGTCAGATACGCTGACGACAGTGCCTTCGTTGCGGGCTTGGGAGGCTACATCGAGTTTCTCGATGCGGCCCTTGATGATTTCACTTATTTCGGAAGGATTGAGTTGCTGCATTGCTCTGCTGCCCCTTCAAACTCAAGATTTCAATGCTTCGGCTAGTTTCGCGAGTTTGCCGCGAACTGAGCCATCGATAACCAGGTCGCCGGCGCGGATTACGACGCCACCAATCAGGCTGGCATCCTCCGCGGCGTGCAGACGCACTTCTCGGCCGAGCCGTGCACTGAGAACCTTGGCGAGTTTGTCTTGCTGTTCATCGTTCAACGCGAACGCGCTGGTAACGTCCACATCCACCGATTGTTCACGTTCGGCTTTGTACAGCTCGAACATGTCGGCGATTTCCGGCAACAACTCCATACGGTTGTTTTCCGAAACGATGCTGAGGAAGTTACGCACCTGGGCGTCGAACTTGTCACCACACACCTCAACAAAGGTGGTGGCCTTTTCTGTACTCGTCAGACGCGGCGCCTTGAGCACGCGCTGCATGGTGTCGTCTTGCGACACCGCAGCAGCAAGGCCCAGCATTGCCGACCAGTTGGCCAGCTGCTGATGGGCTTGGGCATACTCGAAAGCAGCTTTGGCGTAAGGTCGGGCCAACGTGGTCAGTTCTGCCATGATCGCCCTCGCTTAGATTTCGGCTGCCAGTTTGGAAACCAGCTCCGCATGCGCGTTTTGGTCGATAGTAGCGCCCAGAATCTTCTCAGCACCGCTGACAGCCAAGCCACCCAACTGGGTACGCAAGGCATCTTTGATACTGTTCAGTTCCTGTTCGATCTCGGCCTGAGCCTGAGCCTTCACACGTTCAGCTTCGACGCGAGCCTGATCTCGGGCTTCGTCAACAATCTGAGTACCGCGTTTCTTGGCCTGCTCGATGATTTCAGCTGCCTGGGTTTTAGCTTCGCGCAGTTGCTGGGCCACTTTATCGTGGGCCAACTCCAGATCACGAGCTGCCCGGCTGGCAGCGTCAAGACCATCAGCGATCTTCTTTTGCCGCTCACGCATGGCAGTGATGACCGGAGGCCACACATACTTCATGCAGAACATGACAAAGATGAAGAACGCAACGGACTGACCAATCAGGGTTGCATTAATGTTCACGCCAACACCTCGCTCGTTCGTTGTCAGTCATTCTCGAAAGCGAGAATTACTGGGCTACTTGTGCCAGGAACGGGTTAGCGAAGGTGAAGAACAGAGCAATACCTACACCGATCATGGTTACGGCGTCGAGCAGACCGGCAACGATGAACATTTTAACTTGCAGCATTGGCACCATTTCCGGCTGACGCGCGGCGCCTTCCAGGAACTTGCCACCCAGCAAACCAAAGCCAATGGCGGTACCCAGGGCACCCAGGCCAATCAGCAGTGCAACGGCGATCGCGGTTAGACCAACTACAGTTTCCATCTTTCCTCCCGACTTTTTACGTCGTATTGGTTAAGGTTTTAGTAAAGCGGTAAAGCAAAAAGGGTTTCGCCCTTTCGGGCACCTCTCCCGAGGAGAGGTCATTAACAGTGCAGGGCGCTATTAATGGTTATCTTCATGGGCCATGGCCAGGTATACGATGGTCAGCATCATGAAGATGAACGCTTGCAGGGTGATGATCAGGATGTGGAATACCGCCCACGCCCATTGCAATGCCACACCCAAACCGCTCAGCAGCAGCAAGCCGCTACCGAACATTACGGCGATCAGGATAAACACCAGCTCGCCTGCATACATGTTGCCGAACAGTCGCAGAGCCAGGGAAATCGGCTTTGCCACCAGGGTCACGAATTCCAGCAGGAAGTTCACCGGGATCAGGATGATCTGCACAACCATGTTCTTGCTGCTGAACGGGTGCAGAGTCAGTTCGCCGATGAAGCCGCCGATACCCTTGACCTTGATGCTGTAGAAAATGATCAAGGCAAACACCGACAGGGCCATGCCCAGGGTGGCGTTTGGATCAGTGGTCGGCACGGCACGGAAGAAGATGTGCTCATTGCCGGTGGCCATTACCGCCAGCATTGGAATCCAGTCCACCGGCACCAAATCGACGGCGTTCATCAGGAAGATCCAGACGAAAATCGTCAGGGCCAGCGGGGCGATCAGTGGGTTGCGTGCATGGAAGGTGTCCTTGACGCTGCCGTCAACGAAATCGACCATCACTTCAACGAAGTTTTGCAGGGCACCCGGCTGGCCGGACGTCGCCTTGCGGGCGGCCATGCGGAAAATCAGGATAAAAATCAGGCCCAGTGCGACCGACCAGCCGAGGGTATCGACGTGGAAAGCCCAAAAGCCCATTTCTTTTGCCTGTTCGGCGGTGTGGGCGAAGCCCCAGTCGCCAGATGACAGACGACCGAAGGTCAGGTTCTGCAAGTGGTGCTGGATATAGCCCGAAGCGGTTTCTGCTGCCATGGTTGCCTCAAACGCTCTAAGGTCTCGAAAGTCGTCTTCTCATCAGCAGGGGCGCAAACCAGCTGACCGCCTGGGTCAGGATGAATACGCCAAATACCGCCAGCGGATTCAATGGTTTTAGCCCTGCAAACGTCAGTGCAAAGAGCACTGCCGTCAGAATCAGTTTGCCCGCCTCGCCGGCATAAAAAGACCGCACGATGGCTTGCGCCGCCCGCGCGCCGCTAAAACGGAACGCCTTGTGGGCGAAATACAGGTTGGGCAGCCAAACAATCAAACCGCCGCACAATCCCGAGTAACTCGCTACCTGTCCATGCCAGCCGTACAGCAGCGCGGCGGCTAAGAGTAATACCAGCAACTGGGCGAGCAATACCGGAAACACCGGCAGTCGATGGAAGGCTGGGCGATCCGACCTGCGCACATCCATCCTGCTCACCTCTGGCGTCGGCCGCCCTGATCAAAAAACTGGCATAGTTTGTGCCGACAAAATGCGCGCAGAGTATAGGGGGGCTTCCCCCCTCATTCAACCGCCAGATGGCGATTAAGCACTAATTACGCGGTGTTTCAGCGGATGTGCGCCAATACCCCTTGCAGCTCATCCAGCGAACTGTACTTGATCACCAATTGCCCGCGGCCTTTCTGCCCGTGCTTGATCTGCACGGCGGCACCCAGGCGCTCAGCCAGGCGCTGCTCCAGACGGCTGATATCCGGATCGGCTTTAACCTCTTCGATCGGCTGCTCTTTGCTGTTCAGCCACTGGCGTACCAATGCCTCGGTTTGGCGCACGGTGAGGCCGCGTGCGACAACATGTCGCGCACCTTCGATCTGCCGCTGCACCGGCAAGCCGAGCAAGGCACGGGCGTGACCCATTTCCAGGTCACCGTGGGAAAGCAGCGTTTTGATCTCCTCCGGCAGGGCGATCAGGCGCAGCAGGTTGGTGATGGTCACCCGTGATTTGCCCACTGCTTCCGCCACTTGCTGCTGGGTCAGCTGGAATTCCTGCTGCAGGCGCTGCAAGGCGACGGCTTCTTCGATCGGGTTGAGGTCTTCGCGCTGGATGTTCTCGATCAGGGCCATGGCAATCGCGGCCTCGTCGGGCACTTCGCGCACCATCGCCGGCAGCTTGTCCAGACCAGCCAACTGGCTGGCACGCCAGCGCCGCTCACCGGCAATGATTTCGAAACGCCCACCCTCGATCGGCCGCACCACGATGGGCTGCATCACACCCTGGGCCTTGATCGATTGGGCCAATTCCTCCAGCGCGGCCGGGTCCATGTCGCGGCGCGGCTGATATTTGCCGCGCTGGATCAGCTCCAGAGGCAGGTGCTGCAACTCGCTCTTGTCGGCCTGCAGCGCCTGTTCTTCCAAGGTATTGACGTTGCTGCCGCCCAGCAGGGCATCCAAGCCGCGGCCCAGACCTCGTTTTTTCACGGCCATGCAAATTCCTTAAGCGATTGCGGGTTTGGCGCTGGCCCGTTGCCGGCGAGCCAACTCGCCAGCCAGGGCCAGATAGGCGATAGCGCCTCGGGATTGCTTGTCGTAGACCAACGCCGGCATACCAAAGCTTGGAGCCTCGGCCAGGCGCACGTTACGCGGGATGACCACATCGTAGAGCTTGCCGCCGAAGTGCTCCTGGAGCTGCGCGGAGACATCATTGGTCAGGCTGATGCGCGGGTCATACATGGTGCGCAACAACCCCTCGATCTGCAGGCCCGGATTGAACAACTGGGCGATGCGCTGGATGCTGTTGACCAGGTCGCTCAAGCCTTCTAGGGCGTAATACTCACACTGCATGGGGATGATCACGCCGTCGGCGGCGACCAGCGCGTTGACCGTCAGCATGCTCAGGGCCGGCGGACAGTCGATCAGGATGTAGTCGTAATTCTCGCGGATGGGCGCCAGCGCATTACGCAGGCGACTCTCCTTCATATTCATTTCCAGCAGGGCGACTTCTGCGGCGGTCAGGTCACGGTTGGCCGGCAATAGCTGATAACCACCATGCTCGGAGAACTGCATGGCTTCGCCGACACTGCTCTCGCCAATCAGCACGTCGTAAATCGAGTGCTCAAGGGTGTGCTTGTCGATACCGCTGCCCATGGTGGCGTTGCCCTGCGGATCGAGGTCGATCAACAGCACGCGGCGCTTGGTAGCCACCAGCGAGGCCGCCAGGTTGATGCAGGTAGTGGTCTTGCCCACGCCGCCTTTCTGGTTGGCGATTGCGAATACTTTAGCCATGCTGGCGTTCTCCCTAGACCAAGCGACGCAGTATCAGCAGATGGCGCTGACCTTGGCAACCGGGAACCTTCAACACGTGGGTGGCGCTGAGCTGGAAGTCGTCCGGCAGAGCCTGCAGTTCGTCGTCTGGGTGAATGCCCTTCATCGCCAGCCACTGGGTTTGCCCATCGCCAAGATGACGGGTCCAGTTGGCAAAGTCTTCCAGGGCACTGAAGGCCCGTGAGCAAATACCGCTAAACGGCTGCTCAGGGGTAAAACCTTCGACCCGACTGTGGATAACTTCAAGATTAGCCAGCTTCAGTTCGTGTTTGACCTGGGTCAGGAAGCGGGTTTTTTTGCCATTGGCATCCAGCAGGGTGAACTGCCGCTCGGGGAACATGATCGCCAGGGGTATCCCCGGCATGCCGCCGCCACTGCCGACATCCAGCCAGTTATCCCCAGCCGCGGCCACATGGGGCACCACGCTTAAGCTGTCGAGCAGATGACGCGAGACCATTTCATCCGGATTGCGCACGGCCGTCAGGTTGAAGGCCTTGTTCCACTTGATCAGCAGGGCCAGATAGGCCAGCAGTTGGGCGTGCTGGCCCTCGCTCAGGTACACGCCCAACTGCTCGGCGCCCTGGGACAGTTCTGCTGCGTGTTGCGCGGTAACCGAGGCCATCAGGCGTCTTGCTCCAACTGCCGGCCTGCGCCGCGTTTTTTCAAATGAATCAGCAACAGGGAAATCGCCGCCGGAGTCACACCCGGAATCCGCGAAGCCTGGCCCAAGGTCTGCGGCCGGGTCTGGCCGAGCTTGTGCTGGATCTCCTTGGACAGCCCGGAAATCCTCGCGTAATCAAGATCATCTGGCAGTTGGGTGTTTTCACTGGCGCGCAAGCGGGCGATTTCATCCTGCTGACGGTCGATGTAGCCGGCGTACTTGGCCTTGATCTCGACTTGCTCGGCGACCTGGGCAGCCACTTGCGGGCTGCCAGTGACTTCCGCCAGCCCCGAGTAATCGATTTCCGGACGGGTCAGCAGGTTGAGCAGGTTGTACTCGTGGGTCAGCGGCGTGCCGAAGCGGCTGGCGATGGCCTCACCCTCGGCGGTACCAGGGCGTACCCAGGTGTTTTTCAAGCGCTGTTCTTCCAGTGCGATGGCTTCACGCTTGGCGCAGAAGGCCGCCCAACGCGCATCGTCGACCAGGCCGAGTTCACGGCCCTTTTCAGTCAGGCGCAGATCGGCGTTGTCTTCGCGCAGAATCAGCCGGTATTCGGCCCGCGAGGTGAACATCCGGTACGGCTCCTGGGTGCCCAGGGTAATCAGGTCATCCACCAGCACGCCGATATAGGCCTCGTCACGGCGCGGGCACCAGCTGTCCTTGCCTTGGGCGCGCAGGGCGGCGTTGGCACCGGCGAGCAAGCCCTGGGCGCCGGCCTCTTCATAGCCGGTGGTACCGTTAATCTGCCCGGCGAAGAACAAGCCGCCAATCACCTTGGTTTCCAGGCTGTATTTGAGGTCCCGCGGGTCGAAGTAGTCGTACTCGATGGCATAGCCGGGGCGCACGATATGGGCGTTCTCCATGCCGCGGATACTGCGCACGATCTGCAATTGCACATCGAACGGCAACGAGGTGGAAATCCCGTTGGGATACAGCTCATGGGTGGTCAGGCCCTCCGGCTCGATAAACACCTGATGGCTGTCCTTGTCGGCAAAGCGATGGATCTTGTCTTCGATCGATGGGCAATAACGCGGGCCGACCCCTTCGATCACCCCCGAATACATCGGTGAACGATCGAGGTTGGCAGCGATGATTTCGTGGGTGCGCGCATTGGTGTGGGTGATCCAGCAACTGATCTGCCGCGGGTGTTGCTCGTGGCGGCCGAGGAACGACATCAGCGGGATCGGCGTATCACCCGGCTGTTCGGTCATCACAGAGAAATCCACCGAGCGACCATCGATGCGCGGCGGGGTGCCGGTTTTCAGCCGACCAACGCGCAGTGGTAATTCGCGCAAACGTTGGGCCAGGGCAAGCGAGGGCGGATCGCCGGCGCGGCCGCCAGAGTAGTTCTGCAGGCCGATGTGGATAAGTCCACCGAGGAAGGTGCCGGTGGTCAGCACCACCGATTCGGCCTGAAAACGCAGGCCCATCTGGGTTACTACGCCTTTGACCTGGCCATTTTCGACAATCAGGTCATCACAGGCCTGCTGAAATATCCACAGGTTGGCCTGGTTTTCCACAATCTCGCGAATTGCTGCCTTGTACAGCACGCGATCGGCCTGGGCGCGGGTGGCCCGCACGGCTGGCCCTTTACGGCTGTTGAGCACTCGGAACTGGATGCCGCCGAGATCAGTGGCGGTGGCCATGGCGCCGCCCAGGGCATCGATCTCCTTGACCAGATGGCTCTTGCCGATCCCGCCGATGGCTGGGTTACAGCTCATTTGCCCAAGTGTTTCGACGTTATGGGTCAGCAACAGGGTTTTAACCCCCATGCGCGCCGCAGCCAGTGCTGCCTCGGTACCGGCATGACCGCCGCCGATCACGATCACATCAAAACGGGAAGGGAAATCCACCACGCACCTCGTGCCTGTTGAGAAATGGAGAGGTCTTCAATCTGGGTACTGCGAACAGCAGGCAAGTATAGGGTCTTCGCCAATTTGAAAGAAGCCTTCTGGACAAAAAATAGCCAGCCCAGGAAAACCTGGCACGAGTGTCGGCTTATAAAGAATAAAAAGAATGAATTTATATAAAGCTTTGTTTTTATGTTTATTTCTATACGCCGGCTTTTCTGTGGATAGATCGCTACAGGTCAGTATTCATAAGGCCTTCAGCCGAGCAAAAAGCTGTGGTTATGCGCCTCTGGAGGGTTTGGATAAGCGGCTTAAGCCTGTGGATGAAACAGTCAGTTATCAACAGCGAAGGTTTTCAACAGATTTCAGGTGCAGTTATGGACCGGGCTTAGGGGCAGTTTTCCACAGGGCTTATTCTTGCGGTTTAGGGTTTGTTGGCTAAAAAACAGGCAGCCGAAAGCCGCCCTCTGGCATGCAATGCCGTTCGCTTAAGCCAAGTGAACGGCATTTTTGTAGCCCGGATGCAATCCGGGGCGCGGGTTATCCTGCCAATTGCTTCCCGGATTTCATCCGGGCTACCTCTGTCGCACCTTAAATGAACAACATTGCCCTCTGGCATGAGCATGTTGAGCAGTAAGAACAACCAAGTGCGGGCTGAGGCGAAAGGTTCGTCAATCCAACCCGCGTGCAGGCTTATTTGCCGATACAGAAGCTGGAGAAGATGCGCCCGAGCAGGTCATCGGAGCTGAAGGCTCCGGTGATTTCCCCGAGCACCTGCTGGGCTTGGCGCAGATCTTCGGCCAGCAGCTCACCGGCGCCGGCCAGGGTCAGTTGGCTACGCCCATGTTCCAGGGCGGTGCTGGCCTGGCGCAGGGCTTCCAGATGGCGGCGGCGGGCGCTAAAGCTGCTTTCTGCGATCTGTTGGTAGCCCATGCAGGCTTTCAGGTGCTCGCGCAGCAGCTCCAGGCCATCGGCGGATTTGGCCGACAGGCTGATGGTCACATGGCCGTCATTGCAGACTTCCAGGCCAACGTGCTCTTGGCTGAGGTCAGCTTTGTTGCGAATCAAGGTGACCTTGCTGGCGTCTGGGCGTTGCTGGAGAAACTCCGGCCAGAGGGCAAAAGGGTCGGCGGCTTCCGGAGCGGTGGCATCCACCACCAGCAACACCCGGTCAGCTTCACTGATGGCCTGCAGGGCACGGGCGACGCCGATTTTCTCCACTTGATCGTCGGTGGCGCGCAGGCCTGCCGTATCGACCACATGCAGGGGCATGCCATCGATAAGAATGTGTTCGCGCAGCACATCACGGGTGGTGCCAGCGATGTCGGTGACAATCGCCGCCTCGCGCCCGGCCAAGGCATTCAGCAGGCTGGATTTACCGGCATTCGGCCGCCCGGCAATCACCACGGTCATGCCATCGCGCAGCAGGGCGCCTTGGCTGGCTTCACGCAGTACCAGGGCGAGATCACTGCGCAGCGCATCCAGCAGGCCGAGTACATGGCCATCGGCGAGGAAATCGATTTCCTCTTCGGGAAAGTCGATGGCGGCTTCGACGTAGATGCGCAATCCAATCAACTGTTCAGTTAGCGCATGCACGCGCCGAGAGAATTCCCCCTGCAGCGAGCGCAGGGCGTTGCGTGCGGCCTGCTCCGAGCTGGCTTCAATCAGGTCGGCGATGGCTTCGGCCTGGGCCAGATCGAGCTTGTCATTGAGAAAGGCGCGCTCGCTGAATTCTCCGGGGCGGGCCAGGCGGGCCCCCAGTTGCAGGCAACGCCGCAGGAGTAAATCCAGCACCACCGGCCCACCGTGGCCTTGCAGCTCCAGTACATCTTCGCCGGTGAAGGAGTGCGGGCCAGGGAAATACAGGGCCAGGCCCTGGTCCAGAACATCGTTTTCGGCCCCCTGAAACGGCCCGTAGTGGGCGTAGCGCGGCCGTAATTGGCGACCGCTGATGGCCATGGCGATGCTTTGTGCCAGCGGCCCGGAGACCCGCACGATACCCACCCCACCCCGACCCTGAGCGGTGGCAACGGCGGCGATGGTGTCTGGGTTTACGAGCATGGCGGAGGTTCCTGAATAAAGGGCAGACAGCAAGACGCCCCACGAGGGGGCGTCTGGTTTACCTTAGCTGAGCGAAGCGCTTAAGCCTTCTGCGCCGCTGCGGCTTCGATCTTGCGAGTGATGTACCACTGCTGAGCAATCGACAAGCAGTTGTTGACCACCCAGTACAGCACCAGACCGGCCGGGAACCAGAGGAAGAAGAAGGTGAAGATGATCGGCATCAGCTTCATCACCTTGGCTTGCATCGGATCGGGCGGCGTTGGGTTCAGTTGCTGCTGGATAAACATGGTCGCGCCCATGATGATCGGCAGCAGGAAGAACGGGTCCTTGATCGACAGGTCGGTGATCCAGAACATCCACGGCGCCTGGCGCATCTCGACGCTTTCCAGCAGCACCCAGTAGAGCGCGAGGAATACCGGCATCTGCACCAGAATTGGCAGGCAGCCGCCGAGCGGGTTGATCTTCTCTTTCTTGTACAGCTCCATCATGCCCTGGGACATCTTCTGCCGGTCATCGCCGAATTGTTCTTTCAGCGCGGCCAGTTTTGGCGCCACGGCACGCATGCGCGCCATCGACTTGTAGCTGGCCGCCGACAAGGGGAAGAACGCCAGCTTGATCACGATGGTCAGGCAGATGATCGACCAACCCCAGTTGCCCAGCAGGTTGTGGATATGTTCCAGCAACCAGAAAATCGGTTGGGCGATAAACCACAGCATGCCGTAGTCGATGGTCAGGTCCAGGCCTGGCGACAGGGCCAGCAGGTTTTTCTGGATTTTCGGGCCTGCATACAGGGTGGCGCTGGTTTCGGCGCTGGCGCCGGCAGGCACATTCAAGGCCGGGCCAGTGAAACCAATGATGTAGTTACCCTGGCTGTCTTTGCGGGTTTGCACGCTGTTGGCGGTGTCTTTGGCCGGAATCCAGGCGGTCACGAAGTAGTGCTGCAACCAGGCGACCCAACCACCCTGGACGTTTTCCTTCAGCGGAGCGCTGTCCATGTCGGACATGGACACCTTGGTGTAAGGCTTGTCGGCGGTCCACAAGGCGGCACCCAGGTAGGTGGCCGAACCGGTAGCGGTGCTCGACGACGGGTCGGCACTGGCATCACGCTTGAGCTGGGCAAACAGGTTGCCGCTCCAGGCCTGACTGCTTTGGTTATCGATGCGATAACTCACCGCCAGGTCGTAGCTGCCACGCTTGAAGCTGAAGCGCTTGAGGTAATTGACCCCGGCTTCGCTGAACGTCAGCTCAACCACCAGTTCGTCCTGCCCCTCTGCCAGCGTGTAGCTGCTCTGGCTGGCGCTATACAGCGGCCGACCATTGGCTCGGGCGTCCGGACCGTTGCTGCCGGTCAGGCCACTCTGAGCCAGGTACAACTGATTGGCGTCGTTGTTGAACAACTGGAAAGGCACGTCGGGACGATCCTGGCGACGCGGAAACAGTGGCAGCTTGAGCTGCACGATGTCGCCACCACGCGGATCGATCGCCAGGTCAAACACATCGGTCTGCACCCGAATCAACTTGTCGCTGACTGGCGCCACGGTGTTGCTGACCGCATCGCCGCTGCTGCTGACGGCCGTTGGCACGTCATCGCTGACCGCGGTAGGTGGCGAAGTTTCGGGCAGATCTGAAGATGCAGCGAGCGTGGCAACCGGCGCCGGCAGTTCAGCCTGGCCGTAGTCCTCGTTCCACTGAAGAACCATCAGGTAGGACACGATTGCCAGGGCGACGATCGGGATCGAGCGATGAATTTTCATGATTACTCGGCCAACGAAGAGGGACGGGGATGTTCAGCACGCGGAACCGGGTCATAACCACCGGGGTTCCACGGATGACAGCGACCTAGGCGGCGTGCAGCCAGCCAGCCGCCGTGGATAAAACCATGTTGTTCAATGGCTTCATACGCATAGCAAGAACAGCTGGGATAGAAACGACAGTGGCTGGCCATCAATGGACTGATGGCGTAGCGGTAAAACCGGATCGAGGCGAGGGCCAGTTTACGCATGGGGACTGTCGGCTACCCCAGTTTCGGCAGTGTTCTCAGAACGAGGTTTGCTGCGCGCCAGGCGTTTCCAGAGTTTGCCGAATTGCTGAGCAAGCTCGGGGTTATCCAGATCACCTAGGCCTTTACGCGCCACAATCACAATATCCCAGCCGTTCAGAACCTCTTGGTTCAAGCGGTAGGATTCACGAATCTGACGTTTGAGGCGGTTGCGTTCAACGGAGAGCTTGACGCTCTTCTTGCCGATCACCAAACCCAGACGGGGATGATCGAGGCCGTTGTCGCGGGCGAGAAGCAGAACGTTTTTACCTGGAACTTTGCCGGAGGGGGAGTCGAAGACTGCCTTGAAGTGCCGGGGAGTCAGCAGGCGCTTTTCCCGACAGAAGTCTCGACTCACCACCCGTTCCGGGCTTATCAGACTGCCAGACGCTTACGGCCTTTGGCACGGCGACGCGACAGAACGGCACGGCCGTTCTTGGTGGCCATACGGGCACGGAAACCGTGGGTGCGAGCGCGCTTGATAGTGCTTGGTTGGAAAGTGCGTTTCATGGTGCGTTACCTGGTGGTCGACTACGGGCCGGAATGGCCCCCGTTTAAAGAGACCGGCAATTCTAGACAAGCCGAGGCCTCAGGTCAATTTCCAACCAGAGGTTTCTGTCTAGCAAGAATATAAAAAGGAAAGATATTTAAAGCTTTTTAGTGATGTTTATTACTCTTACACAGCCATTTTTCTGTGGATAAGCTTATGTAGGCCATGCCCTGCAAGGGCTGTAGCGATACGGAAACTTGTCAGCAAACCGTGCTCTGCCTGTGGTTTGGCCGGGTACAAGCTGGGGATAGAATCGCCACTTACCCACAGGGCGGTTATCCCATGGCTTATCCAAAGCCTTTGAGTGGGGGTTTAGGGTTGGTTATCCACAGACCTCCTGTCGCTTATTTGTAAACCTGCGGGTTTCCTAGGGCTTTGTTTTTACTTGCCCATTAGCGTCGCTTCTTGTGGATAACCTTGCGCTCGGTCGGTACAATTACGCCTGTTTTTTGCTTGTCGTCCGGCGACTTTAGGGGATCTTCGTGTCCATGGAACTCTGGCAGCAGTGCGTGGATCTTCTGCGCGATGAACTGCCTGCCCAACAATTCAATACCTGGATTCGCCCACTGCAGATCGAAGCTGAAGGCGATGAGCTGCGTGTGTATGCCCCCAATCGATTTGTCCTCGATTGGGTCAATGAAAAATACCTGAGCCGTTTGCTTGAGTTGCTCGGTGAGCGCAGCAGTGGCATGCCGCCGGCGCTGTCCTTATTAATAGGTAGCAAGCGCAGTGCGGCCGCACGTGCCGCCACACCCGCCGCGCCGGCCAATCCTGTTGCCTCTGCAAACGTCGCGCCCACGCCGAGCAATGCGGCCCCTACCCCGGCGGCCAGCAATGAGCCATCGCGGGTTAGCTTTGACCCCATGAGCGGCAGCAATGCGCCGGTTCAGGCGCCGCGCACCGAGCGCTCGGTGCAGGTTGAGGGCGGCCTCAAGCACACCAGTTATCTGAATCGCACCTTTACCTTCGAGAATTTTGTCGAGGGTAAATCCAACCAGTTGGCCCGCGCCGCGGCCTGGCAGGTGGCCGATAATCCCAAGCATGGCTACAACCCGTTGTTCCTGTACGGCGGCGTGGGCCTGGGTAAAACCCACTTGATGCATGCGGTGGGCAATCATCTGCTGAAGAAGAATCCGAATGCCAAGGTGGTTTACCTGCATTCCGAGCGCTTTGTGGCGGACATGGTCAAGGCCCTGCAGTTGAATGCGATCAACGAGTTCAAGCGCTTTTACCGTTCGGTCGATGCGCTGCTGATTGACGACATTCAGTTCTTCGCCAAGAAGGAGCGCTCCCAGGAGGAGTTCTTCCATACCTTCAACGCCTTGCTTGAAGGCGGCCAGCAGGTGATTCTCACCAGCGATCGCTACCCCAAGGAAATCGAAGGCCTGGAAGAGCGCCTCAAGTCCCGCTTCGGTTGGGGCCTGACGGTGGCCGTTGAGCCGCCGGAGCTGGAAACCCGGGTGGCGATCCTGATGAAGAAGGCCGATCAGGCCAAAGTCGATTTGCCCCACGATGCGGCTTTCTTTATTGCCCAGCGTATTCGCTCCAACGTGCGCGAGCTGGAAGGCGCGCTCAAGCGGGTGATCGCCCATTCGCACTTTATGGGCCGCGAGATCACCATCGAGTTGATTCGCGAATCGCTGAAAGACCTGCTGGCCCTGCAGGATAAGTTGGTTAGCATCGACAACATCCAGCGCACCACGGCCGAATACTACAAAATCAAAATTTCCGATCTGCTCTCCAAGCGCCGGTCGCGTTCGGTGGCACGACCACGTCAGGTGGCGATGGCACTGTCCAAAGAGCTGACCAACCACAGCTTGCCGGAAATTGGCGATGCCTTTGGTGGCAGAGACCACACCACCGTATTGCACGCCTGTCGAAAGATTGCTGAACTACGCGAGTCCGATGCGGACATCCGCGAAGATTACAAGAACCTGCTGCGCACGCTGACTACCTGATATCCACTTGCAGCCCCACGAGGGAAGGGACTAGACCATGCATTTCACTATTCAACGCGAAGCTCTGTTGAAACCGCTGCAACTGGTTGCTGGCGTGGTCGAGCGCCGGCAAACCCTGCCGGTGCTGTCCAATGTGTTGCTGGTGGTGGACGGCCAGCAGTTGTCCCTCACCGGCACCGATCTTGAGGTCGAGCTGGTCGGGCGCGTGACCCTGGAAGATGCCGCCGAGCCTGGCGAGATCACCGTGCCGGCGCGCAAGCTCATGGACATCTGCAAGAGCCTGCCGAACGACGCGCTGATCGATATTCGTGTCGATGAGCAAAAGCTGATCGTCAAGGCTGGGCGCAGCCGCTTTACCCTGTCGACCCTGCCGGCCAACGATTTCCCGTCCGTGGAAGATGGCCAGGGCTCGCTGACCTTTACCCTGGTACAGAGCAAGCTGCGTCGTTTGATCGAACGCACCAGCTTTGCCATGGCTCAGCAGGACGTGCGCTATTACCTCAACGGCATGCTGCTGGAAGTCAGCTCGAATGTTCTGCGCGCGGTGGCCACCGATGGCCACCGCCTGGCCATGTGCTCCATGGAAGCCGGCATCGAGCAGGCCGACAAGCATCAGGTGATTGTGCCGCGCAAAGGTATTCTCGAACTGGCGCGCCTGCTCACCGAGCAGGATGGCAGTGTCAGCATCGTCCTGGGTCAGCATCATATTCGCGCCACCACCGGCGAGTTCACCTTCACCTCGAAGCTGGTGGATGGCAAGTTCCCGGACTACGAGCGAGTGTTGCCGCGCGGCGGCGACAAGCTGGTGGTGGCGGATCGTCAGGGCCTGCGAGAAGCCTTCAGCCGCACGGCCATTCTCTCCAACGAGAAGTACCGCGGCATTCGCCTGCAACTGGCCTCGGGCCTGTTGAAGATTCAGGCCAACAACCCTGAGCAGGAAGAAGCCGAAGAAGAAATTGCCGTTGACTACAACGGTGGCAGCCTGGAGATCGGTTTCAACGTCAGCTATCTGCTGGATGTGTTGAGCGTGATGACCACTGAGCAGGTGCGCCTGATTCTCTCCGACTCCAACAGCAGCGCCCTGGTGCAGGAAGCCGGTAACGACGACTCCGCTTACGTTGTCATGCCGATGCGCCTGTAAACCCTCAATGGCCTTGACCCGCTTTACCGTCGCCGCGGTGCGCAACCTGCACCCGGCGACGCTCTCCCCCTCCCCGCGCATCAACATCCTCTCCGGCGACAATGGCAGCGGCAAAACCAGCCTGCTGGAAGCCATTCACCTCCTTGGTCTGGCCCGCTCGTTTCGCAGTGCCCGCTTGCTTCCGATCATCCAGCACGAACTTGATGAGTGTACGGTTTTCGGTCAGGTGGCCCTGGCCCAGGGCGGACTCAGCAGTCTGGGCATCTCGCGCAATCGCCTGGGCGAGCTGCACATTCGCATTGATGGTGAGAATGTCCGTAGCACCGCACAGCTTGCAGAAACCTTGCCGTTGCAACTGATCAATCCGGACAGTTTTCGCCTTCTCGAAGGTGTGCCGAAGATTCGCCGACAGTTTCTTGATTGGGGTGTGTTCCACGTGGAACCACGCTTCCTGCCGGCCTGGCAGCGCCTGCAGAAGGCCTTGCGTCAGCGGAACTCATGGCTGCGCCGTGGTACACTGGACGGCGCTGCGCAAGCAGCCTGGGACCGTGAGCTGTGTCTGGCCAGCGACGAAATCGATGGCTACCGACGCAGTTATATCCAGGCCCTCAAGCCTGAATTTGAGCAGACCTTGAGTGAGCTGTTGGATCTGCCTGACCTGACCTTGAGCTATTACCGAGGTTGGGACAAGGAACGTGATTTGGCTGAAGTGCTCAGTGCTTCGCTGATCCGTGACCAGCAGCTAGGGCATACCCAGGCTGGCCCGCAGCGGGCAGATTTACGTTTACGCATGGGCGCTTACAACGCGGTGGATATGCTCTCCCGTGGCCAGCAGAAACTGGTGGTATGCGCGCTTAAAATTGCCCAGGGACATTTGGTCAATCAGACCAAGCGCGGACAATGCCTTTATCTGGTGGATGACTTACCGTCAGAACTGGATGAGCAGCACCGCCTGGCCCTGTGCCGTTTGCTGGAAGACTTACACTGCCAGGTATTTATTACCTGTGTAGACCACGAATTGTTGAGGCAAGGCTGGCGTACGGATACGCCAGTTGCCATGTTCCACGTGGAACATGGCCAGATCACCCAGACCCAAGACCACCGGGAGTAAGGCATGAGCGAAAACCAGACGTACGACTCCAACAGTATCAAGGTGCTGAAAGGCCTGGATGCCGTACGCAAGCGTCCCGGTATGTACATCGGCGACACCGACGATGGCAGTGGTCTGCACCACATGGTCTTTGAGGTGGTCGACAACTCGATCGACGAAGCGCTGGCCGGCCATTGCAACGACATCAGCATCACCATCCACCCGGATGAGTCGATCACCGTGCGCGACAACGGCCGCGGTATTCCGGTGGATGTACACAAGGAAGAAGGCGTTTCGGCGGCCGAAGTGATCATGACCGTGCTGCACGCTGGCGGTAAGTTTGACGACAACTCCTACAAAGTCTCCGGCGGTCTGCACGGCGTCGGGGTTTCCGTGGTCAACGCCCTCTCCGAATTGCTCTTGCTCACCGTGCGCCGCAGCGGCCATATCTGGGAGCAGACCTATGTGCATGGTGTGCCGCAGGAGCCGATGCGTATCGTCGGCGACAGCGATACCACGGGCACGCAGATTCACTTCAAGCCCTCGGCCGAAACCTTCCAGAACATCCATTTCAGTTGGGACATCCTGGCCAAGCGCCTGCGTGAACTGTCGTTCCTCAACTCCGGCGTCGGCATCGTTCTCAAGGACGAGCGCAGCGGCAAGGAAGAGTTATTCAAGTACGAAGGCGGTCTGCGTGCCTTTGTCGAATACCTCAACACCAACAAGACCCCGGTCAACCAGGTGTTCCATTTCAACGTCCAGCGTGATGATGGCGTGGGCGTGGAAGTGGCCCTGCAGTGGAACGACAGCTTCAACGAGAACCTGTTGTGCTTCACCAACAACATTCCTCAGCGCGATGGGGGTACCCACCTGGCAGGCTTCCGCTCGGCCCTGACGCGTAACCTGAACAACTATATCGAGCAGGAAGGCCTGGCCAAGAAGCATAAAGTCGCCACCACCGGCGACGACGCCCGCGAAGGCCTGACTGCGATTATTTCGGTGAAAGTTCCGGACCCTAAATTCAGCTCGCAGACCAAAGACAAGCTGGTGTCCTCCGAGGTGAAAACCGCGGTGGAACAGGAAATGGGCAAGTATTTCGCCGACTTCCTGCTGGAAAATCCCAACGAAGCCAAGGCCGTGGTCGGCAAGATGATCGACGCCGCCCGAGCCCGTGAAGCGGCCCGCAAAGCGCGGGAAATGACCCGCCGCAAAGGCGCCCTGGATATCGCCGGGTTGCCCGGCAAACTGGCCGACTGCCAGGAAAAAGATCCGGCCTTGTCCGAACTCTACCTGGTGGAAGGGGACTCCGCGGGTGGCTCTGCCAAGCAGGGACGTAACCGCAAGACCCAGGCCATCCTGCCGCTCAAGGGCAAGATCCTCAACGTCGAGCGTGCGCGTTTTGACCGAATGATTTCCTCCCAGGAGGTCGGCACCCTGATCACCGCCCTGGGCTGTGGCATCGGGCGCGACGAGTACAACATCGACAAGCTGCGCTACCACAACATCATCATCATGACCGACGCCGACGTCGACGGTTCGCACATCCGCACCCTGCTACTGACCTTCTTCTTCCGTCAGTTGCCGGAGCTGATCGAGCGTGGCTACATCTATATCGCTCAGCCGCCGCTGTACAAGGTCAAGAAGGGCAAGCAGGAGCAGTACATCAAGGACGACGAGGCCATGGAGGAATACATGACCCAGTCGGCCCTCGAAGACGCCAGCCTGCACGTCAACGACAGCGCTCCAGGGATTGCCGGCGAAGCCCTGCAGTCGCTGGTTAACGACTTCCGCATGGTGATGAAGACCCTCAAGCGCCTGTCGCGTCTGTACCCGCAGGAGCTGACCGAGCACTTCATCTACCTGCCGGCGGTCAGCCTCACAGACCTGGCCGCTCAAGCGGTCATGCAAGGCTGGCTGGAGCAGTTCAACGAGCGTCTGCGTGGCGTGGAAAAATCCGGTCTGGTGTACAAAACCAGCCTGCATGAAGATGCCGAGCGCCACCTGTGGCTGCCCAAGGTCGAGCTGATTTCCCACGGCGTGTCGAATTACATCATGTTCAACCGCGACTTCTTCGCCAGCAACGATTACAAAACGGTCACCAGCCTCGGGCAGCAACTCAACAGCCTGTTAGAGGAGACCGCCTTCGTTAAGCGTGGCGAGCGCAAGAAACCGATCACCAGCTTCAAAGAAGGCCTGGCCTGGTTGATGAGCGAAAGCACCAAGCGGCACAGCATCCAGCGCTATAAAGGTCTGGGCGAAATGAACCCGGATCAGCTATGGGAAACCACCATGGACCCGGATGCCCGACGCATGCTCAAGGTCACCATCGAAGACGCCATCAGCGCTGACCAGATCTTCAACACCCTGATGGGCGATGAAGTCGAACCGCGCCGTGACTTTATCGAAAGCAATGCCCTGGCAGTGTCCAACCTGGACTTCTGATCCGCTGAAGGCGGGCAAAGTAATTTGCCCTTTCGGCCAAAGTAATTTGGCGATAGCCAAAAATAGAAGCCCCTGCTGACGCGAGTTCGCAGGGGCTTTTTGCTTAGCCTGAAGCCGCTACTGGCCGGTGTTCCGGTCGGCCAAGAAGGCTTCAGTCAGGCGGTGCTTGGTTTTGTGCTCCTCAACGATCCCGACTGATTTCATCCTGATGAAGGTTGAATTCATTGAGGCTTTGTTGGTTTTGTTTCCCGGTAGCCGTCGATGCGTATATCGGGCGCTATGTTGAGTTGTGCCCCGTAGCGGACAGGGTACTGGCGACCACTTCAGTGCGGGCACCTTGGGTCTGGCGCCGCAGTCAGGGGCACTTGGTCGGTGTGCTACTGGCGGGGGTGCCAACCCGCTTGCCAAACGACGACTACCCTGTCACTGTAAATACGAATGTCATTACAGCGAGGGCCGCACCATGGCGTCCATCAATATCCGCATCGACGACGAGCTTAAGGCTCGTGCTTACCATGAGCTGGAAAGACTCGGAGTCACTCCTTCTGAGTTGATGCGCCAAGCCTTGCAGTATGTGGCCGAACGCGGACAGCTGCCCTTTCGTCCCGTGCTGATGACCGAGGACGATGAAGCGTTAATCGCCACGGTTCGTGAACGCTTGGCCGCTCCTCAGCGCGTGAAGGTTGCGCTGGATGACCTATAGCCTTGAGTTTGATGCGCGGGCACTGAAGGAGTGGCAAAAACTGGGTGATACCGTCCGCGAGCAGCTGAAGAAAAAGCTCGCTGAGGTATTGCTGAATCCTAGAATTGAAGCGAACCGACTCCACTCGCTACCGGACTGCTACAGGATCAAGCTGCGCAGCAGTGGTTACCGCTTGGTGTACCAGGTGATCGACCGTGAGGTGGTGGTGTTTGTGGTGGCGGTTGATCGCCGTGAGCGCGAGCAGGCGTATCGCAAGGCCGCTGAACGGCTCAAATAACTCGCAGCCTGCGTCTAGCAGCGCACATCGGGAAAACACAGAAGCTGCCCACCCGGAAAGTGTCCGGATGGCCGTGGAATCGGTGTCCGGATCAGCGTGGTATCCGCAGTGGCCAATGTCACGTTTGTCGCCCGTCGACACCAGTTGCAGGAGGGCATTGTTCTCCTTTGATGGAAAACCAAACCCCCTCGGTAGAGTCCATCTGCCGAGGGGGTTTGCATATATATATTTGCTGAAGAGAGCATTCAGGTTTCAGTTACTGGCTGCGGAGTCTGCGAAAACATGCTCATCATTGGGCGGCCGCAAGAGGCTATTTGGCTGACGCTCTAAGCAAACAAGTGGGGCCACTTTTTGACTGTTATTGGTCACACTGCCGCGTGACAAACCGCGAGTTTTTCTTTTTTTCATGCTACAAACGAAGCTCAACAAAACCCCTTGTGGCCTACTGCCATCTCGAATTTGTTAGCCGTCGGACTGTCGCCAATGAAAACAAAAAAAGACGCTGTCACCGCCACCCCGCCTGCGCTTGAAGCCACCTTGGCTGCCCTGGCAGACAACCTGCTTGCCCCTACCGAGACCGATGCATTGCCAGCGTTTTTGCCGCCGGTGTTGGATAGGAACGGCGAGCAATATATGTATTTCACCGAAAGTGACATCGATCGCATCCTCGACAACCTCGATGGCTTGCGTAGCCTGGTGTTTCCGCCAGTCAATCACGATGACGATGCTGAGCGGCGGGTGCAGCACTTCCCTTCCGTGTGCCTGATCGGCCTGGGCCGCTGTGGCTCGAATATCGCCCTGGATGTGGCTTCGCTGGTGTACAACGCCCGGCAGTTCTACCTGAGTGAATTCAACAGCGAAGAAAAAACTGTTGCCGAGCAGGACTTCCGCCCTACCCGCTGGATTCGCAGCAACCTGCTGCGCGCGCCAAGCAAAGACACTAAGCCGGTGTTCCTGATCGAGCCGCTGGTGATGCTGGGTGACCTGGACAAGGACATCGAAGGACGCATCCGCTTCTCGCGCAAGGGAGAAACCAGCGGTTTCCTCAGTGACTACAGCAAGATGAAGATCATGGACCTGTCCGAGGTGCATGCGGGCGGTGCCGGTAACGCGCCGATCCTGGGTCAGTACCTGGCCAAGATCATTCTGAATAAGGATACCCAGCGCTTCAGCAATGCCGACTGGAAGTTTATCCACAGTTACCTGATCGACTCCTGCGGGATCAAGGCCAACCAGTCGCGCCTATATTTCTACATCTTCAGCGCGGGCGGTGGCACCGGCTCGGGCATGGCCTCGGAGTTTGGCCTGGCTCAGCAGTTTGCCTATATGAGCAAAACCTTCGATACCAAGAAGGCCGAAGACAATGTGGAGAATCGTGACCACTCCTTCGTCTTCGAACCGATCTTCACCAGCGGTATCTGCATCCTGCCGAACATCTCCGATCGCCGCAGCGAGATGTCCGAAGCCTTGCATATCAACGCCGGCCGCTTGCTGTGCAAGTACCTGGCCGAGGAGTGGGACTTCTCCTACAACTTCGACAATGAGGAGAACAGCGAAGAAAGCGTGATGCGCCGCATCCGCCCGTGGAACGCCATGATGCTGATCTCCAACGACATCATGCGTTACGCCGAAGAGAGCGACGACGGCAATATCCAGAACATCGACGTCAACGCCATGGAGCGTCACGCCAACCAGTACATCTCCCAGCAGATCTTCAACATCCTCACCGCCCAGGCGGTGACCACCGACTACGACCAGAATTACTTCCGCCGCGCCGGCATCGACATTGGCGAAACCATCCGCCTGGATGCCAACGATCTGTTTATGAGCCTGGCCGGCCCCGTGGCGGTGGCTTATGCCGAGTCAGTGGTGCCGGAGCAGAGCGCCGCGGCGCCGCTGGACAAGTTCCGGGTGCTGGACAAAGAGCCGGCGCGGTTGAATATCGACGATCTGTTCTTCCGCTCCATCGACCTGCCGCACTTCAACAAGGTGACCCAGGCCATCGAGGGCATCAGCCTGTTGCCGATCGAATCCAAGCGCTACCGCGAAGCGCTGGAGCAGTACAAGAAGTCCGAGTACGACGCCGCCGAGCTTAGCGACCTGCACTTCTTCAAGAACTGCTCGTCGGTGGTCTCCATCGTCTCGTTGCCCAAGGACTACAAGCTGTCCTACATGGACCTCAACCGGCTCAAGACCCACCTCAACAACCTGTTCCCCAACACCACTCTGAAGCGCTATGCGCTGGTGATCGGCGCCTCGGCCAACCTGTCGCTGACCACCCTGATCGTCAAGAGCCCGTGCCTGTCGGACGATTTCCTGACCCTGATCGTGGCCTTTATCAAACGCTGCTTCGCCCGCGAGCCGCACCGTTTCGATGAGAGCCTGGACAATGCCATTCTTGAGCTGATCGTTGCCGACGAGTTCGATGAGGCGCGGATCGACGCGATGCTCAACGAGTATGAAAACCCGGCCAAGATCCTCGATACCAACTGGTATGCGATCAAGCCGATGTATGAGAAGAAGTACCGCGAGCTGATCAACGATCAGAGCAAGTTCGTCTCGATCAATGACATTCGTCTGTCCCGTGACAGCGTGAAGAAGTCGATCAAGTACCTGCGCGAGATCTACCGTCACCGGATCGGCAAAACCAGGGTCATCTCGCTGAATCAGTACGAGCAGCAGCAGGGCTAAGGTGGCGGCCCTAGAGCGCCGACTTCTGGTTGGCGCCGGGTCGTTGCACGGTGTTGCTGGCGAGCCTGGCTGGCCAATCCAAGCCTCTGCAAGAGCACTTATGCACTTTTTCGACGGCGCCTGGTGGGCGGATAAAGGTCAATCAATACAGGTAGTTAGCGAGGGTGATGGCTAACTGCCGGTATTTAGCCCACAGCTTATCCACAAAATCTCAGGCGTCACTCACGGCACCGATCGGCTGGGCATCCGCGGCCAGGGCGCCGATCTCGATCTGGGTCTGTCGCACCCAGGCAAAGGCCCGGTCATTAAGTTCGGCAATCGCCCGTGGCCCAGTGCCCTCGGCGTACATCGGCGCACCAATCACCACCTTGATGGTCCCTGCCCGCTTGGCCCAGCCGTGTTTGGGCCAGTAGGCCCCGGCGTCGTGGGCGATCGGTAGCACCGGCAGGTTGGCATTGACGGCCAGCGAGGCGCCGCCGCGGGTGAACTTGCCGATCTGCCCGACCGGCATGCGCGTGCCCTCCGGGAAGATCAGCACCCAGGTGCCCTGCTCCAGGCATTCGTTGCCCTGCTTGGCCAACTGCTTGAGCGCCGCCTTGGGGTTGCTGCGGTCAATGGCGATGGGCTTGAGCATGGCCATCGCCCAGCCGAAGAACGGGATATACAGCAGCTCGCGCTTGAGCACCTGGCTCAGGGGTTGGAAGTAGCAGGACAGGAAGAAGGTTTCCCAGGTGCTCTGGTGGTTGGCCAGGATCACGCAGGGCTGGCTAGGCACATGCTCGGCGCCGCTGACCTCATAGCGGATGTCGAGCATGGCGCCGGTCAGCCAGACGGCGAAGCGGCACCAATAGACATTGATAAAGCGGTAGCGCAGACGAAACGGCAGGAAGGGTGCGACCAACATGCTCAGGGAGCACCAGAACAAGGCGCTGAGTGACAGCAGCAGGTAAAAGACAAAGGTTCTGATGGCCTGCACTGTCGACATATGAACTTTGACCCTAATGAAGAAGCTGCGCGGCCACGGCCGGCAAATCCTCGAAAATTAAAGTACCCGCCGGCAATCCCTTGCTCAGCGTGCGTTGACCCTTGCCGGTTTTTACCAGAACGGGCTGACAATCGACGGCCAAAGCGGCGTCGAGGTCACCACGGCTGTCACCGACAAACCATAAACCGGCAAGGCTCACGCCGTAATGGGCGGCAATCTGCTGGAGCATACCGGGTTTCGGTTTGCGGCAAGCGCAGCCGTCATCCGGGCCATGGGGGCAATGGACGATCAAGCCGACCTCGCCGCCCTGCTCCTCCACCAGTTGGCGCAGGCGTTGGTGCATGGCGTCGAGGGCTTGGGCTGGGTAATAACCGCGGGCCAGGCCGGATTGATTGGTGGCCACGGCCACGGTCCAGCCGGCTTTGCTCAGGTCGGCGATGGCGCTGATGGCGCCGGGCAGGGGAATCCACTCGTCGACCGATTTGATGTAGTCGTCGGAGTCGTAATTAATCACGCCGTCGCGGTCGAGGATCAGTAGTTTCATGCAGCTACCGTAGGATGGGTCGAGCGTAGCGATACCCATGGTGGGAACGATGGGTATCGGGGCTTGTGCCCCTCAACCCATCCTACATTGGCCTCGTTAGCCCAGTAGCGAGATGTCGGCCACGCCGCTAAACAAGCCTCTGAACCGAGCAAGCAGTGCATAACGATTGGTTCGCACGCCTGCGTCTTCAGTGTTGACCAGCACAGTTTCAAAGAAGGTATTAACTTCATGGTGAACTTCAGCTGCGCGCTGAAGTACGCCAACGTAGTCTTCGCTGTTCATGAGAGGTGTAGTGTCGCGCCATGCAGCATTCAACGCTGAGCCGAGAGCATGTTCGGCAGCTTCTACATAGAGGCTTGGATCATCATTTAGCTGATTAATATTCTCAGGTGCATCGGGACTCTTCAGGATATTGGCTGCACGCTTATTGGCTGCAACCAAGTCCTGAGCTTCTGGAAGCGCCAAGAATGCCTGGACAGCGAGGACACGCTTATTGAAGTCGCGAGGGCTTAAAGCAATGCATGCGCCAGTCGGAAGGATTGTGTAGAAAATCTGATGGTTAACTCCTTGCTCTTCGTAGCGGACGCGGAGTCGCTCTAAGAAAAACTTGTTGAGCTGGTCATAAATCATGACATTCGAGCTACTTAGTTTGCCGCCATACAAGTTAATCGCTTCATAGATCGCATCACGTAGGCTGAGCCGCAGATCATTCTCGATCAGAATCCGCAGTACGCCCAGGGCCGCACGGCGCAGCGCATAGGGGTCCTTGGAGCCGGTCGGCAGCATGCCGATGCCGAAGATGCCGACCAGGGTGTCGAGCTTGTCGGCCACCGCCACGGCGGCGCCGGTTAGGGTGCTCGGCAACTCGGCGCCGGCACCGCGCGGCATATATTGCTCGTTGAGGGCCAGGGCCACGTCGTCGGCTTCGCCGTCGTGCTTGGCGTAGTAGTAACCGGCCACGCCCTGCATTTCCGGGAACTCGCCGACCATTTCACTGGCCAGGTCGCATTTGCTCAGCAGGCCGGCGCGGGCTGCACGAGTGGCGTCGCCGCCGATGCGCGTGGCGATAAAGCCGGCCAGGGCCGAGACGCGCTGGGCCTTGTCGAACACCGAGCCGAGCTGGGCCTGGAACACCACATTGGCCAGGCGCTGGTTGAGGCTTTCCAGGCTGTGCTTCTTGTCCTGCTTGAAGAAGAACTCGGCGTCGGTCAGGCGTGGACGCACGACTTTCTCGTTGCCGGAGATGATCTGCGCCGGGTCTTTGCTCTCGACGTTGGCCACGGTGATAAAGCGCGGCAGCAACTTGCCATGGGCATCCAGCAGGCAGAAGTATTTCTGGTTGTCCTGCATGGTGGTGATCAGGGCTTCCTGAGGGACTTCGAGGAAGCGTTCCTCGAACGAACACACCAGCGGCACCGGCCATTCCACCAGTGAGCTGACTTCATCCAGCAGATCAGCCGGGACGATGGCGGTGCCCTGCTGCTCGGCGGCCAGTTCGGCAACGCGGGCGCTGATCAGCGCGCGGCGTTCGTTCAAGTCGGCCAGCACATAGGCGCTGCGCAGGTCTTCCAGATAGTTGGCCGGTGAGCTGATGCGTACCTGATCCGGGTGATGGAAGCGGTGGCCACGGGACAGGCGCCCGGCCTTCTGGGCGAGGATTTCGCAGTCGATTACCGCGTCACCAAACAGCATTACCAGCCACTGGGTTGGGCGGACGAATTCGGTCTTGCGTGCGCCCCAGCGCATGCGCTTGGCAATCGGCAGCTCGTTCAGCGACGTCTCGACGATGCTTGGCAACAGGCTGGCGGCGGGTTGGCCGGCAATGTTCTGGCTGAATTTTAGCTTCGCGCCGCTGGCGTCAATCTGCGCCAGCTCGACGCCGCACTTCTTGGCGAAACCGAGGGCGGCCTGGGTCGGATTACCGTCTTTGTCAAAAGCAGCCTGCACGGGCGGGCCGTCGAGGTTGACGCTGCGATCCGGCTGCTGGCTGGCCAACTGCTCAACCAGTACGGCCAGGCGCCGTGGGGCGGCATAGATGCGCGCGCTGCTGTAGTTCAGGCCGGCGGCCTTCAAGCCCTTCTCGACGCCGCCGAGGAAGGCTTGGCCGAGGTTTTTCAGGGTTTTCGGTGGCAGTTCTTCGGTGCCCAACTCAACCAGGAAATCGTGCGCACTCATTCTGCTGCCTCCTTGTTGTTGCCCTGCACTTGATCGTCAAGCAGCCCGGATTCGGCCAGCTTGGCCAACACTTCATCACGCAAATCTGCCGTTGCCATCGGGAAGCCGAGTTTGGCGCGGGCCAGCAGGTAGCTCTGGGCGATGTTCCGCGCCAGGGTGCGCACGCGCAGGATGTACTGCTGCCGTGCGGTCACCGAGATGGCCCGGCGCGCATCCAGCAGGTTGAAGCTGTGCGAGGCCTTGATCACCATTTCGTAGGCCGGCAACGGCAGTTGCAGCTCGATCAGGCGGTTGGCCTCGGACTCGTAGAAGTCAAACAGCTCGAACAGCTTGTCGACGTTGGCATGCTCGAAGTTGAAGGTGGACTGCTCCACTTCGTTCTGGTGGAACACGTCGCCGTAGGTGACCTTGCCGAACGGGCCGTCGGTCCAGATCAGGTCGTAGACCGAATCCACGCCCTGCAGGTACATGGCCAGGCGCTCCAGGCCGTAGGTGATCTCGCCGGTCACCGGGTAGCACTCGATGCCGCCGACTTGCTGGAAGTAGGTGAACTGGGTGACTTCCATGCCGTTCAGCCAGATTTCCCAGCCCAGACCCCAGGCGCCGAGGGTCGGCGATTCCCAGTTGTCTTCGACGAAGCGAATGTCGTGGACCAGCGGGTCGAGACCAATGGCCTTCAGCGAGCCGAGGTACAGCTCCTGGAAGTTTTCCGGGTTGGGTTTTAACACCACCTGGAACTGGTAGTAGTGCTGCAGGCGATTGGGGTTTTCGCCGTAGCGGCCGTCGGCGGGGCGGCGGCTCGGTTGCACATAGGCGGCGTTCCAGGTTTCCGGGCCGATGGCGCGCAGGAACGTGGCGGTGTGGAAGGTGCCGGCACCCATTTCCATATCGTAGGGCTGCAGCACGACGCAGCCTTGCTCGGCCCAGTATTGTTGCAGGGCGAGGATCAAATCTTGGAAGGTGCGCACGGCAGGCGTAGGCTGGGTCACGAAATTCACCTGTTCTTAGGCTGCGACGGAAAGCCGGGGAGTATACCCGATTCCTCCTTGCCGCCATCCCTTGGAGCCTTATGCCGCGCTGCTTCTGGTGTAACCATGAGCCCCTCTACATCGCCTATCACGATGACGAATGGGGCGTACCGCTGCGTGACCCGCAACGGCTGTTCGAGCTGTTGCTGCTGGAAGGTTTTCAGGCCGGCCTGGCCTGGATCACCGTGCTGAAAAAACGTGAGCGCTATCGCCAGGTGCTGTTTGGCTTCGATGCGCAACGTTTGGCGGTGCTGAGCGATGACGAGATCGAGGCGCTGATGCAGGACCCCGGCATCATCCGCAACCGCCTCAAGCTCAAGGCCGCGCGGCAGAACGCCCAGGCCTGGTTGCGCCTGGACGATCCGGTCGGGCTGCTCTGGTCGTTTGTCGGTGGCGTGCCAAAGATCAATCACTTCGCCGGCCGCAGCGAGGTGCCGGCCATCACCGCAGAGGCCGAGGCGATGAGCAAGGCGCTGAAAAAGGCCGGTTTCACCTTCGTCGGGCCGACCATTTGCTACGCCTATATGCAGGCGGCCGGCATGGTCATGGACCACACCACCGATTGTGATCGCTATCGACTGCTGGCCAAGCCGCGCTAGAGGTTGACGATCCCGTACAATGCCGGCGGTTGGCCGTTAATGGAGTGGTTCTTGTGGAAAAATTCAAAGGCGCACTGGTGGTTGGCTTCCTGCGCTTGTTCGCCCTGTTGCCCTGGCGCGCCGTGCAGGCCGTGGGCGCCGCCATCGGGTGGTTGCTGTGGAAACTGCCCAACCGTTCGCGCGAGGTGGCGCGGATCAATCTGGCCAAGTGCTTCCCTGCGTTGTCCGCCGTCGAGCGCGAGGCCTTGCTCGGCCGGGCGCTGATGGACATCGGCCGGACCTTTACCGAAAGCGCCTGTGCGTGGATCTGGCCGGCGCAGAAGTCGATCGATCTGGTCCGTGAAGTCGAGGGCCTGGAGGTGCTGGAGGCGGCATTGGCCTCGGGCAAGGGCGTGGTCGGCATCACCAGCCACCTGGGCAACTGGGAAGTGCTCAATCACTTCTACTGCGCGCAGTGCAAACCGATCATTTTCTACCGCCCGCCCAAGCTCAAGGCGGTCGATGAGCTGCTGCAAAAGCAGCGCGTGCAGATGGGCAACAAGGTCGCGGCATCGACCAAGGAAGGCATCCTCAGCGTCATCAAGGAAGTGCGCAAAGGTGGCGCGGTAGGCATCCCGGCGGACCCGGAGCCGAGTCTGTCGAGTGGTGTGTTCGTGCCCTTCTGTGCCACCCAGGCGCTGACCAGCAAGTTTGTGCCGAACATGCTGGCCGGCGGCAAGGCGGTCGGGGTGTTTCTGCATGCCCTGCGCCTGGCCGATGGCTCGGGCTACAAGGTGATTCTCGAAGCCGCCCCTGAGGGCATGTACAGCGACAGCGTGGAAGAAGGTGTGGCGGCCATGAGTGCGGTGATCGGCCGCTATGTACAGGCCTACCCGAGCCAGTACATGTGGACCATGAAGCGCTTCAAGAAGCGCCCGGCGGGCGAGGCAAAATGGTATTGATAGCCGGCGGGTTAACCACTAACGTCAGGGCTACGCCCAGAAAAGTCCAATAACAGGCTTGTCATGACTAACCAGCGCAGCAACACCCGTGCCCCTCTGAAAGTTCGCATCCGCATCGACCATCCGGTGCATGGCGAGCTGATGGTGGTGACCCGGGATATTTCCGACAGCGGCGTGTTTGTGGTGATCGATGACGCGCAGAGCCTGTTGCAGATCGGCGAGCAAGTCGCGGGCCAGGTGCAAGGCCTGCCCGTGGAGGCGCCCGTGGTGCAGATGCTGGTGGTGCGCTTCGAGCCAGGCGGCGTGGCGCTGCGCTTTAAACGCGACTGACAGCGGTACACGCGCGCCGTTGTAGGAGCGGCTTCAGCCGCGAATAACCGATAAACCAGTAACAGCTTCGCGGATAAATCCGCTCCTACGGGCAGGTGTATTCGTGGGTGACGGAGTGCGTCAATGGCGTGCGCCAACCGCTGTGGCCGTCTGTTGCTGGGGTTCTGGAGAGCAGCCCTGCGAAAGTTCGTAGGAGCGGCTTCAGCCGCGAATGTCGCGAATCAAGCCGCCCTGCTCAACCCCCAATAACGCACATAGAAGTCAGATCAGGGCGTCGGCTTTGTAGGCGCCAGCTTGCTGGCGATCTGGCGTTATCTGCAGATCAAAAGCATCGCCAGCAAGCTGGCTCCTACGGCCGTTTAAACAACCTCCAGCGCCGGCTTAGAAGAAGCTCAGGCCAACGTGGAACAGTCGTTCGACGTCGCGGATGTACTTCTTGTCCACCAGGAACAGGATCACGTGGTCGCCGGAGGCGATTACCGTATCGTCGTGGGCGATCAGCACTTCCTCGTCGCGGATGATCGCGCCGATGGTGGTACCAGGCGGCAGGGCGATGTCTTCGATCATCCGGCCGACCACTTTGCTTGATTTGGCATCGCCGTGGGCAATCGCCTCGATGGCCTCGGCGGCGCCGCGGCGCAGGGAGTGGACGCTGACGATGTCGCCACGCCGCACGTGGGTCAGCAAGGTGCCGATGGTGGCCAACTGCGGGCTGATGGCGATGTCGATCTGCCCGCCCTGCACCAGGTCGACGTAGGCCGGGTTGTTGATCAGGGTCATCACCTTGCGCGCGCCCAGGCGCTTGGCCAGCAACGAGGACATGATGTTGGCTTCGTCGTCGTTGGTCAGGGCCAGGAAAATGTCGGTGTCGGCGATGCTCTCTTCCAGCAGCAGGTCGCGGTCCGAGGCGCTGCCCTGCAGCACTATGGTGCTTTCCAGGCTATCGGACAGGAAGCGGCAGCGGGCCGGATTACGCTCGATGATCTTCACCTGGTAACGGCTTTCGATGGCCTCGGCCAGGCGCTCGCCGATATTGCCGCCGCCGGCGATGATGATCCGTTTGTTGCTGTCTTCCAGGCGGCGCATCTCGCTCATCACCGCGCGGATATGACCTTTGGCGGCGATGAAGAAGACTTCGTCGTCGGCCTCGATCACCGTATTGCCCTGGGGCAGAATCGGCCGATCGCGACGGAAGATCGCCGCCACACGGGTGTCGACGTTCGGCATGTGGGCGCGCAACTGGCTCAGTTGCTGGCCCACCAGCGGCCCGCCGTAGTAGGCACGCACCGCCACCAGCTGGGCCTTGCCCTCGGCAAAGTCGAGCACCTGCAGGGCGCCGGGGTATTCGATCAGGCGTTTGACGTAGTTGGTCACCACCTGCTCGGGGCTGATCAGCACGTCCACCGGGATGGCGTCGTTGTCGAACAGGTCGTTGCGGGTCAGATAGGCCGACTCGCGCACCCTGGCGATTTTGCTTGGGGTGTTGAATAGGGTGTAGGCGACCTGGCAGGCGAGCATGTTGGTTTCGTCGCTGTTGGTCACCGCGATCAGCATGTCGGCGTCATCCGCGCCGGCCTGGCGCAGTACGGTGGGGAACGAGCCACGGCCGACCACGGTACGGATGTCCAGGCGGTCGCCGAGATCGCGCAGGCGCTCGGTGTCGGTGTCCACCACGGTGATGTCGTTGGCCTCGCCGGCCAGGTGTTCCGCCAGTGTGCCGCCGACCTGGCCGGCACCGAGAATGATGATCTTCACTGCACTACTCCTGTGGACGCGGCGTGGGCGGCGTCGACACCGTTCATTAAGCTTGGGGCGCCGCTGCGATCTTGATCAGCTTGGCATAGTAAAAACCGTCGTGGCCGTCTACCTGGGGCAGCAACTGGCGGCCGTGGGCCTGCTTGAGGCCGAATGTGCCGTCAATATCCAGCTCCCGGGCGCCCGGTGTACGCGCCAGAAACGCGCCGATGTTGTCGCTGTTTTCTTCCGGCAACACCGAGCAGGTGGCGTACAGCAGGATGCCGCCGACGTCCAGAGTGGTCCACAGCGCGTCGAGCAGCTCACCCTGCAGGCTGGCCAGGGCGCTGATGTCGCTGGCCTGGCGGGTCAGCTTGATATCCGGGTGGCGACGAATCACCCCGGTGGCCGAGCACGGTGCGTCGAGCAGAATGCGTTGGAACGGCTGGCCATCCCACCAACTGGCGAGGTCGCGACCGTCGGCGGCGATCAGCTCGGCCGCAAGGCCCAGGCGGGCGAGGTTGTCGCGCACCCGCAGCAGGCGTTTGGCCTCCAGATCGACACCCAATACATGGGCCAGTTTGGGCTCGGCTTCCAGTAGATGACAGGTCTTGCCGCCGGGCGCGCAGCAGGCATCCAACACGCGCTGGCCGGGGGCCAGTTGCAGCAGCTCGGCGGCCAGTTGCGCGGCCTCGTCCTGAACACTGACCTGCCCGGCAGCGAAGCCCGGCAGGCCGGTGACATCACAGGCCTGGGCCAGCACGATGCCATCGCGGCTGTAGGTGCACGGGCTGGCGGCAATCCCGACGGCGGCCAGCTCGGCCAGGTAGGCATCACGGCTGCGCAGGCGGCGGTTGACCCGCAAAATCAGCGGCGGGTGGGCATTGTTGGCGGCGCAGATGGCCTGCCAGTGCTCCGGCCAGTTGGCCTTCAGGGCCTTTTGCAGCCAGCGCGGGTGGGCCGTGTGCAGCACCGGGTCGCTGTCCAGGCTGGCGCAAATGGCCTCGCCGTCGCGCTGGGCATTGCGCAGCACGGCATTCAGCAGGCCCTTGAGGGAGGTCTTCTTCAGCTTGTCGACGCAGGCAACCGTCTCGCCGATGGCCGCGTGGGCCGGGATGCGCGTGTAAAACAGCTGATACAGGCCGACCAGCAGCAAGGCTTCGACGTCATGGTCGGCGGCCTTGAAGGGCTTTTGCAGCAACTTCTCGGCAATCAGGGCCAGGCGTGGCTGCCAGCGGGCGGTGCCAAAGGCCAGATCCTGAGCCAGGCTGCGATCACGCGCCTCGACCTTGTCCAGCAATGGCGGCAGGCTGCTGCCCAGCGACGCCTTGCCGGAGAGCACCGAGGCCAGGGCGCGGGCGGCGGCCAGACGGGGGTTCATGCCGAGGCCCCGAGCAGGCTGCCGACGGCGAATTGTTCGCGGCGGCTGTTGAACAGGTCGGCAAAGTTCAGCGCCTTGCCGCCGGGCAGTTGCAGACGAGTCAGACGCAGGGCGCCGTCCGCGCAGGCAACGGTCAGACCGTCCTTGCTGGCGGCGAGAATTTCCCCCGGTGCGCCCCGACCCGCGCCTTGCTCTGTAACCAGTTGCGCGGCCAGCACTTTTAGCGGCGCGCCGTTGAGGCTGCTGTGGCAGATCGGCCAGGGGTTGAAGGCGCGAATCAGGCGCTCCAGCTCCACGGCCGGGCGGCTCCAGTCGAGCAGGGCTTCGTCCTTGTTCAGTTTGTGCGCGTAGGTGGCCAGGCTGTCGTCCTGCACCTCACCGCGCAGGCTGCCGCCAGCCAGGCCGGCGATGGCCTGCAACACGGCGGGCGGGCCCAGCTCGGCGAGGCGATCATGCAGGCTGCCGCCCGTGTCGTCGGCACTGATCGGCGTGCTGACCTTGAGCAGCATCGGCCCGGTATCCAGGCCGGCTTCCATCTGCATCACGGTGACGCCCGATTCGCTATCGCCGGCCTGGATCGCCCGCTGGATCGGCGCCGCACCGCGCCAGCGCGGCAGCAGCGAGGCGTGACTGTTGATGCAGCCGAGGCGCGGAATATCCAGTACCACTTGCGGCAGGATCAGGCCGTAGGCCACCACCACCAGCAGGTCGGGCTTGAGCGCCGCCAGTTCGGCCTGGGCGGCCGGGTCGCGCAGGGTCTGCGGTTGGTAGACGGCCATCTCGTGCTGCAGGGCCAGTTGCTTGACCGGGCTGGGCATCAGTTTCTGCCCGCGGCCGGCGGGGCGATCCGGTTGGGTGTAGACCGCCACGACTTGATAAGGGCTGTGCAGCAGCGCCTTGAGGTGCTCGGCGGCAAACTCCGGGGTGCCGGCGAAAACGATGCGCAGGGGCTGGGTCATGGTTGTTCGCCTAAGCTAATTTGGCTAAAGAAAAAGGCTTGCCGGAGCAAGCCTTTGGGGTCGCGGGTCAGGCCTGCTGGCGGTGTTGTTTTTCCAGCTTCTTCTTGATCCGGTCGCGCTTGAGGGTCGACAGATAATCGACGAACAGCTTGCCGTTGAGGTGATCGCATTCGTGCTGAATGCACACCGCTAGCAGGCCTTCGGCAATCAGCTCGAAGGGCTGGCCGTCACGGTCGAGGGCCTTGATTTTGACTTTTTGCGGGCGATCGACGTTTTCGTAGAAGCCCGGCACCGACAGGCAGCCTTCCTGATATTGCTCAACTTCGTCGGTCAGGGGCTCGAACTCGGGGTTGATAAACACCAGAGGTTCATTCTTGTCTTCGGACAGGTCCATCACCACCAGGCGCTTGTGTACATTCACCTGGGTGGCCGCCAGGCCGATGCCGGGGGCGTCGTACATGGTTGCAAACATATCGTCGATCAGCTGGCGCAGCTCGTCGTCGACCTGCTCCACCGCTTTGGCGATGGTACGCAGGCGCGGATCGGGAAATTCGAGGATGTTCAGGATCGCCATATGCGTTTGTGATGCACTTGTGGAATAAAGTCAAAATCCGCTGCTAATATGCTGAGCAGCATTGAAAAACGGCTTCAGGCTGCGGCTCCCTTGGGTTTTGGGCCGGCCATCAGGCGTTCCACGCGAAGACACATAATAAAGGGATTCACCGTATGAGGAAATCACTACTCGCCCTGCTGCTGCTCGCTGCTGGCGGTCTGGCCCAGGCGGACGTCCAGCTCAAGGCCGGGCATCCCGAGAATTATACGGTGGTCAAAGGCGATACCCTTTGGGACATCTCCGGTCGCTTCCTCAGCCAGCCGTGGAAATGGCCGGAACTCTGGCACGTCAATCCGCAGATCCAGAACCCCCATCTGATCTATCCGGGCGACACCCTCAGCCTCACCTATGTGGATGGCCAGCCGCGCCTGGTGCTCAATCGCGGCGAGTCGCGCGGCACCCTCAAGCTGTCGCCGCAGGTGCGCAGCACGCCGATGGCCGAGGCGATTCCGACCATTCCCCTGGAAGTCATCAACGCCTTCCTGTTCAACAACCGCATCGTCAACAGCGACGCCGATTTTGCCGGCGCGCCCTACGTGCTGGCCGGTGGCGGTGAAAGCGTGGTGATGGGCGCCGGGCAGAAGGTCTACGCCCGCGGCGTATTTGCCGATCAGCAGCCGGCCTATGGCATCTTCCGCCAGGGCAAGAGCTACAACGACCCTATTACTAAAGAATTCCTCGGCATCAACGCCAACGTCATCGGCAATGCCGACGTGCTGTCCAGCGAAGGCGATGTCACCACCCTGGGCCTGACGCGCAGCAACGAAGAAGTGCGCCTGGGCGACCGTTTCTTCCCGAGCGAAGAGCGTCCGGTGAACTCGACCTTTATGCCGCGCGAGCCGGCCAGTCAGGTCAACGGCCTGATCATCGACGTGCCCCGTGGCGTCAACCAGATCGGCTCGATGGATGTAGTCACCATCAACAAGGGCCAGCGCGATGGCCTGGTCGAAGGCAGTGTGCTGGCGATCTTGAAAACCGGCGAAACCGTACGTGACCGCGTCACCGGCCAACAGGTCAAGGTGCCGGACGAGCGTGGCGGCCTGCTGATGGTGTTCCGCACCTACGACAAGATCAGCTACGGCCTGGTGCTGACGGCCAGCCGCGATCTGGCCTTGATGGACAAGGTCACCAACCCGTAACACCCAAGCCCCGCCAAGCGGGGCTTTTTATTGTCCGCAGTAGGTTGCCCTCCTCGATCAAGGATGATCGTCATGTCCCCATCGTCGCCGGCTATTTCCCCTGCCGAACTGGAAGCCCGCTTGCGCCTGCACAGCTTGCCGCAATTGGGCCCGCGGCGTTTTCAGCGGTTGTTGGCAGCCTTTAGCAGTGCCTCGGCGGCCCTTAGTGCGCCGGCTACGGCCTGGCGCGCGCTGGGCTTGCCGGCCTGCTGCGCCGAGGCGCGGCGCAGCAGTGCGGTGCGTGACCAGGCGGCCGCGGCCTTGCACTGGCTGGAGCAGCCGCAGCAACAGCTGCTGATGTGGGACGAGCCGGCCTACCCCGCCTTGCTGGCGGAGCTGGATGACGCCCCGCCGCTGCTGTTTGTCGCCGGCGCTGCGGATATTCTGGGCTTGCCGCAACTGGCCATGGTCGGCAGCCGGCATGCCTCACAACCGGGCCTGGATACCGCCCAGGCATTTGCCCGCAGCCTGGCCCAGGGTGGCTTTGTCATCACCAGTGGTCTGGCCTTGGGCATCGATGGTGCGGCCCATCAAGGGGCGCTGGATGTGGCGGGCAAGACCGTGGCTGTGCTCGGCACCGGCTTGCAGTGTTTGTATCCACAGCGCCATCGGCGCCTGGCCGCCAGCATTGTCGAGCACGGCGGTGCCCTGGTCTCGGAGCTGCCGCTGGACTGCCCGCCCCAGGCCAGCAACTTCCCGCGGCGCAACCGGATCATCAGCGGCTTGTCGTTGGGCGTGCTGGTGGTGGAGGCCAGCCCGTCCAGCGGCTCGCTGATTACCGCGCGTCTGGCCGCCGAACAGGGTCGCGAGGTATATGCCATTCCCGGTTCCATCCACCATCCCGGCGCCCGTGGCTGTCATCAACTGATTCGCGATGGCGCCACCCTGGTGGAAACCGTCGAGGACATTCTTCAGGCCCTGCGCGGTTGGCAGCAGCCGGCGCCGGCGGTTGCGCCCGCCGCGCCCGTCGCTCACCCGCTGTTGGCCCTGCTGCATGCCGCGCCCCACAGCAGCGAAGGGCTGGCGGCAGCGTTGGGTTGGCCGTTGCCCGAGGTGCTGGCGGCGCTGACCGAGCTGGAGCTGGACGGCCTGGTGTGCAATCAGGCCGGTCGCTGGCTGGGCCGTAGCGGCTAGCCCCGGTACACTGCGGCCCATTGTGGATTGGGGTGGAATGCGATGGTCAGTAGTTGGCGCGTGCAGCAAATGGCGCAAGTGGTGCGCCGTGGCGGGGTGATTGCCTACCCGACCGAAGCCGTCTGGGGGTTGGGCTGCGACCCGTGGGACAGCACTGCGGTGTATCGCCTGTTGGCGTTGAAGCAACGGCCGCTGAGCAAGGGCCTGATTCTGGTAGCGGATAACATTCGCCAGTTCGACTTCCTCCTCGCCGACTTGCCGCAGGTCTGGCAGGACCAACTGGCCAGCACCTGGCCGGGACCGACCACCTGGCTGGTGCCGCACCAGAATCGTCTGCCCGAATGGATTACCGGCGGCCACCCAGGCGTGGCCATCCGGGTCAGCGATCATCCGCTGGTGCGCGACCTGTGCGCCCTCACCGGCCCGCTGGTGTCGACCTCGGCCAACCCCAGTGGCCGTCCGCCGGCCCTCAGCCGCCTGCGCATCGAGCAGTATTTCGCCGGGCACCTGGATGGCGTGCTGGATGGTCGCCTCGGCGGGCGCAAGAACCCCAGCCAGATTCGCGATCTGCTCAGCGGTGCCCTGGTGCGCTCGGCCTGAGCCAAACGGCCGCTGGGCTGGCTGCTATGCTCGGCGCAGCGCCGCCAGCCCAGGCAGCGCGCGGCCTGTAGCCCCGCCGGCAAGACCATTGAACTCCCGCGCTGGCCGCCAGCGCGAGCAAAAGGTGACCCTGTGAGTAATAACGCCGAGGCCGTGAAGGCCTATCTGCTTGACCTGCAAGAGCGCATCTGTGCCGCCCTGGCCGCCGAAGACGGCAGTAAGAGCTTCGTTGAAGACAGCTGGCAGCGTCCCGGTGGCGGCGGTGGTCGTACCCGCGTGATGGAAAACGGCGCGCTGATCGAAAAGGGCGGGGTCAACTTCTCCCATGTGTTTGGCGATGCCTTGCCGCCGTCGGCCAGCGCCCAGCGCCCGGAGCTGGCCGGTCGCGGCTTCGAAGCCCTTGGCGTATCGCTGGTGATCCACCCGCACAACCCTCATGTGCCGACCTGCCACGCCAACGTGCGCTTCTTCAGCGCCGAGAAGGCGGGCGCAGAGCCGGTCTGGTGGTTTGGCGGGGGCTTCGACCTGACCCCCTATTACGGCCATACAGAAGACTGCGTGCATTGGCATCGGGTGGCCGAGCAGGCCTGTACCCCCTTCGGCGCCGACGTCTACCCGAAATACAAAGCCTGGTGTGACCGCTACTTCCACCTCAAGCACCGTGGCGAGCCGCGCGGCATCGGCGGGCTGTTCTTCGATGACCTCAACGAGTGGGACTTCGACACCTGTTTCGCCTTTATCCGCGCCATCGGCGATGCCTATCTCGACGCCTACCTGCCGATTGTGCGCAGGCGCAAGCACACCCCGTACACCGAGCAGCAGCGCGAGTTTCAGGCCTATCGCCGGGGGCGTTATGTCGAGTTCAACCTGGTGTTCGACCGCGGCACCCTGTTCGGCCTGCAGTCTGGCGGGCGTACCGAATCGATCCTCATGTCGCTGCCGCCGCAGGTGCGCTGGGGCTACGACTGGCAGCCAGCGCCTGGCAGCGAGGAAGCGCGCCTGACCGAGTATTTCCTGCAGGATCGTGATTGGCTCAAGGAGGCAGGCCTGTGACTGACCGCTATGGCGTCTTCGGCAACCCCATCGGCCACAGCAAGTCGCCGCTGATCCACCGCCTGTTTGCCGCGCAGACCGGCCAGCAACTGAGCTACGAGCCGTTGCTGGCGCCGCTGGAGGATTTCGGCGGGTTTGCCCGCGGGTTTTTCCTTGAGGGCCGTGGTGCCAACGTCACCGTGCCGTTTAAGGAGCAGGCCCTGCGCCTGGCCGATCAGCTGACCGCCCGCGCCCAGCGCGCCGGTGCGGTGAATACCCTGAAGAAACTCGACGATGGCCGTCTGCTCGGCGACAACACCGACGGCAGCGGCCTGGTACGCGACCTGCTCGACAACGCCGGTGTCAGTCTGGCGGGCAAGCGCATCCTCCTGCTCGGCGCCGGAGGGGCGGTGCGCGGCGTGCTTGAGCCGCTGTTGGCGCAGGGTCCGGCGGCCCTGGTGATTGCTAATCGCACCCTGGCCAAAGCCGAGCAACTGGTACACGAATTTGCCGACCTGGGGCCAGTGGCGGCCAGCGGCTTTGACTGGATCGATGCGCCGGTGGACCTGATCATCAACGGCACCTCGGCCAGCCTGGCCGGCGAGCTGCCGCCGATTGCACCGGGCCTGATCGCCCCCGCTCACACGGTTTGCTACGACATGATGTACGCCAAGGAGCCGACCGCCTTCAACCGCTGGGCCAGCGAGCATGGCGCGGCACGCACCCTGGATGGCCTGGGCATGCTGGTGGAACAGGCGGCGGAGGCCTTTTACCTGTGGCGCGGGGTACGCCCGGACACCGCACCGGTGTTGCAGCACCTGCGCGAGTTGCTTGGCTAGCAGCGGCTAGCCGTTGCATTTTCGCTGTCTGCCAGCCCCGATTCAAAGTCGCAGCGGCCGGTGCTCGGGGTGTTATTCGGGGTGATTCCGGCTTTTGGTCTATTCCATCTTTTGGTTGGCTGTTAGGCCAAGGTTGTTGGGCTCAACTGGCGCGTAGTCTGCAACAGAACCGCCATCTGGCTGTCTTGTTTGCCGGCAATACTGCGCCACACCAACAACAAGAGAGCGCCACCAACATGAAAAAACCTGCATTGCTGCTGGCTGGTCTAGCCCTGGCTGTTACCGCCGGCCAGGCCGCCGCCTGGTCCCAGCCGACCCACAAGAACATCGTCAAGGACGCCCTGGCGTTTATGAACTCGCCCTCGGCGACCGAGGAGATGCGTCGGGCCTATCAGTTCTATGTCAGTGCCGCCGGCAGTGAGGCCAAGGCGGGGGAAGTTCTCGGCCAGGCGGCCTATGACGTGGATGACTTCAAGGACACCCGGCTGGGCGGCTGGTGGGTGGGTTACGAACATGCGCCGGTGTGGGGCGCGGCCGCGTCGCTGGTCAACTACACCTCGTACTGGCACTTCATCAACATGGGCCGCCAGGGCGACAGCCACGGCAATGACCACGGTGGTTACGACTACCGCTACCACAAGGTTGACGGCAGCATCAGCGATGTTGACTGGTACGCCATGATCTACCTGTACAACCGTGGGCTGAAAACCTCCGACTACGACAGCACCGAAGCCCACTACCGGCAGGGCAGCCGCTCGAACTGGGACGAGCACTATGGCGACTTCCAGGTGGCGGCCTTCCAGCCGATCGACAACCTGGCCAAATACTGGTTCGACCAGTTCAAGGTCGCACCGTCGCTGCAGACCATCGGCTTTGCCCTGCATGCCACCGGCGACGTGGCGCAGCCGCACCACACCTGGGTCACTTCGGCCAACGGCCATTCCAGTTGGGAAGGTTGGGTCGATGACCATTACGCCAGCGAGCAGTTGAACAACCCGGTGGCGGTGGCCAACCTGATCAGCCAGTACGACGCACGCAAACCGGTGCGCGACCTGCTGACCCAGACCGCACAAGTCTCTTATCAGCACCCCGAGCCGCTGTATGACAACAGCTACAACACCCGGCTGCGGGTGGCCAAGGAGCTGATTCCCGAGTCGATTGCGCTGACCGCGACGGTGCTCACCAAGGGCGCCAATCACTTCTACGGCCAGGGCGGGCTGTAACGTGCGCACGCCATGGCGGCGCACCACCTGCCGTGGATTACTGGCGCTCTGGCTGGCGGGCGTTGCCCCGCTGGCCAGCGCGGCAGCGGATCTGCGCATCAACGACGTATTGCTGCCGGGCAAGAGCATCGGCCTGCTGGAGCAGGCCCTGACCCGGATCAAGTTCAACACCGACAAGGCCACCTTGCGCCAGGGCCTGGTGGAAAATCACCTGCTTGCCCGTGTGGTCGAGGCCGAGTTGAGCCAGGCCAACCGTCAGGATCTGGATGCCTTGGTGGACGCCGAGGCGGCCAACCTGATCGAGCAGGTCTATGGCCACAAACTGCAGCACGACATCGTGCCTTTTCTGCGTGAGCCGCAAGCCCTGAGCAGTGCCCGCTTGCGTGAAGTGCTGGCCCCCAAGACCCAGGGCGTGGTGCTCAACAGCCTGTGGCTAAGCGAGACGCAGCAGGCCGCAGCGGCCCAGGTCGAGCTGATCAGTTGGCAGTTTCCCGGCCAGCCGCGTCGGCGTCTGGATTTGCTGAGCGTGTACCAGGGCACCAGCGTGCAGGGCCAGGTCGAGCTGCAACAGGGCAATCTGAGCTTTATGGCGCAGTTGGTTCGTGAGCAGGCGCAGCGCGACTACCTCTGGTATCAACTGGGCCAACAAGGGTTTAGCGCCGCCGAGCAGCAGGGGGTGCGTCAGTTGGTGCGCGACAAGCTGGTGCGCCACAAGTATCTGCACCAGATCGGGCTGTACAGCGACTTCCACCACGAGACCGAGAGCCTCAAGCAGTTGGCCCGCCAGGTCAGCGACGCGCAGGCCGATGCTTACTACCAGCGCCATCTGGCCGAGTATCGCAATGTCGCCCAGGTACAGGCCGCGCATATCCGCCTTGCTGATCAAGCCACGGCCGACCGGGTGTATGCCGAGCTGCAGCAAGGCCTGGACTTTACCCAGGCGGTGCAGCGCCATTCGCTCAGCGCTGACAAGCAGCAGCCATTGCCGGGTGATCTGGGTTTGATCCGCCATGACGATGGGCAGCTGGATTTTCTGCGCAAGACGGCGCTGATCCAGAAGGCCGATACGGTTTCACAGCCGATGCTGATCGACGGTGCCTTCGAGATCCTGCAGGTGCGCAGCCGCGAAGATCGTCAACTGCCCCTGAGTGATCCGAGCGTGCGCTATGAGGTCAATCAGGCCGTGGCGCGCGAGCAATTGGCCCGCCAGTTCGAGGCGCGTTTGCAGGCCCTGGTGGCGGCGGCCAAGGTCCAGGGATGAAAACCACCTTGAGCTTGGCGCTGTTGGTCTGCGCCCTGACGGTTGGCAGTGCCTTGTGGTGGACGGCCGAGCCGCCGCCAGCCGCCCAGGTGGCCTTGCCGGAGCGCCCTGGTGCGCCGCCACCCCGAGCTATCGTGGCGCCCGTGGCCGCGCCTCGGGGCGATCTGCCGCCAGCCGCCTCCGACCTGAACGTGGCCACACCGCCGGAGGCGGTTGCGAGTTATTCGGTTGCCGAAGCCCAGGCGCTGATGCAGGTCATGGCCGAGCAGGGCGAGCCGCGTCAGCCGACCGCCGGTGGCTTGCGTGCGCGCCCCGCCGCCAGCCCGGCGCAGTTGGCCAATCCTGCCGACTATGCGGCCTTCGAGGAGCAGCAAACCCGCGCCCAGGTGCAGGCCTGGGCCAGTGGCGTGCAGCAGATTCCGTATATCCGCGAGCAGATCGAGCTGGCCGAACAAGGCGGTACGCGCAGCACCCAGGAACTCGATGAAGCCCGTGCCGCCCTTGAGCAATTGCAGCAACTGCAACGCCAACTGCAGCGCGATGCCCCCGAGTTGCTGCCTGCTGCGGCCAATTCTGCAGCACCACCCAGCCGAGGCGGCGGCGAATAGCTGCGCCTTTGGCCATTCCGTATACTGCCGAGCCTGATTCCTTTCTCTTCGCTCGGTGAAGTCTTTCCGTGAAAACTCGTTATCTGTTGCTGGCGCTATTGTTCGCCTGCAGTTCGGCATTGGCCACGACCAAGGCCCCCGCGCAGCAGGAGCTGGCCTCCGGCAGCGCCCTGCTGGTGGATTTGAAAACCAATGAAGTGCTGTACTCCAGCAACCCCGATTACGTGGTGCCGATTGCCTCGGTGACCAAGTTGATGACCGCCATCGTGACCCTGGATGCCAAGCCGGCGATGGAGCAGCAATTGCCCATCGTGATCAAGGACGTCAAGGAGATGCGTGGGGTGTTCTCCCGCGTGCGGGTTGGCAGCGAGCTGAGCCGTCGCGACATGCTGCAACTGACCCTGATGTCTTCGGAAAACCGCGCCGCCGCCAGCCTGGCTCACCACTATCCGGGCGGCGTGCCGGCCTTTGTCGCGGCGATGAATGCCAAGGCCAAGGCCCTGGGCATGACCCGCACCCACTACGTCGAGCCGACTGGCTTGTCCGAGCTCAACGTATCCTCGGCCAACGACCTGCTCAAGCTGCTCAAGGCCAGCCAGCAGTACCCGTTGATCGGCCAGTTCAGCACCACCCGCGAGAAGACCCAGGCCCTGCGCAAGCCCAGCTACACCCTGGGTTTTCGCAACACCAACAGCCTGGTACACAAGCCCAACTGGAGCATCCAGCTGACCAAGACCGGCTTCACCAACGCCGCCGGCCATTGCCTGGTGATGCGCACCCAGATGGCCAATCGCCAAGTGGCCTTCGTGGTGCTGGACGCCTTCGGCAAATACACCCATATGGCCGACGCCAACCGCCTGAAGAAGTGGCTGGAAACCGGCAAGATCAGCCCGGTGGCGCCGGCCGCCCTGGCCTACAAACAGCAGAAAATGGCCCAACGCCAGTTGCCCGCCGCGCAGTAACCGCTGCACCACTGGCCCGTGTGACGCACGAACAAGGCTGACTGCGATGAACCTCAACCAAGTCACCCTTGCCGTCAGCCGGGTTGAATGCGTGCAGCCGAGCCAGAGCCTGATCTATTTCGAGTGCGACGCGCTGGCCCCCACGGCGTAGCGTTTGCAGGCCGGCCTACCGATCAGCCCTGGTTTGGCGTGAGGCCTACCTGAGCGATCCTGACGGCAATCTGCTGTGCCTGTATCACGCGGACAGTCAGCGACTTAATCCGCCCAGGCGGCTGGCTTAACGTGGGTCGATAAAACAGGCTATGTACCCGTTATGTGTTGCAAGGCATTCGTCCCAACGCCGATGGCTGTATTTGACACGACAGTGAGCTGGTGCAGCTAAAAGCTTCGCAGTCAAGATCGCTCCCACAAACTTGCAGGCGCCTCGAACCGCGGTCCCGTCAGTAAGCCGAAGCGAAGCAACAGCTGAAGGCTGACCCACAGGGCGAGCGAAGCGAGTCAAGAGAACGTGACTCGCCGTAAATGCGAAACCGGTAGTAGCCAGCGCGCAACACATAACGGGTACATCGCTATAAAAGAGCAGATGTCCACGTTATGCGTTGACAGGTGCGATTGGGCTGCGAAATCGCATTAACACGGAACACACAATTGCATGCCGCTTGAGCATCGAAGTGCATTCAATCTGCCCAATCAGCGCTGCGTGTTTAGGTACGCATCGGGACATTTACTTGAGCCATTGATGCGCAAGAAATTGCGCACAGACTCACAGCCTTTCAAGCCTAAAATACGTTACAGCCCATACAGGACGTGCCCTTGAGGGTGGTGAGCAATTTTCTGCGCAGTGGTGTGCAAGGAGTTGCTCAGTTTTTGGTGATCTAGCGCACATATTGTTTGGCGTGCGTTGTTTGTTTTTTATAACCTATTGATTTATATGTTTTTATTTTTATTGGCATGATTTTCGCCAAGGTCATGGCTCCCGGATCACTACAGATCCATGACCCAAGGCAAGGAGAGCACTCATGCCAACACCCGCGTATCTGTCCCTCGAAGGCACCAAACAAGGCCTGATCACCGCAGGCACCTTCACCGAGGACTCGGT